>Ga0187815_10000032_pt1 | contig 64914 bp, 56 predicted proteins | sample NC_S_5_FD_132962 | JGI IMG/M metagenome (GOLD analysis project Ga0187815, IMG submission 132962) | Wetland sediment microbial communities from Neuse River Estuary, North Carolina, USA - ASW-S_5 | ecosystem: Environmental > Aquatic > Freshwater > Wetlands > Sediment | place: USA: North Carolina... | reverse complement strand
TGGCGGTCGTCCCCCCCATATCGAAAGCGATGGCGTTGGAAAGCCCCAACCGCTTGCAGACCGCCTGCGTTCCGATCACGCCCGCGGCCGGGCCGGACTCCAGCATGCGAATGCATTCCCGCTGCGCCTGACCAACGTCAAACAACCCGCCGTTCGACTGAACGACATAGAATTTTCCGGCAAAATCCACATCGGAGAGCCTGGCCTCGATCTCTGCCAGATATTTCTGCACGCGCGGCCCGACATAGGCGTTGGCGGCAATGGTGGATGTCCGCTCAAACTCGCGATACTCCTGGGAAACCTCCGACGAGATGGTGACAAACAGTCCCGGACAACGATCCTCGAAGAAGCGCTTCGTGCGCAGTTCGTGATCGGGATTGGCATAGGAGTGCAGGAACAGGATCGCGATCGACTCGACCCCGTCGCGCTTTAGCTGCGCCGCGATTGCCTCGAGCTCGCTCTCGTCGAGCGGGATAAGGACTTCGCCGCGTGCGTTCATCCTCTCATCGACCTCGAAACGGAGGGAACGGGTTATGAGCGGCTCGTGCTTGGTGAAGAACAGATTGTACGCATCGGGCCGATTGATGCGTCCGATTTCGTAGATATCGCGGAATCCTTTGGTCGTCACCAACGCGGTCTTGGCGCCGCTGCGCTCCAAAATCGTATTGATCGCGACCGTGGTGCCGTGGAGAAACAGGCCGGTATCGCGAAGCTGTGCCGCCGTCTTGGCAGTCCCGGTCAAGATTCCATCGACGAGGCTGTCAGGCGTGGTGAGGGTCTTCCCGAAGGAGATTTCACCGCTCTGACGGTTGAATGATACGACATCCGTAAACGTGCCGCCGACATCGGCGGCCACGCGATACAGGTCTCTGGCAACTGCTTCGGTCGACAACCTGATTTTCCTCAAGTCCTTCTGGTCGCAAACGCTGCGGCCAATCCAATGATTGTCGACTACCGGGGATTTCCGATACCGTCCAATATATGTTAGGTCCCCACATGATACCTTTCTGGTATTTGGAGGAACTGGCATGGACCTGCGACGTTTGCGCTATTTTGTTGCGGTGGCCGAAGAGGCGAACGTTGGCCGTGCGGCCAACCGGCTCAACATCTCGCAACCTCCCCTGACCCGGCAGATCCATCAGCTTGAAAAGGAAGTCGGGACATCTCTTTTCCAGCGAACGAGCAAGGGCGTGCAAATGACAAACGCCGGCCATGTCCTGCTGGAGGAGGCGCGTAATCTCCTCGTGCTCGCAGACCGGGCACGGCAGCGCACGCGTCTGGCCGGCACCGGGCAGTCAGGGCGGCTCGACATCGGTGTCTTCGGCTCCAATATCCTAGCCATTCCTGCTCTCTTGCAGACTTTCGGGCAGCGGTTCCCCGATATTGACGTCGTGGTCCATGCGATGAACAAGGAGAAGCAGCTGGAAGCGCTCTATGACCGCAGGGTGACAGTCGGCTTCAATCTTCTCGGATTGAAGCTTGCAGGCATTGCCAACGAAAGAGTCCGCGCAGAACCGTTGGTCGTCGCCCTCAACAGCAATGATCCTCTCTGCAGGCAGCAGGCAATCGCGCTGAGCGCACTGCATGACCGCCCAATGGTCATCTTTGCCAGCGGCCCCAGGCCGAACCTGATGGACAGGATCTTCGCGTTATGTCTTGAAGAAGGATTCCGGCCGGATATTTCGCAGGAAGTCGTAGATTCCGTCACCGCAGTATCGCTGGTTGCCGCCGGATTTGGCGTATCGCTGGTGCCAGCCACGGTGTCGCAACTGAGCCTGCCAGGCGTCAGCTTTCGTCGTCTAAAAAAAACACCGACAGTAACAGTGGATCTCAACTGCATCTATCGTTCAGACGACACCTCTCCTGTTCTGCGGGCGTTTCTCGAAACAATTCGCCTGATGAGAAGAGCCCATCGCCAGAACAGCGCAGCTTTCAGTCCCGGAGAAAACGATCCGCCGCCTCGTCGAATCAAATCGCGATGACAGCAATTACTGCGGCAACAATCTTGTGGTCAGATGATACGACGCGTTAGCGGCGTGGGGACCGATGATCACGCAGACTCTTTGAGCGCCGTGCCCCCAAGGAAGCAGGCCTTGTATGGCCGGACACTTCCCGTGCTCCTTTCCAGACTGATAAGCATTCGCTGTTTTGCTTATCAGTCAGCGAACTGGCTCCATTTGTGTAATTTCCTTATCAGTCATCGAACGCGCCTCATTCGTATCTTTTGCATCGGTTGCCTACTAGCCGCTCTGCCTAACCAACGTCATTCCATAACCACTCGATCCGCGAAAGGCCCCTAGGCCTCATCGCACGACGACTCTCCCTCGCCTTCCGCGAACGATTTCAACAAATACTCAACAAGATGGATACCTGCCGGCCACCTGTTCGAAATAGAGTCCCGCCATCTTGCTTCCTCGCTCGAAGGCCGGCGATACCGCTTCAACTGTTGCTGCTGCTGTTTGGCCAAGTTGACGGCGTCACCGGCACGGCTCAGAGAATCAGAAAGGCGATCGCAGAGCTTGCGATAGAATTGGGTGGCGCAGTAGTCGCTCGATTTGAACGGCGACTCACTGCGTGCCGCGATGCAATCGCTGCCTTCCGGGCGCGTCATGCCCGTTGTCGGCGATGTCGTCGACGCCGACCTTGCCAGCTGTGCGATAGAAGAAAGCCGTGAAGCGCTTTGGCGCGGTCCACGGCCTCGTCATTAATGCGGGGATCACGCGGCCTGCCATGATCGAGAAGATGACAGTCCCGCAGTGGCAGCAAGTGATCGATGTCCACCTCGCCGGCGCGTTCTACTGGCTTCACGCAGTGGGGGCGTCACATGGTTCAGCGTGCGAAGGCTGGCGACAAGACCGGTGGGTCGATCGTCAACATCTCCCCCGACGCCGGCCGAGAGGGTTCGATCGGACAGATCAACATGCCGCCGCGAAAGCCAGCATGCTCGGCCTCACCACAAGCGCGGCACGCGAATTGGGCACATTCCACGTGCGTACGAATTCAGTCTGCTTCGGCGTCGTTGAAACGCCAATGACAAAGGTGGTGCGCGGCGACAATTTTCGCGACGGAATACTGGCACAAATCGCGATGGGTCGCTGGGCCCAGCCCGGGGAAGTGGTGAAAACCGTATGCTTCCTGCTTTCGGATGCATCGTCCTACATCACCGGACAGCATCTGGGCGTCAACGGCCGCTACCACGTCACCGTGTGACGTTGCCGGCTGCTGTCCCTATTGGCCTTGACTTTGCATTCCTCGATCTCCTTGTCGTACGCCCGAATTTCTGCGCCGATTGCACGGCGATAGGCGCGCAAGGGAACGCGTGGATGACGCGCTCCCAAAATCACTCATCAATCAGCGCTAACCACATCGCCAAATGGCTGCCAACCGCCTTCGATGAATTTACGCAACTGCAATTGGCGTATCGGAATGTGTTGCGTCGAACTCGTTTGAAGCTTGATGCCATCGATAAGCATCGGAACTGTCGCATCAAGCGAAAGAGCCTGCTTCATGATATTGTCGCGCGAGAGATCCCCATTGCATTTCTTGAGGACCTCAACGAGCGTTTGCGCGGAAGCATAGCCAAACCTGATCAGAAACTCGTTTGGATTGGCGCTGGGATAGTATGCCTTGGCCCATTCGAGATAATCCTTCACAGCTGGGTCGTTTGTCGCCCCTGGGTCAGACGGGTCCTTCAAAAACGCCGTCGTAATGAACTGTTGCTTCGACCCCTCCGCCGACGCTGCCGGCGTCACTGCGGCGACCGCTGCGTAGGAGATCAAGTGTTTTACGTCCCAACCGAGCTCATTGATCTTGCGGATCGCTTGAGCGGCGAATTTGACGGTAGATACGTCGAAGAGGACGGTAGCACCGGAGCCTTTCAGGGTCACGATCTGGGAGTCGATCGTCGGATCTGTCGATTGGTAACTGACGGCAATGATCTGGTCATCGGGGATCTTCCCTAGGCCAGCGCGAAAACCTTTCAGCGCATCCCTACCGAGATCGTCATTCTGGTAGAGAACCGCGATCTTCTCTTTTGGAAAGTTAGCGGCTGCGTATTTGCCAAAGATGCGACCTTCGACCTCGTAGCTCGGCGGCCAACCTGTCGTCCACGGATAGTTCTTGTAGTCGCCGAAGCCGTCTGCCCCCGAGGACACAAACAATTGGGGGACCTTCTTGTCGTTCAGGTACTTGCGAACGGCGAGACTCGTGGCCGTTCCGAGGCTTTGGAAAATGAAGGCGACCTCATCGCTTTCAACGAGACGGCGGGTTTGTTCGACGGTCTTCGGCGGACTGTAGGCGTCATCGAGCGAGATCAGATTGATCTTTCGACCACCGACACCTCCCTTCTCGTTAATCATCTTGAAGTACGCGACTTGAGCAACCGTCTCGACGCTGTAGGCGGACGCCGGTCCGCTGAACGAGGTCGTTTGCCCGATCTTGATTTCGCCGGCAGTCACGCCTGGCGCATTTTCCGCCCTAGCGCCAGAAGACGAAAGAAAAGTCGTTGCTATCAAAGCAACCTTTGTGAATTGCCTCATGTTGTCTCCCTCCCTTGCTTTTTTGTTACGCTCGCTTCTGATCAAGCGACGGTGTCACTTGCTCCGCCGCTGAAGCATTGTTCACGCAGTACGTTCTTTCTGATCTTCCCGACCGGCGTGACCGGCAGCGGCTCGCTGCGAAACTCGACGCTTCTTGGGCACTTGTAGTTGCCGATTAAGCCGCGGCAATGAGCGACGATCTCTTGTTCGCTGACGGACATTCCCTGTTTGACGACGACGACCGCGTGGACGGTCTCGCCCCATTTGTCGCTCGGCAAGCCGATCACCGCGGCTTCCCTGACCGCTTCATGCTGATAAAGCGCCCGCTCGACCTCGACGGAATAGACGTTCTCACCGCCCGTCACGATCATGTCCTTGATGCGGTCGGCAATATAGATGAATCCGTCCGCATCCCGGTAGCCGGCGTCTCCGCTATGGAGCCAGCCATCCCTGATTGTAGCGGCGGAGCTTGCGGGATCACCGATATAGCCGGACATCAGAATGTCGCTGCGAAGCATGACTTCCCCGATCGTCCCCGCCGGCGCGATCGATCCATCGGACAGCTCGATCCGCACTTCGAAGCCCGGCGCAGGCCGACCGCATGACCGCAGTTTTGAGGATGGGCCGGAACTCGGCGTATGATCGGACCAGCGCAGCATCGTCGCGTAACCGCCGGATTCCGTCATGCCGTAGATCTGATAAAAACTCCACGTAGGAAGCATTTGCATCGTCTTGAGGATCAGCGCTTCGGGCATCGGCGCCGCCCCGTAGATGCATGTTCGCAGGCTTGAAAGATCGAACTGTTCGAAATTGGGATGGTTCATGAGCATGTTCACCATCGTCGGCACCAGCACCGTATTGGTGACGCGAAACCGATCGATCGCGGTCATGACCGCAATCGGCTCGAACTTTGGCAGTATGACTTGCGAGCCCGCGGAAAGGGTGATGTACCAGAGCGGCGACGCCCCGGAAAAATGAAAGAAGCCGCCGGTGTGAAGGTGCGAGAGATCCTCGATCGACGGCAGCATCGCTAGATAGCCGTGGGTACTGAGAACGATGGCCCGATGTGTCAGCAGCACGCCTTTAGGGTGACCGGTCGTTCCGCCCGTGTAGAACACCACATACACGTCTTCGTCCCTGCGATCAGCATCTGCGGAAGCATCGTGCTCCGCGACGAGATCCTCGTGGTTCAGCATCCCGTGCGGCGTGTCGCGCTCGCCCATGTAGATCAGTTGCTTGAGCGTCGGTACCCGCTCCTTCAGGGCAAGAGCCTCGCTGACAAAATTGTCATCGACAAACAAAACCGGGGCGCCAGTGCTTGCGATCGCGATGCTGTTCTCCGCCACCGACCAGCGCACATTCAAAGGGCAAAGAGCTGCGCCGGCCCAGGGGACGGCGTAGAACAGCTCCATGTATCGATCGGAATTCATCCCAAGAACTGAAACGAAATCGCCCCGATTCACGCCTAAATTCCTAAGAGCGGTCGCCATCCGTGGAACGCGTTGCGCAACCTCGCTCCAAGTGCGCTGCCTGCCGTTACAGTAAACCGCGACGCGATTCGGCTGATTGGCGGCGGCTTGATTGAGCATTCTAGTCGCTTGCATTCACCTACCCCACGACTGCCTTACGATCGAAAGACACTGACGGTTTGCAGCTCGCTGTAGAGATCCATTCCGACAGAACCGTTGGTGCGGCCGATGCCGCTCTGCTTCATGCCGCCGAATGGCACGTGAGGCAGAACGATTCCGTGGCGATTGATCCAGACGGAGCCGCTTTCGAGCTGGCGAGCAATCTGCTCGCCCTTTTCGGAGTCAGCGGTCCAAACCGAATTTCCGAGCCCGAAGGGCGTCGCATTGACTTTGGCGACGGCATCCGCCGGGTCGCTGAACGGAAGCAGAGGTAACACCGGCCCGAACTGCTCCTCGCTTACGATTCTGGCCTCTGCCGAAACGTTTGCGAGAAGCGTCGGAGGGTAAAAATAGCCGTTACCCTCGATGGGCTGTCCGCCGGTCAGCACCGTCGCGCCATCTGCCTTCGCGGCCTCGACAAGAGCGCAGACACGTTCGAACTGTGCGCGGTTGGATATCGGCCCCATGGTGACCTTCGGATTCATCGGATCACCAACCGCGATCTTCTCCGCAGCGCGCACCATCGCTATGCACAGATCGTCGAATATGTCGGTTTGCACGTAGAGCCGTTTTATCGCCGCACAGACCTGTCCAGACCGAAAAAAGGCGCCTGTGACCAGCCTCGAGGCGACCCGCTCAACCTCGACATCCGACAGCACGATGGCCGCATCGTTGCCGCCGAGTTCGAGCGACAAGCGCTTTAAATTTGCGGCCGCGCTCGCCATGATGGCCTTGCCGGCCGCGATACTTCCCGTGAACGAAATCATGCCTATGCCGGGGTGCTTTACAATCGCGACCCCAAGATCGTCACCACCGGTAAGAATGCTCAGTGTCCCGGCCGGAACCGCATCCCCCAACAGAACGCCAAGCCGCAACAACGTGACCGGCGCGTAGAGCGACGGTTTGACGATGACCGCATTTCCTGCGCCGAACGACGTCGCGATCTTTTCACACGCGATCAGGAACGGAGCGTTCCATGGCAAGATCGCTCCCACTACTCCGATGGGCCGTCGAACGACGATCGTATGTTCCTTGGCATCCTCCTTGATGAGGTCGGTCTTCGCCTCTGCGCCGGCCCGGTAGCGCAGGTAGGCTGCACCGGCGGACACCTCCATCGCAGCAAGCTTGATTGGCAGTCCGATTTCCCGAGCCAAACTCTCGGCCAAAACGTCGACGTTCTTTTCGATCCGGCTGGCGATCTCAAGAAGAGCGGCGCCCCGCGCCTGAACGTCAACACGCCAGTTTTGCAACGCTTCGTTGGCCCGTGCGACCGCCTGGTCAAGAAGATCGAGCGATGCTATCGGCACCGACGTGAGTTCCGAGCCGTCCGCCGGATTGGTCACCCTCGCCCGCTCGGCGGTTCTCGCAAACGAACCGCCGACCAACAATGGAAGATCACGAAGATCGGCAATATTGATCATTTCGAACACTCCTGAACGGGATTGGATGTCGATAAAATGCCCTTCCCGGAGACCACGAAGGCTGGAAACACCGATTGCCAGGTCAGCCTGTCATCGGCCTGCCGTCCCAACACCTGGTAGATGCGGTCGAGCAGGCTGGAGAGACGGTAGGCGTGAGCGTCTTCACGCTCGCTCGATTGCGCGCCTTGAAGACGCGTGATCAACCTGCCGAGTTGCTCACCGGCTTCCCGATGCTCCTCGATCAGCTCGCGGAGGTTTCTCATCGTTGGATCGCCCTGAGCCTGGATGCAAGCTTGTCCAGCCACTTCATCGTTGCCCGTGGCCAGCACCGCCTGACCTTCGCGGCAAAGGTCGCGCATCGCGGCAATCTCTGCAGGCAAGATCAACGGCAATTCTGCAAGTTCGATCATCGCTGTGTCGAGCAGTTTGACAACCGCCCTCAATTCGGCAGCAACGTGATGAGGCACGATCGCGACAACCTCCGTTGCAAGGTAACGCCTGACCAGGGCCAACGATTCAAAACCATTGAGAGTCATGGCACGCTCCGCCTTTCGAGCGTGGCGCGTATGCAACTCGCAATCCGTGCGTCGATGCTGATCGTTCCGCGTCCCAACAGACCCAATGTCGGACTTTGGCAGGGTGCTGAAGCCTCCGGCCATGCGCCGCTCAGAAGAATTGCTGATAGCTTGACCAACGCGAAGAGTTGCCAGAAGAAAAGGCGAGACGAATCGTTCTGCCGTCCCGTCCTCTGCTGATAGCTTGCGAGGTAGTCCGCCGGGCTTAGCAAGCCCCCGACGATGTCGAACTCCGTCGCCCAGAGCATCGTCCAGGCCAAATCTTCCAGCGGATCGCCCAGGTGTGCCATTTCCCAGTCGGTGACGACGAGCCGTGTGCCCTCACAGAGGATGTTGTTGGTCTTGTAGTCTCCATGCAGAAGGACGATCTCACCATTGTCAGGCAGATTGCCCCGCAGCCAGTTCAGAGCGGCGCCGAGAAGCGGACTGCGTCTGGAGGCTCTTTTTTCGATCGCGCGAGCCCAACGGTCGACTTCGTGCGCAGCACAATTGCCGGCTGGCGCGCCGAGAACACCACGCAAGCCGGCTTGCCAGTTCACGGCATGGATCTCGGCCTGGATCCGCACCAGCTCTTCGCGAAGCCGGGGGCGATCGAGGTCATCTCGGGTGCGAGACAGGAGCTTCCTCACATCGCCGCCGTCCACCCTCTCCATGATCATGAAAGGACTGCCGATCGGCGAGTCATGCGATCTGTACCAAAGAGGTTGCGGAACGGGCAGTCCGAGACCATGGAGCGCGCGCAGAAGATCGAACTCCGTCGACGTTTCTGCCTCGATCAAGGGAGTTTCGAAATCCTGTCGCAGCACCAGCCGCGTTGGAAGTTCCTCGCCATCCACTGCATCAAATGACCACGTGGCATGCGATGCACCCCCGGCGAGCCTGCGCAGGTTCGTCGCCTCGACCGAGCGTCCCATCTGCTCACTGACAAAGGCAGTCAGACCCGTCAGAAGCTCAGCCAAGCGATCATCCGATGATGTTGATGGCCCAGCCCTCATGACGCGAATCCGTATTTCGGATAGGCGCCGAAGACCTGCGTCTCGAACGTACCGTAGCCCACCTCCCCGTCGCTCTTCTGCATGCGGCACAAGACGTGGGCCGGGCCAATGACAGCAGTCGTTGCCGAGTCATTCAGGTCATACTCGACCCAATCGGCCCAACGCTCACCCATATACATGCCGTGTCGCCACTTATCGGGTCCTCCGTAGCCGGTTCCTGCCCGCAGGTAGCTTCGGCGCAAAGGCGTCAACGTCACGGTATGAGTGTCGCCGCGCGAATTGCGAAAACTGACAACGGACCCGTCCAGTAGTTCGCGCGTCCTGGGATCCAGGCGCAAATTATGATCCGGCCAGCCAAGGACTTCCAGCGACGCCTCTCGATTCAGGGACGGCACACTCAGCACGGTCTCAGCATCCCGCAAACCGGACGCATGCTCGGAGATGTTGAAATGAATGGTTCCGCTGGGGAATTGCATTGGCGACCAAATCCAAAGCGGCGGCCTGTTGAAGGCTGCGCCGCGAGCTTGCTGCAGACCACGCGGCTCGCGTTCGAGCCCCATCGAGCGGACGCCCCACGATCGATCTCTGGCACCCCAGGACGCCGCCGGGCTCAGCTCGAATCGACGCCCGCTCACCTGAATGAATCCGGTCCAATACCCTGTCTGTATCAGGCGTGTGCCCTGCTCGATCACGCGGCCCAGCGTGCGGTTAAAAATAGGCGGCTCCTCGATTGCTTCGATTGCAGCCGTCCACTCAAGCTCGAACTCGACGGGATGACTGCCGTGTTCGCATCTGACGACGAGACGTTTGAGCCCTTCGCGCACGACCACACTGATCGGGCCGACGTCGTTGGTATTGGTTCGATCGGCACCAAGCTCGCGCGACCCTCGAACCGTCAGTTGCTTGTTTTCATAGGAGATAGATGCAAATGCGTCGATCACCCCGAGATTTGGGTAGCAACCAAGGCCCACCATAAAGAACAGCTGGTCCGAGCACGCATGTCCCGTGAAGAAATAGCGGTCGTAGAATCGGCGATCGCTCGTGCCGGCGTAGCGGATCGGTTCGTGCGTTTGGTGGAGCAAATAGTCGTCAGCCGAACTAAGCATTACCCATCCTCTGCCCCGCTAACCTCAGGTCAGCGACTCCCGGTGCGCTTGAACGATTACGACGCACGGACGCGCAACTCTTTCAGTCCTCGTGTCAGAAAGACCGGTTGCCAGTTCAATGGGTCGTCTGTGAGCCGCAATCGCGGAAATGCTTCCATCACCTTTGGGATCGCAATCGAGCCTTCCAAGCGCGCGAGTGCAGCCCCCATGCAAAAGTGACTGCCGTGGCCAAAGGCGATGTGTTTTGGATCCCGATCGAGCCGCAAAACGTCCGGGTCATCGAACGCCGCCGGATCATGATTGGCGGTCGCGAGAACGATGAAGACGCGCTGGCCAGCCTGCATGTTGCAGCCCGCGAACTCCATGTCTTCTCGAATGACCCGGACGACGGCCTTTCCCGGGCCGTCATAACGCAGAAACTCTTCGATCATCTTCGCCATGTCCACGCGACCGCTGTGCAACAGCTCGATTTGATCGGGGTGCCGTAGCAACGCGAGCATCGAATTGGCGATCAGGTTGGCGGTCGTCTCGTGCCCGCCAAACAATATGAGCGTGCACGTCGCCAGAATTTCTTCTTCGTTTAAGGCAGAGGCATTGTCCGAAGCGCGCAAGAGCGCCGTGATGAGGTTGTCTTGCGGCTCAGCTTCATAACGTCGCAGAAGGACTGCGAAATAGTTCACCAACGCGTCCATGCCCGAAGCGACGCGCTCGTATTTGCCGCGGTCCTCCAAACTGGCTGAGACAACCGGAGCGACGTCCTCGCTCCATCGGTTGAATTTGTTCCTGTCAGCGACAGGCACGCCCAACATTTCCGCAATCACAATCGAAGGCAGCTGGATCGAGAAGTCTCGTATCAGGTCAAAGGGATTCTCTCTCGAAATCTTGGCAAGTAATTCGTCGCTGAGGGTATTGACTCGCTCCTTCATCGCCTGCACCGCTTTTGGCGTGAAGGCGCGCGCCAGAACGGTCCTCAGCCTTGAGTGGTCGGCACCGTCCTTGAAAACCATCCAGCCTGCCAGCACCTCAAATGCACGGCGCACGAGCGGCGAAACATCGGGACCCGAGAGCTTGCGCGCGATAAAGGGATTGACGCGGTCGGATGAAAAGCGCGGGTCGCGAAGCGCTGCCAGGCAATTCTTGTGGTCCAAGATGAGCCAGGTCTTGTGCCGCTGGTCCCAAACCACCGGCTCCGTTTCGCGCGATCTGGCAAAATACCTATAGGGATCGCTGAGGGCCGCTGGCCCCATAATGTCTAGTTCGCTCGGTGACATCCAACCAAACGCTCCCGGCGCCTTCCCTGATTTTTGAAGCACTGAGGCTCAGTTCGTTGAGAATACTCAAGCGCAACAGTTCGCATATGTCAAATGAATTTGTTTACTGCAAATACGCGCAGCACTCGGCGAGCGCGATGTTTTGCGCCTGCTAAGCTGCAGGCAGATTGATGCGCTCAACAGGAACGGGGTGAATGATCAACGGGAAAAGCTGGCCGGCAGGTCGGATCGTCGACGGACTAGGCCGATTGATGGCCCATCCGTTCAGAGATGCGTGCAGCACACGTTTTTACGTTCTGCACGAGTTCGGACTCAGGCTGCGTGTCGGCTGATGTGCCGGGTTTGATAAAAGTGATCACGAGTTCGAGGTGACCGTCATGGCTGAAAACTGGCGCACTCACCGCAACAACGCCGGGGGTGGTTACTCCGACGTTTGTCGAGAAACCTACGCTGCGAACTTCCTTTATGATTTCGTCCAGTTCAGCCTTTGTTGCCGGTTTGGGCCGCCCGCCATAGCGCTGACTGTCAAGCTTCAGTGATTGTTTCAGAACGGCTTTCGGCAAATGGGCGGCGAACACCTTTCCTGTCGCGGTGGTCAGCAATGAGACGACAGTGCCTGGACGCAGATAAATGCTTAGCGGATAATTCGTCTCCAGAAATGAAACAGTCGTCGGCCCCAAATTGCCCCATATCGAAATGATGCTGGAGTACTGACTGCCTTCCTCTCGACGCTCCAGCTCCTCGCGAGCGATCTTGATCGGACTGAGACGCTTCAGCGTAGCAAGACCGACATGAAGGGCTTGAGTACCGAGATCATAACAGCCGGATACCGGGTCTTGCTCAATCAGGTTTAGCTTGCCGAAGCTGACAAGATAGGGATGAGCCCTTGCCGGGGTCATTTTCGCCTCTCGAGCCAAGTCCTTGAGCGGCAGCGCCGTTGAGCTTCGCGCCAGCGCCAAGAGCAACTGCCCGCCGGCTTCCAAAGACTGAACTCCACGCTGCTTCCGTACCATCACGCGTCCCATGACTCTCAAAGCCCGATCGCACCAAACGATTAATACGGGCAAGCATTCGAGCTGCCAACTGGGAATGACCTCCATCCGGCAGCATCCCGCCCAGTGATGTAAGAATCGGCATCGAGTAGCAAGAGACAGACGGGCTCCTCTGGCGCCGCCCGATTCGGTAGAACGGGGGGCGGGGCTGCTCAACCGCCCGCTCGCATTCCATAACCGCTCATTTCGCGAACTGCTCCTAGCTAGCTTGTGGTGTTTTACGCTTCATTCAATAGCGATCTGCGCAAACCTTATGATGCCGCCCCATTTGGCGCGTTCACTTTCAATGAATGCAGCCGTGCCCTGCAAGCTCATCGGCGCGGACTCAACGCCGAGCGCTGCAAATTTCGCGCGGATGTCCGGCTCGCGCAGGATATCGGAGACAGCGGCATTGATTTTGGCCAGGATCTCCGGCGAGGTGTTCTTGGGCGCCATCAACACGAACCAAGTCGTCGAGGTGAAGTCGTGAACACCCGCTTCCCGCGCGGTCGGGATATCGGGCAGCGATGGAGAACGCTCCGGACCGCATACGCCCAAAATACGCAGCTTTCCGCCCTGATGAAGGCTTAGCGAAGAACCGAGGTTATCGAAGAAGATATCGACAGTACCGGCCATAATGTCCTGCAAGGCGGGCGCCCTTCCTCGATAGGGAACGTGAGTCATTCGCGTTCGCGTGAGGTTTTGGAACAGGACGGCGGTCAGATGCGACGTCGAGCCATTGCCCTGGGAGACGAACGTGACCTTGTCGGGGTTGGCCTTCGCGTAATCGACTCTTGACTGGAAAATCGGTCCGCACGCTCACAACATTTGGCGCTGTTCCCAGGAGCGTGATCGGTTGCAGGTCGTCCTTGGGACGGAAAGTGAGATTCTTGTAAAGGATATCGTTGATCGCGATCGGGCCAGGCGGGCTTGCCAGCAGGGTGTAGCCATCGCCAGCGCTGTTGGCGACGATTTCAGCGCCGATATTGCCGCCCGCGCCGGTGCGGTTTTCGATGATGACGGGTTGCCCCCACTTCTGTCTCAGCTTCTCGGCGACAATGCGCGGCAAGGCATCGGCTGTGCCACCGGCGGGGAACGGCACGATGATCTTGATAGTCTGTGAGGGATAATTGCTGTCGGCAGCCCGGCCAGGCGTTTGGCAAAGCGCGGCGCCGAGCGCCACCCACAACGACAATCGGATCAATGAACGGCGCGCAATTGGCAAATCTCCTACCCCGAGTTTCTCGATGATTTTCTTGTTTCCCCGTCAGGGGACGTCGCAGGTCGCCGCGCGGTAGCGCGTCCGGAAGCCATGGAGTTTCATGGCGGATCGGCGTGCCCGATGGTGGCAGCCGGATGATTGGCAAGAAGGCTCAGCGTGCGAAGCAGTGCCGTGGCTTCGGCCTTGCCTTGACCGGCGATGTCGAAGGCGCTGCCGTGACCAACGCTGGAGAACAGGATGTCCGAGCCAACGGAAAGCGCGGAGGCGGTGCGGCCCGCCAGGAGCTTGACCGGGATGTGGCCCTGGTCGTGGTAGATCGCGACGAATCCGTCGATATCCTTGCGTGTCAGCAGCACGTCCGCTCCGGTCGGCCCCTCGACCGAAAGGCCGGACTCGCGCAAGCGCTTGATGGCCGGCATCGTGATGCGCTCATCATCGTCACCGAACAGGCCGTTCTCGCCGGCATGAGGATTGATGCCGAACACCCCGACACGCGGTGTGTCGATGCCCAGGCGCTGCAGCGTCGCAGCACAAACCAACCCGGCTTGCACGATGAGGTCCGGAGTCAACCGCGCCAACGCGTGGTGCAGACGCTCGTGAAGCGTCGCATGCAGGATTCGAAGGCCTCCGCCCACCAGCATCAGAAAGACGTTATTTTCGTCCGTCTGCGTGAGGCGTGCGAGCAGGCCCGGGTAACCCGAAAAAGAAATGCCTGCCGCGTTTACGGCTGTCTCATTGTGCGGACATCCGACGATCGCCCCACAGGCGCCGGCGCGCACGAGGCCGATGGCGGCCGCGACATAATCTACGGTCGCTTGCCCGGCGGCTGCGTCGATCTCGCCCGGCCTGAACCGATCGCATGGAAGAGAATCCACCGGATGCCATAAGATGGCCGGCCGCGCGGCGGTCGGCGCGTCCATCGTGACCAGATCGACGCCTGGCGCGTGCTGCGCGGCATAGTGGCGAATGACATGCGAGTCACCCACCAGGATAACCCTCGGGCCCGGTCTTTCGGAAAGCATGCACGCAGCCTTGACCGCGATCTCCGGTCCAATGCCGTTCGGGTCTCCGATCGCAACGGCGATGGTATCGATCGTGGGGCGCGCGGGTGCCGCTTGGGGCATGTGATCCGACATCATGTTCGACCTGCGCTGTTGTCCCTGAACGATGTGGTCAGGCGACCGCCGAAGCGGTTGCGTCATTGTCGCCGGAGGGGACGAAGGCATCGCTGAAGAACGCATCGTCCTTCAGCGCCGACTGCGCGCGGAAATCGCGCCCGGCCGCCTTGATCATCCGAGGGGCGCCGCAAGCGTAGACCTCCAGTTCCGACATATCCGGGAAATCGGCCTGCACCGCGTGATGAACGTAGCCGGTGCGCCCGCTCCACCGCTGCGACGGCCTCGAAATGACGGGCGTAAAGCGGAACCATGGATGCGTGCTCGCCCAGTTCGACGCCAGGTCGCGCATGTAGAGATCCTGCTCGGTCTTGACGCCCCAATAGAAGTGAAGTGGCCGCGTCGATCCCAGCGCCAGGCATTCCTCGATGATCGACTTCATCGGGGCAAAGCCGGTACCGGTCGCAAGCAGGATCGCCGGCCGGCCGGGTGCGGCCCGCAGCGAGAATTCGCCATAGGGAAGCTCGATATCCAGCGTGCTTGCCTTGTCGAGCCGCGCCAGGACCTGTTCGGAGAACTTGCCACTGGGGACATGACGGATATGAAGTTCGACCTCATCCTTGCCCGGCGCGTTCGCCATCGAGTAATTTCGCGAGTCACCATCGGCCATCAACACGCGCAAATACTGCCCGGCGTGGAAGATGGCGCGGCGCCCGATCGGCAGCCGAAGATGAACGATCGATACGGCCGGTGTCGGCCGATCGAGCTTGCGGACTTTGACCTTGAAGACCTTGCGCTCGAGCATGTCGGCCCGGCGGATGCGGATCGGCGCGATGGTCAAATTGCTCTGCGGACGCGCCTGGCACAGCAGCACTCCGCTCGCAGGACCGGTGCACACGCCCTGCCCGCGCACGGCGGCCCTGCCCGAAACGATGTCGCCGGCACAGGACGAGCAAACGCCCTTGCGGCATGAATAGGGGATCGCATATCCGGCGCGCTCCGTGGCGTCGAGCACGGTCTCGCCGTGTGCGCAGTCGTAGGTGATGCCTTCGTTCGCGACCGAGATGTTAAAGCTCAACGAGACCTCCGCTTCTGTCGTCCTGTCCGGTGTGGCGGAACGGTTGCGCGCATCGGCGCGTGACCGGTGTCAGAGGGGAAAGCCAAGCAATGTATCGATATGGCCGCTGTCGAGCACGACGATGCGCTTGATAAGCTTGGCGTCTACGTCGGTGACGCGGTAGCGATCGACATAGCGCCCGGTCGCGAAGAGATCGGTGGGCCCCTCGCGCGTTATCCGCGCAACTATAAATGATGTCTCGGAATCCAGCTCGTCACCCTCGACGTCCGAGATGTAAGGTTGTCCGATGATGTGGCGATAGGAATGGCGCTCGTAGACATTGGCTTCGAGCAGAGAGAGGATGCGGTCGCGCAGCATATTCTTGCTATCCATCCACATCAGGCCGGCCTCGAGATTCTGCGCATAATTGTCCGCGGTCGTGACCTTGTAGAAGCAGTCGTCGACGAAAAAATCCGGCCACAGCGTGCAGTCGCCATCGTCGATCTCCCGAGCGTAGCGCGCCTGCACCATGGAAATCAGCATCGTGAGCTGCTGGCGCTCGCCTGCGATCTTCATACACCCATCCTGACCCGGTACTCGCGCCAGAAGCCGCGAATGGCCGCCTCCGTGATGCGATCGTCACTGCTGTCGATGGCGTAGCCGCCCATCGCAAGCACCGCCCGCTCGTTGGGCGAGCCGACCGTGCCGCGCTGCACGAAGCCGCCAATGCATCCATCCTCCATCGACACGTAGCCGCCGGGGCCGACCAGGTTGCACTGCTTCAGCCGCGCCTTGCGCTGCTCGGGCGTGTCGTCCTCAAAGCCAAAATAGGTCCATTTCAAGTGCATGCTGTCGGTTCCGCGCGGCAGGATAGTGCGCACGGCGAGCGCGTTCTGGATCTGCTGCAGCACGAAATTCGGGAACACGGACAGGATTTGCAGCGTGATGTCGTCATCGAATTCCTTGAAGCTGCCGAGGAGCGACATGTCGGAAAGCTTCAAGTCGGATTGCGAGCGGATATTCTGCTCGGAATATACGTCCTTCTTGCCGTCGTCGGCCTGGTGGTCGACGGCGGAGTAGCTGACATGCGAGCCGCCGTTTTCATTGACGATGATGCCGCCGCGCTGCGACAGGCGATTCAGCTCGAAGGTCGTGAAGAACGTATGCAGGATGCTGGCGTGGTAGCTGTCCTTGGTATTCTCGACGTAGAGCTTCCAGTTGTTGGGCAGGATTTGCGTGAAGCGGCCGAGCACGACCGGCTTGCGGCCGTTCAGCACGCGGCCGATCCGCGCAACGATTTCGGGACCGAGATAGTCCTCCAGTTCGTCGATATCCTCGTCGAAGCTGCCGAACACAAGGCCTGACAGAACAGCGACACGCAGCTTCCGCGGCCCCTGATCGGACATGCAAAAGTCCTTGGCGATGCCGCCCTTTCCTCCGATGCCGTCCTTGAACGCGATGCCGACGAGATCGCCCTGAAGATTGTGGGTCCAGGCGTGATAGACGCAGGTGAAGTCCTTGACGTTGCCGCGATCCTCGAGCGCGAGCAGGGAGCCGCGATGCGCGCAACGGTTCTCGAAGGCGTAGAGACCGCCGTCCCGATCGCGCGTGACGATCACCGGTGTTTCGCCGACATGCACCGCGACGAAGTCGCCGGGCACCTGCAACTCGACTTCAAGGCACAGAAAATTCCAGGTCGGGCCGTTGAAGAGCTTCCGCTTCTCCGCCTCGTACAGCTCCTGGTTGGTGAAGGTCCAATAGGGAATCCACCGGATCCCCCCCTCCGTCGGCCATTCGGGTTGTTTCGTCTCGAAGCGCGAATGCTCATTCATTACGAAATCTCCCGGCCTCCCAGTGTGTTCGATATTCGGCCATTGGCCGATATACGGTTTTTCCGTTTACAAGCCGGCTTCTTTAGTGTCAAGGTTGCGGGCCCCCGCGGGACCGGCCGTTGAGATCTTTCGCATTACAACGTGCCCGGCTTTGCCGCGCAGCATCCCGCTTCGAATGAATTGCCGCGAGGTCGACGGTGAAAACACTCCTGTTCCTCTCAGGCAGCAGTAATATCGGCTCCACCAATTGGAAGCTGGCGACGGCGGCCGCCACGGTCGCGCGGCAAACATTTGGGGATCGACTGAACGTCGTGATCCTGGACCTGACGCGGTTCGAGCTGCCGAATTTCGAGAAGGCGTCCGACCCGCCCCGGCCAGAGGAAATCACGCGGCTCAAGGCGGCGTTCGGGGACGCCGCCGGCATCTTCATGAGCTCCGACGAATATACGGGGACTTATTCCGCGGTGTTGAAGAACGCGATTGGCTGGCTCCGGCTAAGCGATCCGGCGCAGAGGACGCCTTTTGAAGGGCTGCCCGTCGCGCTGTGCGGAACCTCGCCGCGGGGCGCCGGCGGATTGCGGGGCTTGCCGGCGCTTCAGCAGCTGTTGCGCGAACTCGGCGCGCTGGTCATCGCGCAGCATCTCGAACTTGGCACCGCGGACAGTCCTTACGATCCGGACGGCGGCCTGTCGACGAAAGCGCAAAAGCAACTGCTCGAAGGCTGCCTCGGCAAGCTTTGCGGGCAGATGCTCGCCGCGCCTGTCTCGTAGTGTGCGCATTCCGAACGCTTCAGTTCGACCAGGGTTGCTGCGCGAACACCGGCACCGTGCAATGACCGGCCGTTGACTCCCAAAACGCGGGCTTGTAAATCCAAAAACCGTATAACGGACAATGTTCGTATAACGAACTAACATCCCGCGATGCGCGCGGCAGCCAGGAGACTATCTTTCCGGCAGCCAGGGACGAAAGCAAAAGGGAGGACTCGATGTCGCAGGCTCATTTCGAGCAGGTCGGGAAGGCAAATCCCGGATGGACACCACCGCACGTGCCGGTCGTCGCGTTCGATCTCTACTCGGACGAGGTGATGTCCAATCCATACCCCTATTATGAGCAAGTGCGCGAGGCTGGCCCGCTCGTGTGGATGGAGAAATACGGGACCTACGGCGTCGGCAATTACAGCTCCGTGGTCCGCGTTCTGACCGACCATGACTCGTTCTGCTCAAGCGCCGGCGTCGGCCTCACGAATTTCCATACCGAGACGCCGTGGCGCAAGCCGAGCATAATCCTGGAGGTGGATCCTCCGGACCACTCGCGCACCCGCAAGGTCTTCTCGCGCATTCTCTCGCCGCGATCGCTCAACAAGCTTCGTGATCGGTTCGAGATGGAAGCGCAGAAGATGGTGGCGCGCCTCGTGGCGCGGGGCGATTGCGACGGGGTCAAGGATCTGGCCGAAGCCTATCCACTCAAGGTGTTTGCCGACGCGGTCGGCCTTCCCGCCGACGGCCGCGAGCACCTGCTGCCTTATGGCGACATGGTGTTCAACGCTTTCGGACCTCAAAACGATCGCTTCAAGGAATGCCTGGCGCGGCTCGGCCCGTCGATCGCCTGGATCACGGAAGTCTGCCAGCGTCAGAATTTGAACGAGAACAGCTTTGGCGCCGAGCTCTACGCCGCTGCCGATGCCGGGGAGATCACGCACGAGGAAGCCGGCATGCTGGTCCGGACGATGCTGTCGGCCGGCCTCGACACCACGATCTTTACGCTTGGAAACGCTCTCTTCTGCTTCTCGCGCTATCCAGAGCAATGGGCAATTGTCCGGGACAACCCCGCCATCGCGCGGCAGGCGATCGAGGAAGTGCTGCGCTTCGACAGCACCTTTCATTCCTTCTACCGGACGACAACGCGGCCAGTCACGATTGAAGGCGTAGAGGTCGACAAGGGCCAGAAGATTCTCGTTCTGATCGCCTCGGCAAACCGCGACACGCGCCACTGGGAGGGCGCGGATACGTTCGATGTTCACCGCCGGCCGGCGGCGAACATGGCGTTCGGTACCGGCATTCACGGCTGTGCGGGTCAAATGATCGCGCGGCTCGAGGCGGAAATCGTGCTCAAGGCCCTGGCGGCGCAGGTCGAGCGGATCGAGCCGCTCGGCGAGCCCGAACTGCACTTCAACAACACGGTCCGGGGCTATTCGTCGCTGCCGCTTCGGTTCGTGCCGAAAGACAAAGGTGAATGATGCCGACAATCGTTTTTGTCGAGCCGGACGGCCAGCGCAAGGCCGTTGAGGTCGAGGCGGGCGCCAATGTCATGCGTACCGCGGTGGGTCACGGGATCGCCGGCATCGTCGCCGAGTGTGGTGGTGCGGCAATGTGCGCGACCTGCCATGTCTATGTCGAGGAGGCAGGTTCCGAACTGCTGGCGCCGGTGGGGGAAGTCGAGCACGAGATGCTGGAGAGCGCCGCGGCGGAGCGGCGGGAGAACAGCCGCTTGAGTTGCCAGATCAACGTCCCAAGCGAAATCGGCACGTTGGTGGTGCAGGTTCCAGAGAAGCAATACTGACAATCCATCACCTGGCCGGTCAGGCGCCCCGTTTGCGGGCATCGCCGCGCGGCCGCACTGCTTGAGGGGAAGTTCATGTCTGAAGGAAAGAACGGGGACCGGGTCGCGATCGTGACCGGGGGCGCCAGCGGCATCGGGTTGACGCTCACCCGCGCGCTGGCCGAGAACGGCTATTCGGTCGTGATCGCCGATATGCAGAACGCCGAAACGGCAGCGCAGATGCTTGCAGCCGAAGGCCTTGGCGTTGTCGGCGTGAAAGCGGACGTCACCAGCGTGGAAGACACTGCCAACATGGTGGCCGTCGCTACCCAAAGCTATGGCGGGCTCGATGTTCTGGTCAACAATGCCGGCATTTTCACTTCCTTGAAGCTGAAGCCGTTCGATCAAATCGCCCCGGCCGAATGGATGAAGATCATGGAAGTCAACACGCTGGGTCCCTTCCTCTGCGCCAAGGCGGCGCTGCCGGCGCTGCGTGCGCGCCGCGGCGGCCGGATCGTGAACATCGCCTCGACGTCGCAACTCAAGGGCGCTCCGTTCATGCTGCACTACACATCGAGCAAGGGTGCGGTTGTCGCGTTTACGCGCTCGTTGGCGCGCGAAATTGGCGGCGAAGGCATCACCGTCAACGCGATCGCGCCGGGCTTCACCCTGAGCGATGGCGTGCTTGCTGCCGGCATGGAAGCAACGATGGGCGACGTCGTCCGCCGAACAAGCCGCTCGATACAGCGCGACCAGGTGCCGGCGGATCTTGTCGGCGCGCTGTTGTTCTTCGCGGGCAGCGGTTCGGCGTTCGTTACCGGACAGACCCTGGCGGTTGACGGCGGGAGCGTCTTCCTGTGAAGGTGCCGGGGCATGCGCCCTGTTCCCCGCTCGCGACGAAAATCGACGGGCGCCGTGGTGGCGACGACGCGCGGGCCTGCGGCCTGCGTCACTTCCTGGTCTCGGCCGCGCGCGAGGATTTGCCGAAGCATCGCTCCTCCAGCCGCGCGGCGCAGTCGCGGATGACGTCGAGAAACTGGGTCAGGAACAGCTTGCGGTCGACGCGGGCCGTATAGGCGCTCACACTGACGGCAGCGACGATTTTGCCGTCGGCGTCGCGCACGGGCACCGCGAGCGCCCGCATGCCAAGCTCGAGTTCCTCATCGTTGATCGAGAAGCCCGAGATCCGGCTCTGGTTGATTTCCTGCACGATCAGGGTCGGCTTGACGATCGTCTTCGGCGTACGCTGGGCAAGTGTCTTGCCTCCGATGATCGCGCGGATTTCGGCGTCCGTGTGCGCTCCAAGCAGAACGCGGCCCGTGGCCGAGCAATAGGCGGGAAGCCGCGCACCGATGCGCACGCCGGTGGAGACGATGTGCTCAGCCTCGGCGCGCGCGACGAACAACGTGCTGGTACCGTCGAGCACACCGAGTGACACGGATTCGTTCAGCTTGTCGCGGCCATAGGCAAGAATGTCCGTGCTGGCCTCGGCGAGCCTGTCGCGCAGGCTGCCGGGTTGCCCAAGATTGCGCAGCTTTGGCAGCGGCTTGAATTCGCGCCCGACGCGCTCGGCATATCCCAGTTCGACCAGCGTCAGCAGGCATCGCCGCGCCGCCGCGCGCGTCGAGTTCGCCGCGCGCGCGGCATCCGCCGCGCTTTGCACACCGCGCGCGGAAAGCGCCTCGATGATGGCAAGTCCCTTGGCCAGCCCGCCCATTCCCTCTGCAGGGCGGCGAGATTCGGTCGCAGTCGATCGTTTCACGGCGCGCTTGACAGCCATGCGAAATCCGTCTCTATGTTTAACAAAACAAGCACATGTTCGATATACGAACATTCCGATAATGTCAAAGGGGTGATTAGTGGCCAGAGCGACCGAAACACAGCCTTCGTCACCCGCTTCACCCTTTGCCGCCGCCCCTGACTAGAACGCCTGCGGCAAGCGCCGCTCTCTTTTGCAAACAATTGAACATTATCCGCACTGATTATCGAGACCGGCTCCGAAACATCATGCAGCTTGCCGTCAACATCCTGGTTCTCGCGGCCATCTACGCGCTGATCTCGAGCGGTTACGTGCTGATCTACCGGGCGAGCCGCGTATTGAACCTCGCGCATGGCGAGTTGATGATGCTGGGCAGCTATCTCTTGATCGCGGTCGCCTCCGGTATCTCGTCTTCGCCCGTTGTGTCGCTCGCCGGCGCCGCCGTGCTCAGCGCGCTCGTTGGTTTCCTCGTATACATCATCTTGATCAAGCGCATGACGGGACAGGCCGTGCTGGCGGCGGTCCTGGCCACAATCGCGCTTGGCGTCATGCTCCGCGGCCTCGTGATCCTGATCTGGTCGGCGCAGCAGCAATATCCGGCGCGCATCATCGGCCTGTCGAACAACTCGATCGAGCTGTTCGCGGGAGCGCGCATCTCGACGTTCTCACTGACGCTGGTGGCGGTGACCGTCGTGATCTATGTGGGGCTCTTCGCGGCTTTGCATTTGACGCGGTGGGGCATCCGCACACGCGCCGTCGGTCAGAACCCGCTGCTGGCCGCGCAGCGCGGCATCAATCTCAGCACAATCTACGCCTTGACCTGGGGGCTTTCGACCTTCACCGGTGCCGCGGCCGGAATCCTGATCTCGCTCGATTCCGGTCTCGACAGCACCATGACCATGATCGGCCTCAAGGCGTTTCCCGCTGCCCTCGTTGGTGGCCTCGACAGCCTTGTCGGCGCGCTGCTCGGATCACTTCTTGTGGCCGCCATCGAGGTGGTGCTGATCCAGACCGTCGATCCGTTGCTGTCCGATGTCGTGCCCTTTCTCGTCTTGATCGTGGCGCTGACCATCCGCCCATGGGGTCTTCTCGGAACGCGAGAGGCGCTTGACCGTGTTTAGTTCTTCAACGGCGGAAGCGGCGGGCGCGGCGCGGTGGTTGCCGGTTGTACTCGCGCTCGCGGCCGCCACCCTGTTTCCTCTGGTAGCGACACCTTTTCAGCTCGATCTTGCGTGCCAGGTCTTTCTTGCCTGCATCGGCGCGCTTTCCTTGATGGTCCTGACCGGGTTTGCGGGACAGGTCTCGCTCGGCCATGCCGGCTTGATCGCAGCCGGCGCCTTCACCACCGGAATCCTGGTGAAGGAATTCGCCCTCCCCGTTTTCCTGACGATCCCTGTGGCGGCGGTGAGCGGCATGGCGCTCGGGCTTGTGTTCGGCTTGCCCAGCCTGCGCCTGCGCGGCCTTTATCTGGCCGTGAGCACGCTCGCGCTATATTTCGCCGTCATCTATCTCGGCGGCGAGTATGAAACAAAGCGTGGCTTCTCGACGGGCATCCTGATCGAGCCGCCATCGATCTTCGGCTATCGACTGACGGACGGTCGCGGTTGGTACGCGCTGCTCCTCGCGGCGCTCGTGCTAATATTCTGGATGGCGCGCAACCTGTTGCGCGGCCGGACCGGACGCGCCTGGGGCGCGATCCGAGGGAACGAGACCGTCGCAGCCGCGCTCGGCGTCAACGTGCCGCGCGCCAAGCTGATGGCCTTTGTCTTTTCCTCGGCGATCACGGCGGTGGGCGGCGCGTTGTTCGCGTCCTATCGAGGCTTTGTATCGGTCGACGCATTCCCGTTGATGCTGTCGGTTCAGTATGTCGCGATGATCATCATAGGCGGAATGGGATCGCTGGTCGGCGCGATCCTCGGCGCAGTCTTTGTCACGGTCCTTCCCTACGCCATCGAGGTTTTTGTGTCGTTGTTGCCCGGCAGCATCGGTCACCCCAACCAGGTATTCGCCGTCAATTACGCGATATTCGGCTTCGTGATGATCGTGTTCCTCGTGCTGGAGCCTGGCGGCCTTATCGCGATCGGGCGCAGCATCCACGCCAAGCTGCCAGGAAAACGCATTCGCGTGGGCGCGCCGGAGAATATCCTATGACCTCCGGCGGCGCTCCCCTCCTCTCGCTCAAGCATGTCGAGGTGATTTACCAGCGAGCGATCATCGCGCTGCACGGTATATCGCTGGACATCCAGGAAGGCGGCATCACGGCGCTGCTCGGAGCCAATGGCGCGGGCAAGACGACGACGTTGCGCGCCATCTCAGGCTTTATCGGGCTCGACGATGCGCGTGTGGCGCGCGGCGCGATACGCTATCGCGGTCAATCGATTGCAAACTGGCGGCCCGATCAGGTCGCGCGTCTTGGCATTCGCCTCATTCCCGAGCGCGACAAGGTGTTTCCGAACTTGACCGTGCTGGAGAACCTTGAGGCAGTGGCGTCGCCCAATCTCGGCAAGACCGAACGGGCGCGGCTGGTCGAGCTGGTATTCGAAACCTTTCCCCGGCTTGCGACTCACACCCGCAAATCGGCGGGGCTGCTGTCCGGTGGCGAGCGACAGATGCTCGCGATCGGGGCAGCGATCGTCTGCGGGCCGGAATTACTGCTGATCGACGAACTGTCGCTCGGTCTCGCGCCCGTGATCGTCGAAGAAATCGCGGCACGCCTGCTTGCGCTGCGCCGGGAGATGAACTTGACGATCCTGCTGGTCGAACAGAGCGCGAGCGTCGCACTGAAGATCGCGGACTATGCCTATGTTCTCGAAAATGGACGCGTGACCATCGTCGGTGCCGCAGCTGATCTGCGCCAGGATCAATCGGTGCAGAATGCGTATCTGGGCCAAGGCGCCTCCGGGGCCGAGCGCCGCAGCTATCGTGACATCGCGATCGCACGGGGCGCGCTAAATGGCGGGAGCCCATTGGCGTGACCGCAGCTCCGTACTCCCCGGCTTCGGATGGCCGCGCATCCGGCGATGCGGTGCTTTCGGTCGAGAACGTCATGCTGTCGTTCGGGGGATTGACGGTGCTCAACGGCATCACCCTCAATGTACGGGCGGGCGAACTACTGGCGCTGATCGGACCCAACGGGGCGGGCAAGACCAGCGTGCTGAACTGCATCAGCGGCCTCTACCGGCCATCATCGGGCAGGATACGGGTTGGCGATACGGATATTACGGGCTTCAAGCCGGATCGCGTCGCGCGACTCGGCATTGCGCGGACCTTCCAGCACGGCGAATTGTTCCCGCACATGAGCGTGGTCGACAATTTGCTGGCCGCGCGGCATTTCCGCATCGGGACATCTGCCTTCTCCGAAATGTTCCGGACGCGCGCGGCGCGCCGGGAGGAGGAACAGCAGCGCGCCTTCGCCGAGAATGTCCTCAAATTTGTCGGCCTCGATCGCCACCGCGACGGCCTCGCGGGTGACCTCTCCTTTGGGCAGCAGAAGGTCATCGGGTTCGCCCGCGCTCTTGCGGCGGAGCCCTCGGTGCTTCTGCTCGATGAGCCGTCGGCGGGTCTCTCGCGCGACGACCGGGAAGGCCTCGCCTACCTGATCCTGAAGAGCAAATCATCGCTTGGACTGCCGATCGTCTGGATCGAGCATGACATGGAGATGGTGTCCGATATCGCAGACCGGATCCACGTCCTCGATTATGGCCGCTCGCTGGCCGACGGCGCGCCGGACGACGTGCTGCAAAATCGCGAAGTGATCAAGGCTTATCTCGGCGAGGCATGAGCCACCAACTAAAACACTACGTCATGGGAGGAAGGAAATGCGACTTTTGAGGATGAGTATCGTCGTAGGTGCGCTCGCGCTGCTGGGCACGACAGCCAGGGCTCAGGACGCCTACGTCATTGGAATGAGCACAGCCCTGACGGGACCCGGCGCGAGTACCGTGGCGGGCGCCGCTGAGGGCTTGAGACTGTATGTCGATCAGCTCAACAAGGCCGGAGGGATCAATGGTCATCCGATCAAGCTGATCGTGCAGGACGATCAGAGCGAGCCTTCGAAGGCCGCCGCAAACGCAAAGAAGCTGCTGACCCAGGATAATGTCTCGCTGCTTATCAATACCAGCCTTTCGTCGACATTCGCCCCGATGATCGCCGAAGCCCAGCGCGCCGGAGTTCCGCTGCTGTTCGCAGGGTCGGTTTGCCCGTCGGAAGTCTATCCGCCGGCGAACGAGTTCTTGTTCTGCACCACGTCGTTCTCGGCAACGCATGATGCCCGGGCTACCATCGATTTCATCAAGCAGAAATCGAGTGGCGCGATCAATCTCGGCCTCGCGGCGATGGCGATTCCGGTATCGCGGCTCGGTATCGACGCGGCCGAGAAGTTTGCGGCGGAAGCCGGCATGAAGGTGATTGGCAAGGAGATCATCCCGCCCGCCACGGCCGACTACACACCGTTCGCGACCAAGATCATGCAGGGCAATCCTGACTGGGTGTATTGCTGGGCACCGTGGGTGACGGAAATCAAGACCTTCGGCGCGTTGCGCAAGCTCGGCTGGAAGGGCGGATACGCGCTCAACGTGCTTCCGGAAACCGAGGGAGAACTCGCCGAGATCAAGGACGGCGACTTGTATGCGTTGGGCGCGAACGCGATGTTCTTCGAAGACCTCGCCGTTCAAAAGGAGATCGCGGCGGCCGCGAAGAAAAGTGGCTCGACCTACAAACCGGAGCAGATGACCGATGGCTGGATCGGCGGCATGGCCATCGAGGCGGCTTTGAAGGCGGTGCAATGGCCGGCGACCCCGGCGAAACTGAAGGAAGCGATGTCGGCGCTCAAAGTCGACACCAAGGGCCTGCGCGGCGGACCGATCGAATGGACCAAGGATAATCACTTCCGTACCAAGCAATATTATCGGGTTTACCGGTGGGATCCCGCTAGGAGCGCCGTGGAGATTTCGTCGGATTGGAAGGAATACGACATTAAGTAGCGTGGCGAGTCGCTGCAACGATCCAGGTTGGGCACAAGGCGGCCTCGCGCATCTCCTGCACGGGGTCGCACGGCATTGAACCTACGGTTGGCCTAAATTAGACGGCGTATATGTTCCAGAAGCGCTCATTCTGCGAAGTCCGAGAACAGCCACAATTTGACCCAAAAAAAAGCCGTGTCGAGTTTGGAGGTGGCTGAATGCAGCGGTACGTTACCCTGGCTGAAGGCAACAAGCATAATCGACGCTCGGTAGCTGATGCCATCGAGCTGCTGACTGCCCATGCCGACTTTCGAGCCAATAATCTTGCGACGATCCGCACTCTGCAACTGCCTGTTCCTGCAAGAAAGCCGCTCTTCCAGCTCTGCGTCGTCTTTGAAGATTTGTCGATCAACGTGACCTCTTTGGTCTGGCTTCCAACGTCCAGTCGCTTCAAAGCTCAGCGGCGCGACCAACGGCGGACCGACAAATTTGCAACCGCCGATCTCAACGGTGCCACGGTTGATTTTGCCGGGAATGTCTCTCTTTCAACCGGCGTGCAATTGAGAGCGGTCGAAGTTATTCCAGCCACCTTGCCGTATGAGTTGAGCGACTTGGAATGGCGAATTCTCGACTGCACCATCAAATACATGAAAATCGAGGATGTGGTGGTACGAACCTTTGGCGAGGAGCTCGATCTCGATGTGCAGGCAACGCTCCCGGTAATACGCGGAATCGATTTTCAACGGCTGAAGGGTTTTGAGGTGCCTCCACTCAAGGTCCTGCAACATTTCATCATCGAAAATGTAAGAGATCTCGAGGGCGTATCGTTGGAGAAGATATCTAGCACCTTGAGCAAATGCGGTATGCGACCCGTCGTCCGACGACGTCCCCCGCGCTCCATGGCAGGCTGATCGAGGGCCCTCCGGGCAAGGCTTCGCCCGGCCGGCTACAACTTTGCTTGGGCGCGAGGTGATGCCATCCTGTTGCCATAATTCGAGTTGCAGCAGCGTTGCTGACAACGGCGAAAATATGGGAAAAATAAAAGGCTTCGATCACGAGAGTCGGAGCCGAGATGACCAATCTACAAATCGTCATGACGCCGGTAGACAAACTCCGGCCGACCAACAGAAACCCTCGAACGCATTCCAATAGGCAAATCCAGCAAATTGCTGACAGCATTAGGCAATTCGGCTGGACAGCTCCGATCGTTGTAGACGAATCGGGCAAGATTATCGCCGGCCATGGACGGTTTGCCGCATCGCTGGACCTGCGGTTGCGGCGAGTACCCACAATCGTGGTCTCCGGCCTTAGTGAGGCCGCCAAACGCGCGCTGGCCATAGCAGACAACAAGATCGCTGCGAACGCCGGGTGGGACCGCTCGGTATTGGCGGCAGAACTGGGCGAGCTGGCCACTCTCCTCCCCGAGATCAGCCTCGACATCTCCATTACGGGCTTCGACGCGGCCGAGATCGACGCTCTTGCAGCCGATTTTGCTGACCCTGAGCGTGAACCCGCCGAAGAAATACCAGCCGCTGGGGAGGGAAAGCCGGTCACCCAAGTCGGAGACTTATGGAAGCTAGGCGAACATCGCCTGTTATGTGGCGATGCATGCGACGACGGCGCTTTGCGGACATTGATGGGTAACGACCAGGCATCGATGGTGTTCGCCGACCCGCCCTACAACGTTCGAATAGCCGCCACTGTTGGTCGCGGCCGGACCAAGCATCGGGAGTTTGCAGCTGCCTCAGGCGAGATGTCGCGCGCTCAATTTGCCGCCTTCCTAGGCAGATGGATGAAGTTGGCGACAGCGCATTCGACAAATGGATCTGTCCATTTTGTATGTATCGACTGGCGCCATCTCGGCGAGATGCTTGCCGCTGGAGGAGAAGCCTATCACGAACTAAAAAACATCGTCGTCTGGGTGAAAACAAATGCTGGTCAAGGCAGCTTCTACCGGTCGCAGCACGAATTCATCCTCGTATTCAAGAACGGCGACGCCCCTCACCGCAACAACGTCGAACTCGGCAAACATGGCCGTAACCGCAGCAACGTTTGGACTTATGCCGGGGTCAATTCATTTCGAGCTGGCCGGATGGACGAGCTGTCAGTTCATCCGACCGTCAAGCCGGTTGCCCTTGTCGCCGACGCCATTCGAGATTGCTCCCAGCGCGGCGAGATCGTCTTAGACCCCTTCATGGGAAGCGGCACCACGATCTTGGCCGCCGAACGGGTCGGCCGCCGCGCCTACGGCCTGGAGATCGATCCCCTTTACGTCGATGTCGCTGTTCGACGTTGGCAATCATTCACCGGTCGCGACGCTATCCTCGAGGCCACAGGTCAGACCTTCGACGAGGTGATGGACCAGCGACGGACTCACAAGCGCAGCAAAAGCCGGGGGTCCAGATGAACAAGAAGGATGGGAAAGAGCCAAAGCGGAAAATCAAGCGACTCCGGCTGCCTTCTAGGCACGACGACAAGGAGGATTCTGTCGGCTACGGCAGGCCTCCTCGCGCTCATCAGTTCAAACCTGGACAGAGCGGTAACCCGAAAGGCAGGCCGAAGGGCAGAAAGAACGAAGCCACGATGCTCGATGAGTTGCTGTTTCAAAGAATACCCGTCCGGCAGGGCGGACGCGACCTTCGCATGACGGTGATCGAAGCAATCTTCCGTCGTCTTGCCGAGGACTCTCTGAAAGGCAACATCAAGGCTGCGGGCTTCTTGTTCAACCGGCTTAGCGCGATTTCCTCGGAGCAGCCTCAGCAGACCGAGCTCATGGAAGATGATCAGGCCGTGCTCCAAGCCTACCTGAAGGAATATCTATCGAAGAAGGATACGAAATAATGGGAAGACTTGAAGAGGACGCGTTCAATGCCATTCTCCGCAGCGATTCCTATGCCTTCTTGCATCGCTGCTTCTTGACGCTAAACCCCGGAACGCCATTCCTGCGCAATTGGCACATCGCGGCTATCCTCTACCGGCTCGAGCAAATCCGGAATGGGGAGATCAACCGGCTTATTATCAACATGCCGCCCCGCTATCTCAAATCGATCATCTGCTCGGTCGCATTCCCCGCCTTCTTGCTCGGTCACGATCCCTCTCATCGGATCATCTGCTTGAGCTATGGCGCCGACCTTTCGACCACGCATGCGGCCAACTTTCGCGCCATCGTTCAATCCTCCTGGTATCGGAGAGCATTTCCCAAGCTCAAGATCGCCCGCACTGCCGATTCCGACGTGTTCACGACCAAACGCGGCTACCGCAAGACGACCTCGGTCGGTGGCGCCCTCACGGGTTTCGGCGGCAATCTGTTCATCATCGATGACCCGCAGAAGCCGGTTGATGCACAGTCTCAGCCTTTACGCGATAACGTCAATGCGTGGTTCACCAACACGCTGATGTCGCGGCTCGACAACAAGCAGTCGGGAGCCATTATTGTGGTGATGCAGCGCGTTCACCTCAACGACCTGACCGGGTATTTGACAGAAAACTCCGACGGCTGGACCGTGCTCAACCTCGCTGCTATTGCCGAAGAAGACGAAGATATTCCGGTCGGCGACCACGAAACTCATCACCGCGAGGCTGGCGAAGCCCTGCATCCCGAACGGGATTCCTTGGCTGCCTGGGAAATCGTTCGCAGAGAGAACGGATCGGAAGTTTTCGCGGCTCAGTACCAGCAAAGTCCGGTCCCGCCGGGCGGCGCGATGCTCAAGCGACAATGGCTCCGATATTACGATGCGCTGCCCGAGCGAAACTCCCGAACCAAGATAATCCAAAGCTGGGACTGTGCCGCAAAGGAAGGAGCGCAGAATAGCTGGTCGGTCTGCACGACCTGGTTGATTGCCGACAGGATCGATTATTACCTGCTGGACGTCACCCGCGGGCGTTACGACTATCCTCGCCTACGACAAACGGCCTTGGCGCTTGCCGAGAGATACAATCCGACGGCCATTGTCATTGAAGAGGCCTCCACCGGCATCGCGCTCGGTCAGGACTTAAAGGAAATGGGAAGATACCGAGTGCGTCCGGTTCCAGTAGACCGTGACAAGGCCACGCGCCTTTACGTGCAGGCGGCCAAATTCGAGGCCGGCCGCGTCCACTTTCCCAAAAATGCGCCCTTTTTGCCGGATCTGGAAGCTGAGCTGCTCACTTTCCCCCAAGGCAAGCACGATGACCAGGTCGACAGCATCACCCAGGCGCTTGCCTTTAAGGCTTTTGGCTATGACGCCAGCATGCAATGGGTGATGGACTGACGTTCAGCCGTCGATCTCGACGTTCTGCTCGTAGCGGCGCAGCTTGATCCGGCCGTGCCGGGTCAGCTCGATGATGCGCTCGGCACTTCTGATCTGGCGTTGGATGATGGGCACCAGACCGGCCTCAATTTGACTGAGATCCGCAATCGCCGCGGCAAAATCGAATCCCTCGTTGTGGGTCATGAAGCGCCGCCCGAGCGCCTCTACGCCGACCACCGCAAAGCCATAGCGCAAATACGGATAGACCTGCTTGTGACGTTGCGCCTTCCAGGAATAGGTAATGACGTCGTGGGACGAGAATGATCCGGCCTTCAGCTCCACGACAACGAGGGGCGTTTTGGCGCGTGTGACCAGAATATCCGTCTGAAACGCGTACTGGCCTCGCCGCGGCGTGTCTTGTCCGTCATTGCTGGTCTTGCCCGAGCTGTCGATCTCGATGCGATAGAGCAGGCTCGCGCCTTGATGGACCTGATAATCGCCGGACAGAGCTGCTGCGAGGACATCCCTGGTGTAGGCCGCGGCGGCGTGCTCGCGCTGCCCGTTTGAGGCCGTTTCCGTCAGTGCAGGCATTTCGTCAGACCTCGTCATATCGGGGGAATGCGGTCTTGAGCCGCTCAACAGTTGCGCGCCACTTAGGCACTCTCGGCGCGCACACGGTGTTGCGGTTGCCGAAAAGACCGGCTTCGTTGAAGGCATCCTCCAACTGCACGGTCTGCGCCCATTCCACCGCAACGAAATATTCGCCCTTCTCGGCGTCCCATGGTTTCTTGTCGAGACCGCCCGCCAGAACCTCGAATACCGGCTTCTGCGTGCCGTTGAGATTGACCCGAAATTCGTTCCCCGGAGTCGAAAGCCCCTTCACCCGCCCCACTCCCACAAAGCCGTAGCCGGGCGCTTTCACCCAGATCCGATTGCCGGGTTTGAGCAGCTTCAACGTTCTCGAATACCAGTCCCCTCCGCCTGCTCGCACAAAACCATACTTGACGGCTTCATCCCAGGAGCGGCCAATGGTGCCAAAGCACACATAGTACTCGCCGTTCCAGGCTGCGCTTGGTGACTTCCATTCGGTCGCGCTTGTTGTCAGTTGGGATTCCGCCGGATCCTGCAGCCACGCGCGGCTGATGAACTTGTCATTGCCGTTCTCAAAAATCTCGAAGCAGAGCACGTTGATGGCCACCGAGCGCTTGCTAAGGTAAGAAACAATGCGCTCCGAGCTTGCATCAAGAGACGCTGCCAAGATCACGATCTGATGGTGGTTGGGAAACTCTTCCGTGTCGATTGCCGTTCCGAACCTCGTCTCAAAATCCCGGCTGAGATCCCCGCCCTTGCTGAATCGCGAGTAGATTCGAAACACGGCTTCGGCATCGAGTGCTTCCACCCAGGTCGCGTAATCGATCGCTTGCGCCACGACCTCACGGGGCGAGCGGCCACGTTTGATTTCGATGAGGATCAGCGAGCTATCGGGTGCGATCGCCAAGAGGTCGATACGCCCACCAAATCCAGTGTCTTCCTGTTGGCCGATGATCATCCATTCGTCGGACACGATCTCCGGCGCGGCAACGATCATTTCTTCCAGCGACCTCTCTGACGCGAGAGTGCTTTGCGGCAGCCGTTGCGGCGGCTGCGCAATTCGCCAAATGCGTTGACCTACTGGCATGCGAACTCCACTTCTGGCCCGGATCTACCTGCCTCAATGTAGGAGGCACTCCGGACCACCATGATTGATTTGGCTCGCTTGCCGGCTTGCATCCAGTCGAAAGGAGTCCGTATCGCTGGAATACCGAAAGAGAGTTAAAATTATCCGTTTTTGGGATAATCCATTTTCGGGATCAAATTGCCTGCCGCCGATTCCTCACCCCGGCGGCCATGGAAAAGTCCCTCAACTCCCCGGAATATGCCCGCCTGATCGAGCTTCTTGTCGCAGTGCGACATGCGGCGGGGGTGCGCCAGCAGGCCCTGGCCAAGAAGCTCGGCCGGCCTCAATCGTTCATTGCCAAGTACGAAGGCGGCGAGCGGCGGCTCGACGTGGTGGAGTTTGTCGCGATTGCCCGGGCCTTAGGCGCCGATCCGCAAAAACTGTTTCGGGAGTTTCTTGCAGGGAAGCCGGTTAAGGCGGCCAAGAAGCGGGCCGGCAGCAAGGTCAAGGCGGGACGCTCCTGAGGGCATTCCCTCGCAAATGCGGCTCGGCCGCGCCGAGCATCTCGTTATCGAACGCCCCTCAAAAGAGCGACAAGATTGCTCGCAAATCCACTCGACTTCAGCGTCGGATGGAGCGGTACTGCGGCCCACTTGAGGAGGTTCCCCGTGAATACCGCGACCATGCATGAGGCCATCAAGATCTGTCTGAAGCAGATCAACGCCAACCTGACGGAAGCTTCTCGTCTGGCACAAGCTGCCGAAGCCTGCGCTTCGGCGGGCAGCGTCGCTGAGGGCGTTGAGGTTTCCATGGACATCGAGCAGCTGCTTTATGAGGCGAGCCGGCTGCACGATGCCGTCTGCCTGATGAACCGTATCGCCCAGGACTGACACCGCTCCATCCCCTGCTCTCCAGCCCCGCCTTGGCGGGGCTCGTGCCTGTGGCAGCACATGATGCTGTCTCTGTAAACGGAGAGCCAGATGGCCAAGACCAAATCCAAGCCGAAAAAAGCGGCGGCGAAGAAGAAAGCCGCTCCTGCCCGCAACACCGCCGGCAAGACCCAGAGCGCGAAGAGCAGCTCTCAAGCCCCGCGGAAAGGCGAACCCCGGTCCAAGCAGGAAATAGTTCTTGCGCTGCTTCGGCAGCCCAAGGGCACAACGATTGATGCCATCACCAAGGCCACCGGCTGGCAGCCGCACTCGGTGCGCGGCTTCTTCTCCGCGGTCGTGAAGAAGAAGCTGAAACTGTCCCTCATCTCTGAGAAGGTCGATGATGACAGGTTTTATCGCGTCGCCAAGGTAGGTGCCGCGGCATGAGGCAGAACTGGCCGGCAGATGCTCCTGCCAACCCTGAAGTCGAGACCGAATTGGAGCGCCTGCCGGCCACTCCCATTGTCGAACTTCGCAAGCGCTATCGGGAGCTGTTCAAGGCCGCGCCGCCCAAGGCGTTCGGCCCCGATCTCCTGAGGCGCAGCATCGCCCACCGGATTCAGGAACGGGCGTACGGCGGTTTATCCGCATCGACCCGGCGCCTTCTGGACCAGCTGGTCAAGGCAGCCGCGGCCAAGCCTGACGCACGCCTGGAACTGCCGCGGCGGATCAAACCGGGCTCCGAGCTGGTGCGGACGTGGAATCGGCGGACCTATCGGGTCATGGTCCTGGAGAAGGGCTTTGCCTATGACGGCAAGACCTTCGCCAGTCTCTCGGAAATCGCCACCCTCATTACCGGCACAAAATGGAACGGCCCGCGGTTCTTCGGCCTGAGATCGACCAAATCGGCGAACGGAGACAACAGCGATGGCGGCTAATCCAGTAAGATCGCTTCGCTGCGCCGTCTACACCCGCAAGTCGACCGAGCATGGACTAGACCAGGAGTTCAATTCGCTGGACGCCCAGCGGGAGGCCTGTGAGGCCTACATCAAGAGTCAGGCTTCCCTAGGTTGGAAGCTGGTTCCCCAGCATTTCGACGACGCGGCCTATTCCGGCGGCAACCTCGCGCGACCCGCTCTAAAGCGGCTCCTCCGCGAGATCCAGCTCGGCAGGATCGAGGTCGTTGTCGTCTACAAGATCGACCGGCTCACCCGATCGCTGGCGGACTTCGCAAAACTGGTCGAAACGTTTGATGCCCACTCGGTATCGTTTGTGGCAGTGACCCAGCAGTTCAATACGACCACGTCGATGGGTCGGCTGACACTCAACATTCTCCTGTCCTTTGCCCAATTTGAACGGGAGCTTGCTTCTGAGCGCGTCAAGGACAAGGTGGCGGCCTCTCGCAAGAAGGGCAAATGGACCGGCGGCACTCCTCCCCTTGGCTATGATGCCAAGGATAAAAAGCTGGCCGTCAACAAGACCGAGGCACAAACCGTCCTCACCATCTTCCAGCTGTATTTAGAGCTCAGATCGTTCGGCAAACTGGTTGGCGAGCTTGATCGCAGGCGCATAGTCACCAAGCGGCGCGACACCAAGGTCGCCAAATACCGGGGCGGCATTCCCTTCACCTACGGGCCACTCGCCTATCTTCTCAAGAACCGTATTTACCTCGGCGAGATTCATTACGGCGGCAAATGGTTCAAAGGAGAGCACGAGGCGATCCTGGACCGGGAGACCTTTGACCAGGTGCAGCAGCTGCTTCAAGAGAACAACGTCAGGCGCGGTACGAAATTCTCGGAAAGCGGCGCTCTACTCATGGGCAAGTTGTTTGACGATAAGGGAAACCGGATGGGGCCGACGTTTTCGGGCAAAAACGGCGTCCGATATCGCTTCTACGTCAGCACTGCCTTGCGCGGACGAAAAGATAAGGCCGGATCGATAACTCGGATCTCGGCGCCGGAGATCGAAAATCTGGTCGAAGCGGAAGTTCGGAATAAGCTGGAAGCTGATGAGATCACTAATGAAGAACTGTTCGGGCATATCAACCGTGTGACCATATCGGTAAACAAAATCCAGATCGCGCTCGGAGCCAAAAAGCGTCCCATCGAAATTTCATGGAAGCCAAAGCAGAGCGTCCAGGCGCCAATTCAGCTTGCAACATCCGAAACAAAAGCGGACCCGAAGCTGTTAAGGGCGATGGTCAGAGCGCATGTATGGCTTAACGAGCTATCGGACGATCGCCACACATCGATTGAAAGTCTGGCCTCCGCTGCGGGCTACAATCCAAAAGTTATCCGACAAGGTCTAAGGCTTGCATATCTCGCTCCCAAAATAACGGAAGCAGCTCTCCATGGAGATATGCCTATCAGGCTAAAGCAAGTCCCTAAGCTCTTGCCCCTGCCTTGGCGCGAACAGCGCCAGCTCACGGGATGAATTCTGCCAAGCGCCACCGGCCAACCGCCAGGAGGACCAGGTTGGTCGATGAAAGCGAATCCGCACCTTGCGGTCGCGGTCCCGAGCACGCGAGCGGGGTTGCATTGCCAGGCCTGCGCCGGCTGCTCGCTTTGCACACTGAGCCGCACAATTTATGTCGATTGTACTTGATAGCGGAATGCAATGGTGTAGACGCTATCGAGGCTGCAGACAGAAAAACTTCGGGAGACCGGCATTGAATACTAGTTCATTCGATCTTTCCTCCTCCACGCTCAACTTAGAGAACCGGATCTTCTACCGCTTCTCGCTCCTCGTCGGTCAGCATGTTCGTCATTTCACCAAGAAGCATCTCAAGAAGTACAAGCTGTCCACCCAGGGATGGCTCATCCTGACGGTGATCGGAAGATTCGCTCCCTTGTCACCATCGGAGCTCGCGGACCGCACCTCAGTCGGTCGCGACAAGATTTCTCGAATCGTCGATCAACTCGTCGAGCATGGATTTGTGTCTCGTCGAACTGACGAGGCGGACCGGCGCCGTGTCGTGCTGAACCTGTTCGCCAAGGGACGACGTGTGTGCGATGAGCTTGAACTGATTGCACGTCAGATAGAAATTGCGGTACGCGATAGCATGTCAAAGGAAGAGAAACTCGCCTTACAACAGCTTCTCTCCAAGATCGAAGATGCGACAGCCCGCGCGTTAGCCGACTGACTACCCAGAACTTCTCCTATTTTCGAGTGATCTGATAATTCCTTACGTCGAGTGACCTGGTTAGCAAAAAGAACTTCAGAGTTGGGGACGGCCAGTTGTTGACCAGCTTGCCAGACGCCGACTTGAACCAATTGTTGCAGCTGCTCATCCAGGCGTAGCGTTGGGCCCGACGCTGGATTGCCTCGTTGAACTTTCGCATCGGCTCGCGCTTCACCTCGAACACCAACTTGTCTTTTAGGATTCGTCTCACGAATTTCAGAGCGTAATTGACCTGACATTCGATCATGAAGATTGCGGAACTTGGAACGGTGGTGTTCGGCCCATAGATCATGAACAGATTGGGAAAGCCCGGGACGCTGCTCCCCCGATAAGCTTCGGCTCCATCTTTCCAGACATCGTGAAGATATTTGCTGTCACGGCCGACAATCGTTATCGGCTGCAGAAAGTCGGTCGATTTGAATCCGGTGCAGTAAATGATGATATCGACCTGATGTTCGATGCCATCTTTGGTAACGATTGCAGTAGGTGTGATCCAGTCGATTTCCTGATCGGTCACCTTGACGTTGTCGCGAACTAGCGCGGAATACCAATCGTTGGATAGCAGTATCCGCTTGCATCCCAGCGGATAGTCCGGCGTGACAATCTTCCTTAACGCAGGGTCCTTGACTGTCTTATCGATGATAGCATGTGCCGTGGCTTCCATCGCCTTGTTTAGCTTTGTGCCAGCAATCACCTTGTCATGGCCGCGCTCATAGGACCAATAGATCTTTGCACGCGAAGCACGGGCGAGAAGCGGCAACCACTTGAAACGCCATTTCTCGCTGGCGGAGTATGCGCGGTCAGGCTTTGGCATTACCCATGGCGGCGACCTCTGGAGCACAGTGAGACGCGCCGCGATCTTCGCAACTTGAGGAACGACCTGAATGGCGCTCGCGCCGGCTCCGATAACGGCGACCGACTTACCCTTCAGCTCCACATGATGGTCCCATCGCGCTGAGTGAAAATGCGCGCCCGCAAATGTTTCGATCCCTGCGAACTTTGGCACTGCAGGCCGGTTCAACTGACCGACTGCCGTAATAACGACGGCTGTATTGATGACCTCGCCGGTCGCGATTGTCACAATCCAGCGGGAAGTCGCTTCGTCGAAGCCAAGCCGCACCACTTCGGTGCCGCAAAGAATGTGTCGGCGCAGTTCGTACTTCTCAACGCAATGCTCGAGATAGTCTCTGATTTCCGCCTGTGGCGCGAATACCTTGCTCCACTGCGTGTTCATCTCGAAGGAAAACGAGTACAGGAACGATGGGACATCACAGGCCGCGCCGGGATAGGTGTTGTCCCTCCATACACCGCCAACCTTGGTTTCCCGTTCCAGCACGAGGAATGATTTGACGCCCGCACGCCTTAGCGCCACCGAGGTCGCGATGCCCGCTGGACCGGCTCCGATCACGACAACGTCTACCATTTTGGACTGACTGTTCAGCTCAAGACCGGTCAACGCGCCACCTTGCATGACCTCTTACCTTCCCCGCGGACTGGCTCCAGTTCTGCTGCCAGCTCTGTATTGTCATTTTATGCACGAAACACTATAATTGCAATATGCAATTATCTGATGGCCATTGCGGCGTGATTGCGCAAGCCAAAAACCTGCGTCGTTCGGACCGAAGGCGCGAAGGCATGAACGTAGGGAAGCGCGCAGAATGACCAACACCCGTGAGCTCACGATCGAGGCAGTCAAGACTGAAGCGGAAGACGTGAAGTCCTTCGTCCTGGGCGATCCAGCCGGAAATCCGGTGCCGGCCTGGACTCCGGGTTCACATATAGACGTCGTGACGCCGGAAGGGCTGACGGCCCAGTATTCGCTCTGCGGCGGAGTGCAGGACAGACACTGGCGTATTGCCGCGCTTCTGAAGCGAGACGGCAAAGGCGTTTCGCGATATCTCCATGAGAAAGTACGGGCGGGCGATATCCTAAAGGTATCCGCACCGCGCAATCATTTCGAACTTGCCCCCTCCCAATCATACTTCTTCATCGCCGGCGGAATCGGTATCACGCCTATCCTGCCCATGATCGTGGAGGTCGCGTCGCGGGGCTTGCCGTGGCGGCTTGTCTACGGCGGCCGCCAGCGAACGAGCATGGCGTTTCTTGCGGAGCTGGCCGGATACGGCGATCGGGTCCAGGTGCTGCCTGAAAGCGAGCACGGCCTGCTTCCATTGCCGGAGCTGATCGGCAAATCTGACACGCAAGATGCGATCTATTGCTGCGGGCCAGAGCCGCTCATCTGGGCCGTCGAAGGACTGGCGCACGACCGCGGATTAGCGAAGCCGCATGTCGAGCGCTTCACTGCCGTGGATACGGCGCATCATGCCGACGATGCCGCATTCGAGGTTGAGTTAGCGAAGACCGGCCAAGTGACCATTCCGGTCACGCCTCAACAGACTATTCTCGAAGCTCTCGAACAGCGTGGCATTTTCCCCGCCGCCTCGTGTCGCGAAGGGGTGTGCGGAACCTGCGAGACTGCCGTCCTCGCCGGCGAGATCGATCACCGGGACTCCGTTCTGACAGATGGCGAAAGACAGACTGGGAAATCGATGATGATCTGCGTGTCGCGGGCAAGGTCCGCCAGGCTGAAGCTCGATCTCTGATGCGACCGGCTAATCAGTGACTGGAGCTGGGGCCCTGCCCCTTGATTACGCGAAACGTTGGGAGTGTGTCACGCCACCTTCGATTTGACGTGACCGACAAACAGATGGCGGTGCTTGAGTTCGGAATCTCGCTCCAGTTCGTCGAACGTGCCTTGAAAACAGATTTGGCCTCGATCGAGCACAAAGACCACGTCGGAAACGCTGCGGGCGAACTCGATATTCTGCTCAGCCAGCAGAATGGTCATACCCGCCTGCCTGAGACGACGAATATCGTTTCCCAGCGAACGGATGACAAGCGGCGCCAGTCCTTCGGAAGGCTCATCGAGCAGCAGCAGTCTCGGCCCTCCCATCAGCGCGCGGCCGACGCTAAGCAATTGCTGCTCGCCGCCGCTCAAGGTCCCGGCGGCCTGCTTGCGGCGCTCGGCAAGAATTGGAAACAGATCGTAGATCCCAGCAAGGTCCATCGGTTGCGGCCCGCACGGTCGGGTCACGCGAAGGTTTTCCTCCGCGCTCAAATTGGGAAAGATGCCGCGATCTTCCGGTACGTAGCCGATGCCCGACCTTGCCACACGGTCGGGCGTCCAGCCGACGAGAGATTCTTCGCCGAACCCGATATCTCCAGCCGATGGTCGAAGAAACCCCATAATCGATCGCAGCACGGTGCTCTTGCCAGCACCGTTCCGTCCGAGGAGGCATCCGGATACGCCCTTCGGAAGGCCAAAGGAAACGCCCGTCAGGACATCGCCCTGACCATAACCGACACGCAAAGACGAAACATCAAGCAACGGCGGCTCCTCCGAGATAGACTTCCTGGACCTTTGCATTGTTCTTGATCGCCTCCGGCGTATCATCTGCAATGAGCCGTCCGCGATTCATCACTGCTATCCGATCCGCGACCGAGAATACGATGTCCATGTCGTGCTCGATGAGCAAGGCCGTCATCGCGCGCGTTTGCATTGTCGCCTGGATGAGTTCGATGAGAGGCCCGCGCTCTACCAGAGGAACACCGCATGTCGGCTCGTCCAGAAGGATGAGATCCGGCTCTGCGGCCAGAGCCATCGCAAGTTCGAGCCGCCTGCGATCGCCATAAGCCAGCTCCTGCACCGACTTGTCCAATTGGTCATGCAGGTTGACGGCCAGCGCCATCCGCTCGACCTCATCAGAGAACAGACTCTTGGACGGCGTCAGCATGTCCCAGCTCTTGCCGCGGAATGAAATCACGGCGAGCCTGATGTTCTCGCGAACACTCGCGCCAACAAAGACATTGTTGATCTGGAAGGTACGGCTGAGGCCTCCCTTGCAAAGGAGGTCGGATCGCACATGAGTGGTATCGCGCCCCTTGAACATGATCCGACCGCTGTCGCTGCGGACTCCGCCGCTAATCAGGTTGAACAGTGTGGTTTTCCCGGCACCGTTCGGTCCGATGATGGCCATGAACTCGCCTTGGCGGACCTCGAATCCAACCTGATCGACGACCGCTCGACCGCCGAACCGCTTCGATATGCTCTCGACGCGCAGAAGAGTATCGTCGTTCATTTCCGCCTCGAATCGAACCGCGCGGCGAGCGAAAGCAAACCTCCAGGGAAGGAAAGCGCGACCACGATGATCACAATGCCAAGACAACTCAGCCAATAGTTCGTCAGATGCGGCAAGCCAAAGGACAGGATCTTGAAGGTGATGGCTCCGATAATCGGACCAAGGAACCACTGCGTTCCGCCGAGCACGACCGCTACAAGTGCATCGGCCGACGTGATGAAGCTTGCCGAACTCGGAAACATGCCACGATGGAATATGGCCTGCCCCACGCCCGCCAGCGCCGCGAAGGCCGCCGCGAGCACGAATGCCGCTAGTCGAAACAGACGTACTGGGACGCCGATGTACGCCGCCCGTAGCGGATTGTCTCGAATGGCGGTTAGCGTATGTCCGAAAGACGAGCGAGCGAATACAAAGAGCAATCCCGTACAGCTAGCTACAATGCCGAACGCAACCACGTAGAACGTCCGGGTATCCTGAAGCCCCGGCACGCCGGCAATTCCGATCAGACCGTCATCTCCACCGGTCATCGAATGCCACTTCCAGATCACGATGTAAACGAGTTGACCGAGTGCGAGCGTCAGCATGATGAAGTAAGCGTGACTGACCCGAATGATCAGGAGGCCGATTACCAAAGCCAAGAGCACGCTGGCCGCGATTGCAAGGCCGGCCGCTGCGGCAGCACCTCCCGTGCCAGTCCACCCATATCTCACCTGCAAGACGCCGAAGACATAGCCTCCCGTCGCAAAGAAGGCGGCGTGACACATCGACACCATTCCCGACTGCCCCACCACAAGGTTCAAGCTCAACGCGAAGAGAACGAAAAGCAGTATGTCCGTCGCTTGGACCAGCAACGTCTCGCTGCCGAAGGCGCCAAGGGCAAGTCCCGCCGCCAGTACCAACACGATCCCGACATGGCGCAACCTCACGGGAGAACTCGCGGGCAGTATCACCTCGGAGGTACTCGTCATCAGCTAAGCTTTCCGAACAATCCGGCCGGCCGCACCAGCAGAACGACCGCCATCAGGATGAACACGAATGCGATGGTGAATTGCGGCACGACCAAGATGCCAAACGCCTTGACCATCCCGATCAGCAAGGCCGCCGCCAGTGCACCCCATATGCTGCCGAGGCCACCGATGACGACGACCGCAAATGCGTCGACGGTCGCATCGAGATCGGATCCGGGATTTGCGCCGGCAAGCGGCAAGATCAGTACGCCCGCCAGGCCGACGAGCCAAGAGGACAAGCCAAACACGGACGTAAACATCCAGCGGACGTTCACGCCGAGCCCGAGCGCAGCATCACGATTTGCCGCCGTGGCGCGGATCAGCAATCCCCATGGCGTCCGGTTGACCAGGAACCAGACAAGCACTGAAACCAGGGCGCCGGTACCTATGATGAAGAGGTAGTAGCCTGGAATGTAGGCGCCCATCACGGCGACCGGTTCGGAGAACCAGGACGGCGTATCGATCGACCGCGATTCCAGGCCCCACACGCCACGTACGAGATCGGCGGCGATGAAGATAAGCCCGATCGAAGGTAGAATCTGGACCAGCACGTCGGCCTTGTAGAGATGCCGGAAGATCAGCACCTCAACAAGAATCCCGAGGATCGCGATCAACGACGGAACCAGAATTACGGCCACAAGGAAGCCGGTGTCGCTGTTGGAGAAGAACTTCTCTGTGATCGAATAGGCCAGGAACATTGCAAGCATGAAGAACGATCCATGCGCAAGGTTCAGGAGATGGCAGACGCCGTAGATAATCGACAGGCCAGCGGCGAGCAGGAACAGAATAGCCGCCGATTGCAATCCACTCATGAATTGGAGCCACAGCATCAAGGCCTCCAAATGGTCCGGTCAGCGAACATCATTCGTTCATTTGCTCGCGGTGGACCGCAGCCTGGCAACTTCTTCCGCCGAGGGAAGGAACTCCGTCGATTCAACAAAGCCAACATTGCTCATGCCGGCGCGGTCGTCCTTCGAATCCCACGCCAGATTGCCAGTCCATACTCCGTGAGTGCTCTGGTGATCGAAGGGGCGCATCGTGATGCGGCCAGCGGCAGGCGAATCGATGTCCAGGCCTTCGGCCGCCGTGATGAACGCCTCGCGGTCCAGCTTTCCAGCCTTTTCGATCGCCTTGGCGACGAACTTCATCGTAGTGTATCCAGCGGCCGATTCCGACATCGGCATTGCGTTCCAGCGCTCCCTGTAGGACTTGAAGAACGCCATGTTGGACGGCGTATCTACCGGCGGATAGGGGTAATCGCCGGCCGTGAAGATGTTGTCCGGAATGTCCTTCTCCCGAACTCCGGTCGCGTTAGCCGGGTTACCCATCGAAGCGTGGGCGCCAAGCACAGTTTTGAACAAGCCAAAGCTCTTGGCTTGCGCCAAGAACGCGCGCGCACTCGGTCCGACCAGGCCGCTGAACAACACGACTTCGGGTCCTTTCGACATGATCGCAGTAATGTAGGAAGCGAAATCTGTGGTACCGAGCGGCACCCAGAACTCGCAGCCGTCCAGCACGTTTACATCTGGCGCTCCCTCTCGGATGACCGCAAGCGTGCTGCGGTTCAGATCGCGCGCAAACTCATAGTCGTTGTTGATTGTACAGTACTTGCGCAGTGGCTTCTTGGCCAATGCACGGGCCAACGGCGTATAAAAGCCGCGCACGTTCATTGCCAGCCGGAAGAAATATCTATGTCCAGCGTCCTCTGTCAGGAAGCGACCATAGCCGCCGACGGTGAAGAACGGGACTTTCTTCTCCTTTGCCAGCGTGCTCGCGGCAGCGGATTCCGCGCTCGCAACAGCGCCGATGGTCAAGAAGGCATTCTGTGCGATCTGTTCACGGAACAGCCGCCCGGCGTCTTCGGGCTTGGAGTTTGTGTCGGCGAGCATCAATTCGATCTGCTTGCCCATGATACCGCCCGACTTGTTGATTTCATCAGCCGCCAGCCGAACGCCCTGCTCTCCAGCCGTCCCATAGAGCGCGAAAACGCCGGTCCGGGACGTGATTACCCCGATCTTGATCGTGTCATCGGCTCGCGCTCCAATAGTGGTTGCGCAGCATCCGATCAAACCGGCAACGAGCAATGCCGCGCAGCCGAACTTTGAGAGCCAGCTGCGGCCATTTCCCGAATATCGCGAACCTTCGATGCACATCGTCTTTCCTCCTCAAAGCGATAACACACTCGGTTGTGCCCGAATGCTTTTCAGCCATCCCCCCCCGAAGCCGGCGTCAATTCTCGGTTTTCTCTAGCCGGTCGGCCATGGAGGGAGCTACGCGAAGCTTCCCTCCACTACACCATCTTTCTCGCGGCGAAACCTCCGCGCGACCTTGATCACTCTCCCGCTCGATATCCGACTAGCTATCGGAGAGCTCGAGCTGTTTCACGACCGAATTCCAAGCGCTAGTCTTGATGCGCTGGTTTGGATCACGAAACACATTCATGGGGTCCTCGCCAAGTTCCACTTTTTTGACCTGCTCTGCGAGTAATCGACGCAGGCGCACGACGCCAAGGTCAGATCCAGCAAGTCGCTCAAGCGCGTGAATTGCGATCGGACGCTGACTCTCTTGCGCCTCGAGATCGTCCGGGCGCAATTGCCGTTCGCGATAGCTGCGCGTCGTCTCGTGACCCGGTCGGATGTCAGAAACCGTATCTGTGCCAGGCCGCCAGTCCTGCTTCAATTTGCCGTTCTCCAGCGGCCACGCCACGATGCTAAGCGCCATGACATGCTCATTGTCGATCGGCACCACCCAAGTGACGTCCGAGCAACGATCCTCTTCGATGAGATTGATCCCCTTCTCTCGAATGTTAGGGATTAGCGCGATGTTGGGAACGACGCATTCCGAGCAGCGGATCAGACTGTTGCCGTTTGGTAACACCTTCGTCATCTTGTAGCGCACACCGAGACTCGTCGGCTCGAACAAGATCTCGCCCCTTCCCTGCATCATCGCGCTCTCAAACTGATCGCCGCTGATCGACTGGTGCAGTACCAGTACGTGCCAGGGATCAACGACATTTTCGTAATGCTGCAGCCAATTGCAGTCCCGCACGTAGCCGATGGCATAATCACCCCAGATGCGCATGCCGCGAAGTTCGACGTCGCCCTTAGACGTGTCCAGTACGTCAAGCTGCGGTAGCAACGGCTCCTTGCCGGGCGGCCCCATGTAGACGAACACGAGACCGCCGAACTCCCTCACGGGATAACCGGGCTGTTGAACATTCATTCGCTCGCAAGTGCCCGCTGCTTCACAAGGCATCTCGAGTACGCGCCCCTCCGTCGAATAGAGCCAGCCATGGTAGCAGCAGCGAATGCCGTTCTCTTCGATACGGCCGAATTCGAGCGATGATCCACGGTGCGCGCAGTGCGGCTCCAGGCAGCCAACTCCGCCGCTGCGGGTGCGAAAGAGTACAAGGTCTTCGCAGAGGATCCTGACCTTCTTCGGCACATCGGTGAGCTCTTCAGAGAGACAAACAGGCTGCCAATACCTGCGCAGGACCTCGCCCATCGGGGAGCCGGCCTCGACGTGCGTCAGTTCGATCCGAGGCGCCGGCACGGTTCGTCCATAAGCGCTCTTCATCGTTTTCCTCCGTGTCAGCTTCAATTTTCTCACGACCAGAAAATGGCCTGCCGGTCCTATGCCGCCAAGCCAAGGCTAGCTTTTTCACTTTAATTGTCAATTGCAATTATTGCATTTCGTTCATAATGTTCCTGTTGAGGAGGATGCGGTCATGAAGAACAGTGCTGTCGTCCGAAGCCAGGTATGCCAGGCCGCGATTGTTGTTGCGGAGTTCTTCGGCACCTCCCTTTGGTTCAGCGCAACGGCCGTTTCTGCGGAGATCTCCGAAGCATTGGGCCGTCATGGCGGTGAGCCCCTTGATCTATCGTCTGCCGTCCAAATCGGTTTCGTGAGCGGGACGCTCCTGATCGGCTTGACCGGTTTGGCCGACCGCTTCCGCGCAAGCAGCATCTTCGCGGCTTCGGCCGTCTTCGGCGCCGCAGCAAATGCGCTAATCGCAGCTCTCCCGATGACGCTCGCGCCAATTCTCATTTGTCGTTTTGCGACGGGCGTGGCGCTTGCAGGTGTCTATCCAATCGGAATGAAGCTGGCTGTTAGCTGGAATCGGAATTCGGCGGGACGAGTTTTGGGTTGGCTCGTCGCAATGCTCACCTTGGGAACGGCTGCTCCGTATCTGATGCACTATCTGAATACAGGCCAGGATTGGCGTCTCACGATTCTTGGCGCCTCGGTTCTCGCGTGCGCCGCCGCTTTGATTGCGCTCATCACCCGCGACGGCCCGGATATCCAAAGTGGCCGCCGCGCCCGCATCGAGTTCGCAGCTTTGCTGGGCCAGTTCAAGCTTCCCAAACTCGCCGCCGCATCGCTCGGCTATCTCGGACACATGTGGGAATTGTACGCGTTCTGGTGCCTGGTACCGTTTCTTGTCGCCTCTGCGACGAGGCATGAGCCAGGCTGGCCGGTCTCCTTACTTGCTTTTCTGGTCATTTCGGCTGGTGCGCTCGGCAGCGTAATCGGGGGAATCGTTAGCCGAGCAGCGGGCAGCCGTGCTGTCGCGTTGATCGGACTCTCAGGTTCGGCTGCCGCATGCGCGATTGTTCCCGTCCTTGACGCACCATGGCTTCTCCTGACGGTTCTTTTCATCTGGGGTTTTCTTGTCATCCCAGACTCCCCTCAGCTCTCATCTCTTGCGGTCGAGGCCTGCAACAGTGATCAAGTTGCAAGCACACTTGCGATCCTCAACGGCACGGGCTTTCTACTTACAGCAGTCTCGATCAAGCTAACTCTTGCCTTCTGGCCCTCAATCGGTCCAGCTGTCGCATGGCTGTTGCTGCCAGGACCACTGGCAGGCCTACTCGCCCTTGTGTTTCTGGAAGACATTCTGACCAAGTCCTCGCAAGCAAGACAAGCCAGCCAGCGTCATCAGTAACAGTGCGATTTCCACCGACCTCGGCTATTGACATGAGCGCGGAAGCAACCTTCGCGGCCAGCGCCTCCGTCGGCTCCTGTCGGTCGGCGGTGTCAAGTTGGCTCAGATAGCACGCGACACTCTCCTCCAGCCCGGCACGCCGCTGCTGCACCTTCGCCCGTGTAAAGTCCCTGTCCCGGTTGTTTGCGGCCTTGAACTTGCTACCATCGATGGCGATGCTCGCCGTCGTAAGTAGTCCCATCTCACGGCAGAGTTCGACGAAGCGCGCGCATACTTTGCGTAGTGCCAGGCCGTTGTCCTTGCGGAAGTCCACGATCGTCCTGTGATCAGGAGCAAGCCGACCCAGCAGCCACATAACCTCGACGTTGCGTCCGGCCTCTCGCTCCAGGTGCCGGCTCGACTGCACCCGGTTCAGATAGCCGTAAGTGTACAGCTTCAGGAGAGTCGAGGGATGGTACGACGGCCGACCGGTCGTCGCCGCCTCCATCCCTTCGAAGCTCATTTCAGCCAAATCAAGCGTGTCGACAAACACATCGATCACACGAATAGCGTTGCTCTCGTCAATGAAATCATCGAGGCATTCGGGCAACAGCGTCGACTGCCTCCGGCCCGCCCCCGCAACGAAGCGCTTCATCAATGCTCCCAAAGAATCGCGAGAGAATCATAGGGCAGCTGTTTTCACAGCCAGGGTCAAAACGGAATCCGATGGCTCGACCGGTCTTTTCCGCGTTTCCTCAGAAGGGGAAGTTGTCGCTTGCATTAGACTAATGCGCACGCAGGTCGCCGGTGAGATCGGCATCTGTGATGGAGATTCGTCCATCGAATGTTATGGAATTTCCCCAACGCACGTAACGCCTTGCGCGTCGCGTCCTCGGCTCGACAATGCTGGAGAGATTGTCACTGCGAAGGTCGAGGCGGCCTGTGGGCCTTAGACCCATTTCCAGTCACTTCAAATGCGACTCAAGTAGCTGCCGCTGTTATACTTTTTGTCATCGCTTGCTAAAGCAATTTACACTACCCCGGCGGGCATTTGGTTGCTAGAAAGCGCTTGGTTGGGGGCGTCGGGTGAAAAAGCGGGCGGTAGTAATATCTGCGTTCACGGAAGAAGCACGCTTAAAGAGGCGCATCCGTGAACATCTTCGAAAACTCGGGTTCGAACACGGCCCCGATGGTGCATTGGCGCCACCGTCGTCGACCAAAGAGAGTATTCGGGCGCTACATTTTGAACAGCGTCGCGATGGCTTGAAGGAGCATCGTCTTTTCGTCAAAGCCGCTCTCCCAAAGCTTCAGAACTATTTCGCGAACGGATCTGACGTCGATCCGAAGCAGGTTCAGCCCCGGCTGGAACTCGTCGAAGCACATACTTGGCAGTCGGACCTATTTCGCCTCGCGAGCCTCTCTTGGTCGGTCCCAGTGTCTTATGGCTTTGGCCGACGACTTCGCTACCTTGTTTGGGACGAGCATAACGGAAAGCTGATTGGAATCATTGCGCTGGGTGATCCCGTTTATAACCTACGCGTCCGCGACGAACTCATTGGCTGGACGATCAAGGATCGCTCGAAGCGCCTTGTCAGCGTACTCGACGCGTACGTTCTCGGCGCTGTGCCACCCTACAACATGATCCTGGGAGGCAAACTTATCGCTTGCCTGATCCGCACCAAGGAAGTCCGGGACGATTTTGCCCGCAAGTACGGCAACACGCGCGGCATCATCTCCAAAAAGAAGAAACGAGCCCAGCTTGCGCTCATAACGACGAGTTCATCTCTGGGACGTTCTTCCGTCTACAACCGACTGAAGCTGGGCAAGCAGTCTTATCTGAAGTCAATTGGCTACACACAGGGCTGGGGGCATTTTCATGTTCCAGACTCGCTCTTTTCCGACCTGCGCGACTATTTGCGCAAGAGGCGTCACGGCTATTGGGACGGCCACAAGTTCGGAGAAGGACCGAATTGGCGCTTGAGGACAATTCGAGCAGCGTTCGACGCTCTGGGCATTAAGCAGGATTGGCTGAAACACGGCATCGGACGGGAAGTATATGTCTGCGAGATCGCGAACAACGCGTCGAAATTGCTTCGCGGCGAAAGCAAGAAAGCAGTCTATCGCGGGCTGAAGTCCGTATCAGAGGTGGGCCTATTGGCTCGTGATCGTTGGTTGGTGCCGCGAGCGGAAAGCCGCGCAGAATACAAGGAATGGAAGCGCGAGCAGTTCACCGCGCTTGTCTCTTTCCGAAGGAGCCGCAGCGAGGGGTCCGTGAGCAAGATTACCAAGATCGTTCGGCAGCGAGAGTCCACAACGGGATCGTAGATGGATTACGCGATGAACGGACGTGGCAAAGTAATTACGGCGTGGGAAGCCGTTAGCGGCCTCTATTATCGTTGCCCTGAGCCCTCGTGCAGAGCTGAGGTGTTTCTAAAGCAAGGTAAGAAAAACGTCAGACACTTCGCACACCGTCCGGGCCAAGGTCGGCCAGAGTGTGAGTTGTACCATCCATCGAATTATATGGCTGGGCCTATCGCCCGCTACAGCAGTGCTGCTGACGACGATATTCCGCCGATACTGCCTTTGTCGCTTAGCATAGAACTCGATCCAACACCCGAGTCTCGTCTAAAGGGAAAACGAGAGTGGAAGCTAGCACTGACTGTTCCAAAGGCGCCTGATACTCATGGCTCGATACGGATCGACTGCGGGATAGGAACTCCAAGGCTAATAGCGCTTTCGAAGCTCGCACTTAACCCACAAACTTATCCGGCATCGCTGACGGCCGAAGACTTCGGAGCAATGTGGACTAGCCCGGAGGTCCACCCGAAGTACAAGGCAGCTATCGAGCATCGCATTGCGGGTCTCGACCAGACGCGCCCTAACCTGTTCGCCAACGGCAAACAAAAGCAGAAACCGCTAGCGAAGGCTCTTACTTGGGGCGGCACCTATTACCTCGTTTGGCGGAAGTCTATGCCGATCGACATTCCAGCCGCGCTTGCAAGCGTCGAGCTCGCAGAATGCGACGGTTGGCTATGCTCAATCATCACTCTTCCCAATGACGAAGATAGCGATATTCGGCAGTGGATGGAGGCCGTGTGCGATCTGGCAATCGCTTCATCGCGCCGGCAATGGTCGCTTGTTTATCCCCCGGTTGTCGACATCGACAGTCTCGGCAGACTGATTGTCGAATCAAATCGCCAAGTTCTGGTTGCGACCTTCGCACCGCCTCGCCAGGACTGTGAAGAAGAGCAAGGCCAGTTCGTCGCCTCGATCGGACGGTCAACCGCTTCCCTCCCAACCGGACCCGGACGACAATTTCTAGCAATTGAACACGACACGCGGACCGACGGCGCCGTCGAAATTGTGTGGGACGGCCTGGCACTGCCGGAGATTTCACAGATCGGTCCACAACCGTCATTAGGCACAGTCGGCGCAGCGTTCGCTTTCAGGTCGCGCTCGGGACCCGAGCGGTATCGCTGCTTCTTGCATCAAGCACAGATTGAGCCGCTGTTTGTAGGAGTTAGGCGGTCAGAACTTGACATCAGTGCGGTCGCGCTGCCAACCGGCTGCGGCGGCGCATTTAAATGGCGTAAGACCATCGCGGATCCATGGCAAAGCATCCCGCTTTCGATTGAGAGGGACGCGGCTCGACGCGAGATCGATGACCAGACCGTCCAACGCATCAACCTAGTTCTTCGCGATGGTTCGTTCGAAGTCCTAGTGAGTCTTGGCCCCCTCGGGTCGCGTTATCTTGCAGCGCGTGAGTATCGACCAGTGGCAGCACAAGATGTTCGACTGCCCCAAGCAGTACGAGAACGTCTGCTTTGGTTCTGCGTCGCAGCCCAGTCGCATCCACGAGACGTACAGCTAAAATCCCTAACTGATCGAGCTCTTGTCCGCCATTACAAGAGCGCCATTACCCCTTCGTTCCTCATAGCGCATCGAAGACATTTGGACGATTTGATTAGGGCGACCTCGGGTCTATCGGAGGGCTTATGAAACGGCCGCCCAATCCGACCGACGAGGCAAAAGACCGTCTGCGTAAGATCGGTGAAGAAGACATTGCTGCGTTTATAGGCGAGGTATCGGACCTACGGAGCCTCGTTCAATACCTGCCCACGGTCCATGGCTTTCGCAAGCACAGTCAGGCGGGTATCGATAAGCAATCCAAAGAGCTCGCGCGACGCATAACGGCGCGCGGCGGGAAAAAGTCGGGCCCTGAAGAGCGAGACTATCGCGCACTCTATACGGTTTGGCGCGCCTGGGTTCTGGAACGGCTTGGTGACCGGAGAGCCATCAACGCGGCCATAGACGCGATAGAAGACGCTTCGAGCAGTTCGGGCAGCGAGACGAAAGCCAAAACCGTCGATGCCGCGATCGTTTCTCTCTTTAGGCTATTCCGAGACGCTTCTGTCCAAGGAAAGTGTTCAAAGGAGGACGTCGAGCGCGCTCTGCAATTCAGCCCCTTCGATGCAACCCCACTCCGCGCCTTGGTTGAGACTTCCCGCTCCGCCGCCGACATCCGGCGCAGCGCGGAATATGCCGAACTCCCCAATCGCTTGGCTAAGGATGAGAACGATATCAAGGCCGTGAAGGCCCAACTTGATGATGTCGTTCAGCGTCTGGACCGGGTCGCTAGCGCTGTCGACGGCTGGCCGATCCATAGGACCGGGTTACTATCGGCTATTGACGAACTTCGGGCTTCACTCGAACAACGGCTTGATGCGCTCGAAGCGGCGCAACACAATGTGCCGTCGCAAGCAACGGCAAACGTACCCGATCCCACCATCGACGCTCTGAGCGCCCAACTTAACGATATCCATCGACAGCTCGCGTCGTTACAAGCGGCCGGTTCGAACACCGCTGATGAAGCTTTGGCGACGATCACTAGGCGGCTCGCCACATTGGAGCGGTCGCTAGTTGAGACAAGCAACAGCGACCTAACCGACGTAGCGTCAAAGATCGCGACAGTGGAAGAACGGCTTGATCACGAGATCGCACTGCGGATGTCCAGCGCAATCGATCCAGATGTTTTGGAACGACTAACCAAGATTGAAGAGGCGCTGGCTCAGGTTCCTGACCAAAAGCAGCAAGCGCCGAGCGTCCCTCCGACCGGCCCCGTGGCGGTGGTCCAGCCGCAATCGACAGTGCAGACATCGATCCCGGTTGAACCGCTAGTCCTATCTACGAAGGTGCCTCCAACGAGCGCAGCTACGTTTGCTGCGTTCATTGCGCCCCTCTCTGCCATGTTTCAAGACTTCGGCCTTAAGGCCACGGCTGCGAAGGCATTGGCTGAAGAATTCTGTATCGCCTTTCTTGATGGTCAAGTTGTCTTCTTCAAGGGGGCTTATGCGACCGAGGCCGCGCGCGCATGCGCAAGCCTTCTCTGTCATGGCAATGCCTATCGCGTGGCGCTTCCTCTAGGATTGCAGCAGGGCGATGACCTTCGCCGATCACTGCTGACTTCGATTGTCCCCGCAGAAGGTCTTCTCACAGCGGTCGTTATCGAAGGCATAAATCTTGCAGCTTTTGAACTCTGCAAGGATGTCTTGGCCGAGCTTGCTAGCGACGGAGCGTCCCAACTTGGTCGAAGAATGGGGCGAACCTTAACTATAGCCACCGTCACGCGCGGTGTTGCGTCGTTACCTGTTGAAGCCAGCTATTTCGAACTGGGCCCCGTACTCGATCTGGATTGTCTTGATTGGCGCTCCAAACGGCCGGCTGGGCGAGAGTTGACGGCGCTTGCCATCTCTAGAAGAGACGCGGACACCCTTCGATCCGCACTGACGGCCAAAGCTGTTGACACAGACGAACCACAGAAACTCGTTCGGGCGTTTCAGACAGCGCGCAATCCGCGTATTGAGCATTCGGCCCTCTCTGCATTCACGGCACTTTCCGCTTGCCGAAAGGATGGTGAGATTCCAACCCCTCTACAGTCGCTGACTTATGGTTGGTTGCTTCCCCTATGGACAGCGCAGGGAGCCCCCCGTTCGGAAGTTGACGTCCAAATCGACGGAGGCAAGTGTGACGCGACAACCCCAGATCCTAGGCTCAAGCCCTTGATCGAAGGCCTTGGTGCCGGAGCGGAAGGAGAGCGGTCATGATTACTGTGAAGGCCGCCACTGTAGAGCAACTGAGCGCGACAATTGCCAGCGGGTTCGACTGCGTACAGGTGAACGAAGCCGTTCAGCGCACTATAATCGCGGAACATATCCGGGCGATGATCCATGGTGCCTGGATGTCGGGAACTTCAATCCACACGACGCGCATCCTGTCAAACACACGCCGCATCCAGCGATTGGTATGGACGGACGACAGTTGGGAGCATCACAAGTTGGGCGACCTCTCCCGTCAAGTCCTGGACTCCTTGAGTGACCTTGGTGACGTAATTTCCGTCGGGGGCGGTTATTGGATCCCAGGCCCGGTCAACCTTGTTGAACTAGATGGTAGTCAAAATGTCATGGTTGTTGGCGGTGTTCCCTCGCAAATCGCAGCTGGTCAACTTGGCGAACGCCTCAAGTCAACCGCTGGTTTTCGCTATGTGGCCCGGCGACCCATCCTGATCACGCCGGCCAAGGACATGTTGCAGACCATTGATGGCTGGCTTAGCCATGCCGATCCAATTCGCGAATGGACCGATTCGGTGTTGCGGCAATATGCAGCGCGCCTTTCTCCTAATATCGATATTGGGGTCGAACCTCTCGAGATTTACGCGCCTGACATATTCCGAGATCAACGCAAGGTCGGACGTTGGATTAGAGCCACGCAGGTCAATCATGCGATCGAAGGGCTAAGGCTCTGCCGGATACGTCAGGGAGCTGGCGTGTACGGCGCGCCGCACTTTCTAGCGACATTCAACTATGCAGGTGGCTCGCTGACGCTTGGTCGTTCTGTCTCATTGGCGGACGATATTTCGCGTCGGCTACGATTCGGATTCGACCTCATACTTCAAACACCACGAGAAGTGACTATCACTCTGGATAGCGCACAATTGACCTTCGACAACTCCATCTCTTTGCCGGAAGCGGAGGCCCGCGTACTGTCGCTGGGGTGGAGAGACCTAAAGAATGCGACAGACGACTCTGCGATACACTATTTTCACCTCTTCACTCTCCCCCTGATATTACGCGCCTTGGCGCGGCTCCGAATTGCTCCAAAAATTATCGATCGGAGGACTCATGTCCACTGATAGTTCGTTGCCTGAGCATGGCGTTCATTCCACAGCAGCGCGACTAACCGAGAGTCTTCAGTCCTATATTGAGGCGCAGTACCACATTCGCGATGAAGGTTTGATTCTGGACCGACGCCTGCTTTTGGAAGAACCGGGCGCCGTGTGCCAAAAGCCTTATGTGGAGTCGACGCCAGTGTATGAACTCGGCAAACCATACGCCGAGCTAAACATTCCAGCCCAAGTCAAGACTGTTTTGTCCGACCTCGCGAAGGGAAAGCTGGGCATCTTCGAACGGCCTTACGTGCACCAGGCCACGACACTTGAACGCTTCTTCGCTTGCGGCGCCGATCTTGTCGTTGCCACGGGGACGGGCTCCGGAAAGACCGAGAGCTTTCTCATGCCGATCATCGGGCAACTCGCGATGGAAGCAGCGCTTCGTCCACAATCGGCAACGCTGCCCGGGTGCCGAGCCCTCTTGCTCTACCCAATGAATGCGCTTGTTAACGATCAACTCTCGCGAATCCGTCGGCTAGTCGGGAGTGAAGCCGGATCAGCCATCATTTCCAAGGGCCGACCAGCGCCTGTGCGATTTGCCAGCTATACGGGACGTACCCCGTACCCTGGGGCTCGAAGCGCGAAGCGCGATGGCGAACGTATCGCTCCGCTGTTCGAAAAATTCTATTTGCCGGTTGTGGCTGATGCAGAGAAGGAGCAACGACTTAGAGCTATCGGCCAACTGCCCGAAAAGGATCTTCAGGCGTTCTATAACAAGTCGATAGAGGAAACAGGAGCCCGTGGCCAACGATTGAGGCACTGGAATCAACGCCTGCTGACCCAACCGGGTGACCGGGAGCTCATGACTCGGCATGAGACCCAACTCCGTTGCCCAGAATTGCTCATAACTAACTACTCGATGCTTGAATATATGCTGATGCGGCCAATCGAAAGGCCGCTTTTCCAGCAGACGCGAGAATGGCTCAAGGCGGACAAGGCCAACGAACTCATCATCGTCCTTGATGAGGCACACATGTATCGTGGAGCTGGTGGTGCTGAGGTTGCACTGCTCCTCCGTCGCCTGTTCTCTCGGTTGGAAGTGCCGCGCGAACGCGTTCGCTTCATTCTCACAAGCGCTAGCTTGGGCGATTCAGAAGAAGCTACTCGTGCCGTGACACAGTTCGGCCGAGACCTATCTGGGCTTTCAGCCAGTTCTACGCGACCATTTGAAGTAGTCCGTGGGACACGCGAGAAGCGAGGCGGGGCAAAAGTGTCGACGTCTGCGGAAGGCGCGGCACTGGCCGCACTCGATCTCGCCGCTTTCGAAGGCTTTGCGACTAACCTGCCGGCGGCGAAGAATGCCGTAGCAGCACTTGGAGCCTCACTCGGCTGGGCTAGCCTTCCCTCTTCGAACGAGCTGGATGACCTCAAGGACTATCTCTATACGAACCTCACGGGTTTTGGCCCGCTCGAATTGCTGATCGAGAATGTGTCGGGCCGGGCTACGGCTCTCGATGGATTGCAGCAAATCCTTTTTGGTCGCCACGCTGAAGCTCCCAAAGCCACAGCAGCACTCTTGGCGCTCGCCACATTCGCACGTCGAGCATCGGACCAACGCATACTGCTCCCGACGCGATTGCACATGTTTTTCCGTGGGCTCCCCGGCTTGTTCGCGTGCTGCAATCCAAACTGTAACCAGGTCCGACATACTAACTCAGAACGAATCCTTGGACGTCTTGACACGCAGCAGCGGGACCAATGCGGTTGCGGTTCACGAATGCTCGAGCTTCTGACCCATCGTGAATGTGGCACCGCGTTCCTGAGGGGCTACATGATCGGCCCGCACAGCGACTTTGTTTGGGACACCCCATCTGGCCCTCTACGTGAAGGGCAACAGACCGCGCTTACCGAAGTCGATATCCTCGTCCACGGATCGCCACATCGCGATCAAACGGACGAATGCGAGCCAGCTTGGTTGGATGTGCGGAGCGGAAGACTTCTGTACAACGCCCCCGCGGACCCGACTGGGTTCAGGCCGGTATTTTTGCCAGCCGTTGGCATGGATTGGGGTAAGACAGGGTTGAAGTTTACTTGCTGCCCCGTCTGCCGCGTCGACACGTTGCGCCAGAACCGCTCGTCCATCATGGACCACCAGACCAAAGGTGAGGCCCCGTTTGCAAACCTTGTGAAGACTCAACTCGATGCGCAACCAGCCGCGCGTGAACAGTCCAGGGAATTTCCGAATGCCGGACGAAAGGTATTGCTGTTTTCAGATGGACGCCAGAAGGCGGCCCGCCTAGCGCGCGATATCCCCCGCGAAGTCGAGCAAGATATCTTCCGTCAAGTTCTCGCGCTTGCAGCTAAGCGACTGATCGAAGCCGGACGCGAGCCGAAACCTGTCCGTGACCTCTATATTGCCGTCCTAACCGTTTTGCGCGATTTCAATCTTCCCATCTTTGATCGAAACGATGCGGTGCAAATCGAACAGGAAATAGAAAAGCTTGAAAAGGACCATCGTAACGACTCCCTTGCGGACCTGTTGATGGATTTTCACTTCACAGACAGCCCGCCTCGCTACAAGATTGCTCTTCTGAAGCAACTCTGCGGGCGATATTACTCACTCACTGGTACCTCGACAGGCATACTCGTGCCGGCGCGAAAGGCCTCTCAGAAGCTCGTCCAAGAGCTAACCTCCGCGTTTGGCAGCCTAACGCAAACGGACGTCGAAGAACTCGTCGTTGCCTGGATCGCCGAACTGGCGGACAAGTACGCATTCGATCGCGACCTACCGGAACTACTCCGCAATAAGGCATCAGGGGGTTATTATTCGGGCTCCAAGGGTCATTTCGGAAAGAACGTTCGAGAACAGTTGCCCGTCATACTTGGGCTTCCCACTAACGCGATTGAGGCTATCGAAGGGCGCCTCGCAAACGAGCTATGCCTCAAGAATGACGCTGGGGCCTTTTTCCTTGACCCAAGCAAGGCAGCGCTCAGCATCGACCTTAACCGCCCGTGGTATCGTTGTCTCGAATGCACCGCCTTGATACCGAACACTTTGCGGCACCGCTGCATTTTCTGTGCTTCCCAATCTATTGAAACACTTAAGCCAGCGGAAAGTGTCTACATTCGCTCGCGAAAAGGGTTCTGGCGCGATCCGGTTCAAGCTGCACTGAGCGATCGTGCGCGGCTGCACAGTGTTGCTGTCGAAGAACATACAGCTCAGCTATCTAACCGTGACAACGCCCGCGTCCATGCGACCACGGAGCAGTTCGAATTGCGCTTCCGCGACATTCAGATCGAAGCGCGTGATCGGCCAATTGACGTATTGAGCTGCACCACGACAATGGAAGTCGGCGTCGACATCGGTTCGCTCGTAGCGGTCGGCCTCCGAAATGTGCCGCCGCAGCGCGAAAACTATCAGCAGCGCGCAGGCCGCGCAGGGCGCCGCGGCTCATCGGTTTCAACTGTTCTGACCTACGCCCAGACCGGCCCACACGATAACTTCTACTATAACGATCCCAGTGAGATCGTGGCGGGCGCTCCACGCAATCCTGATATCAAGATCGACAATCCTAAGATCGCGCGAAGACACGTCACTTCATTTCTATTCCAGACATTTTTTCATGGATGGATGGATCGAAACAAAGCAACTACCAGCGAAGCCACCTCAGCTTTGTTTCGTGCCTTGGGCAAAGCGAATACGTTCTTTTTTGGTGACGGCAAGGCCGGACCGGACTTCGACTCCTTTGTTAAATGGGTGCAGTCCGAAATTATCCAGGCCAATGGATCCTTGCGAAAGGAAATTCTCTCTTGGATTCCGACCAATCTGAGGACCGAACCGCGCTCGGTCGATCAGTGGATCGGAGATGTCGCTAGCGAATTGATATCCGAGCTTCAGCGGCTACGCACCGAGTTGCGACCGCTGGTGCCTGAAGATCAAGATGACTCGGACGATGACGACGAAAGAAACGTGCTTGGAGACGAGGAACTGCTCGAATTTCTCTTCAGTCGCGGCATGCTCCCTAGCTACGCATTCCCGACCGACTTAACCAGCTTTACGGTCGAACGGCTCGTTCCAGGACAAGGCGCGCGCGACAACTGGACGACGGAGATTGTTGAGAAGCCGCAACAGGGTATCGACAAGGCTCTTAGCGAGTACGCGCCCGGACGCCTCATCGTGATTAATAAGGCGACATACCGTTCGGGCGGAGTAACGGCGAATGTACTGCCGACCGAACCCAATCGCGCTGCGCCTCTGTTTGCTTCTCCGACGAAGCTTGTTCACTGCGATAACTGCAGCTTCGTGCGTGATCCGGAACAGGACGGCGATGCTGACGCCTGTCCCGTCTGTCAAAGCGATCTGCAATCAACACCCATGATCGTTCCGCAGGTCTTTCTGCCCGAGGACGGAAAGGCCTTGGAGGAGGACGACCGCGATCAGGACATTACCTATGCGACCGGCGCACAGTTTCCCGTGCCCGTCGGGGCGAATGACCTGCCTCCAATGACAGCGATCGGAAAGTCTCTTTCCTACACTGTTGCCATTGACAGAAAGCTTGTCACCGCGAACAAGGGACAACTCGAGAACGATATCTACAATGGTTTCTGGGTCTGCGATCGGTGCGGAAAGGCGACGTTGGAGCAACCATCGGGGGGAGCCCATCAGCGCCCGTACAAGGTTGAGTTCGCCTTTGGCAAGCCCAGGGCGGCAAAGCAATGCAACGGTCAGTTTCACCGGGTGTTTCTAGGCCATATATTCAAGACAGATCTCCTTCTGCTTCGCTTTACGATAAAAGCGCCGATCGTTAGGGATACTTCAGATTCGGTTGTCCTGAGGGCGCTAGAAGATAGTCTCTACTCCATCGCGGAAGCCCTTCGGCTTTCAGCTAGCAGGCACAAGCAACTCGACTTAGACCCATCCGAGTTCGGAGCAGGCTTCCGTATCGTCCCTTCAGCGGAAGATGACGTGACGCATTTGGACGTCTATCTCTACGATACGCTTTCAGGGGGAGCTGGTTACGCAGAGCTCGCCGGTCGTAATCTTCCAGAGATACTAGATGACGTCCAAAACCTCTTAGAGCACTGCTCAACGCGATGCCCGCGCTCATGCGAGTCATGCCTGCGGCACTATCACAACCAGCATCTGCGCGAGCGTTTGGACCGTCGAGTAGCGGCGCAATTGCTCAGATATGCTCGGTTCGGTGAGATACCTGAGGAGCCGAGCACGAGCGACCAGGCCATCGATCTTGCCGCTTTGCGGCGGCTGCTGGAACTGGACGGATTTCGCTGTACGGCCGTCGTAGGCCCCGCTCCTGTGCTCGTCGAGAAGGATGGAAAACGTCTCTCTGTAGGCGTCAAATCGGGCTTGCTTGACGCAACATGGCAAGACCATTCGCTGCAACGTGCAGGTACAGGGCCGATTCAATTACTTAACGACTTCATTCTGCGCCGAAATCTTCCCGACGAGCATCAACTGATAAGAGATCATGACGCATTTAGAAAGTAATCCGCGGAACCGGCGTGAAGAAATCGAGAAGTTCCAGCAACGAGCCGTCCTTAAGCATGCTCGCGATGCTCACGAGGGCTGGAGACATCCGCCATAGCATTTTGTCGAGGCGCCGGTCCTATGGATTGCTTGGTGTTGCGCAAAGAGATTGTTCATGATATGTTCTAAACTGTTTGAGTCGAGCGCGCCGGACGTAGCCGCAGCCGCCAAGGCGGCCGAAATTGAGAAGACCTTCCGAGTGTGTGACGGACTTTATCTAGTTGGCGGAATGGAAAGGGGCGTTACCCTTTATAATCAACAGGTTAGAGCACACAATTTAGTGTGGGCACTGTTTGAATTGGATCGTCACCAGTCGCGCGAGATTGGGCGAGTGGCGGTGATTGGCGGAGGTGCCGCTGGTTTGACGGTAGTCGCCGGCTTGTTGGCGAGATATCGCGGCTCAATACCTATAACACTGTTTGAACGATTGTGGGACCTGTGTCCTTTGCAGCAAGGGTCGGACGCTCGGTGGCTACACCCTAGAATCTATGAATGGCCTAGTGCGGGCAGCCGGGCACCAAGTGCTTCCCTTCCAATATTGAACTGGTCGGAAGGGCGCGCGTCTGATGTAGCGAATGCGCTCGTCAAAGGGTTCGGTGATCACTGTCAGGAGTTCGCGTTAGAACCAGGCTCGTTCACGGCCTTCATTGGGCTTAGAAACTTTCAGGTCAGAACCGAACCACTCACGATTGACTGGGTCGGGACGCGCGCAGAACGGCAAGGGTCGTTCTTTCGACGCGGAAACCCTGAAGGTAACAGCGCGGCGTTCGACACGGTCATCTTCGCGACAGGGTTTGGTTTGGAACGATCAGTTGCACCATATCAGACGTCATCATACTGGAGAAATGAGCAAATCGCTCAACCTATCCTCAATGGCGAGTCGCAAAGGTACGTTGTCTCCGGCTATGGCGATGGTGCGCTCGTCGATGTTTGTCGTCTGACAATCGAGCGGTTCCGTCAGGATACAATTGTCTACGAACTATTTGGAGACCGTCTAGAGGAGGTTGAGCAAAAGATCGATTCTGACTTGAAGCGCGTTGAGACCACCGCGAACCTGTTTTCTTATTTCAGATCGATAGAACACGGATATCTCGCTAATGCCCTGTCAGAGTTGAAAGCAAGGATACGGAAGGACACAGCGGTCGCCCTTCACATACGAGGAGCGGAAGGCAAGATCACATCGTTTTCTGAAATTTTTGGGCCGACGAGTTCGCGGCTAAACCGCCTGTTGATCTATCTCCTCCATAGGAGTGGAGCATTTTCCACAAGTGTCGCGAAATTAGAAGAATGCGTTCGCTCGCATCGCGCTTCTCCCGACACAGTACTCTGCAGACACGGAACTGATACGAGGGGTCATCTCCGTGCTATTATCGCAGACTGCGATAAAATCGAAAAACGTCTTGACGAAATGTGGCGTGAGCAGGCCCAAACACCTTCCAGGGTTTGGCGCCCTGGGGCATTTCCGATCAGCATCCAAGGAAACCAGCGATGACAGAAGTCAGCCTATACGGCAATCCAGAGCCTGTTCCTCCGGCTTCGCAATTGGCTGTTCTGCCGTTCCTGGCCGCGATTGATGGGTATTTGCGTGAGGACACGGACGTCCCCGATCTTCGCATCACCGTCCACCGCGCTATGAGCCGTGAGGGACAAGGCTACTTGCAGCAGGTTTGCGCCTATTTGCGCCGGGACGGAGGTGATTGGCAAGGGAAGGTGGGCCGCACCTTTGCTGTCGATACCGGAATTATGGGGGCAGCGTATGAGAGTGGCAAACTGTGGCGAACAAAGAGGTTCAAGGAAATTTCTGAGTTAACTGCCGCCTTAAAGGAAGACAACGTGGGTTCTGGTGCGCAATCCTGGCTCGCTGTGCCGTTCTTAGGTCCGCAAGATCAGGTCGTTCTAATCCTGTATGCTGACTGCAACCAGCTAAATTTCTTTGCTGATGATGCGCGCGTAAAGCGTATCGTCGCTATGAGCAAGGGGTTCTGTCGACTTTTCGATTGGTTACAAAAAGATCCGTTCGAAAAGCTGCGGAATTTTCCGCTGCAAAAGGGCGATCCGGTTAAGGGGGTCGGAGGGGTTTACAGCGTTCAGGAAGCTGTCCCCAACATTGAGCCACCTAGGTTCTTGCTCGTACCTTCGTTCAACTACGAAGCGGCCGCAGCTTAGCTCAAACGAAGCAGCCGTCGGTTATCGCTCATTGGTGAAAATTAGTTGAGGTGACAATTGGCGAGCGCAGCGGGCGATGTCCTGAAAGAAGACAATCCAGCCATCAACTGACAAGCCTCTATCGAAGGCCCAAACAGCACACGAAACAGGAGGGCGGCAGTCGTGATCGAACCAGTCTCCGCTAATTGTCTCCGCAAAACGGGAATTTTTCGGGAATAGGCCGGAGACTTTCCGCCATTTCGTCCGGGAAATTGGGATAGCGGGAGCCCGGAGACCAAGTCGAACGCGCGAAAACGGCGGATTTCCGGGCCTGTGAGGCGCAGGTTGTAAACTATCGCAAACCACAGGACTGGGTGGCTGGGGCGGGAGGGATCGAACCTCCGAATGGCGGAATCAAAATCCGCTGCCTTACCGCTTGGCTACGCCCCAATGGGCCGGTCGGGCGGCTCGCTGGCGATGGCCGCCGCGAACGCCTGTTGGCCACGTCGGTCTATAGGGGGAGGACGGGCAATTCAACCCGGCTTCGCTAAAGCTACGCCGCGGCAGGCCCGGCTTCGCCCAGCCTATGCCGGGGCGCGGCAGGCTGGTGGCGGATTTGCACCGGATCCGGGTCCGATGGCCGCCCTACATATATAAAAGGCTCGTCATGCCCGGGCTTGTCCCGGGCATCCACGCCTTTGCTCGATGGCGCCAAAGACGTGGACGGCCGGGTCAAGCCCGGCCAAGACGACGGAAAGTGCGTCATATTTCGGACGCAACCGGCCTGATCCTCCTGGCCGGAACTCGCTGTGTCCTGCCCTAGCCTTCCGCCCATTGAGACGCGGGCGGTTTCGTGATACGGCAGCGTATCGTTCCCCGCGTCCAGTCCGAGCACCGCCATGACCTATACCGCGCCGATCGCCGACATCCTGCTTTCGCTCAATCATGGCGCGGGGCTGAAGGCCGCGGTCGAGGCCGGGCATTACGGCGATTTCGACGGCGACATCACGGCCGCCGTGCTGGAGGAAGCGGGGAAATTCGCCTCAGACGTGCTGGCGCCGCTGAACCGTGTTGGAGACGAGCACGGCATCAAGCTGAATGCCGGCGTGGTGACAACCGCGCCGGGCTGGCCGGATGCCTATCAGCGCTGGGCGGCGGCGGGCTGGAACGCGGTGTCGGGGCCGGAAGCCTTCGGCGGGCAAGGCCTGCCGCTCGCGATCAACGCCGCCTGCACGGAAATCTGGTCGGCGGCGAACATCGCCTTTGGCCTCTGCCCGCTGCTGACGCTCTCGGCCATCGAGGCGCTCGATGCGCACGGCTCGGATGAATTGAAGAACATCTATCTCGCAAAACTCGTCTCCGGCGAATGGACCGGCACCATGCAGCTCACCGAGCCCGGCGCCGGCAGCGACGTCGGGGCGCTGCGCACCCGCGCGGAGCGCGCCGGCGACGGCACCTATCGCCTCAAGGGCACAAAGATCTTCATCACCTATGGCGAGCACGACATGACCGACAACATCGTGCATTTCGTGCTCGCGCGCCTGCCCGATTCGCCCGCGGGCACAAGGGGCATCTCGCTGTTCCTGGTGCCGAAGTTTTTGGTTAATGCCGACGGCTCGCTGGGGCAGCGCAACGACATTCTTGCCTCGGGCGTCGAGCACAAGCTCGGCATCCACGCCTCCCCCACCTGCACCATGACCATGGGCGATCAAGGCGGCGCGGTCGGCTACCTGATCGGCGAGGAAAACAAGGGCATGGCCTGCATGTTCACCATGATGAACCAGGCGCGCCTTGCCGTCGGGCTCGAGGGCGTCGGCATTGCCGACCGCGCCTTCCAGCAGGCCCTTGGCTATGCGCAGGAGCGCAAGCAGGGCCGCGCGGTGGGCAAGAAGGGTGACGGGCTCGATCCCATCATCGTGCATCCCGACGTCAAGCGCATGCTGATGCAGATGCGAAGCATGACCGCGGCGGCGCGCTCGATCTGCTATGCCACCGCGGTGGCGCTCGATATCTCGCAGCGGGCGAAGGATGCCAAGGTACGCAGCGAAGCGGCGGCGCGCGGCGCGCTACTCACCCCGATTGCAAAGGCGTTCTCCACCGACATCGGCAACGAGGTTGCCTATCTCGGCGTGCAGGTGCATGGCGGCATGGGTTTCATCGAGGAAACGGGCGCGGCGCAGCATTACCGCGATGCGCGCATCACCTCGATCTATGAGGGCACCAACGGCATCCAGTCGATCGACCTCGTCACGCGCAAGCTGGCGGCGAATAACGGCGAGTCGGTGTGGAAGCTGCTCGATGAGCTTTCCGCGATCGTCAAGCAGGTGGAGGCATCGAACGATCCCGCCTTCGGCACCGCGGGCGCCAAGCTGCGCGACGCGCTGGCCTCTCTGGAGCGGAGCAGCCGGTGGCTGCTGGAGCGGATGACCTCGGCGCCGAACGATGCGCTCGCCGGCGCCACGCCTTACCTGCGGCTGTTCGGCTCCACGTTAGGGGGCTGCATGCTCGCCGGCGAAGCGCTCGCCGCCAAGGGCAATGGCGAGGGCGATCCGCAACGCCATGTGGCGCTGGCGCGGTTCTTTGCCGAGAATATCGCGGTTCAGGCCACCTCGCTGGAGAAGACGGTGACCGACAGCGCGGACGCCGTGAACGGCGCGGATGCGGTGCTGCTGGGGTAGTTGCGCGATCGCCATTGGTGAGGGACGAGCCGGCGGACGGGTTCCCTCTCCCCTTGCGGGAGAGGGTTAGGGAGAGGGGTGCCGCTTGCTCGGCTGCTCAAAAGGAAACGAAAAAAATTCTCTCCGAAGCCGTCGACTATCTAGCCGCGACACATCTCCGACGCCGGCGCCCGGGGCTTACCCCTCTCCCCAGCCCTCCCCCGCAAGGGCAGGGGAATCGCATATGGATTTCATGTCTCGATTGCCTTGCTTCGCAACATGGATTCTGAAGACGACTCCCGAATCACTGAGGGGGTCAGATGGGCAAATTCAAGAAGGCGTTCCGG
>Ga0187815_10000031_pt1 | contig 64980 bp, 63 predicted proteins | sample NC_S_5_FD_132962 | JGI IMG/M metagenome (GOLD analysis project Ga0187815, IMG submission 132962) | Wetland sediment microbial communities from Neuse River Estuary, North Carolina, USA - ASW-S_5 | ecosystem: Environmental > Aquatic > Freshwater > Wetlands > Sediment | place: USA: North Carolina... | reverse complement strand
GTATCTTCCTCCGGCGGCAGGTCGACGATGATCAACCCATCGACGCCGGCGGTCTTGGCATCGACAAGGAAGCTCTCGACGCCGTAGATGTAGATCGGATTGTAGTAGCCCATCAGCACCAGCGGCGTGGTGTTGTCCTCCTTGCGGAAGCCGCGCACCAGCTCCAGCGTCTTCCGCAAGGTCATGCCGCCCTTGAGCGCGCGCAGGCCCGCCGCCTGGATCGACGGCCCGTCCGCCATCGGATCGGTGAAGGGCATGCCGATCTCGATGATGTCGGCCCCGGCCTTGGGCAGCGCCTTGATGATGTTGAGCGAGGTCGCGGGATCGGGATCGCCCGCCATCAGGAAGGTGACGAAAGCCGAACGACCTTCCTTGGCGAGTTCGGCAAAGCGCGTATCTATGCGGGTGGTCACTGCTTCCTGCCTTTCAGGATCTCCGTGATCTGCGGAATGTCCTTGTCGCCGCGGCCGGACAGGTTGACCACCATCAGGTGATTCTTCGGCCGCTTCGGCGCGAGCTCGGTGACTTTCGCGATCGCATGTGCGCTTTCCAGCGCCGGCGGAATGCCTTCAAGCCGCGACAGCAGCATGAAGGCATCGAGCGCTTCATCGTCGGTGGCGGACAGATAGGTGACGCGGCCGGTCTCGTGCAGCCAGGAATGCTCCGGGCCGATGCCGGGATAATCGAGACCCGCCGAGATCGAATGTGCGTCCTGGATCTGGCCGTCATCATCCATCAGCAAGTAAGTGCGGTTGCCGTGCAGCACGCCGGGCCGGCCGCCGGCGATCGATGCCGCATGCAGTTGCGTCAGGCCATGGCCTGCGGCCTCGACGCCGAAAATTTCGACGGAGGGATCGTCAAGGAAAGGGTGGAACAGGCCCATCGCATTGGATCCGCCGCCGATGCAGGCAATCAGCGAATCCGGCAGGCGTCCTTCGGCCTCCGTCATCTGCTTGCGCGTCTCATCGCCGATCACCGACTGGAAGTCGCGCACCATCATCGGATAGGGATGCGGGCCCGCCACCGTGCCGATGCAGTAGAAGGTGTTGTGCACATTGGTGACCCAGTCGCGCAGCGCCTCGTTCATGGCGTCCTTCAGCGTGCGCGTGCCCGACTGCACCGGCACCACCTTGGCGCCCAGCATCTCCATGCGGAACACGTTGGGCGCCTGACGCGCGACGTCCACCGCGCCCATATAGACGACGCATTCGAGGCCAAAGCGCGCGCACAGCGTCGCGGTCGCAACGCCATGCTGGCCGGCGCCGGTCTCGGCAATGATGCGCTTCTTGCCCATGCGCCGCGCGACCATGATCTGGCCGAGCACGTTGTTCACCTTGTGCGAGCCGGTGTGGTTCAGCTCCTCGCGCTTGAGGTAAATCTTCGCGCCGCCGAGATGCTCGGTGAGGCGCTCGGCGAAATAGAGCGGCGACGGCCGGCCGACATAATCCTTCAAATAACCGTTCATCTCGGCATGGAACGCCGGATCGGCCTTAGCCGCGGCATAGGCCTTTTCCAGGTCGAGGATCAGCGGCATCAGCGTTTCCGCGACAAAGCGGCCGCCAAAATTGCCAAAGTGCCCGCGCTCGTCGGGACCGCTACGGAAGGAATTTGGAAGTCTTTGATTCATCGAACGGTCAATTCTTGTGTGGCGCGCGCGGCGCGGATGAAATCGCGGATCATGTCGGGATCCTTGGCGCCGGGCGTACGCTCCACGCCCGAGGAGACGTCGACGCCGCCGGCCCGTGTGAGGCGAATGGCTTCAGCGACATTGCCGGCGTGCAAGCCCCCCGAGACCATGAAGGGCAGCTTCAGGTCGAGGTTTTCCAGCACATGCCAGTCAAAGGGCGCGCCCAGCCCGCCCGGCCGCGTGGCGCCCTTGGGCGCGCGGGCGTCGAACAGGATGCGGTCGGCGACCGCGGCATAACCGGGGAGAATGGCGAGGTCGGCTGACGTCTCCACCGGCAGCGCCTTCATCACGGGCAGGCCGAATTTCTGCTTGATGTCACGCACGCGCGCGGTGGTTTCCTTGCCATGGATTTGCAGGATGTCGGGCTTGAGCGCGTCGATGATGTTCTCGAAGGTCGCATCATCAGCATCGACCGTCAGCGCTACTTTGGTCGCGCGGCCCTTTGCCGCGCGGCCAAGATCGCGCGCCTTCTCCAGCGACAGATGCCGCGGCGACGGCGGAAAAAACACGAAGCCGACCATGTCCGCGCCAGAATCCAGCGCGACGTCGAGCGTCTCGCGCGTGGAAAGGCCGCAAATCTTGACGAGCAGGGACATGGTTCCTTCGGACCCAGAAGACTGCAACTAAGGCCGGTTGACGGGGCGGGTTCTACAACGTCGCGCTTTGCTTGTCTCGCCCGGCGGACCCGTAAATACCGCCCTGCGGGAGCGCCGCGAACCGCTGCTCACGGGCGGTCTGGCTGCGCAAATCGGCCAGTTGGGTCCGCGCCTCGCGTGCCTCGGCCTCGTGCTGACGGGCGGCGCGGCGGAAGCGCCCCTGCCGGAACCAGGTCGCCATGCCGCCGGCCAGGACGCCGAGCATCGCCACCGCAATGATGACCACGAACAGCGGCAGGGTCACCGCGACCGTCGGCGTCGTCGAATTGAAGGGGTCGAAGGAGACCGTCACCAGATGGCGGTTAGCCACCGCGAAGATCACGAAGAAGATCCCGAGGGGAATGACGACCAGTGCGGTGAAGAATTTTCGCATGACCATCTCCCGTCTGAATCAAGGCCGGGAGTTACGCTTTTTTTCGCGAGTCCGGCAAGACTGGCGTCTCTGTCGAACCAGCGAAAAACGCTTTAACTGCCGGCCTCGGGCGACATCGGGTCGCGGTTCAGCCGCTCGCGCATTTCCTTGCCGGTCTTGAAGAACGGCACGCTCTTCTGATCGACCGGGACATGGGCGCCGGTGCGCGGATTGCGCCCTGCACGCGCCGGGCGATGCTTGACCGAGAAGGCGCCGAAGCCGCGCAGCTCGACCCGGTCGCCGCGCGCCAGCGCTGCCACGATCTCATCGAGGATCGCGTTGACGATGTTCTCGACATCCCGCTGGTAAAGGTGCGGGTTGTGCTCGGCAATGCGCTGAACGAGTTCGGATTTGATCATCGAGGAATAGACCCGGGACCGTTTACGGCAGCCATTTCCGTGAAAATACCTTGAACTGTCAAGACGCTAAATCAGTTTTGGGCGGCGCGAAAAGCGTGACAAGGGCCCGGGAGGGTCCCGTCACAATACAAGCTATGCGAGTGCGGCGCGGGAGAAGGTGGTTTCCGCCCCCTCAATTGGAGGCGGCGGGCTGCCAGAGCGCCAGCATGCCGTCCATCGACAGGCGGTCCACCGCCTGGCCGACGCCGGACTGCTCGACCCGACGCGCGATGTTGGACAAGCCGATCGCATCGAGGGTGATGGAGGTGGCCGTCCGCAGGAAGGTCAGGTCGCCGAAGCGCGGCGTCAGCTTGTAGTCGCGCACCGGCAGGTCCTTCTTGACGTTCTTGTTCGCCTCGAGCCAGGCGACCGCGGCCTTTTCGTCGCCGAGCGCATCGATCAGCTTCAGTTCGACCGCCTGGCGGCCGGTGAAGACGCGGCCGTCGGCGACTTTTTCGATTTGGGCGTCATCCATGCCACGGCGCTCCTTCACGAGACCGCGGAACCAAGCATAGGAATCCTTCACCAGTGCATCGATCGCGGCACGCGCCTCCGGGCTCGTCGGCTCAAAGCCGTTGGGCGCGGCCTTCAGCGGCGAGGACTTGATCTCCTCGACCTTGACGCCGACCGTCTTCATCAGCTCGGTGAAATTCGGAAACTGGAACAGCACGCCGATCGAGCCGACCAGCGAACTCTGCTGCGCGACGATGTGGTCGGCCGCGATCGCGGTGATGTAGCCGCCGGAGGCGGCAAGACCTTCAACGACCACCACCAGCGGCTTCTTCGCCTTCAGCCGCGTCAGCGAGTCGTAGAGCTGCTCGGATCCGGCGGTGGTGCCGCCGGGCGAATTGATGTGCACGATCACGGCGGCCGCCTGCGACTTCCCCAGCCGCTCCAGCGCCTCGACCCGATCGGAGTCGCTGCGGATCAGGCCGTCGATCTTCACGCGCGCGATCGAGCTCGTCGCTGCCAGCGAGTCGCGGGCTCCCGGCGTGACAATAAGGCCGATGGCGACGACAGCGCCGATCGCCACCAGCGCAGCGGCGACACGCCAGAACGTCAGCTTGCGTCGAATCCTGCGGCGATCGACGATGATGTCCGAATCCAGCGACATCGAAATTCTCCTGAAGAACGTGGCGGCGCTTTTGCCTGCGCAACGTAATTATCGGCTTATCTGATTACATCAATTGCGGTGCAATTTGAAGAAAACAAGGCCCTCCCTTCTTCCTTCTCCCCTTGTGGGAGAAGGTGGCGCGCATCGATAGATGCGCGACGGATGAGGGGTTTGCATCCGCGGATAGAGACCCCTCATCCGCCTTCGCTTCGCGAAGGCACCTTCTCCCACAAGGGGAGAAGGAAGAAAAAAGGCCCCGGTCGAAACCGGGGCCTTTCGATTGTCACAACGCGAAAGCTGCGTCGCTTACTTGTTCTCGCCGCGGTTCTTCAGCGCGGTGCCGAGGATGTCACCGAGCGTCGCACCCGAATCGGAGGAGCCGTACTGCGCGATGGCTTCCTTCTCCTCGGCCACTTCCAGCGCCTTGATCGACACCTGGACCTTGCGGGCCTTCTTGTCGAACTGGATGACGCGGGCATCGACCTTCTCGCCGACGGCGAAGCGCTCAGGGCGCTGATCGTTGCGGTCGCGCGCCAGCTCCGAGCGCTTGATGAAGGTGGTGAAGTCGGTGCCGGCGATCTTCACATCGATGCCGCCTTCCTTCACGTCGGTGATCTCGCAGGTCACGACCGCGCCCTTCTTGACGTCGCCGGGCTCGGCGAAGGGATCGCCTTCGAGCTGCTTGATGCCGAGCGAGATGCGCTCCTTCTCGACATCCACGTCGAGCACCACGGCCTTCACCATGTCGCCCTTCTTGTAGTTGTCGATGACCTGCTCGCCCGGCTGCTTCCAGTCGAGATCGGACAGGTGCACCATGCCGTCGACGTCGCCCTCGAGGCCGAGGAACAGGCCGAACTCGGTCTTGTTCTTGACCTCGCCCTCGACGGTCGAACCGACAGGGAACTTCTCGACGAAGACTTCCCAGGGGTTGCGCATGGTCTGCTTGAGACCGAGCGAGATGCGGCGCTTGACGGAATCCACTTCCAGCACCTGCACCTCGACTTCCTGCGAGGTCGATACGATCTTGCCGGGGTGCATGTTCTTCTTGGTCCACGACATCTCCGAGACGTGGATCAGGCCTTCGATGCCCGGCTCCAGCTCGACGAAGGCACCGTAGTCCGTGATGTTGGTGACACGGCCGGTGAAGCGCGCGTTGAGCGGATACTTCGCCTCGATGCCCTGCCACGGATCGTCCAGCAGCTGCTTCATGCCGAGCGAGATGCGGTGGGTCTCGTGGTTGATCTTGATGATCTTGACCTTCACCGTCTGGCCGATGCTCAGCACCTCGGTCGGGTGGTTGACGCGGCGCCAGGCGATATCGGTGACGTGCAACAGGCCATCGATGCCGCCGAGGTCGACGAACGCACCGTAATCGGTGATGTTCTTGACGACGCCGTCGATCACCTGACCCTCTTCGAGGTTCTGCACCAGTTCCTGGCGCTGCTCGGCGCGGGTCTCTTCCAGAACCGTGCGGCGCGACACCACGATGTTCCCGCGGCGGCGATCCATCTTGAGGATCTGGAACGGCTGGGTGTTGTTCATCAGCGGCGCGACGTCGCGGATCGGACGGATGTCGACCTGCGAGCGCGGCAGGAAGGCCACGGCTCCGTCGAGGTCGACGGTGAAGCCGCCCTTGACCTGGTTGAAGATGATGCCGTTGACCTTCTCGTTGTTCTGGAACGCCTTCTCCAGCTTGCCCCAGCTCTCTTCGCGGCGCGCCTTGTCGCGCGACAGCACGGCCTCGCCGAGAGCGTTCTCGATGCGGTCGAGGAACACCTCGACTTCATCACCGACCTTGAGGTCGCTTTCGCGGCCCGGGCCGGAAAATTCGCGCAGCGCCACGCGGCCTTCGGTCTTCAGGCCGACGTCGATGACGGCCATGTCCTTTTCAATTGCGACGACCTTGCCCTTGACGACAGAGCTTTCCTGCAGGTTTCCGCCGCCGAAGGATTCGTCGAGCATCGCCGCGAAATCGTCGCGGGTGGGGGTGAGGGAAGAAGCGGTGTTCGAAGCCATATGTTCTCCAGATGCGGGGTACTTGCCGGCCGTAGGGGTTGATGGGCGCATCGGATGGGCAGTGCCGGGCTCCGCAAAACCCGGCGACCGCTCGTTGCGGGAGGCGCAAAAGCGGGCCGGCAGCAGGCTGCCAATACGATACGTTGATTTCTCCGGGGCCCTGGACGTGCCGGCCCAAATGCCGGCGTGCAAGACGGGGAGCGGGCTTCCTCCAGATGACGGCAGGGGTGTTGAAATCCCTGACCGGCCCGCTCGGACGGCCCTGATCGCATCGGGGGCAGCCCGGACCGCGCTGATATAGCCCTCGCACCCCCTGTCGGCAAGCAAAAAGGACCCATTTACGGCTCCTTAACGCTCGCAATCCGCGAAAGCCGGCTACCCGCCGTCGCGGGCGGAACCCGCCGTTCTGCCGCTCGATCGCTACCGGTCGAAGAACGGATAGTTACGGCGCCGGCTTCTTGTCGGCGCGAACCGCCTCGACGATCGCGATGGCGGCGCGAACGCCGGCCTCGATGTCGAGATTGGTGTTGTCGAGCGTGTGGGCGTCCGGGGCGGCCCTCAAGGGCGCGACGGGGCGGTTGCGGTCGCGCTCATCGCGCTTGAGAATATCCGCCAGCACCGCGGCTTCATCCGCCGCCTCGCCGCGCGCGCGGGCTTCCAGCGTCCGCCGCCGCGCCCGCACCTGCGGGTCCGCCACCACAAAGATCTTCACATCGGCATGCGGGCAGATCACGGTCCCGATGTCGCGCCCGTCGAGCACGGCACCGGGTGGATCGGCGGCGAACTGCCGCTGAAAATTGACCAGCACTTCACGCACCATCGGGATGGCCGACACTACCGAGGCGGCTTCGCCGACCTTTTGCGTCTTCAGGATCGGGTTGCCGAATTTCTCGGGGTCGAGCTCCAGCGCGGCCGCGACCGCCAGCACTTCGTCGGCTGGATCGGCGCCGGCCTCCATCAACGAGAAGGCCACCGCGCGATAAATCACGCCGGTGTCGAGGTGGCGGTAGCCGTAGTGATGAGCGAGGCGCTTGCCCAGCGTGCCCTTGCCGGAGGCGGCGGGTCCGTCGATGGCGATGATCATGCGAGCCATGTGTGACAGAGCGGCCATGATGGTCAAGGCCGTTATTTCGCTTCCCGGAAATGGCGGCGTCGGCGCCGAATTCGCCGACACGGCCGATGCGTCCATATGTCCTCGACCCGATCGGCCGGGCGCCTCTATGCTGCTGCCCGTCTGGGAATGCCATCCATTGATCTCTAGGTCGCCGCTCCGAAATTGCGACGGCGGGAGGAACACGATGAGCGCCATTTCACGACGTCATTTCATTGGCAGCGCCGCGGCCGCATCCGCAATTCCGCTGATCGGCACGTCCGCCCACGCGCAGAGCGACTGGCCAACCAAACCGATCCGGATCATCGCCGGCTATCCGGCCGGGGGTCAGACCGATTTGTTTGCGCGCACCTATGGCGACCACATCCGCGCCGAGACCGGACAGAATGTGACGGTGGAGAACAAGGCCGGGGCCTCGGGATCGGTTGCGGCGGCCGAAGCCAAGCGCGCCGCGCCCGACGGCTACACGCTGATGTTCACGATCTCGACGACGATGATCATGAACCGCGTCCTGATCAAGGACATCCCTTACGACCCCGACAAGGATTTCGTCATCGTCTCGATCATGCCGGCGGGCAGCCTGCCCTTCGTGATCGGCGAGAAGACGGGCGCAAAGAGCTTTGCCGAATTCATCGCCTACGCAAAGAAGGCCGAGAAGGTCAACATCGGCACCTACGGCGCGGGCTCGTACGCGCACATGGCGATCGCCGAGATGAACAAGGCATATGGCCTCAACATGGAGGCGGTCCATTACCGCGGCGAAGCGCCGATGTGGACCGATCTTGCCGGCGGCTTCATCGACGGCGCCCATGGCAGCTACGGCGCGGCGTTATCGGTCCTACAGAGCGGCCGCGGCCGGGCGGTTGCCGTCTCGCGCAAGCGCATGTCGGTATTGCCGGATGTGCCGTCTTTCGCGGAGCTCGGCGTCAAGCCGCGCCTGTTCCAGCTCACCGGCTTCCAGTGCTGCGTCGTGCCGGCGGGAACGCCGCAGGACATCATTCAAAAGCTGTCAAAGCTCCTCGTCGCCGGCGGCAAGACCGAAAAGATACAGCAGCTGATGAAGACATTCGGCGTCGACGACACCGCGATGACCTTCGAGGAAACGCAGAAGCTGTACAAGGAAGAGGCGCCGGTCTGGCTCGAAGCGGTGGCGGGCCTCGGGCTGGCGCCGTCGTGAGGCCTGCCGCTACCATCTGGGCCTATGATTGAGCCGCACGTGGTCCCCGCGCCCGCCGCAGCGCCCGCTCGTCAGTGAAAAAAGTTGCGCGACGCGAGCCCGGCTATCGAATTTTCGACGCGGTGGGTGGTGCCGGTCTCACGAAAACTCCGCGCCCAGCGCGCGCATCATCGGGATGAAGTCGGGGAAGCTCGTGGCGATGAAGGCGGTATCGTCGACCTTGACCGGCTTGTCGGCGGCGCAGCCCATCACCAGGGCCGACATCGCGATGCGATGATCCATGTGGGTGGCGACGAGGCCGCCGCCGGGCACATGGCCGCGGCCCTCGACGATCAAATCGTCGCCAGCAATTTCCACCCTGACGCCATTGACGCGCAGCATGTCGGCGGTCGCGGCGAGCCGGTCGGATTCCTTGACGCGCAGCTCCTGCAGGCCGCGCATGGTCGTGGTCCCCTCGGCGAAGGAAGCGGCCACCGCCAGCACCAGATATTCGTCGATCATCGAGGGCGCCCGCTCCGGCGGCACCTCGACGGCGCGCAGCTTTGACGCGCGCACGCGCAGGCGTGCCATCGGCTCGCCGGCATCGCCTCGTGCCTCGCTCTCCTCGATGGAAGCGCCCATCTCGCGCAGTGTCGTGAACAGGCCGGTGCGTAGCGGGTTGGTCATGACGTCGGACAATACGATGTCCGAGCCGGGCACGATCAGTGCCGCCACGATCGGAAACGCGGCCGACGAGGGATCGGCAGGCACGATCACCTCGGCGCCATGCAGCTCCGGCTCGCCGGTCAGCGAAATCTTGCGGCCATGGCTGCCTTCCTTCACGGATACGATGTCGGCGCCAAAATGCTTCAGCATCAGCTCGGTGTGGTCGCGGCTCGCTTCGCTTTCGATCACGGTGGTGACGCCGGGCGCGGCAAGACCTGCCAGCAGCACGGCCGACTTGATCTGGGCGGAGGCCACCGGCGTGCGATAGGTGATCGGCACCGGATCGCGCGCGCCGTGCAGGGTCAGTGGCAGGCGGCCGCCCTCGCGGGCTTCACCGGCCCTGGCGCCCATCAGTTCCAGCGGATCGAGGATGCGCCGCATCGGCCTTGAGCGCAGCGAAGCGTCGCCATCGAATATCGCCGTGACCGGGCAGCCCGCGACCGCGCCCATCACGAGGCGGCAGCCGGTGCCGGAATTGCCAAAATCGAGGGGAGAGGCCGGTTCCGCAAAACCGCCGACGCCGACGCCATTCACCTTCCAGGCGAACGGGCCGGTTCGTTCCACCTTCGCGCCCAGCGCGCGCATGGATTTGGCGGTGTTGAGGACATCTTCGCCTTCCAGAAGGCCTGAAATCCGGCTTTCTCCCACCGCCAGCGCGCCCAGAATCAGGGCCCGGTGCGAGATCGACTTGTCCCCGGGCACGCGGACCTGGCCTGCAAGGGGGCCGCTGGCGCGGGCTTCGAGGGGGGTCGCGGGGCCGGAATGGGTCAAGTATGGGTCCTTTCTTGCGGGCCCAGTAACACATGCGCCAGACCCCGTCACCCGGCCCAAATTTGCCCCCGAGTGCTATTGACAGCGGCCGCTCAACTAGCCAAGTGAAGCTCCGTTTTTCAGACATTCCCAGGATCCGCACGTGGCCAAATCCGACCTCGGAACCAAGCGCATTTGCCCGACGACGGGTAAGAAGTTCTACGACCTGAACAAGAGTCCCGTGATCTCACCCTATACGGGCGAAGTCGTGCCGATCGCGCCGGTAGCGCCGCCGCGCGCCACCCGCGGCGCGGCCGCTTCCCCCAGCATGGCCGCCGACATGCCGGAGCCCGCGGAGGCCGAAGAGATGGTGTCGCTCGAGGAAGCCGATGCCGAGGAGAACACCGGCAAGGTCAAGGCCGCCGTTCCCGAGTCGGAGGACGACATCGAGGTCGACGAGACCATCGAAGGCGACGATGACGATGATTCGACCTTCATCGCCGACGAAGAGGAAGGCGACGAGGACGTCACGGATATCATCGGCGACGTCAGCAACGACGAAGAGACTTGAGATAAACCCCGAACTGTGGTTTTCGGGGGTCGAAGAATCGGCGCGTCGCCCAAGGCGTGCCGACAATGCGATCCGATAAGGAGAAGCCAGCTTCTCAATCGGATCAGGTTAATGGGGCCATAGCTCAGCTGGGAGAGCGCTTGCATGGCATGCAAGAGGTCGGCGGTTCGATCCCGCCTGGCTCCACCAGCCTTCGCTCGCTTCGCGAGCCTCGGCTGTTCAGACCCGGAAAATCTTTCGTAGCGAAGTGAGCGAAGGCTGTCGCGCCGAAGCCCGTAGGGCGAAGGCGGACCGGCTCACGCCTCCACCTTCTCCCCCAGCGCTGCATTCAGCTTGTCGCGCAGCGCCTCCACTTCCTTCTTCAGCGCCGCGAGCTCCGCCACCGAACATTCCGAGGCCGCCAGGATCGAGAGCGGCAGGCTGCGCGCTTTTTCCTTCAACGCCTCGCCCTGTGCGGTCAGCGCCACGATCACCTGGCGCTCGTCTTCGGTCGAGCGCGTGCGCTTTACGAGGCCGGCTGCCTCCAGCCGCTTGAGCAGCGGCGTCAGCGTGCCTGAATCGAGAAACAGCCGTTCGCCGATGTCCTTCACCGGCAGGCCGTCCTGCTCCCACAACACCAGCATCACCAGGTATTGCGGGTAGGTCAGGCCCAACCGGTCCAGCATCGGCTTGTAGAAGCGGTTGAAGGCGTGCGCGGTGGAATAGACCGCAAAGCAGAGCTGGTTGCCGAGCAGAAGCGGCAGATCGCCTGCTGATTTCCGGACCATCACAGAACCTTCTCATCCATCTGGAATTATTTGGACATTCTGGGGTGCGGAGCGCCCGCAATCAATTGCGCACAATTAAATGTGACCAGATATTTTTTATATTGCACACAATTCGATTGCGTGCAATATATGTCGCCATCACCACCGCCCCAAACCCAAAGGGAGACCACCATGTCCGTGAAAGTGCTCTACAAGACCAGCGCCAAGGCCACCGGCGGCCGCGACGGCACCGCCGCCACGCTCGACGGCGCGTTCAACGTCAAGCTTTCGACCCCGAAGGAGCTCGGTGGCGGCGGCGGCGCCGGCAACAACCCCGAGCAGCTGTTCGCAGCCGGCTATGCCGCCTGCTTCATCGGCGCGATGAAGGCGGTCGCAGCCCAGGGCGGCCCGAAGGTGCCTGCGGATGCGTCGGTGACCTCGACGGTCGGGATCGGCCCTCGCTCGGAGGGCGGCTTTGGTCTGGACATCGATCTCGCCGTTTCGCTGCCCGGCCTTGCCAAGGCTGACGCCGAGGCGCTGGTGGCGAAGGCCCACCAGGTTTGCCCCTACTCCAACGCCACCCGCGGCAATGTCGACGTCCGCCTGACCGTCGTCTGACGCACCGCGCATTTTCGAAGCGGCCCGTCGCATTCCGTGCGGCGGGCCGTTTTCGCGTCAGGCATACGCCTGTGCGCCGAATGGCATTGCTGCCACGGATGAAGCCCGCTAGCTCTGGGCCGCACTCATCTCAGCGAAGGTTGTTTTCATGAATGCCCCAGCCGCTAGCGGCGCGATGACGGGCCTGCGCGTGATCGATCTCACGCGCGTGCTCGGCGGCCCCTATTGCACGCAAATCCTCGCCGACCACGGCGCCGACGTGATCAAGGTCGAGCCGCCCGCGGGCGACGAGGTGCGCGACTGGGGCCCTCCCTTCCATGAAGAGGACGCGGCCTATTTCGTCGGCATCAACCGCAACAAACGCTCGATCGGACTCGACCTCGCCTCCGAAGGCGGCCGCGAGGTGCTGATGAAGCTGCTCGAGACCGCCGACGTGCTGATCGAGAATTTCAAGCCCGGCACGCTCGACAAATGGGGCATCGGCAACGACGTGCTGCGCCAGAAGTTTCCGCGGCTCGTGCATGCCCGCATCTCCGGCTTCGGCGCCGACGGCCCGCGCGGCGGCAATCCCGGCTATGACGCCATCATCCAAGCCATGACCGGCATGATCGCGGCCACCGGCTCGCCCGAGAGCGGGCCGATGCGCATCGGCGTGCCCGTGGTGGACATCACAACGGGACTCTATGCCTGTATCGGCATCTTGATGGCGCTCTCGGAGCGTCAGCGCTCGGGCCTTGGCCAGTTCCTGGAAACCACGCTCTATGAGACCGGGCTTGCGGTGATGCATCCGCATACGGCGAACTATTTCATGCACGGAAAGCCGCCGTCGCTCACCGGCAACGAGCACCCGAACCTCGTTCCTTACGCGATCTTCCCGACCAAGACCGACAACATCTTCATCGGCGTCGGCAATGACGGCACCTTCCGCAAGCTCGCCAAGGAGATCGGCAAGCCCGAGCTCGGCACCGATCCGCGCTTTGCCCGCAACAAGGACCGCATCGCCAACCGCGAGGCGCTGCGCGCGGAACTGGCCGCCGTGTTCAGCCAGCACGAGGCCGAGCCGCTCTGCAACCGCCTGCTTGCCGCAGGCCTGCCGGCCGGCCCGGTGCAGAAGATCGACCAGGCGCTGAGCAACCCGCATACCATCCACCGCGGCGATATCATCGCCAAGGACTGGTACAAGGGCGTCGCCTCACCGGTCCGGCTGGAGCGGACCAAGGCCAGCCTGCGCCGCACCCCGCCGAAATTCTCGCAGCATTCGGCCGAGGTGCTCGCCGAGTTCGGTTACTCCAAGGGCGAAATCGAGGCGCTGGTCGCCAAGGGCGTGGTCTGCGGCCCTGAACGGAAGCGATAGCCGAACGCGGCCGCCCATCAGGAGTCGTCCCGGCCTAGTGCGCAATTGCGCACGGGGGCCGGGACCCATACGCCGCGGCCCCTCGATGATGCGCTGCGGCGAGTTGCTGTGCCAAAATTCCCATCGGTGGTTATGGGCCCCGGCCTGCGCCGGGGCGACACGGATGGCCACCCAAAAATTCCGGCTTCCCCAAAGGTTCACTTCCCCCCTACGATTGGCTCGCTTATACGGTCATTTGCACGTCATCCGCGGCTGATAGCGCAACCAACTCGATGACGGTTCCAACCGGGAGGAATTTGATGGCTTTTCGACAATTCGGCACGGCTGCAGCCGTTGCGGTCACGCTGGCTTTCGCCGCCTCGCCCGCGCATGCGGTGATCGAGATCCAGTGGTGGCACGCCATGACCGGCGCCAACAACGACGTGGTCAACAAGCTTGCCGAGGAATTCAACGCCAGCCAGTCCGACTACAAGGTCGTCCCGTCCTATAAAGGCGCCTATCCCGACACCATGAACGCCGGCATCGCCGCGTTCCGCGCCGGCAACGCGCCCCACATCATGCAGGTGTTCGAGGTCGGCACCGCCACCATGATGGGCGCGAAGGGCGCCATCAAACCGGTCTATCAGCTGATGAAGGAGGCCGGCGAGCCGTTCGACCCGAAGGCGTACCTTCCGACCATCACCGGCTATTACTCGACCTCCAAGGGCGAGATGCTGTCGTTCCCCTTCAACTCGTCCTCCATGGTGATGTGGATCAACAAGGATGAGCTGAAGAAGGCCGGGGTCACCGAGATCCCGAAGACCTGGCCGGATGTGTTCGCCGCCGCCAAGAAGCTGAAGGCGGCCGGCCATGACACCTGCGGCTTCTCCAACGCCTGGGCCAGCTGGGCGCATATCGAGCAGTTCTCGGCCTGGCACAACGTGCCGATCGGCACCAAGGCCAACGGCCTCGACGGGTTCGATACCGAGCTGAAGTTCAACTCGCCGCTGCACATCAAACACCTGCAGAACCTCGTCGACCTGCAGAAGGACAAGGTCTACAGCTATGGCGGCCGCGGCAGCGCCAACGAGGCCCGCTTCGGCTCCGGCGAATGCGCGATCTTCCTGACCTCCTCGGGCTATTACGGCACCGCGAAGGCCACCGCCAAGTTCGACTTCACCTCGGCGCCGATGCCCTATTATCCTGATGTGGCGGGCGCGCCGCAGAACTCGATTATCGGCGGCGCTTCGCTGTGGGTGATGGGCGGCAAGAAGCCGGAAGAGTACAAGGGCATCGCCAAGTTCTTCACCTTCCTGTCGGACACCGGCCGCCAGGCCAAGCTGCACCAGGAGTCCGGCTACCTGCCGATCACCAAGGCGGCCTACGAGAAGTCGATCAAGGACGGCTTCTATGAGAAGAACCCCGTCCTGCAGACGCCGCTGAAGGAACTCACCAACAAGGAGCCGACCGAGAACTCGCGCGGCCTGCGCTTCGGCAACATGGTGCAGATGCGTGACGTCTGGGCCGAGGAGATCGAGGCGGCGCTGGACGGCAAGAAGTCGGCCAAGGAAGCCCTCGATGCGGCGGTGTCGCGTGGCAACGGCATGTTGCGCACCTTCGAGAAGACTGCAAAATAGGACGGACACCTCGGGGGCGTCATTGCGAGGAGCGTAAGCGGCGAAGCAATCCATCGATCCGGTTATCGGTGTCGTGGATTGCTTCGTTTCGCTCGCAATGGCGAAGGGATTGAATGGAAAAGTCCACCGTCTTCAACAACCGCCTGCTGCCGTACCTGCTGCTGCTGCCGCAGCTCATCATCACCGTCGTTTTCTTCTACTGGCCGGCGAGCCAGGCGGTGTGGCAGTCCTTCCTGCGCGAGGATGCGTTCGGCCTCGTTTCCGAATTCGTCGGTTTGGAAAACTACACGACGCTGTTCGCCCAGCCTGAATACTACAAGGCGATGATAGTGACCGTAGTCTTCTCGACGCTGGTCGCGGGGCTCTCGCTTTCGATTGCGCTGTTGTTCGCCACCCAGGCCGACAAGAACCTGAAGGCTGCCGGCCCCTACAAGACGCTGCTGATCTGGCCCTATGCGGTCGCGCCGGCAGTGGCCGGCGTGCTCTGGTTCTTCATGTTCCAGCCCTCGCTCGGCATGCTGTCGCGCCCGCTGCGCGGCATGGGCATCGACTGGAATCCCCTGCTCAACGGCAACCATGCCATGGCCCTGGTGGTGATGGCCGCGGTGTGGAAGCAGATCTCCTACAATTTCCTGTTCTTCCTTGCCGGCCTGCAATCGATCCCGCGGAGCGTGATCGAGGCCGGCGCCATCGACGGCGCCCGTCCGATGCGGCGATTCTGGACCATCATCTTCCCGCTGCTGTCGCCGACCACCTTCTTCCTGCTCGTGGTCAACATCGTCTACGTCTTCTTCGACACCTTCGGCATCATCGATGCCGTGACCGGCGGCGGCCCCGCGGGCGCCACCACCACTTTGGTCTACAAGGTCTATGCGGACGGCCGGCTTGGCGGCGATCTCGGCGGCTCGGCGGCGCAATCCGTCGTTCTCATGATCATCGTGATCGCGCTGACCGCGATCCAGTTCCGCTATGTCGAACGCAAGGTGCAGTACTGATGGTCGAGCACCGCCCGCTCAGCGATTTCATCGCCTACGCCATTCTCACCCTCGGCATACTCATCGTCGCCTTCCCGGTCTGGCTCGCGTTCGTCGCCTCGACCCATGACGCGGCGACCGTGGTCGGCGGCCACATGCCGGCCACACCGGGCTCGCAGGCGCTGGAGAACTACTACCGCGCCGTCTTCGTCGGCGGCTCGCGCACCAGCCGCGAGCCGGTCGCCAACATGCTGATCAACTCCTTCGTCTCGGCGATCGGGATTGCGCTCGGCAAGATCTTCATCTCGATCCTGTCGGCCTATGCGGTGGTCTATTTCCGCTTTCCATTCCGCAAGACCGCGTTCTGGATCATCTTCATAACGCTGATGCTGCCGGTCGAGGTGCGCATCTATCCGACCTACAAGGTGGTCGCGGACCTGAAGATGCTCGACACCTATGCGGGCTTGGTCCTGCCGCTGATTGCCTCGGCCACCGGCACGCTGCTGTTTCGCCAGTTCTTCATGACTGTGCCGGATGAACTATTGGAAGCCTCGCGCATCGATGGCGCCGGCCCCTTCCGCTTCTTCAAGGATACGCTGCTGCCGCTGTCGGTCACGACCATGGCGGCGCTGTTCGTGATCCAGTTCATCTATGGCTGGAATCAATATCTCTGGCCGCTGCTCATCACCACCAAGGATTCGATGCAGACCATCGTGATCGGCATCAAGAAGATGCTGGTGTCGCAGGACGAGCTCGCCGAATGGCAACTGGCGATGGCGACCGCCGTGCTGGCCATGCTGCCCCCGGTCGCAGTGGTCATCTTCATGCAGCGGCTGTTCGTGCGCGGCCTGGTCCAGACGGAAAAGTGAAATGGCCAACGTAACCCTCCGCAACGTCCGCAAGACCTATCCCGGCGGCTTCGAAGCCATCAAGGGCATCGACTTCGAGGTCGGCGACGGCCAGTTCTGCGTGCTGGTCGGCCCTTCCGGCTGCGGCAAGTCCACGCTGCTGCGTATGGTGGCGGGGCTGGAGACCATCACCGGCGGCCAGATCGACATTGGCGGCCGCGTCGTCAACGAGGTCGAGCCGGCCGATCGCGACATCGCGATGGTGTTCCAGAACTACGCGCTCTATCCGCACATGAGCGTCTACAACAACATGGCCTATGGCCTGCGCAACCGCGGCATGGCCGAAGCGGAGATCAAGACGCGCGTGAGCGAAGCCGCGCGCATTCTTGAACTGTCCACCATGCTGGAGCGCAAGCCGCGGCAACTCTCCGGCGGCCAGCGCCAGCGCGTCGCCATGGGCCGCGCCATCGTGCGCCAGCCGAAAGCGTTTTTGTTCGACGAGCCCTTGTCAAACCTCGACGCCAAGCTGCGCATCGCCATGCGCGTCGAAATCCGCAAATTGCAGCGCCGCCTGAGCACGACGTCGATCTACGTCACCCACGACCAGCTCGAGGCGATGACGCTCGCCGACATTCTCGTGGTGATGAATGCCGGCGTGGTCGAGCAGATCGGCAATCCTCTGGACATCTACCAGAAGCCGGCGACGACCTTCGTCGCCTCCTTCATCGGCGCGCCGCCGATGAACCTGATGCCGCTGCAATCGGACGAGTTGAAGTCACAGCTTCCCGCGAGCGAAGCCGGCATCCTCGGCATCCGCCCGGAAGACTTTGTCATCACCAATGAGAACGTCGCAGGCGGCGTCGCGCTCGGCCTTACCGTGGAAGCGATCGAGAAGGTCGGCGCCGAAACCTTCGTCTACGGCTCGCGGCAGAATGTCGCCCAAGGGGTCGCCGCCAACCCCGGCGACCTACCGCCCGGCGAGGTCATCGTCCGCGTCCCCGGCGCCGTCGGCCCCGCCATCGGCGAGCGTATCCGGGCAGTCGCGGCCAGGGACAAGCTGCATCTGTTCAGCGCGGACGGGCGGAAACGGGTCGAAATCTGACCCAATCGTCATTCCGGGGCAGTCGCGAAGCGACTGAACCCGGAATCCCGAAGCTGCGGTGCGAGATTCCGGGTTCGCGCTACCGCGCGCCCCGGAATGACAGCCTTTTCGGCCGATTCGCCTGTCCCCAGAGCCACTTGAACCCTCCCCACGCCATTGCCATATTGTGGTTGTTCGGCGGCCGAATGGATCGACCGCCGGACGCGCGCCGAGGGTGCCGCAAGGGCCCGAGGCGTCAAAGTCGCTTCGAGAGGACTTTGTAATGTCACGTGTTCCTTCGCTCTCCAGCCCGTTTCTGCTTGGATTCGACGAAATCGAGCGTGCGCTTGATCGCGTCGTGAAGGGCGCTGACGGCTATCCTCCGTACAACATCGAGCGGTTTGATCGCACCAACGGTCAGCCCGAACGGTTGCGCATCACGCTGGCGGTCGCAGGTTTTACCCGCGACCAACTCGATGTGACCACTGAGGAAAACCAGCTCGTCATCCGCGGCCGCCAGCAGGACGACAAGACCCGGCAATACATCCATCGCGGCATCGCCGCGCGCCACTTCCAGCGCACCTTCGTGCTGGCGGAGGGGATGATGGTGCTGGGTGCGGACCTGAAGAACGGGTTGTTGTCGATCGACCTCGCCAGGCCGGAACCTGAACGGGTCATTAAGACAATAGCTATCAATGAGCACGAATAATGGAACGAGGAGCGGACTCGACCGCTTGTCTCAGTAGGAGTCGAGACCATGAATGATGTGAGTGTGACGACCGAAAAGGTGTCATTGGAGGCGCTGGCCCATCTTGGTGAAGGCCATATCGCCTATGTGAAGCAGGTTCGTTCCGAGGATGTGCCGGAGCTCTTTCCTCAGGCGCCGAAGATCGCACCGGGCCTCAAGCTCTTTGCGCTGCATGCCGCCGACGGCACGCCGATCATGCTAACCGACAGCCGGGAAGCGGCGATTGCGAATGCGTGGAGCAACGAGCTGCAGGCCGTCAGCGTTCATTGATGCAGCGTCCGCTGTGTCACTGACGCCGGCTGGCTGACGCTCGAGCCAAGCAGGTTTCTCGCGGCAGAAAATCGCCGCTGCAATGATTCAACCATACGCGGGTGTGTTTTCCGGATCCGGGAAACCGCCCGCGTATTTTTTTTGCGCCGCCGGTTCGCAGCAGGCGCGTGTTGCAATGACGCGCCTTCATCCCTTTGCAGCTGCCAGCAGCCGCGCACGGATATCGGGCTTGAGGACCTTGCCGACCCTGGAGCGCGGCAGGTCGTCCCACACCTCGATTTGCTTGGGCGTCTTCACGCTGCCGATGCGCGCCTTGACAAAGGCCGCAACCGCCTCGGTATCGATGTCGGAACCTGAACGAGGCTGCACGACCGCGACGATGCGCTCGCCCCATTTGTCGTCGGGCAGCCCCACCACCGCGCAATCCTGCACGGTCTCGAAGGCGCGCAGCGCGTTCTCGACCTCGATCGAGTAGACGTTGAATCCGCCGGTGATGATCATGTCCTTGGCGCGGTCGACGATGTAGAGGAAGTTGTCGCGGTCGAGATAGCCGATGTCGCCGGTATGGTGCCAGCCGTGCAGCGAGGCCTCCGCGGTAGCTTCGGGATTCTTGTAATAGCCGTCCATCACCAGCGATCCGCGCACCACGATCTCGCCGCGCTCGCCGGTTGGCAAGAGATTGCCCTTCCCATCCATGATGCCGACCTGCACCAGCGGACTGACCCGGCCCGCCGAGGACAAACGCTCGACCGCGATCGATCCGTCCGGATTGAAATGTTCTTCCGGCGCCATCGTCGAGATCATCATCGGCGCCTCGGTCTGTCCGAACAGTTGCGCCATCGGCCCGATCCGCTCCAGCGCCTCCGCGAGCCGGGCCGCCGAGATTGGCGCGGCGCCATACCAGAAGCATTGCAGCGATCCAAGCTCGGCAGCGTCGAGCTTTGGGTGATCCAGCAACATGTAGATCACCGTCGGCGGCAGGAAGGTGTGCGTGACGTGATAGCGGCCGATCAGGTCGAGGAATTCGCCGATGTCGGGGTGATGCATGATCACGATCCGTCCGCCGAGCGTCATGATCGGAAAGCAAAGCACGCCAGCCGCATGGGTGAGCGGCGCGAGCGCAAGGTAAACCGGGCGGCCCTTGAACGGATACCCCATCAGCGTGAGCGCGGTCATCGTCTCGATGTTGCGGCCGGACAGCATGACGCCCTTGGGCTTGCCGGTGGTGCCTCCGGTGCCTGGGATCATCACGAGGTCATCGATCGGCGCACGGTGACAGGGGCTGTCGTCAAGGCCGGCGAGCCAGGTGTCGAAGGACGGCGCGAATGGCAGCTCGGCATCGAGAGACACGAAGGTGCGAAGGCGCGACAGCTCGGGGCGGATCTTCTCGACCATCGGAGCAAAGCTGGAATGGAACAGCAGCAGGCTGCAATCGAACTGTTCGAGGATGAACTTGTTCTCGGCCGCTTCGTTGCGGGGATTGATCGGACACCAGACCGCGGCGCCGCGGGAAATGCCGAACACGCAGGCGAAGGCGACCGGATCGTTGCCGGAGAGGATCGCGACCTTCTCGCTGGCCTCGACACCCGATCGCGCCAGACCTCGCGCGATCCGATAGCTGAGGCGCTGAACATCGCCATAGCTGAGATCGCGGCCATCCATGGTCAGGCACGGCGCATCCGCACCCAGTGAGGCGCCCTTGTCGAGATAGTCGATCAGCCGCATGGTTGATCTCCCGGGGGTGTGACCGGGTGGCGCGGCCGGAACGCGCCACCCGGGTGCTTCAGTTGTGAACCGTCAGGATCGGGTTCATCACGAGGCCAAAGCTGCGAAGTTGGCCGAGCAGCTCGCGGTGCCCGAACGCCTGACACGCCGAGGCGAAACCAACCTTCTTCGGCGCCGTCTGCAGCAGCGAATAGGCCGCATAGGCCTGCAGCATGCCGGTCTGCTTGTAGTTGCTGTTGCCGTAGATGACGCAGTGGGCGCGCCCCAGCGGGCCGGAGGCATGCACCGAATCCATCGACTTGTTGACGCGCGGGTTCTCGCGCGGCGGCATGGTGTTCATCACGCCGGCCGCGGTCTGCGCCAACGCGGCGTAACGGTCGTCGGGGTTCATGTCCTTGGTCGCCTCCAGCGCGGCGGCGACGATCTGCGGCACGCCCAGCATCAGCGCGCGATTGAACACGCCGCCCAGCACCTTCACGTTGGCCACGCGCGGATCGTGCTTGAACCACACCGGGTGCGAGGTGCCGCCCCAGGGCAGCGCCAGCGCCAGCTCGTGCTGGCCCGGGATGGCGAGGTTGTAGAGGCCGGCATCGGGCTGATGCTCGACGTATTTGTTCTGCTCGAGGTAGTAGGCCTTGGCCATCGCGGCGTTGACCAGGATGGTCTGGGTCGAGGCGATGGTCGGGCTTCCGCCCCAGAACACGGCGATATCAAGCGTGTCGAGGCCGGGCGTCTCCAGGCACAGCTGCGCGGCGATCTCGCCGGTGGTGTACATCTGCGCGATGCCCGGCGCGAGCAGCAGGCCGGCATTGGCGAACTTCGTGCCGAACTGCTGGTCGAGCATGATCAGCCAGTCCTGCTCGCCGGTCGTGTCGGTGTAGTGGCACTTGGCAGCCAGGCAGGCCTGTACCACCTCGCCGCCGAACTTGGCGAACGGGCCCACGGTGTTGAGCACCACCGAGGCGCCCGTGAACAATTCAGTCAGCGCGGCCACGGTGTGCGGCACCGTCACCACCTCGTAGTCGGCGGTCTCGATGCCGGCCACGTTCGACTTCATCGCGGCGTTGAGCTTCTCGGCGCTGCGGCCGGCGGCGATGAAGGGGATGTTGTACTCGCGCAGATATTCGCAGACCAGCCGGCCGGTATAGCCGGAAGCGCCGTAGACGATGACAGGTTTCTTCTCGCTCATTGCAATCCTCCGAAATGCTCGTTGTCTGCTTTGTTGCTACATGCCCATGCCGCCGTCGACCGGCAGGCCGATGCCGGTAATGAAACGGGCATCGTTCGAGCACAGGAACACCGCGGCGTCGGCGATGTCGGAGACCTCCGCGAGCTTGCCGAGCGGCGTCTGCTCCACCACCGAGCCGACGGCGGCGTTGACGTCGGGCGCAAGGCCGATCTTCACAATGTCATTGGCGAGCTGCAGGCCCATGTCGGTCGGGATCAGGCCTGGATAGATGCAGTTGACGCGCACGCCATAGCCGAGCTTGCCGGCCTCCATCGCGCCGACCCGCGTCATGCGATCGACTGCGGATTTGGTGCCCGAGTAGACAGCGATGCTCGGGAAGGCGATCGTCGCTGCAACCGAGGCGATGTTGACCACGGCACCGCCCTTGCCCGCGGCGCCGCCCGGCCGCATCGCGCGGAATGCGTGCTTCATGCCGAGCACGGTGCCGACGATGTTGACGTCGCACATCCGGCGCGCATCCTCGGCCTTGATCTCGGCGACCAGCGAGGTGATCTCGATGCCGGCATTGTTGATGAGGATGTCGTAGCCGCCAAGCGTGGAGATCGTAGCCGCCACCGCCGCCGCCCATTGTTCGTCGTCCCTGACATCGAGTTTCGCAAAGCCGGTCTTGACGCCGGTCTTGGCGATTTCGGCGGCAGTCGCCTTGCCCGGTTGTTCAAGGATATCGGCGATCATGATGGAGGCGCCGGCGTTTGCCAGCGCCTGTGCGATCGCCGCGCCGATACCCCGTGCGCCGCCGGTGACCAGGGCCCTTTTGCCCGTAAGATTCTTCCCACTCATGGACGTGCTCCTCCCTTGCTGCTGCTTGATTGGCCGCAATTGCCCGGCTGGCCCGGGCCATGGCCGTGAGGCATTCGCGCATTTGGTTTGGCTGAGTGCTGCCGGCCGTCGCCGGATGCGGCGGCCTTGCCGGCCGCCGAGGAACCCCTCCCTTGTATCGTTCTTGACGATTGTCAAAATTCGTTTTGACAACTGTCAAATATGATCTTGACGTTTGTCAAGACAAACTTGACGCCGGCCATGGAAGGTGGTTGGGGTGGAAACGGCATCCCGTCCCGGCCGGCGGAGGCACCGATGGCGGCTGGGCGCGGTGGCGCGGAGAGGATTGCAATGGCGCAGCAGGCGAGAAGGGCGGCAGACCGGGTATCGGAGGCCGCGGAAGCGCTACGCGAGGAGAAATTCAACGCCCGGCGAATCGAGCTTGCGGAGGCAGCCCTCGAAACGCTCGGCGAGCTCGGTTTTGCACGGACGAGCCTGCGCGACATCGCCCAGAACTCGGCGTTCACGCACGGCGTGTTTCATTACTATTTCAGCGACAAGCTCGACCTGATCTGCTGTTGCGTGCGGCATTACAAGGCCAAGTGCGTCACCCGATATGACGCGGTCACGGCCGGCGCGCAGAGCCGCGACGAACTGATGGAAGGGTTTCTGGGCAAGCTCGCCGCCACGTTGCGCGAGGACGCCCGCATGCACCGCCTCTGGTACGATTTGCGTGCGCAAGCCTTGTTCGAAGAGGCCTTCCGCAAGGACGTTGGTGAAATCGACAAGAGCCTCGAAGCCATGATCTGGCGCGTGGCCTCCCGCTTTGCCGAGCTTGGCGGCAAGCGGCCGGCGGTGTCGTCCGGCGTGCTCTACGCGCTGTTCGACGGCCTGTTCCAGAATGCGCTGCTAAGACATCTTTCAAACGATGCGAAAGCGATCCCCGACCTGCTTGACGAGGTCCGGCGCCTGCTTCCGACGATTTGCTGAAGATGTGCCGTTACGCCGCGCTCGCCGGCGGCAGCGCCAGCACGGAATAGATCGCCTGCGCATCGCGCGAAGCGCGCAGCTTCTTGGCGACATCCTGGTCGCGCAACAGACGCGCGATTCGCGCCAGCGCCTTGAGGTGATCGGCGCCGGCGCCTTCCGGTGCCAGCAGCAGGAAGATCAGGTCGACCGGCTGGCTGTCCATCGCCTCGAAATCGATCGGCCGCTCAAGGCGCGCGAACAGGCCGAACAGCTTTTCCAGCTTCGGCAGCTTGCCGTGCGGGATGGCAACGCCATAGCCGACCGCCGTGGTGCCGAGCTTCTCGCGCTGAAGCAGCACCTCGAAGATCGAGCGCTCGTTCTGCCCGGTCAGGCTGGCCGCCTTGGCCGCCAGCTCCTGCAGCGCCTGCTTCTTGCTTGATACCTTCAATGCCGGGAGAATCGCCTCTGGCGCGACCAGATCCGTAATCGTCATAGGGCGGCGTCCAGGGGATGAATTGACCGTCAGGTTGCGAGATAGTCTCAAGTCGCTTGGCGTCAAGCAGATGCGGCGGGAGGCGGGTTTAGGCCCGGGTCCCGATTCCGGGGGCTTCTACTCCAAAGCATTTTCGGTGCCAACACTTATGCGTCGGTTCCGTAGAACTACCCCGACGGGGCGGCGGACCATATGGGCGGCTCCGCCGGGCGTCAATGTGCCGCGCCATATAAGTCATGGGGACACCGCGGGCGGATCGACCCAGCCGACATTGCCGTCGGGACGGCGGTAGATCACGTTTACCCGGCCGCTGGAGCCGTGCTGGAACACCAGGCAGGTGGCGCCGGTCAGGTCGAGCTCCTGGACCGCCTCGCTGACCGAAAGCCGCCTCAGCGACTTGGTGGTCTCGGCGATGATGACAGGATTGTACCCCGAGTTCTCCTCGTCATGGGCCGGCGCCTCGATCACATAGCTCGGCGCGTCCAGCACCGGCGCTTCCATCTCGGCAAAGGCGGCATTGGCGGCGTGCGTCTTGCGCGCCGAACGGTCCTTCAGCCGGCTCTTGTAGCGGCGCAGGCGCTTCTCGATCATCAAGAGCGCCTGGTCGGCGCTGACATAGGCGTCCGCCGCGCTCGAATCGGCTTCCAGCACGACGCCGGAATCCAGATGCAGGGCGCAGTCGGTGCGGAAAGCGAAGCCATCCTTGGACAGCGTGATGTGGCCGGAATAATTCCCGTCAAAATACTTGCGCAGGACTTCATCGGTCCGTTCGCTGACGCGGCTGCGCAGCGCTTCGCCCACACTGATACTTTTTCCCGAGATCCGAAGAGTCATGATGAGGCCTCGATAAGGTTCTTGGGGCTCTGAGCCTATCGCGATTCGCCGCTGATGCAATCACGCCGGCGCGGTATCGCGGGACCGGTCGGAAGCGGTAAGGGCATTGCCGATCATGCTCTGCTTGTCGCGGCGACGTTGCACCGAGGAGGGAATCCGCATCGCCTCGCGGTATTTTGCGACGGTGCGGCGCGCGATATCAATCCCGGAGGCGCGCAAACGTTCCACGATGGTATCATCGGAGAGGATCGCCGTCGGGCTCTCCGCGTCGATCAGCTGCTTGATATGATGTCGCACCGCTTCCGCCGAATGCGCTTCGCCGCCGTCGGCCGATGCGATCGAAGCGGTGAAAAAATATTTCAATTCAAATACGCCGCGATTGGTCGCCATGTATTTGTTGGCGGTGACGCGCGATACCGTCGATTCGTGCATCTGGATCGCATCGGCCACGGCCTTCAGGTTGAGCGGCCGCAAATGCGCCACGCCGTGGGTGAAGAATCCATCCTGCTGACGCACGATTTCGGTCGCGACCTTGAGGATGGTGCGGGCGCGCTGATCGAGCGCGCGCACCAGCCACGTCGCATTTTGCAGGCAATCGGTGAAATAGGACTTGTCGCCGTCCTTGCGGATCGTCTTCGACAATTCGGTGTAGTAGGTCTGGTTGACCAGCACCTTCGGCAGCGTGTCGCTGTTGAGCTCCACCTGCCAGCCGCCGTCCGGGCCGGGCCGCACATAGACGTCGGGCACCACGGTCTGCGCGCGCGCGGTGCCGAACTTCAATCCGGGTTTTGGATCGAGACGGCGAATCTCGCCGATCATGTCGGTGATGTCTTCGTCGTCGACGCCGCAAAGCCTGCGAAGCGCCGATATGTCGCGCTTAGCAAGCAGATCGAGATTCTCCACCAGCGCCTGCATCGCCGGGTCGTAGCGGTTGAGCTCGCGCAGCTGGATCGCCAGACACTCGCTCAGGTTCCGCGCGCACACGCCTGGCGGATCGAATTTCTGCAACACGGCGAGCACTTCCTCGACGGCTTGTTCGCTCGCTCCTAAACGTTCGGCGGCCTGTCCGAGGTCCTGCGGCAAATAGCCCGCCTCGTCGACGAGATCGATCAGGTACTGGCCGATCATGCGTTGCGCCGGCGCGGTCACGGCAACCGCGAGCTGTTCGGCGAGATGATCCGATAGCGTCACTTCCGCGGCGACAAAGGCCTCGAGGTTATAGTCCTCGTCGTTGGAGGCGCCGCCGCCCCATTCGGTGTAGACCGACGGCGCGGCATCCTGGGCGGCGCGTGCGGCGGCTTCCGCGGGCTCCTCGGTGAAGACATTGTCGAGGCGGGTGTCCAGCGTCTGCTCGATCTCGGCGCGGCTGCCGAGATCGCGGTTCAGCCATTCCTCCTGGCCGGGCTCAAAGCCGTCGGCCGCTTGGGCCGAATATTCGCTCCCATCCTCGCCATGGCCGCCGGCCTCGCCCGCGTCGGAAAACGGGGGCGGCTCGATGACCTCGCCCGCAACCGGCGGTTCCGGGCCGTCATTGGCGCGGTCCAGCAGCGGATTGCGCTCCAGCTCCTCTTCGACAAAGGCCGACAGGTCGAGATTGGACAGCTGCAGCAGCTTGATGGCCTGCATCAGCTGCGGGGTCATCACCAGCGACTGCGACTGGCGGAACTCTAATCTCTGCGTCAGCGCCATAGGGGCAAGAAACGTCCAAAAGTGGTCCGATTCTTGCTTAACCTAGTCCATAGCCCTTGTACACGGCTTGACGCATGCAAAATCTGGGCTAGCCGCGCGATGGTTACTGCATCGCAACACGCTACAGCTTGAATTCCTCGCCCAGGTAAAGCCGCCGCACATCGGGGTTGTTGACGATCTCTTCCGGGGTTCCCTCGGTCAGGATCTCGCCGGCATAGACGATGTAGGCGCGGTCGGTCAGGCCCAGCGTTTCCCGCACATTGTGGTCGGTGATGAGCACGCCGATGCCGCGATTGGTCAGGTGCCGGACGAGGTCCTGGATGTCGCCCACCGCAATCGGATCGATGCCGGCAAACGGCTCGTCGAGCAGCATGTAGTTCGGACGCGTGGCGAGCGCGCGCGCGATCTCGACGCGGCGGCGCTCGCCGCCGGACAGCGCAATCGAAGGCGATTTACGCAGGCGCGTGACATTGAACTCGTCGAGCAGCGCGTCGAGCTCGCGCTCGCGCTTCTTGCGGCTGGGCTCGACCACCTCCAGCACCGCGCGGATGTTCTGCTCCACGGTGAGGCCCCGGAAGATCGAGGCTTCCTGCGGCAGATAACCGATGCCGAGCCGCGCGCGCTGATACATCGGCAGCTTGGTGACGTCGTGGCCGTCGAGTTCGATAGCGCCGCGATCGGCCTTGATCAGCCCGGTGATCATGTAGAACACGGTGGTCTTGCCGGCGCCGTTCGGACCGAGCAGGCCCACCGCCTCGCCGCGGCGGACATAGATGGAAACCCCGCGCACCACCTGCCTCGTGCCGAAGCTCTTTTCCACACTATGCACAGCCAGGAAGCCCGGCCGCCGCAGCAATTGCGGGCCGCCGCCATTGGCCTTCTTGGGCTTGGCCGCCGGTTTGGCCTTGGCTGGTGCGAGCGGATGCGGCGCAGGCGCCGCCGGTGGCGGCAGGTCGATGGCACGCGCAGATCCATCGCGCGCGATCGGCGGCGCGTCCCGCACCGGGGCCGAGAGCATGTCGCCGAAGGAATCACCGAGCGCGGTGATGTCCTCGCGCGAGCGGGCAAAGCCCGCCGGCTTCCCCTTCGCGGGGCGACGCCGGAACATGCCGAGTAAATCCACCATCCCCGCTTCGCTCAGCCTTTCACGGTGACGCCAGCGTAAACGCCCGCCGCAAGATTCGATTCGCCCCGTGCGAACCATGAATGAATGGATGTTCCTTGCCCAGCGGAACACCGTCGCAAAGGTGCTTCCCCATCCGCCAGCCAGCCCCTTGTTGAGCCATGATCTTGTCCGAAAACCGGTCCTCACTTTGGCGTAAGCGCGGCCCTTCGGGTCGGGATCAGCCGTCGGGTAGATACAGGCTGACGCCCGCAGCTTCAACCTCGCGGGCCCCATCGAATTCACAACCGATTGATTTTACTTCTGTTTACCCGGGAGGAGCGAAGGCATTGCGGGTGCCGCGCCGCCCTTGGACGATCCGCCGCAGCCCTCGTTGGAGCCTCCCTGCGGAAGCAGGACCTGCACCCCCCTGCTACCGTCGGATTCAACCCGCGACATGCCGGTCGTCATATCCACCGTCAAGCGATCGCCGCGCATGACGTTCTTGCACTGGGTCATCACCACGCCGCCGGAGATCGTGATCAGGTTGGCCTTGGTGTCGAACACCGCGAGATCGCCGGTGACGACCTGGTCCTTTTGCGTAACCACCACGCTGCCGCGCGCTTCCAGCCGCTTGATCGAGGAGCTGCCGCCCGGGCCGGGTGTGGCCGACTGGATCGGGGCGGCCGAGGCCGCCTTGGCGCCCTTCTGCTTGGGTTGCGCCGTAGGCTGCTCCGGCGACGGACTCTGATCGTAGAACACGACCAGCGTTTTCGAGGTCATGGTGGTGTCACCCTGCACCACCTTCACGTTTCCGGCGAAGACCGCTTCCTTTTTCTTGTCGCGCACTTCGAGTGAAGCCGCCTCGATCTGGATCGGCTTGTCGCGGTTTTGCGAGAAGCCCTGCATCGCGTTGGACACGCCCCCGCCCTGCGCCTGGACCGCTTCGAACGGAGCGAGGGCAAGCAGGAATGCGGCAGCGCACAGACTGCACGCGATCCGCCGTTCAAAGCCTCGGAAGAAAGACTGCATCGTCAAAATCACTTTGCGCCGGCGGGTTTTCCGCTGCCGGCGATCGACCGCGTCCTCGGCGGCTCTGCCGGCTCAGCCGGCTGCTGCGCTGCCGCTTCCGGCTGATCCAGCACCAGGTTCATCACCACATTGCCCTCGAAGCGCACGATCTCGCCGCTGTTGATGATCTTCAGCCCGTCGGCCACCAGCGTGCCGTTGAGCAGCTTGACGTCGACATGCTCGTTCGACGTCACCATGCCCTTGTTGATGTCGATCATCGCCTGCGAGAGCTTTGCCTCATAGCCGGTGGAGGACTGCAGGAGGATGTCCTTCTTCAGCTCGAGCAACTGCTGCTTGTTGTCGAAGAAGCCGGTGCGCGCATCGAGCGTGACGTTGGAGCGGTCTTCCATCATCACCTTGGCGCGCACCAGGCGAAGCTCGACATTGTCGGGATTGGTGATGTCCTGGATCGCCGCCTTGGCGCGGAGTTCATAGGGACGCCGGTCGGTGGAGAAGCCGGCGAGATGCGGATTTTCCATGGTGATCTTGGTGCCGGAAACCACGAGATTGTCGATCGCGACCGGCAGCTTCGGCATCAGGATGCGGAACGGGTTGAAGACCGACACAAAGACCACGCTGGTCATCGCCAGAATCACCGCCGCCGGCACCGCGACGCGCAGGATACGCACCATACGGCTGTGACGCGCCGCAGCGGCAAAGCGCGCCTCCAGCGTCGCGTCAAAGGTCTGGTTCTGGACGAAGTTCACCGCGGCTCCAGGAAACGGAATCGGTCCCGACCGGCGAAGGGCCCGAAGATCGGGACCATACTACCCCGCCTCGTCGGATATTGCAGCCGGGGGTTGGTTCACCAAAGTGACCGAAACAGGGCAGATTCGCCTGCGACGCATTACCTCACGAGCGTGCATTAACCTCACGAATGCGCAAAAATGTCCTCGGCCTCCCAGCCCTGCAAGTCGAGCCTGGCGCGTGCGGGGAGGAACCCGAAACAGGCCTTCGCGAGCTCGGTGCGGCCCTCGCGCGCCAGCATCGGGTCGAGCTTTTCGCGCAGCGCGTGCAGATGCAGCACATCGGAGGCCGCGTAGGCGAGCTGCGCCTCGCTCAGCGAATCCTGGCCCCAATCGCTCGACTGCTGCTGCTTCGACAGGTCGACGTTGAGCACCTCGCGCACGAGGTCCTTCAGCCCGTGGCGATCGGTATAGGTGCGCGACAGCCGCGAGGCGATCTTGGTGCAGTAGACCGGCTGCGGCATCACGCCGAAGGCGTGATAGAGCGCGGCCAGATCAAAGCGCGCGAAGTGAAAGATCTTCAGGATGTTCGGATCGCCCAATAGCTTCTTCAGGTTCGGCGCGTCGGTATGTCCCTTCGGCACCTGCACGACATCGGCGCTGCCGTCGCCGTTCGACATCTGCACCACGCAAAGCCGGTCGCGATGCGGATTGAGCCCCATGGTCTCGGTGTCGATCGCCACCGATGTCGTGTAGCGCGAAAGATCGGGCAGGTCGCCGCGATGCAGGCGGATGGTCATGAGTACCTCGTCGAATCGGTCGCCGGTTAAACTACCTTCCAAACCTGCCTCGGGCGAGCGTTCGCGCGGCCGTTTCCGACAAAATCAGGCAATCGAGCAATGGGAACGAAGGGGCCGGTTGCAATTGCGCAGGCCAGTTTGCCGCCTTGCGCGCACCGCTGCCGAGTGTAACTTCCGACGACACGCGCTAGTGGAGGAAGCAATGGCGAAAGCGTACTGGGTGGCAACCTACCGTTCGATCAAAAATCCCGAGGCAATGGCGGCCTATGCGAAGGATGCCGCGCCTGCCCTTCAGGCCGCCGGCGGCCGCATTCTTGCGCGGGGCATGCCGACCAAGGCCTTTGAGCTGGGCGTGCTGGAGCGAGTCGTTCTCATCGAGTTCGACTCTGCGGAACAAGCCAGCGCGGCATACAACAGCCCGGCCTATCAGGCCGCCCACAAGTTGCTGGAGGGCGCCGTCGAGCGCGACATCCGCATCGTCGAAGCGGTCGGCTGACCCGCGGACGGCGTCACGCGGACTATCGGCGAGACCCTGAGGAACTTCCGCAGGGATCGTCACGATCCAAAGGATGCGCCTTGTCATATGTTAGAGCCCTTCAGGAATGAAGAAACACCTCCAAATTGTGGATAGCCACTGATTCGCGCTTACTGCGCGCGGATCACACCGCCTCCAAACGCTGACCACAGTGGCAACCCCCAAAGGGAATTCGCGGCGCGTCCGCTTGAAAGCGACGCAGATCAATAATAGTTATTGGTCGGGACAGACCCGCCGAGGAAAACGACATGGCAATGAGTGCGGACTTAGGTGAAGCGCTCGAGAGTTTCGTAAAGAAGCTCGTGGCCTCCGGCCGCTACCATTCCAAGAGCGAGGTGCTGCGCGAAGGTGTGCGGCTCATTCAAGAACGTGAAACGCGCCTGGCAGCGCTGGATGCCGCCATTGCGCGCGGATTGGCCGACGCTGACGCCGGCCGCGTGAAGCCGAGCTCTCAGGTGTTCGACCGTTTGGAAAAGAAATTCGCGACAAAGACGCCCCGCAAGTGATCGTTGTCATCACCGCGGAGGCCGAAGCCGACCTCGATCAAATTGCGGCCTACGTCGCGGAGCGAAGCCCGCAAGGCGCGCTCAAACTCATCCACGAACTCCGCGACAGATGCGAGTCATTGGCGGACGCTCCACGCGGCTACCCCTTGGTGCGGCGCTACGAACACTTCGGAATTCGCAGACGGCCGTTTGGCAATTTCCTGATCTTCTATCGCCTGAGCGACGATAGGATCGAAGTCGTGCACATTCTTCATGGCGCCCGCGACTATGAGCCGTTGCTATTCCCCGACCATTAGTCGGCAGCTCAGTCTGATCGGAGGCGACCGCCCGCACGGGCCAGTCCTGACTGCTTGCAGATATGGAATTCGGGGCAAGGGCAATGGTGCCCAGGAAAGGACTGGATCGCCACCGTCGAAAAAGCCCAATTTGCTGGCGTTTTGAACCGGCCGGTGAAGCATTTGTGTACCGGCGTCGTGTACCGTCTTCAAGCCGGTTCAAGCGGTCAATAACTGACGCCATGCGCCCGGGCTGGTCGACAACGAATGGTTTACAGAATGGTCAATCGGCAGCCCCTTTCGATCGTGATCCGGATACCAGGGGTCACCTTGTTGCGGTCTGACCTGGACAGCGTTGGGGCTGCCTCTGGATCGGTACGAGCAGCCATCTGACGGTACACCCGCATATGCTCAGATCGACATTGAAAAGGATCGCGACCAATGGGCCGCTGCTCTCGATTGCGTTCAATTGATCGGTGCACGCATACAGCAGCTGGCCTCAGAAAACCTCATTGGATCCTCGCAGATGGACATTGCGGTGGCATTTCCTTCATCGGCCGTTATGAAGTCCCTAGAAATTCCTGCACGACTGGCTGCCATTACGGGTGAGGCAGGGATGGATATCGGCATCTCCATCTACCCAACGAGTGACGAACGCGATCACTAGAGACTGAGGCAGATGCAGCGAAGCTCGGCTTAGCGTGCGACACTGGAATGTCACGGCAAGAACAGTACGGGTATTCGTTCACCATGAGCAGCGAACGACATAAGTCGCCTCAAGCTCGCCCTCGTATCGTCGACAGAATACAACTGGCGAGGTCCACTGGCCGGCACCTTGACGGAATCTGGATCGGATGTTGGCGCGGCAGATCTGAAGACTTGGCGCGCGTGGAAGCCGCGTTGCTGCTTATGAAGCATCATAGTCCCCTGAACTACGCTCGCATCCTCCGAGAACTGGAACGAATCTGGGTCTATCTGCTCCCGCAAAGCCTTGGCGAATACAGGGCCTCACTCAGGGCCTGTCTTCTCGACGAACGATACGTCGCAGACCCGGCAACGAGCCTCGAGCAGATCGCATCAACTATTGTGCATGAAGCCACGCATGCAAGGCTTGAACGATACGGAATCCAATACAGGGAAGAGCGGCGCACCAGGATAGAGGCGATCTGCTTCCGCAGAGAGCTGGCCTTTGCTGCGCGCTTGCCCAATGGCGCCCAGTTGCAGCAGGAACTTGAACGATCGTTGGACTGGTACGTGGCCAATCCGGATTATTTTCACGACGCCCAGTTTCAGAAGCGTGGCACGAGCGGGGAAGTCGAGGCGCTGCGCTATCTGGGCGCACCGGATTGGTTGATCCGATTCGTACTGGGGCTTCAGCCAGTGATCAATCGGATAAAGAGGCTGTTGCGGTTCGGACGACGGTGAACCCGTCGTGGCTCCTACCGCTTGCGATTTGGGCAAGGGCAATGGTGCCCAGGAAAGGACTCGAACCTTCACGGCCGTGAAGCCACTGGCACCTGAAGCCAGCGCGTCTACCAATTCCGCCACCTGGGCCCGGGCGGGTTACTAAGGATCGGTCGCACGATTGTCAAATCGGCAATTTGCGGTCCCAAATCCGCTGTACAGGAATGACATGATGGCGTATCGGCAATCCGCTAAATATCCGCCATCACTGCAGCTTTGACCGCAGGAATGGACCCCGAAGGAAAGCACCATGGCATCTAACCTGGATACCCTCGTCACGATTTTCGGTGGATCGGGTTTCCTGGGGCGGAATGTGGTGCGGGCGCTGTGCAAGCGCGATTATCGCATCCGAATCGCGGTGCGGCGGCCGGAGCTGGCCTACCACCTGCAACCGGCCGGCAAGGTCGGCCAGATCCACGCCGTGCAGGCCAACCTGCGCTATCCCGCTTCCGTCGAGGCCGCGATGCGCGGCGCCTCCGTCGCCATCAACCTGGTGGGTATCCTGGCCGAGGGAGGCGGGCAGACCTTCGATGCGGTGCAGGCCCGGGGCGCCGAGACGGTTGCGAAGGCGGCCCAGGCCAACGGGGCCCGGATGGTCCACGTTTCGGCGATCGGCGCCGATGAGCGTTCGGCCTCGCGCTATGCCCGCACCAAGGCAGCCGGTGAGAAGGCGGTGCTATCAGCCGTGCCGTCGGCCACCATCCTGCGTCCCTCCCTGATCTTCGGACCCGAGGACCAGTTCACCAACCGCTTTGCGGCGCTGGCGCAGATCTCGCCGGTGCTGCCGCTGGTCGGCGGCGACACCCGTATGCAACCGGTCTATGTCGGCGACGTCGCCGAGGCGGTGGCCGACGCCGTGGACGGCAAGACCACGGCGGGCGCTACCTACGAACTCGGCGGGCCGGAAGTGCTGACCATGCGCGAGATCATGCAGATGATCCTGAAGATGACCGACCGCGACCGCGCGCTGCTGCCGCTGCCGTTTGGCCTCGCCAGATTCAAGGCGTTCTTCCTGCAGTTCGCGCCGGGCATGCTGAAACTGACCCCCGATCAGGTCGAGCTGCTCAAGACGGACAATGTAGTGTCGGACGCCGCTAGGGCCGCCGGCCTCACCCTGCAAGGGCTCGGCATCACGGCGGATTCGATGGAAGCGATCTGCCCGCAATATCTCTGGCGCTTCCGCCCGATGGGGCAGTTCCAGCGCAAGAGCGTGTGAGCCCACCTCTCTCCTCTCGTCATTCCGCAAATCAGAACTATGTTGCGCCCAGCCCGTGCCTCCAAAAGAGCGGAGCGAGCGCGATACGGGATCCATAACCACAGGGCGCAATTTTCCGAAGGCTGAAGCCCCAGCGAGTCCTGCAACTCGACGCTGTGGTTATGGGCCCCGGCCTTCGCGGGGCGACATCGAGAATGCGGTCCGGGAACGCGGTCTCAACGGCCCAGCGCGAGCGCGATCAGGCCGAGGCTGCCGATGATCACGCGCCACCAGGCGAACAGCACGAAGCCGTGACGCGTGACATAGCCGAGGAACGACTTCACCACGATGATGGCGGTGATGAACGACACCACGAAACCGATCGCCACGATGCCGAGATTGTCGGTCGTCATCTCGGCGCGGCTCTTGTAGAAGTCATAGGCGAAGGCGCCGATCATGGTCGGTATCGCGAGGAAGAACGAGAACTCCGCCGCCGAACGCTTGTCGGCGCCGAGCAGCATCGCCGCCACGATCGAGGCGCCCGAGCGCGACACGCCCGGGACCATCGCAACGCATTGCGCGATGCCGATCCACAGATACGTCAACAGCGGAAAGCGCGTGGCGTCGTGTTCGCGCGGCTTGAGATCGAGCTGGTCGACCCAGAGCAGGATGGCGCCGCCGACGATCAGCGTGAAGCAGACCACCCACGGATTGAACAACATGACCTTGATGTACTTGCCGGCAATCAGGCCGACCACCACCGCGGGCAGGAATGCGACGAGAACGCCGATCACGAAGCGCCGGTCGTCGGGATTGGAGAACATGCCAAGCGCAACGCGCCACAGCTTCTCGAAATAGATCACCACGATGGCCAGGATGGCGCCGAGCTGGATCAGCACGGTGAAGCTGTCCCAGAAGGCGCCTTCGCCAAGGCCGAAGAAGCGTTCCGCCAGCAGCAGATGCCCCGTCGAGGACACCGGCAGGAACTCGGTAACGCCCTCGATGATGCCGAGAATGATCGCCCTTATCGTGTCCGACATCATGGCGAGGCCCGCTTTCGTGTTATGGTCCGTGATCGCGACGAAGCTAAAAAAGCCGTGTTCTTCTCGCTTATTCGCATGCCTGCCGCAATCGTAAAAAGCGTAAAATCACCGATTGCCTCAAACGTGAGCTCAGGTACCTTCCCGCTTCTTTGCGTTCCGCCGCGATTGAGGATTTGTTAAATCTGTTCCGAATAGTCCAAGAGCTGCATGTTCACGCTGTTTCATCACGCCTTCTGTCCGCATTCGCGCTTCGTCCGACTGATCCTCGGCGAATACGGCTTTGACCTGCGGCTGGTCGAGGAGCGGCCGTGGGAACGGCGCGAGGCGTTTCTTGCGCTCAATCCCGCGGGCACGACGCCAGTGCTGTTCGCCGAAGGCATGCCTGCTGTTCCAAGCGCCGGGATCATCGCCGAGTTCGTCGATGAGGCTTATGGCGAGAAGATGGAGCAAAAGCGGCTGATGCCCGTTGCCATGGCGGAGCGCATCGAGGTGCGCCGGCTGATGGCGTGGTTCAATGAAAAGTTCTTTGAGGAGGCTTCCAGCCCCCTGGTGACCGAACGCATCTACAAGCGTTTCATGAGCGAGCAGGATGGCGGCGGCGCACCGGCGGCAGACGTGATCCGCGCGGCCAAGAACAATGTGCGCTATCATCTGTCCTATATCGGCTGGCTGGCGCGGACGCGGAATTTCCTCGCCGGCGACCGGCTGACCTACGCGGATCTCGCCGCCGCGGCGCATCTTTCGGCGATCGATTATCTGGGCGACGTGCCATGGTCGGAGGACGACGCAGCAAAGGCGTGGTACGCGCGGGTGAAATCCCGCCCCTCGTTCCGTCCGCTGCTCAGCGAGTGGCTGGCCGGCGTGCCGGCGTCGCGCACCTACGTGGACCTCGACTTCTGAACACGATCGAAAAACTTTCTCCCGCCGAATTGAAGACCGCGCTCGTGCGCGAGGCAAAGGCGCTCGGTTTCGATTGCATCGGCGTCACCGATCCGGATGCCATCGGCAATGCCGGACTGCGCTTCCGCGAGTTCCTCGAAGCAGGCAGCCATGGCGACATGGACTGGCTCGCCGCCAATCCGGAACGGCGGATGCATCCGCGCGCGCTGTGGCCGGGCGTGCGCTCGATCGTGATGCTCGGCTTCAATTATGGGCCGGATGAGGATCCGCTGCTCGCGCTGGCAAAGCACACGCGCGGCACGATCTCGGCCTATGCGCAGGGCGACGATTATCATGACGTCATCAAGAAGCGGCTGAAGACGCTGGCGCGCTGGCTCGCCGCCACCACCGGCGATGAAGTGAAAGTGTTCATCGACACCGCCGCCGTGATGGAAAAGCCGCTGGCGCAAGCCGCCGGGATCGGCTGGCAGGGCAAGCACACCAACCTCGTCTCGCGCGAGTTCGGTTCCTGGCTGTTCCTGGGGGCGATCTTTTCCGCATCCGACCTGCCGCGCGACGAGCCCGACATCGATCATTGCGGCTCCTGCACCGCCTGCCAGGAGATTTGCCCGACGGCGGCCTTCCCCGCGCCCTACAAGCTCGATGCACGACGCTGCATCTCCTATCTGACCATCGAGAACAAGGGACCGATCCCGCACGAATTCCGTAAGGCGATGGGCAATCGCATCTACGGCTGCGACGATTGTCTCGCCGTCTGTCCCTGGAACAAATTTGCGCAGGTCGGCCGCGAGGCAAAGCTTGCTGCACGCGCCGAATTGCGCGAGCCGCAACTCGCCGAACTCGCACGCCTGGACGATGCCGCCTTCCGTGCGCTGTTTTCGAAGTCGCCGGTCAAGCGCATCGGCCGCGACCGCTTCGTGCGCAATGTGCTGATCGCCATCGGCAACTCCGGCGATGCGGCGCTGGCGGTCGAGGCGGAGCGGTTGCTCGACGATGCAAGCCCGCTGGTGCGAGGAGCTGCGGTGTGGGCGTTGGGGCAATTACTGCCAGGCGATGCATTCGCTGCGCTGGCTTCAAGGGCAGCCGGCGAGGCCGATGCAACGGTGCGAGCTGAATGGGAGGTATCCAACCCTCATCCTGAGGAGCCGCGAAGCGGCGTCTCGAAGGATGCGGGCCCGTCTGTGGCCTCATGGTTCGAGACGCGCGTACCGCGCTCCTCACCATGAGGAAAACCACCTTGATTTCGTGCTTCGGATTCCCCCACAGTCGCCGGCCATGAAAAAAGAGCCCTTCTTCGCCAAGCAAGGCGACGCCTTCATCCCCAATCCCGTATCCAACGGTCCCTGGAATCCGGACTCGATGCATGGCCGGGTCGTAATCGGGCTGCTCGCCCATGTCATCGAGCAGCGGCACAGCTCGCCCGAATTCGTGCCGGCGCGCCTGACGGTCGACATGTTTCGCCTGCCGGACATCCACACGCCCATCAAGGTCACGACGAACCTCGTGCGCGACGGGCTGCGCATCAAGCTGGCAGAAGCGGAGTTCTTCTCCGGGGCCACCCTCATGGCGCGGGCCTCGTGCCAGCTGTTGCGCCGGACGGAAAACGCGCCGGGCAATGTGTGGTCGCCGGAAAACTGGGACGCGCCGCTGCCGGATGCGATCCCCGCACCGACCGATCCACGGCTCGGCATGAACGGCAAATGGACCACCCGGCCAATCGTGGGCCGCATGGGTTCGCTCGGCCCGCGGCGGCTGTGGATGAGCGAGGTGCGCGAGCTGGTCGATGGCGTTCCGATGTCGCCCTTCGTGCATGTCGCCACCGGTGCCGACTTCGCCAGCCCTTTTGCGAACGCTGGCGACCAGGGGCTCGGCTACATCAACAGCGACGTCACGCTCTATTTGCATCGCCTGCCGGTGACGCGCTGGATCGGTTTTGACGTCGTGAACCACCACGCGACAGACGGCGTCGCGATCGGCGAATGCTGGCTCTATGACGAGAAGGGCCCGATCGGCACGTCGACGGTCGCGGCGCTCGCGCAGCGCAAGCCGATGACGAATGTGCCGCCGCCGTGAGCCTTGGTCGTCATTCCGGGGCGCGCGAAGCGCGAACCCGGAATCCAGAGGTTATGGAGCGAGATTCTCAGGTGCGCAATTGCGCACCATAGTTCATGCTTCGCATGTCCCGGAATGACGGATGGAGAGACTTACGCCAGATGCCTTTGCATCTCCGGCCGCGCTTTGAGCGCCGCACCCTGCTTGGCAAAGATCTTCGCAATCCGCTCCGGCGCGAAATTCATGTCGACGAATGCGGGCGCGGTATTGGCGACCTCGTGATATTCAAGAATCTTCCCGTCGCGCAGCTTCATCATTGCGACGCCCTCGAACATCACCCGCGCGCCCTTTGCTTCGGGGAGTGTCGAGCGGTAGCTGAAGGTGTAATGCGCATACAGCGTCTTGCCGTCACTGACCGGCGAGTGCATGTCCCAGCGGAAATCGGTCGCGGTGCGATAAAAGACGTCGTTGATCATTTCGGCAATTTTGGCCCGGCCCTCGAACGCGCCATAAAACACGTCGTGATAGACGCCGTCTTCGGCAAAGAGCTCGGCAAACGCCTTGCCATTGTGCTTCTCGACGGCGTCGCAAAAGGTGCGCAGCAGTTTTTCGCTGTTCATCGGCGTCTCCCCGACTTCTTGTTGTCATGCCCCGCGCAGGCGGGGCATCCAGTATTCCAGAGACGTTGCGATGAATCGATAGGCCGCAGCGTACTGGATCGCCCGCCTTCGCGGTCGATGACAACGACGTCACCCGATCTCCGCCACCGCGGCCATGATGCGCGCGATGTCTTGCGGGCGGGACAGGCGGTGATCACCGTCCTGGATCATGGTGAGCACGACATCCTCGGCCGGCAGGCGCTGCGCCAGCGCGAAGGCATGCTGCCAGGGCACATCGGGGTCCTGCGCGCCCTGCAGGATGCGGACGGGACAGCCGACCTCGATGGCGCTGCCGAGCAGGAGATGGTTGCGGCCCTCCTCGATCAGCGCACGCGTGATCGGATAGGGATCGCCATATTGCGAAGGACGGTGCCAGACGCCCCTGGTCATGATCTCCTCGCGCACCTCGGGTGCGAAGCCCTTCCACATCAGCGCTTCGGTGAAATCCGGCGCGGGCGCGATCAGCACGAGCCCGGCAAGCGAAGCGCTCTTGATCTCGCGCCGGCGAAGCTCGCGCGCCAGCAACAGCGCCATCCAGCCGCCCATCGAGGAGCCGATCACCACCTGCGGGCCGGTGCAGAACCGCTCGAACACCGCAACGCTCTCTTCCAGCCAGCGTCCGATCGTACCCTCAGCAAAAGTGCCGCCGGATTCGCCATGGCCGGAATAGTCGAAGCGCACGCAGGCGCGGCCATGTTCCATGGCCCAAGCATCGAGCGCCAATGCCTTGGTGCCGCGCATATCGGAATTGAAGCCGCCGAGCCAGAACAGGCCGGGCGGCTGCCCATCGCGGGCGCGTACCGCGATCCGGCGATGGGCAGCGCCCTCGCCGATGTCGATGAAGGCGGGTTCCTGGGTGGCGTGGGTATCGGTCTGCGTCATCGGTCGGTCACTCGAACTGGCAACCCTTTTCGGGGAGCGGAATTGATCCGTCAACGATACCGGTTTGAACCCCGAAATCGCCGCGCATCGGCTTGCACGGCAAGGCGCGGGCCTCTATGTGCCGTGCGTGGCCAAAATGCCTCGCATTTGATCGTTTTGCCGCGCCCTGCTCGCGAGTTCGCTTGCCCGCAGACGCGTCTTGCTTCAAAATAACGGCTTCCTTTCACAACCTTGGAGAACTACCCATTCGCCGTCCCAATAGAGCCCCGCCCCCAGTCGCCAAAGACGGGCCGCGCATCAATGATGATATCCGCAATGCACAGATCCAGCTGATCGACGCAGACGGCGCCAACAAGGGCACCGTCGAAACCGTGACGGCCATCAAAATGGCCATGGAAGCGGGAATGGATCTGGTCGAGATTTCGCCGAACAACAATCCCCCCGTCTGCAAGATCATGGACTACGGGAAGTACAAGTATTCGGCGCAGAAGAAGGCCGCGGAAGCCCGCAAGAAACAGAAGGTCGTGGAGATCAAAGAGATCAAGCTGCGGCCGATGATCGACGATCACGACTACGACGTGAAGATGCGCGCCATGCAGCGCTTCTTCGAAGAAGGCGACAAGGTGAAGATCACCCTGCGCTACCGTGGCCGTGAAATGGCGCACCAGGAGATCGGCACCAAGCTGCTCGACAAGGTGAAGGCCGACGTGGCCGAGATCGCCAAGGTCGAGCAGGACGCCAGGTTCGAGGGCCGCCAGGTCGTGATGGTGCTGGCGCCGCGCTGATCGTTTCGCGATAGCTCCAAATGCAAGCGGCCCGTCGGATGATCCGGCGGGCCGCTTCGATTCGGCCGGCCGGCTCTTTGGCTTCTTCAGCCCCGCATCGCCTGCCAGGTGCCGGCGCAAAGGTCGCCCTGGATGATACCACTCCAGCGGCCGGAGCCGTAATTGCCGACCAGGCGTCCGCCGCCGCTGGCGTGGGAGGCGCCGACCGAGACCGCGACGGCAACACTGCCGGAGCGGCTGACCGAGCCGGAGACGCGGCCGCCGCCGGCGGAGGAAACCCGCCCGCCGGTCACGGTGAAGGGCACGGATAAGCCCGAGCTGCAGGTGCCGCGGGTGGTCATGAAGGTGGTGGTCCAGATGCCGTCATAGGGGCCGACGCTGCGGTAGCGGGCGGCCTCGGCGGTGCCGGGGGTCGCAAGCGCCGCGAGGGTGGCGACAGCGATGAGGGGACTTGAGGCGCGAACGCCTTGGCAACCGGCCAAGTAGCGGGAAAAGGCAGGAAATGAGGTCATTTTCATCCTCCCGTGGAACTAGCCATCAGATGGACAACAGCCGTTCGTAGGGCGAGATGGTGCCGCGGTTCATCGTTGCAAATTGCCCTTTGGTCTGCCATAAGCCCGACCTTCATCGCCCGGCTGATCAAGGGCTGCCGTGGCGATGTTTTCGTGCAAGGTCACCCATTTTGGAGAACCTTAGCACTTTCAACGCTCTAACGAGCATTTCAGCCGGCCAGACGCCCCTCGCGGGCGGTTTTGCGCTGGCCAATAGGAGAGCCAAATGCCCAAGCTGAAGACCAAGTCCGGCGCCAAAAAGCGCTTCAAGGTGACTGGTACCGGTAAAGTGATGCACGCCCAGCGCGGCAAGCGCCATGGCATGATCAAGCGGACCAAGAAGCAGATTCGCCAGCTGCGCGGCACCCGCGTGCTGTTCAAGACCGACGGCGACAACATCAAGAAGTACTGGCTGCCAAACGCCTGATTGCTTCCCGCTTCCGCCGACGCCGCGCGATGGCGCGGCCAACCGTCATCTCTGATCAAGGATTTTTGTCATGTCTCGCGTCAAACGCGGTGTGACCGCCCACGCCAAGCACAAGAAAGTCTACAAGGCCGCCAAGGGCTATTACGGCCGCCGCAAGAACACGATCCGCGTCGCCAAGCAGGCGGTGGAGAAGGCCGGCCAGTACGCCTTCCGCGATCGCAAGCGCAAGAAGCGCACCTTCCGCGCGCTGTGGATCCAGCGCCTCAATGCCGCGGTGCGCCCGTTCGGCATGACCTACAGCCGATTTATCGACGGCCTGTCGAAGTCGGGCATCGTGGTGGACCGCAAGGTTCTGTCGGATCTCGCGATCAACGAGCCGGCGGCGTTCCAGGCGATCGCCGAGAAGGCCAAGGCGGCGCTCGCGGCCTGATGCAGGCCTATTTGGCGCCTGCGGCCCTGCGTATCTCACGCGAATAACGCTGGGCGACCTCTGCCCGGCAGAATGCCGTGAACGAGATGTACATGGTGCCGGACTTGTTCCGGTACTTGCGGTCGCAAACGCCGAGTTCGCGCTTGTAGGCCTGCTTCTTCGAGGCGTCAGCCTTGTCGAGGAAGTCGGCCTCGCACTTCTTCTCGACGATCTCGCCGAACTGCACGTCGCCGCTCGTGCCAAACTGGCAGGCCTCGAACACCTTGATCGCGGCGTCGCAGCCTTTGGCCGTCTGTAACGATGCGATGATGTCGTCCATCTGGGTCGACTTGGCCGGGCACTCCATGGGCGCGGCCTCGGCCGAACCCAAGGAAAGGATAAGGCTGAGAGCGAGGCCAATGGCGGCCAGCCAGGATTTGAGGGTCATCGCTATCCTCTGATCGAGCCCCGTGTTGGTACCCCTGGGGCGAAAGAGTTCAAAGCACCCGCCAGGGGCCTGAAATTGAGGCCTTTTGGCTTGACGTTGCCCCCCTTGGCTGGCCACAACCAGCCGCCTCCGGAACTTCGAGGACTTCACCGTGTCCGACCTCGCAACGCTTGAAAAATCCATCCTCGAGCAGATCGCCGCCGCCGGCGACGAAGCGGCGCTGGAAACCGTCCGCGTCGCATCGCTGGGCAGGAAGGGCTCGATCTCCGCGCTGCTCGGAACGCTCGGCAAGATGTCGCCGGACGAGCGCAAGACGCAGGGCGCGGCCATCAACTCGGCCAAGGACAGGGTGACGGAAGCCCTGGCGGCGCGACGCGATATCCTGAAATCTGCAGCGCTCGATGCGCGGCTGGCGTCGGAGACCATCGACGTCACGCTGCCGCTGCGCGACGCGCCGGCCGAGACCGGCCGCATCCATCCGCTCAGCCAGGTCTGGGATGAGCTGACGACCATCTTCGCCGACATGGGATTTTCGGTCGCCGAAGGCCCGGACATCGAGACCGACGACTACAACTTCACCAAGCTGAATTTTCCGGAAGGCCACCCGGCGCGGGAGATGCACGACACCTTCTTCTTCAATCCGAAGGACGATGGCTCGCGCTTGCTGCTGCGTACCCACACCTCGCCGGTGCAGGTGCGCACCATGCTCTCGCAGAAGCCGCCGATCCGCGTGATCTGCCCGGGCCGCACCTATCGCATCGATTCGGACGCAACCCACACGCCGCAATTCCACCAGGTCGAGGGTCTCGTCATCGACAAGGAATCGCATCTCGGCCACCTCAAGTGGATCCTGCACGAGTTCTGCAAGGCCTTCTTCGAGGTCGACCACATCAACATGCGCTTCCGCCCGTCGTTCTTCCCCTTCACCGAGCCGTCGCTGGAAGTCGACATCCAGTGCCGCCGCGACAAGGGCGAGATCCGTTTCGGCGAGGGCGAGGACTGGCTCGAAATTCTCGGCTGCGGCATGGTGCATCCCAACGTGCTGCGCGCCTGCGGCATCGACCCCGATGTCTACCAGGGCTTTGCCTGGGGCATGGGCATCGACCGCATCGCTATGTTGAAGTACGGCATGTCGGACCTGCGCCAGCTCTTTGACAGCGACATGCGCTGGCTGTCGCATTACGGCTTCAAGCCGCTCGACGTGCCGACGCTGGCGGGAGGCCTCAGCTCGTGAATCTGAGCGCCGTCCCGGAAAAATATCGCGGGCTCCGGTCGTTCGCGTTCGGCGACGGGCCCGCGCTTGCCAACGAGCTGCTCGATCTCGTCGTCCGGGGCTTCAAGACCGCGACCTGCAGCACCGAGGACGAGCCCAACACCTCGACACCGGGCGAGCGCTGGATTGTGCTCAATGGGCGCGGCGAGCCACGCTGCATCATCGAAACCACTGAAGTGACCTATCGCCGCTTCGGCGAGGTCGATGCCGCCTTTGCTTACGAAGAGGGTGAAGGCGATCGCAGCCTCGACTACTGGCGCGGGGCGCATCGCAATTATTTCGGCCGGCAAGGCAAGTTTCGCGAGGACATGATGCTGAGGTGCGAACGCTTCCGCCTGGTCGAGGTTTTCTAGGAACTACGCAATGAAATTCACGCTCTCCTGGCTGAAGGAACATCTCGACACCGACGAGCCGCTGGAAAAGCTCGCCGACAAGCTCACCATGATCGGGCTCGAGGTCGAGAGCATCGAGGACAAGGCCAAGGCGCTGGCGTCGTTCTCCATCGCGCGCGTCATCTCGGCCGAGCAGCACCCGAACGCCGACCGCCTGCGGGTTTGCATGGTCGACACCGGCGACGGCGGCGCGCCGGTGCAGGTGGTGTGCGGCGCGCCGAATGCGCGCGCCGGCCTGATCAGCGTGTTCTCGCCGCCCGGCACCTATATCCCCGGCAAGAACATCACGCTCGGCATCGGCACCATCCGGGGCGTCGAGAGCCGCGGCATGCTGTGCTCGGCAGCCGAGCTGCAAATCTCCGACGACCATGACGGCATCATGGAGCTGCCGGCGGATGCACCGGTCGGCAAGGGCTATGCCGAATGGGCCGGCCTCGGCGATCCCGTGATCGAAATCAATCTGACGCCGAACCGGCAGGACTGCGCCGCCGTGCACGGCATCGCGCGCGACCTGTTCGCCGCCGACATGGGCAAGTTCAACGATCCCGCGATCAAGCCGGTGAAGGGCGAATTCCCCTGCCCGGTGCAGGTGACCGTCGAGGATGCGGCGCTCTGTCCGGGCTTCGCGCTGCGGCTGGTGCGCGGCGTCAAGAATGGCCCGTCGCCGGAATGGCTGCAGAAGCGGCTGACCTCGATCGGGCTCCGGCCGATCAACGCGCTGGTCGATATCACCAACTTCATGACCTTCGACCGCGGCCGGCCACTTCATGTGTTCGATGCGAAGAAGGTGAAGGGCAATCTCACGGTGCGCCGCGCCCGCGAAGGCGAGAGCCTGCTCGCGCTCGATGGCCGCACCTACAATCTCGATCCCTCGATATGCGTGATCGCCGACGAGCACGGCGTCGAATCCCTTGCCGGCATCATGGGCGGCGAGACCTCGGGCTGCGACGAGAACACCACCGACGTGCTGATCGAATCGGCGCTGTGGAACGAAATCAACATCGCCCAGACCGGGCGCAAGCTCGGCATCAATTCCGACGCGCGCTATCGCTTCGAGCGCGGCGTCGATCCGGCTTTCATGGTGCCCGGGCTCGAGCTCGCCACGCAGCTCGTGATGCAGATGTGTGGCGGCACGCCGTCGGAAAATGTCGTGGTCGGCAACCGTTTTGGCGAGGACCGCCTGATTGACTTCCCGATCAGTGAGGTCAAGCGCCTTGCCGGCATCGAGGTGCCTTTCGTCGAGATGAAGCACATCCTGACCCGTCTCGGCTTCATGATGGCCGGCAATGGCCCGGTGATGAAGGTCGCCGTACCTTCCTGGCGCACCGACGTGCATGGGAAGGCCGACATCGTCGAGGAAGTCGTCCGCATCTACGGCGTCGACAAGGTGCCGGAGACGCCGTTCGGCCGCGGCGAGGAGCCACGCAAAGCCGTGCTGACGCCGATGCAGCTGCGCACCCGCCGGGCCAAGCGCGCATTGGCAGCGCGCGGCATGGTGGAGGCCGTAACGTGGTCGTTCATCGCAAAGCCCGCGGCGGAGTTGTTCGGCGGTGGACAGGCCGAGCTTGTGCTCGCCAACCCCATTGCCTCCGATCTCTCCGACATGCGGCCGAGCCTGCTGCCTGGCCTGATCGCGGCCTCGCAGGCCAACGTCAACCGCGGCTCGTCCGACATCGCGCTGTTCGAGGTCGGCCAGATCTTCAAGGGCGACAAGCCCGAGGATCAGTTGATGGCCGCTTCCGGCGTGCGCCACGGCTTTGCATCGTCCAAGGGATTGGGCCGGCATTGGTCGGGCACCGCGGCGGCAGACGCCCTCGATGCCAAGGCCGACGCATTCGCCGTGCTCGCGGCGGCCGGCGCGCCGATGCAGGCGCTGCAGATCGTGCCAGGTGGCGCGAGTTGGCTGCATCCCGGCCGTTCCGGCACCATCCAGATCGGCCCACAGAACGTGCTAGGCTTTTTCGGTGAGCTGCACCCGCGCGCGCTGGAAGCGCTTGGCGCCGATGGTCCCTTGATCGCATTCGAAGTGATCCTCGACCGCATTCCCGAGGCCAAGCAGCGGGCTACGCGCGCCAAGCCGGTGCTCGAACTCTCTGCGTTCCAGCCAGTGTCGCGCGACTTCGCCTTCATCGTCGATCGCAAGGTGAAGGCCGCCGACCTCGTGCGCGCCGCGCAAGGCGTCGACAAAAAGCTGATCACGGGCGTCACCGTGTTCGACCTTTATGAGGGTAAAGGCATCGATCCCGACAAAAAGTCGCTGGCGATTGCCGTGACCATCCAGCCGCGCGAAAAGACCATGACCGATCAGGAGATCGACGCCGTCGCGGCCAAGATCGTCGCCGAGGTCGCCAAGAAAACCGGCGGAACCCTCCGCGCATGATCCCGACCCGAAGGGCCGCGTTAGCACAAAGTGTGACGCGGCTTTCGGACGGATCATGCGGCAGCCGTAACGCATGAGTCTCGCAGGCCTCATCCCGGCTGACCTCTCCACCTTCGTGGCGATCGCGATCTGCGCGATTGCCTTCGTCTCGGGAACGGCGCGCGGCTTTTCCGGCTTCGGCTCGGCGCTGATCTTCATGCCGCTGGCAAGCAGCATCGCGGCACCAAAACTCGTCGCCGCGCTCCTGCTCATCATCGACTTCGTGGCCGCGCTGCCGCTGCTGCCCAATGCCTGGCGGAAGGCGGACCGCAAGGCGACATCCGTCATGGTGGCCGGCGCGCTGATCGGCGTGCCCATCGGCACATATTTCCTGACGCGGCTGGAGCCCGTGACGACACGCTGGATCATCTCCGGCTTCGTCGCCGCATTGCTGGTGCTGCTGCTGTCCGGCTGGCGTTACCGTGGCGAGGAGCACGCTTCGATCTCGGTCGGCATCGGGGGCCTGGCCGGCTTCTGCAGTGGCCTCGCGCAAACCGGCGGGCCGCCGATCGTCGGCTATTGGCTAGGCCGGCCGATCCCGTCCGTGATCGCGCGCGCCAACATCCTGTTGTTCTTCGGCGCCTCGGACTTCTTCTCCGCCGTTGCGTATGCTGCAACCGGCCTGATCAACGCCGATGCGATCAAGTTCGCGCTGATCGTCGGGCCGGTCTATGCGGTCGGCGTCTGGTTCGGCGCGTCGCTGTTCGGCCGGGCCAGCGAGGCTGTCTTTCGCGCGATCTGCTATGCGCTGATCGCGGCCGCCGTCATCATTGGACTGCCTGCGTTCGATGGGGTCTTGCGCTCGCCGTGAGCACGAGTTCGCAATCCGGCGTTTCCGTTACCGCGCGGCCACAGCCGGAGCGTTGAACTTGTAGGAGGCTTGCACCAGCAGGCCGGCCTGTTCAGTCGCGGCCCTGGCGCGCGCCGATGGCGCGCAGGGTGCGGTGCCCGCATTGTAGCCACAGTACTGCGCCTCTTCGGTCCACATCGCCCAATAGCGGCCGCCGACACCCACGCTGAACTGGTCGGTCAGCGCATAGGAGAGCAAAGCTTCGAGCTGCACGCCTGCCCCATGCCCGGTTTGCGGAAACACCGTTACGAGCATACCGGAGTTGCCACCGAAGTGATTGTCCTCGCCCGAGAACTTCACATAGGGCAAATAGGCCGCCTCCCCCGTCAGCTTCAGGCGATCCGTCAGCATATATTCCCCGACGACGCCGAGACGCACGGACTGCCACTCGGCCTTCTGCGTGATAACCGCAGCTCCAGTTGTTGGAATCGGCTGAAATCCGGGATTGCCTGGCGCGCAGGGAGCGTCGGGATTGGAGGGGCTTGCGATCTGGACACAGCCAAACGCGTTCATCTTCTCGCGCAAATAGTTGTAGCCGACGAATGTGCCTACCTTGTAATCCGCGCCGCGAAGCCATGAATAGCCGACGTCCGCTGTTGCATAGCCGACATTGCCGTCGACCTTGGCGTGCCGGGTGTTCGTGTAGGACATGAGCGGCTCAATTCCCCAGTCCTCGTCATTCATATGACCGTTTCCGGTCTTGCCCCCGCCGACGAATCCCTTGAAGAAGATCCCCACGGGGCTATCGACGCGCCCGAACAATTCCCCGGCGTGCGTCTTTCGGTCATCATAGGTCAGCCGGGATTGCACGAGACCGCCATCTGCACCGGCATTGTCCCACTGGAGTCGATCGGAGCTGTACCAATAGCGCGTCCCGACCTCCACTTCCCAACCCGGCGCCCAGGCGACACGGCGCGGAGATGCCTTCACCGGAAAGGCTGGCGCTGCTGCACTGTCCCAGCGCGATCGCGGGTCCGCGCCCCATCTATAGTTGAGCCCGACCTTGACCGTATGGATGTCTTGCTTCGCTCTGGATACGTTGCCAGCAATGTCCGTCGTCGTTCCGTCCAGGGCCACGGTCTGGCTGGCGGGTGTTGCGACATTCGCAGCGCCGAACTGCAAATAATCGTATTCCAGCTTCACCGACCATGCCGGCGTCAGGGCCTGCTCCAGACCTGCTCCTGCGGTCCAACCCCATTTCGTACGGGCCTCGACCGTCGCAACGGTAACGCCGCTGTAGAACAGATTGTTGGTCGTTATGTCGGTGTTGTTATGCACCCACGCGGCGCCGCCCTTCGCATAGAGCAATGTGCGGCCACCTGGGCCGGCCGCGTATCCGATGCGACCTGCGAAAGTGCCGAGAGCGCGGGGACGGACGCGGCAATTTGCCGAAACGAACTCGCCTGAAAACGCGAAGCAGGTAAACGTGCCGTCGGAATCGAGTGCACTGGCGTCGGCTTCAACCCCGAGCACCCAGGGTGAAGCGCCCTGCTGCCAGTTGTATCCGATCTGAGCGCCGAAGAGGTAACCGGGGGTTCGCACCGTATCGCCAAAGATCGACGGGCCGAACGGATCAGAGAAGCTCGTCTTGCCCCACATGGCCCCGGCGTGCGCGCCGACATAGAGGCCCGTCCAACTCCAACCAGGCGCAATGGGCTGCCGCACTTTCACCGGGACGTCCGCAGCGGACAAAGGACTGACAGCCATCGTCGTCAGTGCAAGCGGGACAAGCAGCAGCCTCTTCATGATCTTCCCGTGGTGATTCGCCGAATCCAATCACGGGTAACAGCGCGACCTTAGATCGCCAATCGGGTTTTCTACGTGCGAGACAACGCGTCGCAAGTATTGCTCGACGCTGAGGGCGCGAGCGGGGAGAGAACGAAATCGCAATAGGCGTAGCCGTCGCGCACAACGCGCTCTCCGAGCTCGATCGGAAGAGATCGCGAGAACATCGGCCCAGCAATCACGCAAGTGTGGAATTCGCCGTTCTCGCCACAGGGATCGATACCCTCAGGCAGATCGGCAAGTAGCTGCGCATCGAATCTGCGGCCCGCGAATTCCGCCGGCAATTTCATCAGGTCCACGGTCGCGAGATACGTTTCCAGCCCGCTCGCGATCATCGCCTGCGCCAGTGCCGTCGTCGGGCGGCCCCAAAGGGGAAAGACGGGCGTGATGCCGGTGCCGGCAAGCTTCTGCTCGCGATAGGCGCGGATATCGGCCAGGAACAGATCACCGAAGATCATGTGGGTGATGCCGTCGCGCACCGCGGCCGCGACTTCCTCGCCCATCCGCGCCTCGTAGATTTCGTTCGGGCAAGGATACGGGATCGGCACGATGCGCTGCGGCAGGCCCGCCGCCTCGCACTGCGCGCGCAAGATTTCCCGGCGCACGCCATGGATGGAGACGCGATCGAACGTTTCGGTCACGGTGGTGAGTGCGCCGACCACGTCGAACTCGCCGGCGCGGCGCACTTCATGGAGCGAGAACGCGCTGTCCTTGCCGCTGGACCAAGAAATCAGCGCCCTGGGTTTCGGCATCAGTTGACCGAGGTACCCGGCAGGCCGGCACGCGGCGGAGCCGTTGGCTGCCGCCGCTTGGAAGCCGGCGCCGGCTTTGCAGGCTCCTCGCGCAAGGCGCCGATTCGGCGCAGCGCAGCCTCAGCGGCGCGCTCGCCGCTTTCCCAGGCGCCGTCGACCGTGCCCCACAGCGTCTCATGCGTGGCTTCGCCCGCAAAATACATGCAGCCGACGGGCTCGCTGAGGGCTTTGCGCGATTGCTGGGCGCCCGGAGGCGCCACCGACATCGCGCCCTGTATATAGGGCGACGCGTTCCAACGGGTCGCGCTGGATTTGCTCACAGCCTTCGCAACGTCGCTTCCGAACAGCTTCGTCAGCCATTCGACCGCAAACGCGACCATCGCCGCCTCGCCTTGCGCGGAAAGATCACGGCCGAACGAGCCGCCGACATCGATCGAGCACAGCGAGGACCCGGCCATATTGGCGAACAGCAGCGCCGTGCGCGTCGAATTGCTCTGCTCGATCAGGATATCGTCGCGCGCGAGGCCCAGCGGATTGCCCGACAGTTGCAACGCGATGTGGTCGTAGCTGCCGAGTCCAAGTTTTGCCGCAGCATCGGGCACGCGTTTCGGCAGGTCGGGCGCGAACTTGATGTTGCCGGCGGCGAGCACATTGCTCGACACCGTGACGATGGCGGCGCGCGCCAGGATCTTGCCGGCCGGCGTCTGCACGATTGCGTCGCGGTTACCCCATTCGATGCGGCTGGCGGGCGTCGACAGCGACACCGGCAGTTGTTCTGCCAGCTTGGCGATCAGCGTCCCCAGACCCTGGCGGCAGGCGATAGCAGAGTTGCGGTCCTGTGCGCGGGCTTTATCGACAACGGAGATATCCTTGAGATCCTTGCCGGCAAAGCTGGCGCCGAGGATGAAATCGGCCGTGCTCGCCCAGTCGCCGAGCTCCTTTGGCATCACCGATGCACAGGAGACGTCGGATCTGCGCGAGGCCTCGTCGATGGCGCGGTTGGCCTTGACCAGGGCGGCCAGAAACTCTTCCGTCTCGCTCGCGCGGGCATTGCGGCGGCCGATGCGGATTTTCTGCCCCGCTGGAGCCGGCATGATCTCGAGCCCGGCGGCGCGGCCGAGCCTGATCATTGGATTGGTCTCTGGATTGTGTATCCAGCGCGCGCCGCGGTCGAACGGAATATCGAAGGTCGAGATATCGGTGATGCAGCGGCCGCCCACCTGGCTCGCCGCCTCCACCACGACCACCTTGCGGTTGGCGGCGACGATCCGCCGCGCCGCAGCGATGCCGGCGGCGCCGGCGCCGATCACGACGATGTCGGCCTCCCGCGGCAACGGCGCAGCCCAGCCGGGCCGGCTGAGCAATGAAGCCGTCGCCAACGCCGCAGACGCCGACAGGAAGTTGCGGCGCGTGATTGTCATGTCATGGTTTCCGGGCGCTTGAGACGGCAGAGAACATGTTGCGAACCTTGCCGCATTCGTTGGGGTGCAGCAACACTCATGGTGAATCAATCATGATTGATCGCCGCATGCGATGAACCGAATTGCAACAGCTTTCGACCATGATAAGGAAGGAAAAAAGCGGTTCCAAAGCCGCTTGGGGGAAGTTATGGGCGTCATGCTCGATACCGTCGGCAAGTGGATCGCGAGCTACCTGCAAAAGGAAGTTCCGGGCTACGAGCCGTTCACGCCGAGCGATCCGGAGCATCTACGCGGCGTCATCCAGCCTGGCGACGTGCTGCTGGTCGAAGGCAACAACCGGATTTCCGGCATCATCAAATATCTGACGCAGTCGACCTGGTCGCATGCGGCGCTCTATGTCGGCCCCGTGGACGGCGCCTGGGAGCCCGACGGCGAACCCCATGTGCTGATCGAGGCCAATATCGGCGAGGGCGTCACCTCCGCACCTTTGTCGAAATACTTTTCGTATCACACCCGGCTTTCCCGCCCGGTGGGCCTGTCCCATGAGGACCGCCACACCGTCTGCCGCTATGCCATCAACCGGATCGGCTTCGGATACGACACCAAGAACATCGTCGATCTGATGCGCTATCTGATCCCGCTGCCGATCCCGCAGCGCTGGCGCCGGCGCATGATCGCATTCGGGTCGGGCGATCCCACCAAGATCATCTGCTCGGCGCTGATCGCGCAGGCCTTCGACGCCGTGCGCTATCCGATCCTGCCCAAGATCACCAAGGCAGGCTCGCGGCGCGCCCGCAAGGAAATCCTGCACATCCGCGACTCCTCGCTCTATATGCCGCGCGATTTCGACATCTCGCCCTATTTCGAAATCGTCAAACCCACCATCGTGCACGGGTTCGACTACACCGCGCTGCACTGGGCCGACAAGCAGAAGCCGCTCGAGGAGGTGGCGGGCGAATTCAGTGTGTTTCAGGAAGACGCGCCGCCACTCGTTCCTGAAGAGATTGACGAAGCGACGCCGGTTTCGGTTGCGGAAGTGACCGTGGTCGCGGCCCGGCAGACCATGGTCGAGCGCGTCCGCGTCACCGAGCATTTTCTGGCGGTTGAGTATATCCCGGTGCGCGCGCCGGACCGCCGCTCGCGGCCGCGCTACACGCAGGGGGGAGTTGGCGCGAGTCTAGGCGCCGGCAAAGCGCCTTTGTGTTCGGGGCCGGCGGTCGCCCGACGTAGTCAGCCGAACGATACGTTCTCGCTCCCCAGCATGAATCTTGAAAACAACCCCATGCAAAGTAGCGGCGTTCGGAAATGAATGCCTGTCGGGACACTTGCCACGTCCGGGCAAATCAAGAGCACTCCGTCAACGGAACGCCTTCTGCCCCGTCCAACGCGTGGAAAGTCCTGTATCCCACGGTCATGTATATGTGCCAATCTACCTTTGGAGCGCCGGGGTGGGGGAAACGATGGCATGAGCGATCTGCGCGACTGGTTGCGGGGCCAGAATCTCGAGCAATACGCCGATGCGCTTGAGGCGGATGACATCGACCTCGATATCCTGCCCGACCTCGATGACCACGATCTCGAGCGATTGGGTCTTTCACTCGGCAATCGCCGCCGGCTTTTGAAGGCGATAGCGGCGCGTAACACCGCGACCGCCCCGGTTTCCTTCGAGAACAAGGCTTTTTCGCCCGACAAAGCTTTGTCCGAGGCTGTGGCGCCCCGATCCGGCGACGCTGAGCGGCGGCAGGTGACCGTGATGTTTGCCGATATGGTCGGCTCCACGGCGCTATCGGCGAAGCTCGATCCGGAACTGCTCGGCGGCCTGCTCCGGCGATATCAGGATGCCGTGGCCGGTGCGATCGGTCGTTATGGAGGGTTCGTCGCCAAGTTCATGGGCGACGGCGTGCTCGCCTATTTCGGTTTTCCCCGCGCCTTCGAGGATGCGGCGGAACGCGCCGTCCGCGCCGCGATCGGAATTCTGTCGGAAGTCGGCGCCATCGAATTGCCTGACGGCACGCGCGTTCAGGCGCGGATCGGCATCGCCACCGGCCTCGTCGTGGTTGGCGAAATCATCGGCACCGGCACAGCGCAGGAGCGGACCATCGTCGGTGAAACGCCGAACCTTGCGGCAAGGCTGCAAGCGATCGCCGGTGCCGACTGCATCCTCATCAGCGAGTCGACCCAAAAGCTCCTCGGCGGGCTTTTCGAACTCACCCATACCGGCGAGCACGAGCTCAAGGGCTTTGGCCGCCGGGTACCGGCCTGGCAAGTGTGCGGCGAAGCCTCGGTCGAGAGCCGTTTTGCTGCGATCCGCACCGGAGGCCTGCCGCTGATCGGGCGGGCCCATGAAATGGGCTTGATGCGCGAACGCTGGCATCTGGCGCGGCAGGGTGAAGGCCAGATCGTGACCGTGACCGGCGAGGCCGGCATCGGCAAGTCGCGCGTGATCGAGGCATTGCAGGAAGAGCTCGCAGGGGAGGCGCATGATCGCATCAACCTGCAATGCACGCCTCATCACAGCGACAGCGCGCTCTACCCCGTGATCCAGTATCTCAGCCGCGCCGCGGGCATTGCGCCCGCCGATTCACCGGACGAGCGCGCCAGGAAAGTCCGCGCCTTTCTGGGCGCGCGGCACATCGATAACGCGGCTGCGCTGCCGCGGTTGGCCGAGCTGTTGTCGATCCCGGTGGCGGAGGCGGTGCCCCCCGAGTCGCCGGCGCAGCGCAAGGCTACGACGCTCGCGCTGATCGTCGAGATCATCACTCGGGCCAGCGACGGCGATCCGGTGCTGATCGTGCTGGAAGACGCTCACTGGATCGATGCGACCACAGCCGAAATGATGATGCGATTGGCCGACAGCATCACCCGCTCGCGGCTCCTTGTCGTGGTGTCGGCACGACCGGACTTCACACCGGCCTGGCTGTCGAGGCCACACGCCACGCTGATCACGCTTGGACGCCTCACCCGTCCCGAATGCATGCAGGTGGTCGCGAGCGTTGCTGCCGCGCATGGACTGGCGGCGGAAACGATCGCCGCGATCATCGCCAAGACTGATGGCGTGCCGCTGTTCGTCGAAGAGCTGACCCGAAGTGTGATGGAATCGGCGGGCGAGGATGCGGTGCCGGCGACGCTGAAGGATTCGCTGACGGCCCGCCTCGACCGTCTCGGCGGCGCGCGCGAGGTGGCGCAAATTGCCGCAGTGATCGGCCGGCAATTCGCCTTTGCCTTGCTGGAAGCGGTTGCCGGCAAGGACAACGACGAACTGGAAGACATGCTGGCAAAGCTGGTCGCCGCGGGAATTGTGTTTCCCGAGGATCGCGGTCTCGAGCGGAGCTTCAGCTTCAAGCACGCGCTGGTACGTGACGCCGCCTATGAAAGCCTTTTGCTGATGCGCCGCCGGGAATGGCACGGACGCGTCGGTCTGGCGCTGGAGCAGCGTTTTGGTGACGTCGCCGCCAAGGAACCGGAGCTGCTGGCCCGTCATTTCGGCGAAGCGGGGCAGCTCTCTCTTGCTTGCGATTACCGGATGCGCGCCGGCAACCAGGCCGTGAGCCGGTCGGCCTATGTGGAGGCGATCGCGCATTTCACGGCCGCGCTCAGGCTCGCCGAGACCATGCCGCCACAAGACGGCCTGCGCCGGCAACTGGAGTTTTGGCTCAAACTCGGAGCGGCGTCGGTCGTCGCCCACGGCATGCAAAGCGCCGAGGCTGAAACAGCTTATACCAAGGCTGGCGAAATCGGCGAGCAACTCGGCGACGGCCACGCTTCATTCCAGGCGAAATGGGGCCTCTGGATCAATGCCAACCTAAGGCGCAAAACGGCGTTGGCGCGCGACCGCGCCGGCGAGCTGGTTTCGCTCGCGCAACAGTCTGGCGATCGCGAATTATTGCTCGAAGCCTATCATTGCCAGTTTTCAACGGCATATTTTCGTGGCGACGTCGGCGGCGCGCTGGAGGGCTGCCAGCAGGTCATCAGGCTTTACGACATGACGCAGCATCGTCATCTCGCGCACGCCTTTGGCGGCCACGATCCCGCCGTCTGCGCTCATATCCAGTGCGGTAATTCATGGCGGCTCTCGGGCGACGAACAACAGGCAATGCCGCATTTCACGCAAGGCATTGCGTTGGCCGAAATGCTCGATCACCCGAACAGCCTCGCGCACGGGCTGCACAATGTCGGTATCGGCTATCAGCTCGGGGGAGATCGCGAAGCGGCCTACGCGGCGGCACATCGCGCAGCCGCGCTGGCCGAGAAGTTCGCCCTGCCGCCATGGCGCGCCAGCAGCCTGATTCTGGTCGGGTGGGCCACCGCAAGCGGCGCAGCCGCCGCGGACGCCGTGCGGCTGATCGATGCCGAGATCGCCAACGCCACAGCGGCGGGTCCGCTGCCGCAATACTATCTTGGTCTGGCCGCCGAAGTTCTGCTTGCAGCAGGCCGGCCGGGGGACGCGCTCGGTCATCTCGACCGCGCGATCGCAGGTATCGATGAGGCCGGCATCGGCATCTACCTGCCCGAGATCTATCGCCTGCGCGGCGCTTGCCTGCTGGCGCTCGACCGCGGCAACAAGGCTGAGGCACGATCAGCCTTCGCAGCCGCAGCCAATATCGCTAAGCGCCAGGGTGCGGTGATCTTCGAACGTCGCGCCGAAGCATCATTGTCCGAGTTGGCGACATAGCGATTCGCTCCGGCTCACTTAAGCCGGCTCCTAACGGGCCGAGCGGCCGATGACTTCCATCAATTCCGTGATTTTCTCGCGCTGATCGGCCTTGTTGCCGCTCGCGATCGCATGCTCGACACAATGCGCGACGTGGTCGCGCAGAATCTCCTCCTCGACACGGCGGAGCGCCGCGCGCACTGCCGAGATCTGCGTCACGATGTCGATGCAGTAGCGGTCTTCCTCGACCATTTTCGCGAGTCCGCGAACCTGCCCTTCGATCCGGCTCAGGCGTTTCTGACACGATGCCTTGATGTCTTTTCTCATACGGCCTATATACCCCTACAGGGTATGGGTTTCAAGGCCGGAGTGTTGGGATGACTGGGACGGGTGACGGCGCAGCCGCCGGAGCAAAGTGCGGCTGTGCGCCGAAGGCAGCGGAAACGAAGACAGCGTGCTGTGGCGGGCATGGCGCCCATGGTCATCATCACCACGCAGCGCCAAAAGCCGGCGTACTCGATCCGGTCTGCGGCATGACAGTCGATCCCGCGACGTCGAAGCATCGCTTCGACCACGACGGCACGACCCATCATTTCTGCTCGGCCGGTTGCCGCACCAAGTTCGCCGCCGATCCCGCAAAGTATCTCGACAAGGCTTCGCAGCCGCCGGTCGATGTGCCTGAAGGCACGATCTACACCTGCCCGATGCATCCCGAGATCCGCCAGGTCGGTCCCGGAAGCTGCCCGATCTGCGGCATGGCGCTCGAACCGGAAGTGGCAAGTCTCGATGCCGGTCCCAATCCCGAGCTTGCCGACATGACGCGGCGGTTCTGGATCGGCGCTGCGCTCTCGGTCCCGCCGGTGGTGCTGGAAATGGGCGGCCATCTGGTCGGCGGCCATGGCTGGGTGGACCCGACATTATCCAACTGGATTCAGCTGGTGTTCGCCACGCCCGTGGTGTTGTGGGCCGGCTGGCCGTTCTTCGTGCGCGGCTGGCAGTCGCTGGTGACGCGCAATCTCAACATGTTCACGCTGATCGCGATCGGCACTGGCGTTGCGTATCTCTACAGCGTGATCGGCACGCTGGCGCCGCAGCTTTTCCCGGAGACATTCCGCGGCCATGGCGGCGCGGTGGCGGTGTATTTCGAGTCGGCTGCCGTCATTACCGTGCTGGTGCTGCTGGGCCAGGTGCTGGAACTGCGTGCCCGCGAGGCGACATCAGGCGCCATCAAGGCGCTGCTTCAGCTTGCGCCAAAGACCGCCCGTCGGATCGGCGCCGACGGTCACGAGCACGAAGTCGAAATCGAGAGCCTGGCCGTCGGCGATCACTTGCGCGTTCGTCCGGGCGAGAAAGTGCCGGTAGACGGTATCATCCTGGAGGGTCGTTCCTCGCTCGACGAATCGCTGGTAACCGGCGAATCCATGCCGGTGACGAAGGAAGCGGGTGCACAGGTGATCGCCGGCACCCTCAATCAGTCGGGTGGATTCGTGATGCGCGCCGACAAGGTCGGGCGCGACACGCTGCTGTCTCAGATCGTGCAGATGGTCGCCGATGCCCAGCGCTCGCGCGCACCGATCCAGCGGCTGGCCGATCAGGTGGCCGGCTGGTTCGTGCCGACGGTGATCCTCGTCGCCATTGCCGCCTTTGCCGCCTGGGCATGGTTCGGGCCGGAACCGCGCATGGCCTTCGGCCTCGTCGCTGCCGTGAGCGTGCTCATCATCGCCTGTCCCTGCGCGCTGGGACTGGCGACCCCGATGTCGATCATGGTCGGCGTCGGCCGCGGCGCGCAGGCCGGCGTACTGATCAAGAACGCCGAGGCGCTGGAACGCATGGAGAGGATCAACACGCTGGTGGTCGACAAGACGGGCACGCTGACCGAAGGCAAGCCGAAGGTCGTGGGCATCGTTCCTGCGGGCGGATTTGAAGAGGGCGACATCCTGCGCCTTGCCGCCAGTGTCGAACAGGCAAGCGAGCATCCCCTGGCGGATGCAATCGTGCGGGCCGCGAAAGAACGCGCGCTCAGCCTGAGCAAGGTGGAAGATTTTGACTCCCCGACCGGCAAGGGTGCGATCGGCAAGGTCGACGGCAAGACCATTGCACTTGGCAACGCAAAGTATCTCGCGTCGATCGGCATCGACACAGGCCCGCTCGATGCCGAAAGCGAACGGCTGCGCGGCGACGGCGCGACCGTCATCAACCTTGCCATCGACGGCAAGCTCGCCGGGCTGTTTGCCATTGCCGACCCGGTGAAGGCTTCGACGCCGGCTGCGCTGAAGGCGCTAGCCGCCGAGGGCATCAAGGTCATCATGCTGACCGGCGACAACCGCACGACGGCACAGGCCGTCGCACGCAAGCTCGGCATTGCCGAGGTGGAGGCGGAAGTGCTGCCGGACCAGAAGAGCGCAGTGGTCACCAGACTGCAGAAGGCGGGATGGATCGTTGCCATGGCGGGCGATGGCGTCAACGACGCGCCGGCGCTGGCGGCGGCCGAAGTCGGCATTGCCATGGGCACCGGCACGGACGTGGCGATGGAGAGCGCCGGCGTCACGTTGTTGAAAGGCGATCTCGGCGGCATCGTGCGCGCGCGAAAACTGTCGCAGGCGACGATGCGCAACATCCGCCAGAACCTGTTCTTCGCGTTCATCTACAACGCGGCCGGCATTCCCATTGCAGCCGGCATTCTCTATCCGGCCTTTGGCCTTCTGCTGTCGCCGATCATCGCGGCGGCTGCGATGGCGCTGTCGTCGGTCAGCGTGGTCGGCAATGCGCTGCGGCTGCGCGTGACCCGGCTGGATTAGAAGCGCGCGGCCAATGTCAATCGTACCGCGCGCGGCTCGGCCGGATGGACGTGCCGATCGGCGACGCCGCCGATCGGCTCGCCCGGCAGGCGCGACAGATAGTAATATTCGATCTGGTTGGTCTGCGCGTTGAAGAGATTGAGCACGTCGAGCTGCACCCGCAAGCCGTTGTCGAAGCGGTAGCCGGCGCGCGCATTGAAGATGAGCGAGGCCAGCGATTGCACGCTGTCATCCTCGATCAGCGGCCGCGGACCGAAATAGCGCGCTTTCAGCGCGCCGAACCAGCCGGTCTCGTTGCCGAAGGTGACGGCAGCGCTTCCCACCCACGCCGGCGCGCCGGGAATGCGATCCCCCGCGGGGTCGAAATCGGTGAAGCGCGCGCGCGTATAGGCAATGTCGAGATCGAACGACAGCCACGGCACCGGCCTGTACTGGTTGACCCACTCCACGCCGACGCGGCGGCTGGGCCGGCTCGGCTCGGTGGTGCCGGCATCACCGACGAACAGAAGCTCGGAATCGAAATCGAGCACGAACACTGCGACTGAGCTGGTGAGACCTTCGATCGCTTTGGTGCGGATGCCGAGCTCGGCGCCGCGCGAGCGCACCAGCAGCGGCACGCGGTCGAGCGGTGTCCCCTTGTCGTTGGGATCGACTGTGATGGTCGCGCCGCGGATGTCGTTGCTGTGCAGGCCATAGCCGGCATTGCCGTAGAATTCGGTCCTGAGCCACGGGCCGAGCACGATGCCGGCTTTCGGGCTCGCTATCGAGGCCTGCGCATTGCCCGAATTCTCCGGCGTGTCGCTCAGCACGCGTCCGGCAAAGAAGTCTTCACGGAGGCCGACAGTGGTACGCAGCCAGTCGGTCCATCGCGTCGTGGTGTCGGTCCAGATGCCGACATTGCCTTCCTGTACGCGGTCCTCTCGCACCGTTGAAAGCCAATTGCGCTGCTCGGTCTTGAACAGGCCAACACGAATGTCGTCGTAGCGGGTCTGCATTCCGACGCGTGTTTGCGTATCGAAGCCGCCGAACCGCCAGTCGAAGGCGTGCCGCGCATCGAAACCGCCGAGCGTACGGCGATCGAGCTGGTTGAATTGGTCACCATTGACGGGATTGTCGAGGAAGTAGGTGAAATTGTTGTAGAGCTGCAAGTCGGAACGGATCGCATAAGCACTGAACCTGGTCTGGCCGTACTCGCTCGAATGCGCAAGATTGCCGGACAGGCTGAAGCGGCTGGAGACGCCGCCATCGGTCGGATCGAGGGTGCCGAAGCGCCCGATGATGCCCTGATCGATGGCGCGCTGCGCCACCTGATCGGTCGAATTCCAGGCGTTGGAATAGGCCATGCCCGTGAGCGTGAAGCCGTCGGTTGCCGTTCCCTGGCTGTAGCGCAGCACGCCGTTGATCTTGCGCACGTCGTCCGGCACGTTCCAGGGACCGTTGTATTTGGTGCCCTCGATCGCCGCGAGCAGCGTGCCGTCGCCGACCGCAGTCGAGCCGGCCGCCAGCCCGCGGCGATAGCCGAAACTGCCGAAGGTCAGCTCCGCAATGTTCTTCGGCAGCTTGTTGAGGTAGTCGATGCCTACCGAACCTGCGGAGCCGAAATCGCCGACATCGGCGTAGTAGGGACCTTTGCGGACATTCACCGAGCGGATCAGCTCTGGAATCAGGAAATTGATGTCGGCATAACCCTGCCCGTGACCGTGAGTCGGCATGTTGACGGGCATGCCGTCCACGGTGATGGCGAGATCCGTGCCGTGATCGAGGTTGAAGCCGCGCAGGAAATACTGGTTGGCTTTGCCCTCGCCGGAATGCTGGGTGACGATCAGGCCGGGCACGATTTCCAGCGCCTCGCCGGGCCGCGCGAACGGAACGGCGTTGACCTGCTCGCCCGTGAAACGGATGGCGCTGGCGGCGGTGGGCTGCAGGACGCCGGCGCCGTCGGGCGAAGCCGCAGGCGTGACCCCGCTGGCGCCCACGACAGCCGGCTGCGGCTGCTCAGGGCGAACGACGCTCCTGCTCCGTGAAACTCGATGTTGCGGCGGTTTGCGCCGGGCTACCCGCTTGGACGTGGCCTCAGGAGCCGTGACGTTGACCGGCGGAAGATGACTGTGCGGAACGTTGCTTTCGTGCGCTGCTGCCGGGAGCGCACACATGGCAGACGAAGCGGCGGCGGAAAATATCCGCAACAAGGCCCCACGCACTGACATGCCCCCGCATGATACCTGCTACAGTCGCTGGCGACTGCACTGACCAACCCGGCCCATTGACGCTAGCAAGGGCTGGTATGACGTTACAATAAGAATATCATACTAGCGGAAGTTACGGAATTTTCCGATGCAACGGATCACCATCACCATCGAGGACGACCTTCTCGCCGAGATCGATGCGGCCGCCAAGGCGCGCGGCTACCAGAACCGCTCCGAGATCATCCGCGACCTCGCGCGCGCCGGCTTGCAGCAAAGTGCCGAGAACGCCGATGCATCAGGGCAATGCGTGGCCGCGCTGGTCTATGTCTACGATCACGCCGCGCGCGACCTCTCAAAGCGCCTGGTGCAGAACTTTCACGGCCATCACGATCTGTCGCTGGCGACGCTGCACGTGCATCTCGACGACGACAGCTGCATGGAGGTGACGGCGCTGAAGGGCGCAAGCGGTGAGGTCAAGCACCTCGCCGAGCACGTCATCGCCGAGCGCGGCGTGCGCTACGGCCGGGTGGTGATGATCCCGACCGCGCCGGCGAAGAAGTCAAAGGGCCACAAGCGAGCCCACGGCCACAGCCACAGCCACTGAAGACTAGCGCTCTTCGCTGTGTCGCAGGCAAGCCGGGCGCATCGCACCGCGCTCGGCTTTTCAAGGCATCAATCGAATTCCGCCAGCGCCGCGCCGCAGAAGAAGGCGGAGCCTTGAAGCCGGACGAGCAAGCGGCTTTCAGCGTGTCGCTTGGTCTCGTGGACGGTGTGGCGGACAGATTGAGATTCCAACTCAGCGACAACAATGCTGCGGATGGGTTCAGGTCCGGTAGCTAGGAGATACCCGGAAGAAGTCGCAATCTCAAGGAACGAACCCAAGCGGTGGGCTCCATTCAAGTAATCGCCGGGCGTTCGAGGCGCTCTTGAAGCGAAAATGTAATTCTCAACGGCCGTGTAGACAGCGATGGGATTTGGCAGCGGTGCGCTGCAGTAAATGCCAAACTGGTCGGGGTTGGCCCATTCGAGGGTCGACGTCAGTTCAATTTCAAACTGCTCCAGCCACTCGTGCTCTTCGTGATCGAGCAGCGCATTCAGGTCGAGATTGCCATTACTCACACCAGCGAATCGAAAGGTGATTTGACTCTGAGCATCTCCTGCTTGGTCGCGCCACCAAGGATACCCCTCGACAGTCACCCGAAATTCTCTATCCGCCAGGATCGAGGACACGATGCGGCAGGGAAAAACGATTTCGCGCTCGCGCAACAATTGTATTGTATCAATGACCATACTCTTTCCGGAGAATCGATCGCGGAGCTGCGTCATTTGACGCTGGAATATCTTGTATAGCCTCACCGCAGGGACGGTAAGCTCTCTCCACAAAGGAGGAGTGAACGCACCGTCAGCGTCGAATCGGTGTGTCTCTTCACGCCGCCTTCACCGCCGTGCCGCAGGGAAGCCCGGCGCGCGCAAGCCCGCCATAGAGTGGCTCGTTCGGCATCTCCGCGCGCAAGATGGCGCGCACCGCGATCAGCTTCTCAAGGTCGATGCCGGTCGGAAAGCCCTTGCTCTCGCAGAGGAACACCAGATCTTCGAACACGACATTGCCGGTGGCGCCCGGTGCGAACGGACAGCCACCGAGGCCGCCGAGCGAGCCGTCCAGCACGCGCGCGCCGGCATCGAGCGCGGCGGAAGCGTTGGCAATGCCCATGCCGCGGGTGTCATGCAGGTGCACGCAGACCGGCTTGTTGCCGGCGATCTTCACGACGGAGCTGGTTAGATCGCCGACCTGCTTGGGCCCCGCATAGCCGACCGTGTCGGCAACTACGACCATGTCGACGCCGGCCTCGTAGAGCTTTTCGGCGATCCGGATCACTTCGTTCGGATCGACGTCACCTGTGATGGAGCAGCCCAACGCCATCGAAATGGCGGCATTGACGACCGGTTTGTGCGCGCTGGCATTTCGCAGGTCGACCATCCGCTTGACGTTGGCGATGGCGGATTCGCGCGAACGGTTGGCATTGGCCTGGCTGTGCTCTTCAGTGGCCGACACTACCGTTGCAATCTCGGCGACGCCGCTCTCCAAGGCTTCATTGACGCCACGCTCGTTCAGCGCCAGCGCAACACCGTGCGCACCCGGCAGCGCGGCTATCGTGGCCACGATCTCACGGACGTCGACAAATTGCGGGAACGTCTTTGCCGGCAGGAACGAGCCAGTCTCGAAATGCCGCACGCCCGCGGCATATTCGTCGCGGATCCATTGCTGCTTGGCGGCCGTTGAGGGGAATTTCTTCACCAGTTGCAGGCCGTCGCGCAGCCCCACTTCGCGCAAGGAGATGCGGTCGGCGGGATAGACATCCTGATAGCGGGTCAAGAAAACCTCGCGGCGTTGTCGGTTGATTTTTGATTGGTCAGTTCGGCGCGAACAGCAGCAGTGTCGGCGCCGAGCACCGGCACCTGCAGTCCCTCACCGATATTGCCGCCGTTCCATTCGACCGGCAGCGCGGGCACGCGGAACGGCTGGCCGTCGGCGTTGACGTTGTTGACGAGTCCGCCCGGACGCAGCACGTGCGGGTCGCTCAGCAAATCCTCCGGCCGGTTGATCGGCGCAAAGCAGATGTTGAGCAGATCGAGCCGTTCGGAGAGCTCCGCCATGTTCCATCGCCCGATCACCTCGGCGACACGCGGAATGATGCGCGAGCGTGCGAGGATGCGGTCTGTGGTGGTGCGCAGCGCCGGATCCTCCAGGAGATCCTGCAGACCGAATTCCCTGCAGAAGGCCTGCCAGTGGCCCTCGGTCACCACGCCGATGAAGATTCGTTCCTCGCCGGCCGTGTCGAAAATGTCGTAGATCGGCCAGGCATGCTCGCGCTCCGGCATGGAGCGCGGCTTGTTGCCGGTCATCTCGTACTCCACCATGTGCTGGGCGACCAGGAACAGGCAATTCTCGAACAGGCCGATGCGGATGTCGGCGCCGTCCTTTGTGCCGCCGCGTTTCTGGTAGAGCGCAGCCAGGATCGAGATCGCGCCGAACATGCCGCCCATGATGTCGTTGGCGGAGGAGCCGACGCGCTGCGGCTTGTCGCGCGTGCCGGTCATGGCGGCCAGCCCCGACATCATCTGCACGACCTCGTCGAGCGCGGGGCGATGCTCGTAGGGACCGGACAAAAATCCCTTGTGGCCGCAGACGATCAGATGCGGATGCCGCTTGCGCAATTCGTCCGGACCGAGGCCCTGCTTCTCCAGCTGCCCGTCGCGGAAATTCTCGACAAAAACATCGGCCGTCGCGAGCAGCCGGTGCATGGTGTCGCGATCCTCGGCATTGGCGAAGTCGAGAACCACGCTGCGCTTGCCGCGATTGAACAGCGGGAAAAAGGAGACGCCCATGCCGCCCAAGCTGCGGGTCTTGTCACCGGCCGGTGGCTCGACCTTGATCACCTCGGCACCCAGTTGCGCGAGGATCATGCCGCAGGTCGGACCCATCACCATGTGGGTCATTTCAATGACCCTCACGCCCGCAAGCGGCAATCCCGTTCCGGCCATCGGCTTCTCCCTGTTCAGCCCAGGTTCATTGAAGCCCAGAATAAGCTCTTGAGGGAGGTGCTGAAAACATATTCCGCCCGCACAAACGCATGGGGAACAGCGCCCTTGCCGAAGGGCCCGGCCATATCTACCTCTCGCCGGGTGTTTTTCCGCTGGAGAGGTTGGACTGCCATGTTGGATGCCGCCGTCAAGGCGCTTTCGCAAATCCTGTCACCGCCGATGCGTTCGATCCTGTGGCGCTCGATCGGACTGGCGCTGGTGCTGATCACGGTGCTCGCCGTCGGCCTACAGCGGCTGCTGAGCTGGTTTGCCACCAATGGCGAGGTCTGGCTGGACGCCATGCTTGGCCCGAGCTTCCACACCACGATCAACATCCTTGCCTGGATCGTCTCCATCGCGGCCGGCCTTGGCGTCGTGCTCGGCGGCATCTTCCTGATGCCGGCGATCACCTCGCTGGTGGCGAGCCTGTTCGTCGACGAGATCGCCGACCATGTCGAGCGCGAGCACTATCCGGCGGAGCAGCCCGGCGTGGCGGTGCCGCTCGGCATCG
>Ga0187815_10000030_pt1 | contig 65032 bp, 61 predicted proteins | sample NC_S_5_FD_132962 | JGI IMG/M metagenome (GOLD analysis project Ga0187815, IMG submission 132962) | Wetland sediment microbial communities from Neuse River Estuary, North Carolina, USA - ASW-S_5 | ecosystem: Environmental > Aquatic > Freshwater > Wetlands > Sediment | place: USA: North Carolina... | reverse complement strand
TTTAGCTCCATACCGTAATCTTGACTCCGGCTCGTCCCCCCAACCCTGAAGTGATGCCCCCAAACGGCGTCCCCTCCGCTAACAACACCCCGGCCATTGTCAGCCCAAGACCTCGGGACGACCTGCCGTTAACCAACACACTCCCTTCGTGAAGGGCCGACGAGTCACGACGGCCTCCGCTCGAACGGGCCGGTGAACGGGCCATCGCCCCGCTCAGAGGCCACGCCCGTGCTGGGATTCGTCAGGCGGAACTAACGAATCGTGCCATGGCGTCCGGGCCCCGCCGACCCTTCGCGACGGGCCGAAGGACCCCCGAATTCGGCCTGGGCTAGGATGCAGATTGGACCCCGCCTTGAAGCCTCTAGCGATCGTCTGTTGAGTGCGCCCGGACACGCCCGAAATTGACGACATCCGAGGCAAGTCAATCTACCTGCGGGGGTTCCAGTAATGCTATGCCGGAATTGGCCTCCGGACTTCTGGGATGCTATCGCCGCGCGTACGTCTAGCGTCCTACCGGTCGGACCCCGGTCCGAATCTGCCCCCGGTGCAAGCCGAAGCTCTGGGACGTCCCGAAACTCCGCCCGCTGCGGCGGGGCATCGCGCTCGAGATCGAGGAGATCGTCCGGCCGCGACGAGCGGAGATGCTCCGGGCAATCCGAAGGCACAAGCGCCGGAGTGCGCGAGTCTTCGGCTCGGTCGCCCGGAAGGAAGCGACCGCACGGAGCGACCTCGACCTCTTGGTCGACTTTGACGAGGGGTCATTGGCGTACGATCGTGCGGGGCTCGCGATCGATCTAGAGGAACTGCTGGACCGGAAGGTCGACGTCGTGGCGAAAGCCGGCCTCCATTGGGTCGTCCGGCCCCAGGTTCTCTTCGAAGCGATCCCGTTGTGACCGATCAATCCCGCCTCGCAGACTTCCTGGAAGGAATCGATCGTATCGCACGGGCGACGCACGGGGGTGAGAAGGCGTTCAGGACATCCGAGACCATCCAGGACGCGGCGATCCGCAACCTTGAGGTCATCGGCGAGGCGGCGAAGAGAATCACGCCGCATACGCGCAAGCGGTTTCCCGACGTCCCCTGGCGAGAGATGGCCCGTTTCCGGGACCTGGCGATCCAGCACTACGGAAAGCTGCTCTCCGAAGAGATTTGGCGCATCGTCGACGACGATTTGCCACGGGTCAAGCGGACGGTAGGAGCCGTATCCGTTCCGAGCAGCGAAGACGCCCACCAGTCGCCTCGCTCGGAGTGAACCCCTCCCGGTCTTCGATCCTCATCGAGGGGCGTCGCTCTCCGATTAACCGACGACCGAGATGACGCTCTACCACACCGGAGCCGTCTCCGACAAAACGCGGGCTACCGTGCAGCTCTTCGGCGGCCCGCGGCCCACGCTCGTCCCGACCGTGCCAGAGGGCCCCCGATCCCATGTCCGGGGGGCGATCCCCTGGCGTGCGCTCAGCTCGCCCATCACTCATCACGGTTCAGCAGGTTCTAGTCTTCATCATCGCGCAGCGGAGGGTTCGGGTGCGGCTTCGCAGTTGCAGCTGGCTCGCCTTCGTCCTGGGCGAGGAGTTCACCGATGTGGAATATCCCGCCGGCAGCCCCGCTTTCTGCGAGGGTCGCGGCGTCCCGAAGCGAGAACGACCCGCCCACCCAGGTGGGGCCGCCGGCCGCGACCGCACGAACTTGCTGCCAGTTGGGGTCTGCGGCCCGTGGTGAGAGGATGATATGGTCCGGGCCGATCGAACGTGATTCTGCTGCGAGGGTAACCGGGTCCGTGGCGTCCCACGTGCCCGCGAGGGCGAGACGGCCCGAATCGGATTGTATCTCAAAGACGAGGTCAGTCGAGAGCTTCCAGGCCCGCGCGAGCTCCCGCGGGCCCTGGAGGGTCGCGCTCGAGAGGACCGCACGACGAGCTCCGGTGACGAGGGCGTCGATCGCCTGGTCGGCCGTCTGGACTCCGGCGTTGACCCAAAGCGGGACATCGCGCGCGATCTCCTGGATGTAGTCCAGCTGCGGCTGGGCGCCGCCGACCCCGTCGAGGTCGAGGAGGTAGATGAGCGGGTAATCGCGCGCGAGTCGGTCGGCGACGTCGAACGGGTCGAGGGGCTCTCCCGATGAGGCTCGGGCGACCTCGGGCCCGTCCGGGCCCGGGACGCAGACCCTTCCATGCCCCAGCAGAAGACAGGGCACGAGCTTCGAGGCCATCGCGTCCATCTCCGTTCGCAGGCGCCGCGGATTGCGTCGAGGGGGGTACATTCCACTACGCGGAGGCAGCACGAGGATTATCGCCCTTTGCCTACGGGAGGCCTTTTCGGGTTCGCCGCCTGTGGGAGGGGCGCCAGGAGGTGGAGGGCAGCTGACGGTGACCCGTGCCGGCAACGGCCGGTTGCTGAGGAAAGTCCCCTCTCCGGGAAGCACGGGGTCGGGCGGGAGCCCGACGGGCGAGAGTCCGAGCTCCGGAGCAGACACGACACAGCCCGGCGGGACGGTGAAGGGGGCCGCCCCGGAGGCTCCGCCGGGATCTGATGAAACGGCCGACTCCCCGGGAGCAAGCTCCGACGGACGGGATGAGGCGCTTCCCCGATCGTCGAGGAGAGCGCGCAGTCGAATGCTGCCTGAACCAGAAAGGGGCTTACTACCACGACCTGGCCGGCTCGTCAGGAAACTGGCGGGCCGCCGGCCCGGAAACGGGTGTTTCCGGGCCGGAAACCCCGAAGGTTCTTGCGAAGGACCAACGCCGGCTCGCCTTCCGCTCGGCCCTGTTCCGGCGCGGGGGGTTCGTCTAGGTACCGACGCCTGAGAGACGTTCTTCGGCCGAACGGACCGATCTGATTCGCCGAGCTCTTATCGAACCGAACCCGTTCCTAGGCATGGCTGCCGTTCCCAACGCCCTGAACGGCAGCGTACCGTCCGACTGCTCAAGGTGCGGTTGTCCCCTACCCGTGGGAAGCGCGTTCTGTGCGAGGTGCGGCGCCCCCGTGGGCCCTCAGGTCCAGTCCTTCGTTTCGTCGTCTCCCGCCGCATCACCACCTCCTAGAGGAGCGAGGGAGTCCCGCCGTGCAGCCATCGTCGCGGTCGTCGTCGCCGCGGTTTTCGTTGTCGCCCTGCTCGCGTACGTAGCCGCCTCGGGGATGAGCCCTAGCGGAAGCTCGAGCTCGATGTCTTCGGTGGTCGTCACGGCGATCAATCTGGTATCGTCCGACAACGCCTGCGGAATGAACGGCAACACCTTCGCAGGATTCAACACGTCCCTCGGAGGCTACGAAGAGGACACGCTTACTGTGCCGAACGTTGGGTACTATCCAAATTGTACGATTTCGTCAGTTCACTCGAGGACCTCGGGTTTCGGCATCTCGGGCGCGAACGTCCCGTTAACCATACCGTACGAGGGCATCGAGAGCCTTTCGTTCGCCATCGCGGCTCCTGGATTCCCCTTCACGGGGGTCCTGACGATCGACTTGGAGTAGTAGACCTCCGCGGGTCGGCGGCCCTCTCGTTGAGGAGGGGCAGAAGTATGGGTCGGTGCTTAGTGCGCCTGCGGAAGGTACCCGGGGGGCCGCGTCGGCATCGAAGACGATCCTCCCCTCCCCCCAGTCCGGCTCGTTGCGAGCCGTACTCATCGTGCATCGCCCCTCCGTGCCTCATCCGCGCGCCCGGTTCGGGCCCGGGGTGGCCCGTTGCGACGCCGACCGGCGATCCGATTGCCTCGATAGGACGTCGGGCTCGGCGCGGGCTTTCGGTCACGTCCCGTCGAGCGGCGACTAGCCGGTCTGGGAGACGATGATCGTGAACGCGGAGATGCCTCCGAGGGGGAAGACGGAGAAGACGAGGTAGAAGTTGACGTTCGTGCTTACTGCGGTCGTTCCGATCGTGTCCACTTGGACCGTGGCGGCGTGGGTTGTCGACGAGCTCCCGTACGTTAGGCCGAACGTGAAGTTGAGGTAGTGCGTGCCGACGGACGAATTGGTCGGAATCGAGAACACCTCAGCAAAGCCCCCCGGTCCGCAGACGGTGCCGCCGGTCGCGTTCAGGTAGACCGGAGCGATGCTGGCCCCCATCGTGATGGGAGAGGAGGTCGAGTTACAAGCGCCGCCCCCCAAACCGGTGGAAATTCCGACGAAGACCGTCGCCTTGCTACCCTGGAATGCCGTGACGCCGGCGAACGTCACCGTGTAGGCGTTGGCGTTCTGCGTAAGAGGCTTCGCCGTGAACGCACCCGACCCGATCGCTATGCCGACGGCGAGCGAAGCGATGCCGACCGCGACGATCGCTCCCCACGGCCATCGACGAGCGCTTCGTGCCATGAGCAGCGTTCCCCGGTAGGCTCCGATCGGACGGTCCGCAAGACCGCCCGGCAACGGCCGAGCCGTCGTCCGAGCTTAATGGCTTTGGCTAACGATGGTGTTGAACCCGCTGACGCCACCGGCGGGAAGCCAGGTGACTCCCAGGTCGATGTAGAACAACTGGGGGGCGTTCGCGGAGGTCGAGGAGCCCGTGGTGATCGCGACGGAGACGAAGCTCGTGGTCGCCGGCGACCCATAGGTGATCTGGAAGGAGAAGTTGAGCGCGTGAGGCGTGCTCAACGACCCGCTGGCCGTGGTGTTGGTCAGGATCGAAAAGACCTCGGCGAAATCTCCGCTCGCGCAGCTGCCCCCAGCGCCCCGAACGCTGAGGAAGATCGGAGAGAGCGTTGACCCCAGGGCGACCGGTCCTGCCGTGCACGTGCTCGAGGTCGAGAACGCAGGATACTCCGCCGCCGACGCGCCCTGAAAGGCGTTCACGCCGACGAAACTCGTCTGGTAGGCGTTGGCGTAGTGGTTGATCGTCTGAGGAACGTAGGCGTTGGCCGCGATGACGGTGCCGACCGTCAAGGTCGTCATCAGGGCGACCATCAGCACGATTCGCCCTTGCTTGCTTGCTGGGATCACCCGCTTCAGGTTCATACGACGTACTTCCCGGAGGCGACCCGGCGGCCGCCCGGGTCACGGAGTCGAACCGGGGGTACTTAGACTTTCGGTCACGCAGGGCCCCCACGACCGATCCTCCGCGCTCGGGCCCCCTCGGGTACTCTTTATTCTCCTCAGAGCACCTTCCAGCCCACTGGACCATCCAGCCTGGTGGGAGAGCACGCGCGGGGGGCCCGAAGGTCGCAGCCATGTCCGATCCTGAACGACGCACGGCCCGCCAGCGAGTCCTCACGCTCGCCGTCGTGGTCATGGTCGCGTTGGCGTTCGCCGGAATCGGCTACGCGATCGCGAGCGCCTTGCGGTCGACGACGTTGACGCAGACGGTCAACCTCTACGCCACGTCGTTCAACAACTCGGGGATCTCGTCCTTCCCTAACTTTCCAACGATCTATCAGCCCGAGGCGCCGACCCCGCCGGCGATCGATGGCTCCGCCTCCTCCGCCGCGTCGGAAAGCGGCCCTTCCTCGCTGGCCGTCACCCTGACCACGAGTCTTCCAGGCGATCTCCTGGTGCTTCTTCTGGCGACCGACAAGCAGCACTCCGTCACCGCCGCGACGAGCGTGAGCGACACGTTCGGTCTCGCGTGGGCGCTCCAGATCACCGTGCTCGAGTACGTTTCCAGCGGAACATTCAGCCCGGCCTGGCTCTGCATCTTCTACGCCGAAGCCGGGACGCACGTCGGCAGCGACACGATCACCGTCAGCTTCGGGAGCGACACCGTCAACGCCGCGACCGAGATCGCCTTCGGCGTGTCCGGCGCCAGCCCGACCCCTTGGGACGGGTCGCCCGTGACCACGCAGGGAACGGGAACGTCGGCGACCGCGCAGGTCACGACCTCGAACGCGGACGATCTGGTCTTCTCCTTCCTCGGGGTACTGAATACCCCAACGATCACGACCACAAGCTCGTTCGTCAGGATCGCTGCGGTGGTCCCGACGCCTTCGGATTTCACTTCCTATGCGGAATACGCCCGGACGACGAGCCCCGGGACCTACACCTCATCGCCGCAGTGGTCGACGAGCCAGACCTACGGGATGATCATCGCCGCGGTATCCGCTCCGAACCCGTATCAGCCCGCGGGCGCCCGGGCCAACCAGCCCTGCACCGGAACGCTGTACCTTCCCGGAGGGAGCGGTGCCCAAACGCCGTACCCGGCGTTCGTCAACGCGACCGGGAGTGGGACCACGTGCTTTCGCGGCACGCAATCGTTCATGTACCTCGGCTGGCAGCTGACGGCGAATCAAACGACCCGGTCGATCCCGCCTAAGACCTACTACCTGAACTTCTCCTCCGCGTGGATTCCCTGGGGGGGAGGAACCGTTCACACGTTCGCGGCCAGCCTTCCCGTGAGGGTCAACGCCACCCAGACGAACGGCCCCACGCTCGTGATCTATCTCATGTTCGGACCCTTGCCGAGCGGTGCACCGCTCGGGACGAAACAACCGGTGATCCTCGAGGTCGCGGCTACGCTGGCCCCGTGATTCTGACCGTCCGCTCGCCCGGTCGGCCCCGCTCGCGGGCCCGAGGGGCGGAAGCCGATCCTTCTCGCTAGAGGGCTCTCCGACTCACGACCGGGTCGCACGGACCGAACTGGCTCTCGTAGTGGAGTTGCGCTTCGAGCCATTGAGCCCCGGCGAGCTCGTCGAGCCCGCCGACCTTGGTGAGGTGGCTCTCCCCCGGGGCTAGGAGAGGAACGACCTCGCCTTGGATGAGGCGATCCAACTGGCCCGCCCCGCCGAGGAGCCACGAGACCTGAACGTTCCGTGCGTTTCCCCGTCCGAGATTCTCGACCTTGATCGCGAACCTCGGGGGTCCTGGACCCCCCGACTCCTCTACCTCGACCGTGGGTCGCAGCTCTGGCAGGAAAGGTGCCCGTGCTGTCGCGTTGCGTTCGGCGTTCAGTTCCACGTTCAGCTGCTGGACCTCTCGGACCAGGAAGCTCGACTGGGAGTCCGCCGCCGCAGTAAGGCTCTGAAGACGTGCGATCTCGGCCTGCGCGTCGGTAAGGGACCGCTGCGCGGCGTCCCTCCGGGACCGCAGCTCCTCCAGGCTCCGGGTCTCGGCCGCGACCTGGGACTCGGCCGTCTCCGCTCGCGTACGGAGGCTGGCGATCTCCGTTCTCAGTCCCGCGAGCGATCGCAGCAACGCCCCCTGCTCCCCCCGGATCGCCTCGAGCTCGCGGGTCTGGTCCGTAGCACGAGATTCGAACGGGGAAAGCCTGTCGGCCTCGAAACGTGACTCCGCAGCGTCTCGGCGCGCAAGCTCTTCCGCGCCTCGAGCCTCCGTCGCCGCCTTCACCAGTTCGCCCCGCCCCAGCCAGAAGTGCAGGGCCACCATCTCCAGCCCGAGGACGGCCCCGAGGAGACCGCTGATCAGGATTCCGAGGTTCGCCACCAGACCGACGACAAGTCCCAGGGCGACGAGGGCCGCTGCCACGAACAGCAGGCCCCGGCCGGTTCCCGCGACCGAGTTCCGGGGGGCGTCCCGGCCGGATCGGTCGAGGGCGGGAGCCGAACGGTACATGGATTGGGGGATCGGGCCGTCGGTCCGGAAGACCGAGGTTCCAATCCGTCGGTGGAGGGGGAGACGTCCCATGCTATTAGACCCCTAGCGGCTTTGCCAGGGACCTGCTCCGAGGAGGCTCGCTGCCTTGGCGCGAACGACGTGTGCGGGCCTGCGAATGCCGATCCACCGCTCTCCTCGGTTCGACGTTCGAGGCTGCCGGCCCGTTCGAACGACCACCTCGACCCGTGTTCGACCGTTCTCGGTTGGATCGAGCCAAGCACCCCTGGTCCCCGGCGCGGAATCGGCGCCCCGAGCGTTCAAGCTCTCGGACGGCCCGGATCGATAAGCGCCGAATCGCGCGAGGACGATCCGAGCGCGTCTGCAACCTGTCGATTCAGGAGGAGGGTTTATCTGGCTCTCGTCCCGGTGGGTCGGGGAAATGGCGGCGTCCAACAGCCCCCCGGGTGCGCCCGAGCCACCGACCGTCCCCTCGGCCCCCACGCCTCCACCTCCTCCACCTTCGACCGGAGCCGGGAACCAAGGGTCATCGCGCGCCAAGAGGTCGATGAAGACTTCCGCATCGATCGGCGGCGTGGTTGCGGTCGTTGTGGTCGTCGTCGGCCTGATGCTGGCGGGGGTGATTCCCGGGATCCATCTCGGGGCCTCCTCGAGCAGCGGCCCGTCGTTCGGGCCCCCCGAAACGTCCGGTCTCGCCATACCGGCCGCGCACTCGATGGCGGTCACGCGGGCCTCGGGGAGCTTGTACGGGATCTTCGGTCTCTCCTCGACCACCGCGCTCAGCGTCAACCTCTCGACGATGGGAAGTTGCACGATCCACGACGGACTATCGCACAACGTCACGATCGACGCCAACGGCGGCAACTACTCGAACGGTGGGGCGATCGCGTGGATCTTCGTCTATTACTCGCCCTCGAACTCCACGGTCAGCTTCATCGCCGTCGGGGGAACGCACGCCACCTTCTTCGGCAGCTATTCAGGCTCGGGCTGCGTGGGATCGTTACCGAACCTCTCTCCGCTTCCGTCGACCTTCTCCAACAGCTCCGCGGCGGCCGCAGCGGTCGACGCGTACGGGGGCGGGATGGGAGCGTTCGTCGCGGGCCACGCTCAGGCGAACGCCGAGTACACGTTGATCGCCAGCAACAGCACCTCTGCTCCTCCCGTCTGGCGCGTCCTCTTCACGACGTGCCCCGTCGGACCCGTCTCCAGCTCAGGCAGCGGGATCAACGCGACCGCCTTCGTCAATGCGGAGGATGCTTCGGCACCACCGATGACGACGAGCGTGTCGGCTTCCCTGAGCTGCGCTAGCGGAGGCAACCCTCTACCGGACATCGGCCCTGCGTCGTATCTTTCGCTGAGCGTTTTCGGTGCTGGCTCCGATCCGCCCGGGTATTACGTCAACTTCAATGCCGTGAATGCGTCCACGGCCGACTTCGGCCTGCTGGTGGCCAACGCATCGGCGGGGGAGACCTCGCAGGCCACCGGGACCGTTCCTTTGACCTGCTCTCCGGGAGCCGTCGCGAACGAGTCCAACTGTCCCGCCATTTCGAGCGGCCACTTCTGGTACGCCTTTGTCGACCATTCCGGCTCGGTCGTCGCGACGTACGGGGGCGCCGACGCCCAGTGGACCTATGCCAGCGGAGTGACGTCCGTTAGCCTCGTTTCGGGCTACCAGTTGATCGTCATCTCCGACGATCTCTTCGACTCGACGGGGAACTACATCACGCCGTTTGGGACCTCGGGCGGGACCGGGATCTACTTCGTCGTGGGCGCCGCCGCGCTCTGAGGATCCCCCGGGGTCATCGCCGCAGCGCGCGTCGCCAGGGGTCCGGGGTTCGTTCGCATTCGCCTCGCCGAGGCCCTCTGCCCCGTCGGGTCGATCGCACGGAGGCCGTTGCGGCCAAGTCCCCGCGCCTCGACGTCGAGTTCCGCCCCCTTCGCGGGGAGGGCGGGCACGTCGAGACGTCCGAGAACGGAGGGGTCGGCGTGCCTGGGAGACGCCGGGGGGGACCTCTTATCCCGCCTCCGCTACCCGGCGTACGCATGTCGCTGCACGGACGCGACATCACTTCGATACGCGACCTCTCGCGCGAGGAGATCGAGGGGATACTTGCGAGCGGGCGGAAGATGATCCCCTATGCCGAGGGGACCAAGGTCACCCACCCGCTGGCCGAGAAGATCGTCGCGATGGCGTTCTTCGAGCCGTCCACCCGGACCCGCCTTTCGTTCGAGGCGGCGGTCCACCGCTTGGGGGGCAACTGCCTCACGATCACGGACGCCGGAGCGACGTCCCTCCGAAAGGGGGAGAGCCTCTACGATACGATCCGGATGCTGAGCTCCTACGCGGACGCGATCGTGATCCGCCATCCGAACGAGGGGTCGGCCCGCCTCGCGGCACGGGCCTCCGACCGGCCAGTGATCAACGCCGGGGATGGCGCCGGGCAGCATCCGACGCAGACGCTGCTCGACCTCGCGACGCTCCAGGAGGCGTTCGGGACGCTCACCGGACTGAAGGTCGTCCTTCTGGGGGACCTCAAGTACGGACGGACGGTCCATTCGCTCGCCTACGCGCTCGCGGAGTTCGGGTCCGAGCTGATCCTCTCCTCGCCCCCCGGTCTTATGCTGCCCGAGGAGCGCCGCGAGGAGCTGCGGCACGCGGGGGGTCGCGTGACCGAGGAACCCGACCTGAGGAAGGCCGTCGCCGACGCGGACGCCCTCTACGTGACCCGGATCCAGAAGGAGCGGTTCGTGGACGAGTCCGAGTACCGCCAGGTCGCGGGGTCGTACCGGATCGACGCGGAGGTGCTCGCCCGGGCGAAGCCGCGGCTGATCGTGATGCACCCTCTTCCGCGGGCGGGGGAGATCGCGCCCGAGGTCGACCAGACCCCGCATGCGGCGTACTTCCGCCAGGCGTTCCTCGCGGTCCCGGTCCGGATGGCCCTCCTGAACGCGGTCCTGGGCCCGGCGAAACGAGGGGGGTAGGTCCCGTGCGCGAGCTCAAGATCACCCCGATCAAGAACGGGACGGTCATCGACCACATCGGCAACGGGCTCGCCCTCGAGGTGCTGAGGATCATCGGCGTGCGGGACCTCGACAAGGACTCGACCGTGAGCGTCGCGATCCACGTCCGGTCCGGGAAGCTCGGGTGGAAGGACATCGTCAAGGTCGAGAACATGGAGCTCTCGCCGCGCAAGGTGAACGCGATCGCCCTGATCGCGCCGAACGCGACCATCTCGATCATCCGCGATTTCAAGGTCCGGGAGAAGCGCGTGGTCGACCTCCCCCCCCGGATCGTCGGCGTGCTCCGCTGCCCCAACCCTACGTGCGTCTCGAACCAGCCCGAGCCGACGGAGAGCGAGTTCGAGGTGACCGAGCGCCGGCCCGTCGTCCTTACGTGCGCGTTCTGCGAGCGTCGGGTCGACGATTTCCTGCACAACCTCGCCTGAGCCCGACGAGCGGTCCATGGACCCCGGGGTCGTGGACGCGTTCGCGATCGTCTTCGCGGTCATCGGCGGGCTCGAACTGGTCGATAGGACGAGCTTCGCGCTGATCGCCCTCGCGTCGCGCAACCGACCGTTCCCGACCTGGGTGGGCGCGGCGGTGGCGTTCGTCCTCACCACCGGGCTCGCCGTCCTGGTCGGCGTCGCCTTCGAGGCGGGGCTCGGGCCGGGGAGGATCGAGCTCCTGCGGGTCGGGGGCGGCGCGTTCCTCCTCGCCTACGCGGCGTGGGTCTACTGGCACGCGGAGGAACCGGAGTCGGGCCCGGTGCCCCCCTCCGCCGGACCGGCGTTCGCCGCGGCGTTCCTCGCGATCTTCCTCCTCGAGCTGGGCGACACGACGATGGTCTTCGAGGTCGTCTTCGTCACCAGCGTCGGGTGGGAGGTCGTCCTCCTCGCCGGAGGCCTTGCGCTCGTCGTCGTGGCGGCGTGGGACGTCTGGCTCGGGCGACGTCTCGGGGCGTGGGTCGAGCCCCAGGCGCTGAAGAAGGTCGTGGTGGCCGTCCTCGTTCTAGTGGGCGTTCTTACGATCGCGTACGGGCTTAGCCCGACGACGTTCGCCGGGCTCGCGGGGAGCCTCTGAGGGCCGCGCGGGGAGCGCTCCTCCGCCGTGCTCGATCTTCGGCGCCAGGCTGGCGAGTCGCGGGACCCACGCGCTCCAGGCCCGGGAGAGCGCGCCACCGACCTCCGGAGTTCGGAGGAGGGCGACGAGCGATTGGGCCTCGTCCTCTCGCCCGACGGAGAGGTCCAGGAGCGCAAGCCGGGCGATCGCCTCGGCGCGGATGCGCGGGATCACGGACGGTGGCGGGAGATCGACGATCGCCGACCAGCGGTCGCGGGCCGATTCGAGGTCCCCGGCCAGCGCGGAGCGCCGCCCGTCGAGGAGCCAGAGCTTGAGGAGACCGGGGGACGGCGGAACGAGGTGGAGCGTCTCGACGATCGTTCGCGCCCGCGCGAGATGCGCCTCGAACCCGGCGGGCTCCCCGCGGTCGATCAGGATCTCGGCCAGGCCGAGGACGTGGGCGAGCTCGATCGAAAGGAGCTTCTCCCGCTGCAGCACGGCGACGCTCTGCTCGCGAAGGACCCTCGCGCGATCGACCTCGCCCCGGGCCTCGAAGAGGCGGGCCTCGAACTCGCCGGCGATGTAGTCGAGATGCCGGCGCCGGGTGCTCCCGAGAAGGTAGCGCGCGGAGCTGAGGAAGCGTTCGGCCTGATTCTGCTCGGCGGGGGTTCCTTCGATCCCGCCGAGCGACATCGTCAGCAGGCCCAGCGCCTGGAGATGGCGCTCGGGGAGGCCGTGGGCCAGCTGAGCCGCGCGAAGGGCCTCGGTCCGGGCCCGCTCCAGGAGGTTCCGGTCCCGGTAGAAGTCCGCGATGAGCGTCTCGAGAAGGACCTCGACCTCGGTGAGGTCGGCCTCGTGGCAGCGCTCCGCGATGTCCACGAGGGTCGTCGTCAGCGACGGACGCGGACCGCACACCCTCATCGCGATCAGGAGCGGCTCGGCCCACTCGGCGAGGTCGGTCGCGGAAGTGCCCGCGTGGATGGCGGCGTAGAACCCTTCCCGGACCTGCGTCTCCGCCTCGGAGAGGCGGCCGGCGAAGAACAGGGCCCGGGCGTAGAGCAGTCGAACCTCGGGTTCGATCGGCATCCGTTCTGCGGTCGGGATGTGGCCGAGGCACCCTAGCGCCTCCGCGAGCAATTCCGCCGCCGTATCGAACGAGAGCAACCCCAGGCTCAGCTCTCCCGCCTGGAGGAGGTGGGCCATCGCCATCGGCCCCGGTCCGGCGGCCAGGTAGTGCCGGGCGATCTGCGCCTCCCGCGACGCGTCCGCCACGGGCGAGAGCGCGCCCAGCGCCTCCGCGATCTCGGCGTGGGTTGACTTTCGGACCTCTTCGGGGAGCAGGTCGGGCAGGATCGGAATCCAGGCGCGGTGGGTGAGGGTCACCCTCCCCTCGGAGATCTTGACGAGGCCCGCCTGGGTGGCCGGGACGAGCGCTTCTCCCAACCGGCCGAACCCGAGGCGGCTGACCCGGGAGAGAACGACCTCGTTCACCTCGCCGCCGAGCATCGCAACGAAACCGGCGACCCGCTGGGTGGTCGCTGGTAGGTGGGCGAACAACGTCTTCAGCCGGTGGACCTCCCGGGGGTCCACGGCGCCCTCGGTAAGGTGGACCCAGTCGACGTCCCCCCGGCCGAGAAACGCCTCCTGCCAGAGCGTGGATTCCGGTACGGAGGTGTCGAGGACGAGAGCGATCAATAAGGGGCGCAGGCGAGCTCGGCGTGTCAGCGCGACGATGAACTCGCGGCTCGCCGAATCGAACAGCGCCGCGTCGTCGATGGCGATCATGACCGGATGGGGGAGGTCGCCGCGGAACTCGGGCAGAAGCTCGTCCCAGTAGGCGTCCGCGTCCCCTTCGTTCGCCGACCGAGGGCGAATCGGTTGGCCGAGGAACGTCGTCCGAACTCGGTCACCGCGTCCGCGTCGGGTGCGCGGGAGCCGCTCGGGGGCGAAGGCGACCGGGGCCATCGGCGCGTTGGCCTCTCCCTCGAGCATGGGGCCACCCTCCACCGCGTCGGTCGGAACGGGCTCTCCAGGAGCCGGGGGCGACGCTCGGAGCCCGTCCAGGCCGCCCAGCGGGACGCCCCGGGCCCGGTACGACCCCCGAAGCTCGACGACCCGGCCGCCTCGGTCCGCGACCGAAGCCTTGAGCTCCTCGAGGAGACGCGATTTTCCACTCAGCGGAGGACCCTCGATGACGAGGGTCCGGCCCGAGCGCTCCGCCAAGCCCTCGAGGGCCCGGAGGAACTCCGAGCGGGTAGATGCCAACCTGACCCCCCGATGCGCATGCCCGCCACCGGGATTTAACGCTCCGCCCGTCGCACGGGGCGCCCGTTCCGGGGCGGTGAGCGTTTATCAACAGGGGGCGGTTCGCGGCCGCGTGCCTCCTTCCATCGCTCGGCGACGCGCAACCCTCCTGAGGAAGCCGGTTCGGGCGGTCGATGTGACCCGCGGGCGAGGCCTGGGGGATCTGCTCGAGCAGTTCCGGTCGACCTCGATCCAGGCGCGGAACCTGGGTCGCTGTCTCGAGGTCTGGGAGAACGCGCTCACCGACCCGAAGCGGCCCACGATCCTCCTCGGGCTCGCCGGGCCCCTGATCGCGGCGGGCCTCCGCAAGGTGCTTCGCGACCTCATCGACTGGGGGGTCGTCGACGTCGTCGTCTCGACGGGCGCGGTCCTCTACCAGGATCTCTACCAGTCGATCGGCGGTCGCCATTGGATGGGAAGCCCGACGGCGGACGACGTCAAGCTCCGCGAGCTCTACCTCGATCGGATCTACGACACCTACGTGGACGAGCTCAAGTTCGAGGAAACCGACCGTACGATCGGACGCATCACCGACGAGTTCCCGAGACGACCTGCCTCCTCGCGTGAGTACCTTGGGTTCCTGGGGTCACGGTTCCCCGACCCGGATTCGATCCTTGCCACCGCGGCCCGCCGAGGCATCCCGGTGTTCTCCCCGGCGCTCATCGACAGCTCGATCGGGATCGGGCTTACGCTCCACTACCAGGCCAACCGGGGTCGGCCCGACCGGTTCATCTTGGACGCCGTCCGCGACAATTTCGAGCTCGTCCAGATCCTCGCGGCCTCCCCCCGGACCGGCGTGATCTACATCGGAGGGGGTACGCCGAAGAACTGGATCAACGACGGGATCGTGATGGCGAACTACGCGTTCGGCCGCGAAGGAGAAGGCCACCACTACGCGCTCCAGATCACCACGGACGTTCCCCACTGGGGTGGCCTCTCCGGTAGCACGCTCGACGAGGCGCAGTCGTGGGGGAAGATCTCCCGGACCGCTACCCGGGCTATGGCGCACGTCGAAGCGTCGATAGGGCTCCCTCTTCTCGCCGGCGCGCTGTGGGACCGGCGGGCACTGTGGAAACGTCGGGCTCGACTGAAATTCGACTGGACCGGCGACCGAGTCCGCATCCGTCGATGAACTTCAAGTCTTGACTCATTGTGCTGCGCCGGGCCCGACGCCGAGTAACGGGCGTACTGATTCGATGACTGAATGATAACCAGGTAACCCGGGCGAGTAACTCAGACTTGAAGCCTTGCTCCGGCACAGAGCTGCGAGCACTCGCTGGAGCTTCGATCTGGTCTCAGCTAGACTCGGCGAGGGTTACCTCTCTCCCGTATACTGTGTCGTGCTTCTCGGGGACATGGGTCCACCCAATCCCCCGCAGGCCATTCCGCGTTAGCCCCGAGGTGTGCAGGGGATCGGCGGAACGATGGGTACGTACATGGTTCCACTCCGACTAGAAATGGACCCGATCCTATAATAGAGGCGAAGGAATTCAAATAGGTCCGAATTAGATTTCTTATTCGAACCCGCATTGATACGGGTGGATACGGGCGGTATATCTTGCATCGATTACGGACTGGATTCATCTTCCGTTAAATACTTCCAAACCGGGTTTGCCCCCCGGAGGTGGACGCACTATGTATCTGCCACTCGTACCGCCGATTCCTCGCGAACAGCTTTAGGGCGTTGACGGAAACAGGAGGGCCCTTGGGCCCTCCCCTCGCCTATGAACTCCCACCCTGTCGCACGGGGGGGAGGCGAGTTTCCGCGTTGCGCCCCGGTGGGGAAGGGGGGAGTTTTCCTGAGAGATCCTCGACGAGCCGGGCCTTGAGCAATCCGAGGCCCAGCTTGTCGGCGAGATCAATCGCGAGTTCGTACTGTTCAAGGGCCTTGGTGAACTCCTTCCGCGCGACGTAGACCTCGGAGAGGTATCCGTGGGCCCGGACTAACGAGTCCGACGGAGGCAAGCGGGCGAGTACCTCGATGCCTCGCTCACCATGGACGACGGCGTCGTCGAGGAGACGCGCGTCTCCGCCTCGATCGAACTGTCGGAGTTCAGCTCCACAAAGCAAACCGAGGGTGTGTCCCAGGACCAGGTCACTCCCGAGGCGTTCGGCGAGCGTGCTCGCTTGCTTCGCGTACGTATTCGCCTCGGCCCAGCGGCCACGCTCGGCCGCGATCGCAGCGAGTCCGCTCAACGTATAGGCCAAGTGAGTCAGGTACCCTAGCGAATCGGCCTCCGAGCGAACCGCTAGCATCTCCGCCTCGGCGAGATCGCCCTGACCGGTTTCCAGATACGCCCGTGCGCGGACCATCAGCAGATTGAACACAACATCCATGCGGCCCGATAGGCGGGCATCCGGTAACGATTCCTCGATCACCTTCAGGACGACTTCGGGACCGCTCGTCAACTCCGCCAGCTTCGACCAAGCAGAGATTCCTTCCAGCGCTAGGTCGGAAGCGCGAACGCGCTTTGACAATTCGAACGCGCGTTGGTAGTCGGAAGTGGCCTTGTGAGTCTCCCCGGTTGCTTCCTCCAATCGCGCCTGGGCGAGGAGCAGGTATGCCTGCAAGCGCCGACTGAGGGGACCAATCCGCTTCGCTTCCTCGAAATCCGTCTGCGCAGCATCGAGGTCCGCAAGGCGGAGATGGATATCGACCATCGATAGAAGTGCCTCAGCTCGAATCCTTGGATCTTCCTCAGACTCGGAGATTGCCCTTCGCAATGAGATGACTGCTTCCGAGTAGTCGGAGTGGTACTTGAGGAGAGAGGCTTCCACGAACAGGACTCGCACCCGCCCTGGTCCTCGCGGGAGAGCGCCCGCAAGGCGCCGCAAGGCCAATCGCAAGGGATCTGAGTACCCGAGCCGGAGAACGACCTTCTGCTGTTCGTCCAGGAGTCTGGCGGATCCCCTCCAATCCTCGCCGGCGACCAGTTGCAAGAATCGCTCCCTGAGTGCTTCGGGCCGGTGACTTCGCCCGTAGAACCTGGCTAGTCGGAGATGCGCTTCGCGTTCATCGGCGGGCGCGATTCGGGCCAGAACGGCGTCGCGGACGACCTGGAGAACTTCAAGGCGGTCGTGAGCGGTCTTTTGGAGAAGTCCCATCCGGACGAGCTCCTCGACGCGGGCCGTCGTCAACCCTGGCTGCTCCAGGATGAAGCTGGCCGGAAGAGGTTCGCTGGAGAGCGCAGCCGGGAGAATCGCCCGCAGGTCATCTCCAGGCAGTTCCATGAGGACTGCGGCAGGAAGCGTTGAGACATCGGCCGCCACATTCGGCCGCGATACGGCGAGTCGGAGCAACAGCGGCGAACCGTGGGTCGACTGGTAGACCTGCTCGAACCGGTCCGCTAGACCTCCGAATCTGTCGGTGAGTTCGTGAGCGGCAACCCGGTCGAGCCCTCCGACGGTTAGGTGGTGGCTTGGTACTCCCCTCGGCTCGAAGGGGATCGGGTCCTGGCTGAGGACGTAGAACTGGTGCTCCCCGCGACCCCCCAGTACCGACACAAAGCCGGCCAGGAAATCTCGCAGGTCGGGAGCAGCCATCTGCATGTCGTCGAAGATCGCCACGAGAGGGCGGGTGCCGAGAGCTTCGGCGGCCAGGTCGGCCACCTCCCGTGCCACGGGATTGCGAGGCAGTTGGGAGTAGTAGGCAAGTTGGGGTTTCCCAAGAAAGGAGAGGGCGTGCGATAGCGAGGAAACGAACTGTCGTGGAGAGCTGGCGGGGCGGACGGTAAACCAGAACGGAATCTTCCCCCGCTTGATCCGCCTCAAATGGCGGCTCACGAGGGCGGACTTCCCCATCCCCGGCGAGCCATCGACGAGCGTTACCGATGCCCCGGCGTGGGAGAAGTCGATGAGTTGGTCTAGCTCCTCCTTCCTCCCCAGGAAAGGATGGGGCGGCGGGGGCAGGTCTGCGGACATCAACGGGACGTCCCGTGTCTCCCGTTTCAGCCGGGCCAGTCCCGACGAGGTCACTCGGTAGGTCAATTGCTTCCGGACCCCATCTCGAACGAGGGTTCTTCGGGCGACAAGGAGCCCCTCCGCGACCAACTGTTCAAGGGGTCGGGACATCGAACACGGGTGGTATCCTAGGGCTTTGGCCAGCTCTCGCTGGCCGATCCCGTAGACCGACTCATCGGGCGGTTCGTGGGTCTGAACGTAATCGAGGATCTCGATGGGGAGGTACGTCTGGAGGCCCATCGTACCCTCAATGGTCTCAGGATATACTTAGAGATATTTTGTACAAAATATCGACTGACGTTTAAGTATCATGCCGGCTAACTACTACCTACCATGAACGGAAGGGGAGCGATCGGAGCTCACCTTGGCGGCATCGGAGCGATGCTCGAAGCCGCGGACATCTGCCCACGGTGCGGAGTGATTCACTCGGAGACGCCGTCGGCGGGGCACCTCCGCATGGAACCGCAGTATCCGATCGGATCCCTCGGGAACTACCCGGTCTACACTCCCCTCATCCCAGAGTTGGTCGATCTCCCGCGGGTACCCGCGGGTCAGCGCATTCACGAGTTCGAGGCGTTGCCCGCAGCGCCCCCGCGCTCGGTGGCGGATACGGCCTCGGTGCCCCGAGGCGACCCAGGCCGTGGCGCCCGGCGGCTCGTGGTCTCCTGGCTTCCGCCCCCCGACCTGGGGGAGATACTCTAATGATGCGAACAGAGCGCCCCCTGCTTTCGGCCTTGGACCGCCCCCACTCGTCGGGAGAGGCGGAGGGCCACCAACTCCTTCTCGCGGTTGCCCCCCCGCCTCGATCGGATATCCCCACCCTATCCGAGTGGCCACGCTGGCTTGCGCCAGCCTACCTGGCGGGGAGGGCAACGTCCCGCACGCACCTCCGCCACGCGGACTCGATGCGGTCGAACAGCACGCACGGATAGAATCACGATGACCTGGCCCCCGCAGGGTACCCGGCCCTGCGGGGGTCGCTATTTTCCCCGAAAACGGAGCCTGCCTCGGGCGCTCGTTCCGGCCTGCGTGTAGCGCAAACCAAAGATACCCTCGGTCGGTCCTTGGAGCCGGCGAGGTCGATGGCTGAGGGGGCGTGCTCGGTCTGCGGAGGGCCGGTGGAGTCGGGGTTCGTGGCGACGACGAACGGGTCCGGGCTCTACTGGGCCCGAGAGGCGTCCAGCGTCCGGACGCGCCCCAAGGGACTCGAGGTGCTGGTGGGGACAGGTTTCCAGGGCAGCTACTCTGCCAACCTTCCTGGAGTGCGGTGCCCGAACTGCCGTTCGATACTCCTCAGCCTGCCGAAGACGAAGTAGCGTGCCCTAAGCCGAGCTTCCGGCGACCGAAAGGGGGCGCACGAGCATCGTGGGCGATGCGAAACCGTCCGCGAGCTGGGACGTGCTTCCCAGGGCCTGGATCCCTCGCAGCATCGACGGGGCGTCCGGGGCTCCCACGACGACCCCGCCGATCGTCCCTCCACGCACCGGCTCGGCGAGCTTCCCGTTGCGTATCCGGTAGCCGATCCTGATCTCCCCGCCGAACGAGGACGAGATCGGGTCCGGGACGGCCCAGCCGAGCTGCTGGACCCAGACCCCGTCTCCGGCCGCCTCGATCAGCTCGCGGTCGGTCCCTCCGTCCCCTGGAGAGACGGCGAGGGTCGTGGCTCCGGGGGTCGGGGCACGGCTGAACCGGCGCCATGCCAGGGTACCGCCGAAGGCCGAACGAACCGCGCTCGAGGTCGTCGGAACGCCGAACGCCGCTCCGTACATCGAGTCGTAGACGAGGTCCTGGACGACGCCCGCGGAGACGAGCGTCCGGGACCGCTGGGGGCTCCCTTCGTCGTCGTAGGGCGATGAGGGAAGCGACCAATCGTAGCAGCCGTCGTCGACGACCGTGACCTGTTCGGCCGCTACCCTTTGCCCGGGCGAGACCGCGATCTTGCGGAGCCGGGCGGACCCCGAGACCTTGAACCCGAGCGACGTGGGCAGGATCCCGGAAAGGACCTCGGTCGGCAGTACGACGGCCAACTCCCCCGTAGGCGGAGGCACGGCTCGCCGAACGTCCTCGGCGTACTGGCACCATCGGTCGACGGCGGCCGGAAGGCTCGCGGGGTCGAGCCGGCGACCCGAATCGTTCACCCAGTACTCGCCGGGAGGGGGGCCCTCGGGTCCGCCGAACGCCTTCACGGCGACCTCGAACTCCACGGTGGTCTGGGGGTAGGCGACGCGCAGGCCGTTCGAATTGACGATCGAGGTCTCCGTCAGGGTCGCACGAACGGACCCGAAGCTCGGGGTCACCTGGCGTCGACCTTCGAAGCAGGAGAGTAGGGTCGAGACGTAGTGGTCGACCGCCTCGACGGGATGCTCCCAAAGCTCCTTGTCGACCACCGCGGGCGCGGCGGCCGGGGGAGCCGACGACGAAGGGAGCTCGACCCGCGCGGCAGGGAACTCCGAGTAGCGCGTGATCCTTTCCGCGTCCGCCAGCGCGGCGTGGACCCCCTTCTCCGAAAGGTCCGTGGACGCCTGGAACCCGACCGCGGTCTTTCCCTCGCGGAACCGGAGCACCCGGAGGCCGTACCCTTCCAGAGCGATCGGCCCTCGCGTGAGCTCGACGGTTTTCCCGTTCACGTGGACCTCGAATCGCCGGGAGTGTTCGGCGTAGACCTCCCACGGCGGTTTGGCCTTCAGCCGGTCGGCCACCCGTTGCGCGGTCTCGGGGACTCCGCGAGTAGGGCTCATGCGCGCCCCACGATCGCCTGCGAGAGCAGGTAGGCGCCCCCGGATCCCGCCGGAATGTAGTCGCCGTGCCCCTTGCCGCAGTACCCTGGTTCCATCTCGAGACGGCTCCGCCGTGCGACGCCCCGGATCGCCTTCAGGAAGTCGAGGACCCGACCCGAGAGGGCCATCGAGGAGACGAGGTCGGTCAGCCGGCCGTTCTCGATCCGGCGTCCCATCTTCACCTTGAGCTGCATCTGCCCGCCGAGAGGGTCTTCGATCCCGCTCGTGCCGCGCTCGAGCAGCACCCCCTCGTGGGCCTCCTCCACCAGCTCCTCCAGGGTCCGGTCTCCAGGTTCGACATAGGTGTTGGTCATCCGGACGAACGCCCGGCTGAGGAAATCCGACCGACGCGTGTTCCCGGTGGGCTTCACGTGGAACGCGGCGGCGGTCTCCGTGTCGTGGAGGGCCCCGACGAACCGTCCCTTTTCCACGAGAAGGCTCTTCTGGCCCGGGTGCCCCTCGTCGTCGCAGTAGATCGACCCCCACCCACCGGGGAACGAGCCGTCGTCGACGATCGTCAGAAACTCCGGGCCGACCTGCTGCCCGAGCAACGGTTGGAGGTACGAGCGGTCGCGGAGGAACTGGTCCGCCTCGGTTCCGTGGCCGAACGACTCGTGCGCGAAGAAGCCGGCCACGCCCGGGTCGAGGATCACGGCCATCGCCCCCGACGGGGGCTCTTTGGCCGAGAGCAGCTCCTTCGACCGGCGTGCGGTGGCCGCGACGTTCTCCTCCGTCAACGAGTCGAGGATCTCTTCGCCCCCGACCCCGCCGCGGGAGAAGAAATCGAACTGGGCCCTCCCGCCTTCGATCGCGAGCGGGACCACAGAGAAGCGCGTCCGGTGGACGGTCTGAGAGCAGCGAGCCCCCATCGTGTTGAGGTACAACCTCTCGTCCTCGTCCCAGTCGATCCGGACCTGGGCCTCTTGGATCGCCTCGGACGACTTCGCCCAACCGAGCGCGGTGCGTGCGCGCGAGACGAGCTCCTCGGGTCCCATCGCGCTCATCGGGCGCCGAGGACGAGTCGACCACTCTCCTCGGACCGTCGAGGGGGTGCCGGGCGGGGGACCGCGCGCGGGGGACCGGGAAACGGCGTCGACCAGGCTGTCGACGACGACCGTCAAGGAGTGGCCGTCGAAGTCGGAGGAGGCCGCCTCAACCCAGCGCCTCCCGTCCCACGCCCGAAAGCTCGCCCCCCCGAGCCTGGGCTCGGCGAGGAGGGTAGCCGCCTTGGAATCCATCGACGTCCCCTCCCCCCGACGATGCTGGGCCATGACGTCGGCGAACGGGACGCGCCCCCCCAAGCGCGCGAGAGCCTTTTCGAGCTCCCCTTCGTGGGAATCCAGCTCGGTCAAGTTCGGCGGGTCAGCGGAGCCAAACCATATAGTCGTGGCGCACGCCCGGTCCGTCCGGTCCGGAGCGCGAAGGAGAACCCCTGTTCTGCCGAGCCCGCTCCGCTCCCGGCACGAGCGAGGCTAATAGCGCGGGGATTCTGGGGCCGCCGTGCCGGTGGCAGCTCCCCGCAGGGATTTCGGCCTGATCGGGTACGACCATGTCGAGCTTCGTGTGAAGGACCGCGCCAAGGTGCGTCGTTTCTTCGTCGAACAGCTCGGCCTCGACGTCATTGGGGAGAGCCCGGACCACACGTTCCTCTTGTTCGGGGACCAGGTCCTCGGCCTGCGGGACGCTGCCAACGGGGAGGTCCCGACGGGGATCGACCACATCGCGTTGCGCGTGAGCGAGTGGACGGGGCTGCGAAACCGCGTGGGGAGGGCCCGCGTCACGATCACGGGAGAGAAGGAAAGGGAGGATTCACGCTCGCTCTTCCTCCGGGGCCCGGAGGGCCTCCGCATCGAGCTCGTCTGGCGTCCCGATCCGCACGTGCATTCCTGCGCTCACCCGCCGCCGCCCGCCCCGGCGGAGGCTGAGCCGTAGACGTTCAGCCCCGCCGCGGCCGGGGTGGCGGAGGGGCGGCGAGCACGGGAACCGGGGTCAACCATTCCCGGTACTGCGGGAGCTCCCCGCGGATCGCCTTGTGGAACGACTCCATGATCGCCCGCGTGACGGGTCCTGGGGTCCGTTTCCCGATGGGGTACTGGCCGACCTGCTTGATCGGGGCGAGCTCGGCGTAGGTTCCGGTAAAGAACGCCTCGTCCGCGGTCAGGAGCTCGTTCATCGAGATCAGCTTCTCCGTGACGGCGTAGCCGAGGTCCGTGGCGATCTGGATCACCGAGGTGCGGGTGATGCCGAGCAGGATGTCCGACTCGAGCCCTGGCGTGAACAGCCGGTTGCCTCGGACGACGAAGATGTTCTCCCCCGTTCCTTCGGTAACGTAGCCGTTCGAATCGAGGAGGATCGCCTCATCGTACCCGTCCTTCAGGGCGTCGACGCCGGCGAGGTAGCTGTTCAGGTAGTTCCCTGAGGCTTTGGCGAACGACGGAATGGCGTCCGAGCGAGGCTTGCGGAACGGCGAGACCTTCGCGCGGATTCCCGATTCGGACTGGTCGCCGAGGTACTTCTTGGCCGGGATCGCCGCGATCGCGAGCGAGACCTTGCCCGCGGTGTTCTTCACGCCCAGGGCGGGCTCTCCGCGGTAGACGATCGGTCGGATGTAGGACGGCAGGATCGCGTTCGCGGCCTGCGTCTCCACGACCGCTTGAGCGATCTCCTCCGGCGACCAGCGCAGCGGCATCTGGTAGATCGCGGCCGACGTGACGAGCCGAGCGACGTGCTCCTTCAGCCGGAAGATCGCGGGGCCCCGGTTCGTTTCGTATCCGCGGATCCCCTCGAAGACTCCGACCCCGTAGTGGAGCGTGTGGTTCAGCACGTGAACCTTCGCGTCGGCGAAGTCGACGAGGCGACCGTCCATCCAGACCTTCTTTCCGTCCGCTGCCATCATCGTCTTGCGCTACCGAGGCTGCTCGGCCGGCTCCGTCCTCTCGCAAGGGACCTGACGGTAAAAGACCTACCTTGTGGACGTTGACTCGAACGACCATCTCCGGACTTGTTCGCTGGTCGAATCAACATGTTGGGCACCCCCTCCCAGCCTTATGTCCAGCCTCCCGGCGCGACACGAAGCGGCTACTTCCCGAGGGAAGACTCCCGCTCGATCAGCTCGGGTTGACCGAGAAGGACCGACGCGAGAAGGATCACGGCCACGAGGAAGCCGGCGACCACGCCGACCGAAGCGTGCGTCGACGGAAGGAGGAAGGCGCTCAGCCACGCGACGCCGAACGCCAGCGTGACCACCCCGATGCCGGTGAGCGCGCGGCGGGCCCCGTTCGCGACGCGCCCGGGCTCGTCCGCGATCCAGAGGAGGAGGGCGAGGACGACCAGTCCTCCGAGGAGTCCCGCGCTCCAAGTGTACGGAGCACCGAGCGCGAGGATCCCGAGGGTAAGCAGGACCACCAGCACGGCCGCGTCGGTCTGCCGGCCCGCCGACCTCGCTCGGAGCACGATCGCTCCTACGGCCCCGGCCCCTCCGATCGGGAGCGAGAGGAACCACGGAAAGGAGGTGAGCAGGCCGAACAGCTCCAGGGCCACTACCAGCACTGCCGCAGGAAGGCTCGCTCGGGCGGTCGCCATCGGTCGAGGGTTCGGGGCCGCCATCTAGGCCCTCGCCCGTATCGGATGCTCGAGCCGATACGCGAATTCGCCGAGCGAGGTGAGGTCCGTCCAGTCGATGATGGGAGCGTACGCCCGGATGGTCGCGAGACGCATCCGGCGCTCGAGCGTTCCGAGGCGGCTCGACATCGACTCCTCGCGGGCCGGAAGGACCGATTGTCGCGGCATCAGCGAGCTCCACGCCGGGTTGAGCACGATCACCCGGTAACCGCGGTGGCGAAGATGCACGACGAGGTCGCAGGCCGCCTCCCCGCCCAAGCTCGAGAGGAGGACGGTCGTTAGTCCCGGAGGGTAGTGGCGCCGGAGCGAGACGGCGCAGCGCTCGGAGATTCCTTCGACGGGGCTCCGGTGGGTCGACCGGATCGCCTCGCCGATGCGGACCGATTGACTACGGCCGGTAGCGAGGGGCACCGCCTCGAGGTACTCTCCGAACCACGCGTAGCCGACCCGCGCCTTCTCCCGAAGGAACATCCCCGCGATGCCGGTCGCCGCCGAGCGTGCCGCCCCGAGGAACCGCTCGTCCATCGCTTCGCCGAGGGCGCTCGGGCGGGTATCGACCAGGACGATCAGGTCCGCCTTGCGCTCGACCTCGAACTCGTTGGCGAGCCAGCGACCCCACCGCGCGCTCGCCCACCAGTTGATCCGTCGCGGGGGCTCCGTACGGGTGGCGGAGCGTATCTCGAAGAACTCCCCCGTGGTACCGAGTCGACGGGTCCCCATTCTGCCGATGAGCTGTCGGGGCTTCTCCAGCCGGACGGAGCCAAAGCGGGGGAACTCGAGAGGATAGAGGCGAAGGGCGAGTTCCTCCCGCGTTCCTTCCGCCGACCGTTCCACCAGCCCCATCGGGTCCCGCCAGGCTACCCTAGGGGGCGCGACGGTCTCCTCGATGGTATGCGTTGAGCTCCAACCGAGCTCGAACCGGACCGTCCCGGGCAGCCATTCGACGCGAGGCGGAAAGTCCTCGGAGAGCGTGTTCGGTCGGTCGAACGAAACGGTCAGGTCGTCCATCGCCGCCTCCGGACGCCCCCTTAGCTCTCCGACAATGCGAACGGTGCCCGATTCCCCCACGGCCCGCCAATCGAGGTCGACGGTCAACGCCGGTCGTGGGGAGGTGAACGCCGCTCCCGCGGGCGCGACCAGGAGCGGGACGGCGATCAGGATCAGGATCGGATTCCTGACGATGACCGCGGCGACCAGGAACGCGGCGCCCCCTCCTACGAGGAGATACCCGCGGCGAGTCCACAACAACGGCGGGGGCGACGGCGTGGGGCGGCTCACGAACCCGCCTCGATCTCCAACAGTCTGGATTCCACGTAGTCGAGAAAGCTCTCCCACGGAAGGCGGCCCAGCCGCTCCATCTCGACCGAGGGGCGAATCGGAAGGGCCGGATGGGCCAGAGCGCGGTCCACCCGGTCCAGGAGAAGAACGATCGATTCCTGGCTCATCGGTCCCTCCTGGAACCAGACGTCGCTCCCGCCGATCGGAACCGCCTCGTGAGAAGGCCCGCTGGGGAGCGAGTCTTCGAGACGGTCGCGTACGGAATCCCAGAGCACGAACCCGGCGACCGCGACCGCGAAGACAGCGGCAGGGATCGCTATGGCATCGTTCGTGCCGGCGAGGACCGCCTCGATCGTGGCCGTGATGGCAATCGCCGGAAGGACCCAGCGGAACGGGGCCTTCATCCGAACGCGCGGGACGCGCGGAGGTCGTACTCCGCGACCTGGATCGATTCGCGCGCGACCTCAAGGGTATCCACGCCCATCGAGTGCGAGGAGTAGCAGGCCTCCTCGAAGAGGCGGGTGAGGCGCTCGGCCGCTCTCGGACGAACGCCGAGCGGGATCAGGTGAACCCGACGGATCTCTTCCGGCGTGCGGCTGCTCGCGATCTCGACCGCGGGTTCGAGGCGTGCCATCAACCGAGCATACAGTTGAACGATCACCGAACGAGGGTCGGTTGCGTTCGTAAGGTTCGACGCAGCCTCCCGGAACACCCGGGAGACCTCGATACGAGCAGCCTGGGAAGCCGGCGCGGGCGCTGACCCCCGCATCCGAATCCTATGCGTTGCGAGCCCGGGGACGACGATCGTAACGACGACGAGAGCCGCTCCGATCACCGCGACGAACACGGGCCACGCGCTGAACGGAGGCGAGCGGGCCGCCGCGAGACCCACCGTCCCGTTGCCGCTCCCCGAGGAGCCTCCCGAAGAGGACCCGCTCCCCCCCGAGCCGCCACCGGACCCGCTGCCGCTTCCGCCGCCGGTACCGCTGCCCGAACCTCCCGAGCCTCCGGAGGAGCCGTTGCCGCTTCCGTTACCGCCGGTGCCGTTCGAACCGCTCCCGCTGCCCGAGCCGCCCGAGCCCCCGGAGCCACCGCCGCCGCCCGAACCGCCGCTGCCGGACGACCCGCCGGCTCCCCCCGATCCTCCCACCCCGTTGGACCCGCCGCCGGAGCTAGTGTAGGGCGAAGGCCCAGCGTGGAAGTGTGCCAGAGCGAGCCCGATGCCACCAAAGAGTCCGATAGGGAGGAGCGCCGCGACAGCGATCGTTGCGATCGCGCCTCGACTCTTCGAGAGCTCTCCGAAACGAGACCGGGGTTTGACGCTCCCACGCCGCCGTGCGCGCGAGGCGTTGTCCCGTTCGGGCATCGATGTCACGAGGTCGTCGTCGATCGCCGAGGAGGGAGGAGCCGGATCCGGGAGGGATTTCGCGATGACGCCCACGATGCAGGCGACAGAAATGACGAGGAGCAGCTCGACCTCGAGGGAAAGGGAGGAGGTCAGCGTACTCAGCCCCGCGGACGGCGCGGAAGCTCCGAGTAGGCTTGCTGCAGAACCTGCGGCGACCGCAAGCACCCCGATGACTAGGAGGGTGGGTGAGAATCCAGGTGCTCGGGCTCGGTGTGCTCGGGCCATACCGGGGCCCCCCACTAGCCAAGCACACCGCTCGTTATCCACCTTGCTACTCCATCGCATAGGGTTGGAACGACTCCCGGGACGTGCACCCCCATGATGCGGGGACCCCGGATCGTGCGGCACGGCGGGCTATGAAGGGCGAAACTCGCGCACGCGGTCGGGTCTGGCCCGGCCGGGTCCTGCGCTTAGCGAGGCTTGCAGTCGCGGTCGTCGGGCCCACCATCCACATATGCATATGCATACATCGTTCCATTGTTCCATATTCATGGTCCAGCCCGGAAGGGACACTAGATGGGGCGCTGCCGAACCCCAGCGCTCGGCGGTGAGGAGGACCCGTACCGTCGCCAGCCGATCGGGACGGCAGTCGAGGTGGATGGGAATGCGACGACTCCTAGGATTTGGGCCCGGTAAGGGAGGCGTCGGTCCCCCGATGACTGGCAAATCGCCGAGACGGGAAAGAGCCTACGCGGTCGAACGAGGCTTCGAAGCGACCCGCGCATGTCGGGCGAACCTCCCTCCTGAGCGGTGAAGGGGGTGAGACGGCCGAGCCAGGGGTACCCGCTGACGCCACGGTAGGCACCAGGTCTCGAGAAGACGCCCTAGCTCAGCCCCCAGCGACCAGCCCTCGCGCCACGATCCAGGCAGCCCGACCGGTTGCGTATAACTCCTGTTATACGCCTTCACCTCGAGAACAAACCCAAGCACTGAGGCGCCTCGACGAAGCCGACATGATAAATGAGGGGCTAAGAGACGTGAATAGCGCGTCTACCATTCCTAACTCATCGCTAACCCATCGGCACCCTTCTAGGCCCCTTTGGCACCAAAAAGGGGGGGTCTCGCGTGCAAACGGGCGACCGAGCACCGCGAAGTTGCCTTCGCTCGCAGTGGATCACGCCACTAATCCAGTTACGGCCATCGTAGACACCATAGTAACGTTGCTTCCATTACGAAGGACACTACAATGAGACTTTTCTCACCTTGAACCGCCACGAGCCACGAAACTGCTCGGGTCGATCGGTCAGCAGCTCCTCACACCCGTACGCTTCGAGAGCGCCGAGCATAGCAGTCACGAGCGGGGTGATTCCCGGGAAGCCCTGTAGTCGCTTTCCTGCCTCCTCCGTCCCCCGAGCGTCCAACGGCAGAACGGTGAGCCGCTGACGTAGGCGCCGAAGTGCGTTGAGCCTCTCCGCCCGCTGCTTGGACGGCGAAGAGGCCACCAAGCACAGGAGCTCGAGGAAGTTGGCCTCGGTAGTAGCGAGCTCGCTCCCCCGCAGCCGACGAAGCTGCTCGCGAACGTGTCCGCCCCCTTGAAGCAGCCTTAGCAGCACCGGCGTGTCGAGGGCTTTCACGGTAGCCTCCCTCCTGACCGGAGGCGCTGTAGACGAACGCGTTCGGCCTTCGCGCCTGCGGTTCCCCAGGCCCCCGCCAGATCCTCTACGCTTCGCCGTTGATCGAGAAGCCGTCGAAGGACAGTCGTAAAGCTCTCACCGGGCCGCTTCTCACGGACCAGTCCGTCGTAAACGGCCTTCTGCACGGCAATGTTACGGGATGACATACATATGCATATGCGTATATGGTATTTCAAACCTGCCGCGGACCCGTTCGCGCGACCCAAGTGGTACGCGTACCCGGTGGGGCAAGCCCACGTCGCAGAGGGCAAGAGGATCCGGTTCGACCTCGGCAGCACGATGGGTGAGCGCGAGGCGATGCGGTTGGCCGGACCCGTGGAGCCGGTTCGAGGTCACCGGAACGGGATTGTCGCCCGCCGGAGCGTCCCTGGTTAGCAGAAGACCGCGAGCTCAAACGACTGGTTGGTCGGAATCCCGGTCGCGTTGTAGGTCTCCACAAACACGGCCCACCCCTGACCCGAACGAGGGGCAACGCCGATCATCGATGGCGGAGGGTTTCCGCTGATGCCGACGGTCGCGACGTAGGCGCAGCTAGAGACATTCCGGTCGAAGAACACCTGGTAGTTGCCAGCAAGGGGGGAGATCCATCCCGAGGTCGTGCTGTTGACGCCACCTCCGTTCACGACCGAACCGTCGAAGCTGACGGTCGCCCAAAGACTGGTGGTGTAAGTCCCCTTCGAACTCGAAGGACCCGGGATCACGAAATTGAGGCCCACGGCCGCGACCGCGACTGCAAGGGCGATCGCTCCCAACGTCGTTCCCAGTCCTATCCTTCCGCCGACAGCCTTCGCCTCCAACCTTACCGGCGGTGGTGCGGCCGGCGCTTCTGTCGAACTCTGGGGTTGCATGCCGGTTTCGTGGGAGGTCGAGTTGAAATACGTTGGGTTTCGAGACGGCGGGATTGCCTACGACCTGGCGGAGGGCTCGGGGCCCCCGTTGGCGCTGGTGCGGATGACGACTGGCGGAGAAGCGTCGCTCACGGACGGCCCTTACGGTTCCGGGTGCCCCAGGAGCGACCACTTTGCTTCGGGGTCGTGGTCGGAGAGGGCATGCCACAAAAAGGAAAGTCGCTAATAAGGGGCGAGCGTCCGTTATAACGATGCCTTCAGGAACGATGGGCAAGTCCCTCCGGGCGCTCCGCCTGTGGACCGTAGTGTCCATGGCGGGCCTGATCTTCCAGTACATCGCCGGGCTGCTGACGAATGCGTACTCACCCTCGAGCGGCTTCACGAACAACACGGACTACTGGGCGATCAACTGGCATTGGACGTTCGGTTATGCGCTCGGAGTGATCGCCCTTGTTCTTCTAGTCCTTTCGGCCCTAACCCGAAGAGGTGCCTACATCGTGCTTGCCGCCGTTACTTTCGCGGGGGTCGCGAGTGCGGGCGTGTTCGGGATGCTCTTCGTGAACTCCTCGCCAAACGCCCCGGTCTACTCGATCGCGATGGGAGTCGCGTTCTTGGTCTCCTTTTCGGCGAACTTCCTGCTGTCGGGCATGATGATGATGGGCGATCGGGCGACCCCGGCTGCCCCCGCGGCGTGGAACCCCACCCCGTAAACGAGGGGCGGGCAACGTCCGCGGTGGTCCGTGCGAAGCAGAGATAAACCGGCCCGAGCCATCGCCCTTGGCTAGGGTTGATGAGAGTCCGGAGCCGCCCTTCACCCTCCTCAGGGGGGTTCTCCGCGGCGTGAGCGTAGAGTTCTACGTCCTCTCGCTGTCGCTCGGCGCCCTCTGCGGTCTCCTCTCGGCGATCTCGGCCCGCGGAGTGATGCGGTATCGTCAGTCCCGCTCCCGAAGTCAACTAATGTGGGCCTGCGGGCTCGCGCTCGGCGCCGCAGCGATGGGAGTCGAGACGATCGTCTATCTTGGGGTGGTTTCCGGTCCGATCCTTCAGGCCTACGTGTTCCTCTCCGCCGCGATCGTCGGGGTCCTCTCCCTCGGCGCGACCAAGATCCTTAGGAGTCCCAGGGTCGAGCGCGCCTACTCGGCGTACATCCTGGCCACTTCGGCCGTTGTCGCGGTCGCAAGCTTCCTCACGCCGCTCTCGACATCGATGGTGTCGAGCGGGATCATCACGGGGAATCCCCCGCTCTCGCTGATCCTCCTCTCGTCGCTCGTGACCGTCCCTGCCACCGTCGTCCTTCTCACGGCGACCGTCCTCTCCCTTCGGCGTTCCTGGAGATGGCAAACCTTGCTCATGGCCGCAGGAGCCGTGATCTTGGGCGCGGGCGGGGCCCTGTACATTGCCTCGTTTCCCGTCGCGCTCTACTATGCCGAGTTCCTTGGGATTCTCCTTCTCTTCCTCGGCCTAGTGAGCCTCTCACAGGCTTCGCCCAGCAGTTCGAGCGTGGCGAGACCCGCGAACTCATCGTGAACACGGTGGAGGACGGACCGGGACGGTCCGCGCAGGGGTGGGCGCTGTGGTCTTTCGATCGGCCATGCCCCCGATAGGCCGTAGCTCAACGCGACTGGGGCTCTACCCCCCTGCGGGCCGAGCTACCCCTTCTGTCGGGAACGGCTAGCGAAACGCCGCGATCGCCTTTCCCTGCATCTCGGATGGGACTGGCACGCCGAGCAGGGTGAGGACCGTGGGGGCAACATCCATGAGCTGCTCGGTCGGACCCCGCTGGCCGCGACCCTGGGCGGGGTCGGAAATGGAGTAGATCCCGTCGAACGAATGGACGGCGTCGTCCGGACCGGTGTCGTTCTCGTCGATGTAGAGCGTTCCGTACCCGATCGTGCCGATCGACCTCCACGCGACGTCCCCGAAGTAGACCATGAGGTCGGGGGCGTCCCCCTGAACGCTTCGGTAGATGTCGCGCGGCCGGCGCACATCGACCCCGAGCGGGGTGCCGTCCGGCCGACGGACCGAGCCGAGCTCCTTCGTAAGGCGAGCTTCGAACGCCGGAACGTCCCCGGGAGCGAGCGCTCCCTCCGGTTCCCTTCCTTTGATGTTGAAGAAGACGCGCGCGTAGTAGCCTCCGGCCCCCCAGGCGAGCGTCTTCGACCAGTCGACGTTCGCCTCCTCGAGCTGTGTCTTCGGGGGAGGCCGGGGCCCTCGGAGGGCGAGGTAGCCCTTCTGGATCAGCCATTCGTTGACGCAGAAGCACCCCTGCATCGCCTGGCTGCCGTGGTCCGAGAGAAGCAGCACTCGCACGTCGTCCGGCACCTCGTCCACGAACTGACCGATCTCGGAATCAAGCATCCGGTAGTAGTCCTCGACCACCGTACGAAGCCGTGCGTTCCCCTCGAAGCGTGGGTGGGCCGGGTCGAAGAATCTCCAGAAGGTGTGGTGCAGGCGGTCCGGGCCGATCTCGTGGAGCGCGAACAGGTCCCATCGCTCCTTCTTCCAGAGATGCCGGGCGACGGCGAAATGCTTGCGCGTCATCTCGATCAGTTCCTTGCCGATGCGGTCCCGGTCGTCCTGGCGGAACGTCACATCGAACGGATAGCCGCCCGAAACCCGGTCGATCTCGGCACGCATCGATGGTGGAGAGACGTAGTCCGTGGCGTTGTCGGGTGTCAGAAAGTCGGAGACGTAGACTCCGTTGACCGCAGGCGGAGGGTAACCGGGCGGCATTCCGATCACGCATACCCGCTTCCCCAACCGGGAGAGGCGCTCCCAGATGAGCGGTTTGAGAAGCGTCCGCGACGTCGGGATGTAGTTGTCCCAGTACGTCCCGGCCTTGCGGTGACGGAATCCGTAGACGCCGAGGGTCCCCGGGTCCATCCCGGAGAACATTACCGCCCAAGCGGGCACCGTGATGGGGGGGTCGATCGTTCGCAACGTGCCATAGCGAGATCGCCCGAGGAGCTCGCGCACTCGAGGCATGAGCGGTAGGAACTTCTCGAACAGGAGCCAGGGGGAGACGGAATCGAGGCCAATGACGAGGACCCGCTCGGCGTGGTCTGGCACGGGCCGTCCGAGCCTGGCTCCATAATAAGGCTACCCCGAAGCGACGTGTCCGAGCCCTTTCCACGGCGCGGGGGGAGGGTCGTCCGCCCCTCTTTTCGAAGGCGCAAGATACTTGACCCCCACCGGATTGGCGCCCCCACCATGCCAGGAATAGCCACCCTGCGAGCCAACCAGAACGCTACGATCGACGCGACGATCACGGCCATCTCCGAGATCCGGGACGTGACCACCTCCCGGGGTGCCTCGCAGGTCGCCGACGCCACCCTTCAGGACGAGACCGGAACAATCACGCTCACCCTCTGGGGGGACGACACGAAGCGCTTCTCGGTCGGGCAGAAGGTCCGGATCACGGACGGGTGGGTCAAGGACTTCCGAGGGAAGCTCCAGGTTTCGATGGGCCGATCGGGTACTATCAGCGTCCAACCGTAAGCAGGGTCCACAGCCCGCGACCTCCACTGTAAGTAGGGTGGAGATCGGCCTTCATTCACGTCGTCGGGCGTCGATGCACGGACGGCCGTGGAACGATGCTCGTTCGCAACGGGTGCGATGAACAGCGTTCCCGGCCCTCTCGTCCTCACGATGGCCTAAGCCCGCGGGTCGTCGGGTCTCCCCAGCCTCCGTATCCTCCTTCCCACCGCCCATGACCGATTCGTCGGGTCGAGTCGCCATCGTTACGGGGGGGACGTCCGGCATCGGCCGGGTCGTGGCCGAGGGGCTTGCGGCGAAGAGCATGACCACCGTGATCGTGGGCCGTGGCGAGGCCCGAACGGCTAGCGTGGCCCGCGAAATCGCCCAGGCGACGCAGAACCCCGAGGTCGTCCCCGTCCCGGTCAGCGACCTCGCGCTGCGCTCCGAGGCTCATCGGCTAGCGAGCCTTCTTCGGGGGCGGTACCCCAGGATCTCCGTCCTGGTCAACAACGCGGGCGCGTACTTCCATCGTCGGGAGGTCACGGCCGACGGCCTCGAGAGGACGTTCGCACTGAACGTCCTCGCCCCGTTCATCCTGACGCGCGAGCTTGCCGACCCCCTGGCCGCGGGCGCCCCGTCACGTATGGTCGAGGTTGCTTCGGAGGCGCACCGGGGAAGCCACGTCCCGTTCGACGACCTTCAATCGACGAGAGGGTACCGGGGATTCCGCGCGTACGGTCAATCGAAGCTCGAGCTCATGCTCCTGACGCGCGAGTTCGCGCGCCGATTCGGATCGCGGGGAATCTCGGTCAACGCCGTTCATCCGGGCTACATCGCTTCGGGGTTCGGGCGGAACAATCGGGGCGCGGTCGGGGTCGCGATGGGAGTGCTCTCCACGCTGTTCGGACGAAGCGTCCGACGAGGCGCCGAAGCGGAAATCTTCGCCGCGACCGACCCTTCCCTCGGATCGGCCTCCGGGGTCTACATCGTCCGCCGGTCGGTTCGCTCGGGCTCTCCGGCATCCCGTGATGAGGCGGGCGCCCGCCGGTTGTTCGAGGCGTGCTCGGAGCTGGCGGACGCCGCGACGTGAGCCCGGAACCCGACCGGGTTGCGATCGCTTGACGGCGGCGCAAGGCCAAATCCAGCGCTTCCTTGGGAGGTCGATGGGCCCCCGCGCCGCGAGCCCGCACTTCCGCATCGAGCGGCTCGGACCGGGCGTCTATGCGGCGATCGCATCGCCCACCGGCTCAGGGCTCTGCAACGCGGGGATCGTTGACCTCGGGGGCCGGACGGCCGTCTTCGATTCGATGCTGACGCCTGCGGCGGGCGCGGATCTGGCGAAGGTCGCGGAGCGACTGACGGGCCGACGTCCCGATTGGGTCGTGAACAGCCATTGGCATGGAGACCACATCTGGGGCAACTCGGCATTCCTCGAGAGCCACGTGGTTTCGTCGCGCAAGGTCCGGAACCTGATACTCCGCAAGAGTCGTCGCCAGTTCGAAGACTGTCGTCGGGAGTTCTCCCGTCAGCTTCCCGACCTCGACGCTCCGGGGTCTCCGATCGCGCCCACCGACCGGCCCCGGGTCCGAGGATGGTTCCAGGGAGTCCTCGACGCCCCGCGATCCCTCCGCGTCGTTCCCCCCGAGGTGACGTTCGAGAGGGAACTGGTCCTCACCGGGTCACGTCGCTCGCTTCGCTTGATCACGTACGGTGGTGGCCATTCGCCGAGCGATGTCTTTGGGTATCTCCCCGACGAGCGCGTGGTCTTCGCGGGGGATCTGGTGATGGTCGGACTCCATCCTTCGGTGAGCGACGGGTGGCCCGACCGATGGGACCGGATCCTGGGGCGGGTCGAGCGCCTTCGGCCGGAGCGGGTCGTTCCAGGCCATGGCGAGATAGGGTCGCTACAAGCGTTCCGTAGGGAACGTCTGTACATGAGGGAACTTCAACGGGTCGTCCGCCGCTCGCTGCGGCACGGTGAGTCCCTTCAAGAGCTGCTGAGGACCCCGGTCCCCAAGCGGTACCAGGACTGGGGATTCACGTTCATGTTCCCGGACAACCTCACGCGGACGCACCGACTCCTATCGTCTCGGAAAGGTGGCGCTCGGGCGTAGCATCGAACCCATTGCCGTCGATCCGCGTTCGGGTCGATGGTCGGCTGCCGAACCGGTACGCCCGAACGGCCGGACAGGGCGCGGCCCGAGACCGGGCGACGATGCGGTTCCACACCGCGTCTATGGCGGGCTCTCGCCCCGAATCTTTCTCGCGAGCGCGAGCAGTTCCGCTTCGGGAGGGGAGAACTTCTTCGTCCTCCACCAGTCGTCCCAGTGCAGGTCGTCGTCTCGCTTTCGCGGGATCACGTGAACGTGGAGGTGCAGGACGGTCTGCTCCGACCCCGGTCCGCTCGCGACGAGCAGGTTCTCCCCGTCCGTCCCCAGCCTTCGTCGTAGAAGCCGGGAAACCTCGAGGACCAGCTGGCTCATGGCCGTCCAATCCTCGGGCGTCACATCGGCGAGGTTGGTCGAATGCCGCCGTGGAATGACGAGGGCGTGACCGACCCGTATCGGCTGGATGTCCAAGAACGCAAGCGCGCGGTCGGTTTGCGCGATCCAGTGGGGGACTCCGATTTCACCCGCCACCATTCGGCAGAATATGCAGCCCGACGCCATCCCGCGGGGCAGGCGGATGTCCCAGATAACCCGGTCGAGGTTCGGCGTCGAGACGACTCCGCGCATCGCGTTCGTAGCCTGCCGGTCCGCCGCCTCGAGGGCCAGGTGTCGAGGCAAGGGAGTGCTGGCTACTCTTCGCCGACCGATCCGCCGGCTTCCGATTCGGCGTACTTGTGGACCACGTCGACGAACGTCGAGTGCGACCACGTGAGGGGCGTTGCGCTCTTCGGCTCTCCGGTCGTCCGGTCGACCTGCTCGGGGAGGAGACGGGTGGTCGTCGCGTGCGCGACCACCCAGTCGATCAGGTCTCGGCACCGCGACCGGTCCCCCAGGCGGAGGCGCGCTTCGGCCAGCCACAGCGTGCAGACGATCCACGGGTTCTCGTGACCGTAGTACTCGTCGCCCTCGTATCGAGCGAGGCCGCCCTGGTCGGGGACCCAGAGGCGCGCTTCGATAGCGTCGACGACGGGACGGGCCCTGGGGTCGGTCCATGGAAGGAGTCCCAGCTTCAGCGCGAGAAGGACGGACGAGTCGACCTTCTCGTCCCGGGGCGATATCGACCGGACGAATCGGCCGAGCGCCGGGTCCCAGAGGTGCTGGAGCGCAGCGTCCCGGATCTCGCCCGCCGCCTTTCGCCACCGGGTCGGGTCCTTGCCGATCTCCGTCGCGATGCGCGCTGCGCGCTCGAGCGCATGGGCCACGGCGGCGGTCGAGTAGGTGTGGATCCCCAGCCGCTCCTCCCAGAGGTCGAAGCTGGGAGCCGGTAGAGCGGTCGTGGGGTCGCGAAAGCTGGTAAGGAAGTTCGCCGCGCCCTTGACGAGCGGCCAGAAGCTGACGAGGACGTCCGGGTCCCCCCCTCGCTTGAAATGGTGCCACGCCGCCGCGATGACGCTCGCCGTCTGGTCGATCTGAAGGAACGGGGGTGGGTGCCACGTGGAGCCGATCGCTCCGTCCGGGAAATGACGGTGGAAGAACGAACCGTCCGGGTTCTGGCACTGCGCCGCGAACTCGAGGAACCTCGAGGCGTTCTCGTAGAGGCCGGCCTCGTCCATCGCCTTCGAGACGTAGCCACCGTCGCGCCACCAGCAGTAGTTGTAGGTGTCGCCGGCGGCGACCAGCGACCGGGTGTCGGGCGACGCGATGATCGAGCCGTTCACCCCCGTCGCGTGCCGCATCAGCAGCACGCTCGATCGGTAGACCTCGCGGCCGAGTTCGCTGAGCCCCTTCGGCGGCCGGGGCAGCCGACGGGCGACCCACGACTCCCAGAACTTCTCCGATTCCTGAACGAACCGGGCCGTGCCTCCCGTTCGAACGTACTGCCGGACGTCATGGACCCCGGGGAGGGAGCGCCCCGCGGCCATGAACAGCCGCACCTCGACCTCGGCGCCCCCCGTCGGCTCGAGGTCCCACTCCATCACGCTGTCCGCGGCACCGTGCGCCACGGCGCGGCCCTCGAGGCGGCCGTCCTCGGCGTCGACGTACGTCCCTTGGAGTCCTTTGAGGGTGTGCTCGCCGCAGACGGCCCGGGTGAAGATCGGGTCGGAGAAGAACTCGAAGAAGTAACCGCGTTTGTAGTGGACGAGGGATTGCGCGGCCGGGTCGACGTAGGCGGTGTCCTGGTACATCGACTCCGCGATCTGGAACGCATGGTAGGCGAACAGCCGGACCGGTCGGGGCGGATCGGTGGTGAGACGGAGGACGCGGGCGACAAGGTCGTGGTTCGGATGGACATGGTCTCGGACCGAGATCCGGATACCGTGGCCGTTCCAGACCGATTGGGGAAGGTGACCGCCTCCGTAGGGTCGCTGCTCGATCGCGTAGCCGTTGCCCCGTCTCAGCCACGCGAACCGGCTCGCGTTCACGTCGTAGACCCCCAGCCGAGCCTCCCGAAGGTGCTGGAACTGCCCGGGGTACGGGTAGAAGAGCTCGTTCCAGTCCCCGTTCTCGTTGACCGTCAGGAGGACGCGCCCGTTGCCGGCGACCTGAGTGATCATTCCGTTGGCGCTCCGTCCCCCGTCCGCTCGCCGGCCTTCGCGCGGCCGTCGGAGGAATCTGGCAGTCGCGAACCCTTAACGATTGGGTTCGACTCCTCGTGAACCACGGCCGACTCGCTCCGTCCGGATCGTGGCCTTCTTCCCCGGACGCGGGAGCCGCGGGCGGCGGGCGCTTCCTTCGACGACCCGACGCGCACGGAGCTCTGGAGGGGGATGGCCCACCGTGTCTAACGGTCAGTATGCGTACTCTCGATCCGACGGCGGGACAGATTCCCCCGGTGTGTCGGCAAGACGGTGGTGGACCAGGAGGAGGAAGACGCCTGCGACCGCACCGCTGAACAGGAGCGCCAGGACCGCGACGCCCAGCGAGTCGAGGTTCCGCAGATGGAGGTACTCGCCCTGCCGAAGAGCGCGGCGCATTGCCGCTATCCGGAGGATGACGAGGATCGTGGGGAGCCCGAGGAGGATCACCACGAGCACGACCGGCCCGGCAAGGCCGAGCCGATGGTTCGCCGAGTCGACCCAGAGGTAAGCGACGAGGATTAGGAAGAATCCCACCAAGGCCAGCACCGCGAAGAGGTGGGCGAGCAGGAGATACGTCCGAATCCGCCCCAGCCCGATGATGGGCCGGCCCCTGGCGCGCACTAGCGACGCCAACATACGGTGGGAAATCAACGTTGTGATGGGCACGAGGGAGACGGGGAATCGAGTTCCCCCACCCCAACGTCGCCCTCGTGCGGTAGCGGCCTTCGTCACTCGAGGGCTTGGCGAGGGAGATTCAGAGTGGCGCAGCCGGGCATCACGAAGTTAGAGGATCGGACGCCCTCGGGTCGGTCGACTCCGATCTACCGTTCGATGGCGGGCCAACGGTCATTCACGGGCTCTTCGGGGAGCCGCGATCAGCACGGGCAGGGCCGATCCTCCAGCACCGGCACTGCGCTTACGGCGGCAACGGATTCCCGCTCGAGCGTGGATGCTTCGGGGCCGTGCCGACGTACGACCGTCCGGGGGCGGCTGAGCGAGTCACTTCAGAACCGGCACGCCGAGCCGGTCGAGCGCGCGTCGGCGGAGGTCGGTCATCGCATTCATGTAGTTCGCGTAGGCGTCGAACGGGCTCTCGTAGCTGGAAAAGTACTGGTGCACGCCCTGGTCGGCGCCGTGTCCGCTCACGTACATGTAGTAGAAGTGGTCCGAGGTCAGGAGCTTCCTCCAGTCGGCGAGGATCCCTGGGTCGCCGGCTCGGCGGGCGAGGACTCCGACCTTCTTCGCGGCCTCGAACGCCGAGCGCTGGAGGTCGTTTCCGAGCCAAGCGCCGAGGTCGCGGTTCTGGTCGGCCCAGCTCATCGTGTACGGAACGCTGATCGGGGCCCGTGGGGGTCCGTCGATCGCCTCCTCAACGGTCGCCCAGGCGAGCCCGGGATGTCGGCGGATCTCACCCGGTAGGGCGCTCAGGAACTCGAGGATCCCCGTCCGCCCGGGGTGATGTTCCCCGAACGTCTCGAAGTCCATGAAGAGCCCCACGAGCTCTCCGGGGGTTGCCGCGATCCATCGGGCGTACTTGTCGGCGGTGAGCGGAAACTCGCTCCATCCGGTCGAGGAGAACCGGAACCCCACGTCGTCGCTGAGCGGGTAGTGTCGAAGGAGGAGGCGCACGGTGGGGGCCGACGCCGCACAGTATCGGTAGGTTGGGGGCTCCCCTTTGAGGACCCCTTCCCAGCCCTCGGCGAGCATCCCGTGGAAGCGCTGAGCCTCCGCGAACCGGGCGAGGTCATCGGAGTACGCGAGCTCGGTGATCCTGAGGACCTTCGGATCGGCGCCGAACTCGGTGCGGAGCATCTCCCGGTGCTGGGCGACCTCGTCCGCGAGCTCGGGGGGCGGCACCAGGAACGCGAGCGAGTGATAGTACGTCTCGGCGAGGAGCGCGACCCGACCCGTGCGGTGAAGGGCCCGCAGAAGGTCGATCACGTCCGGTGCGGCGAGCCGGGCCTGCTCGAGATACGTCCCCGTGACGGAGAGGCTCACGCGGAACTCCGGGTACTCCGTGAGGGCCCGAAGCAACCTCTCCATCGTAGGGCGATAGCAGCGTTCGGCGATCCCCCGGAAGATGGCGAGGTTGCGCTCCACGTCGAAGTACGACCGGCCGGACCCGAGGTCGAGGAACCGGAACCGGGCCAACCTCCACGGCTGGTGCAGGTGGAGGTAGAGGACGACCTTCAGACCGGCACTCCCGCGGCCCGCATCGCCTCGAGGTAGACCGCGACCGTCTCGCGCGCTCGCTCCGGCCAGCCTTCGCGCAGCGCCTCCCAACGGCCCTCCTCGCCCATCGTCCGGCGAAGCGTCGGGTACTCGAGGAGCTCCGCGATCCGGCTCGCAAACTCATCGACGTCCCAGAAATCGACCCGGAACGTCCCCGAGCTGATCTCGGCGACGCCGCTCGTCTTCGAGACGATCGTCGGGACGCCGGCCGCCATCGCCTCGAGTGCGGCGATGCCGAACGGCTCGACCACCGACGGAAGGACGAAGACCGAAGCGCCCGAGAGCAGGATCTCCCGCTCCTCGTCCGTCACCTTGCCGAGGAACATCGCGCGGTCGCCGACCCCAAGGTTCGCCGCCAGCTGGACCAGACGGGGGTACTCGGGGCCCTCGCCTGCGACCACGAACAGAACGTCCGGAAAGTCGGGTCGGACCTTCGCGGCCGCGCGAAGGAACGTGTCGACGCCCTTCATCGCGGCCAACCGGCCGACGTACAGGACGATCCGTTTCGTGGGGTCGATCCGCTCGAGCCGCTCGGTCGGCCGGACGGCGTTGTAGATGACGCGGACCTTCTTCGGGTCGGCCGCGTACCGGTCGATCAGCTGTTGTCGAAGGTGGCGGCTGACGGCGATCACCCGGGTCGCCTCGCGGATCCCTAGTCGCTCGCGGTCGAGGATGTGGTCCCACGGATGGCCCAACGAGCGGTCGTACTCGGTCGAGTGGACGGTCATCACGAGAGGTCGACCGAGCTTTGCCGAGAGGAGAGAACCTCCCAGCGTTCCGAACCAGTCGTGCGCATGGACGATGTCGACCGGGCCGAGGTCGTCGAGCCGCTGGATCCAGGCGTTGTAGCCGTCGATCGCGTCGACGAAAGGACTCTCCGGAGTTCCGCCGGTCCAGTAGGCGGGCGGGAACTCGCCCTCCTTCGACGGAGTCGGCTCGCCGGGAAACCGGAACGTGACGCCGGCGACGGGGGTGAACGGGCCCGAGAACGGCGTGAGGAACGTGATCCGATGACCGAGACGCGTCAGCTCTCGGCAGATCTCGAAGCAGTGGACCCCCAGGCCTCCGGTGTGACTGGGCGGAAACTCCCACCCGACCATCAGGACGGAAAGCGGCCGCTTGGGCGCCGGGGGACGTACCGCCGTGGGTTCGGTCGGTTTCTCGCGGGAAGGTCCCCGGCGCGGGCCGGTATCCAACGAGGCCCCGCGCGCTCGATGCGAGTCCACGGTGGAGGGCACTTTGGGCCGGCCGCGGCCTCGACCGGACGCGCGACCCCTTCGATTGGGTTGTGCCTTCCTTGGGCGGGAACTCTTCGTGCGCGGAGGGGGGGTCATGACCGTGTGAGTCGCAGACGTCCGGACGGACCCACGCGGACGGGGCAGATGAAGGCGTCCCCGCCACGATCGGTTCCCCACCTCGAAGGGAGCCGGCCGCATCGCCTCCGCCGAGGAAAACTGCTAAGAGGGCGCGGACGCGCTTCCCTCAATCGTGATCATCACGCGAACTCCCCTTAGGATCAGCTTCGCGGGGGGAGGGACCGACCTTCCGTCGTTCTACCGCGAATACGGCGGCGGCGCCGTGACGAGCGCAGCGATCGACCGCTACATCCATGTCCTGGTCAACCCGAAGTTCGACCGGTCGATCCGGGTCGCCTACTCGAAGACCGAGAACGTCGAACGGCTCGAGCACCTCCAGCATGGACTCGTTCGTGAGGCGATGCGTGTCACCGGCGTTCACGAGGCGGTCGAGGTCCACACGATCGCGGACATCCCTTCAGAAGGGACCGGCCTCGGCTCGTCCTCCACGCTGACGGTAGGGCTCCTGAACGCCCTCTACGCCTACCGGGGCGTCCTCAAGGACCCCGCCGAGCTCGCGGAAGAAGCGTGCCGGATCGAGATCGACCGGCTCGGGGGGACGGTGGGAAAGCAGGACCAGTACATCGCGGCGTTCGGCGGAATCCAACACTTCGAGTTCCGTCCCGACGACAGCGTTCGTGCGGCGCCGATCCCCCTCCGCGCTACCGACCGCGAGGCGCTGAGCGACCACCTCTCCCTGTTCTACACCGGCATCACCCGCAACGCGGAGGGCATCCTGAAGCAGCAGAACGCGCGGACGGAGACCAACAAGGATTCCCTCTTCCGCCTCCGGGACCTCGCCACCGAGGCCCGGACCGCGATCACCGCCTGCGATTGGCCCCGGCTCGGAGCGATCCTGGACGCGGGCTGGATCCTGAAGCGGGGCCTCACCTCGGGGATCTCGAGCGACGAGATCGATCGTCGCTACTCCGCGGCCAAGGCCGCCGGTGCCTACGGAGGGAAGATCACCGGGGCGGGTGGAGGGGGGTTCCTCCTCCTGATGCACCCGCCCGAGCGGAGCCGGCAGGTCGCCTCCGCGCTCGCCCCGCTCGAGCGATTCGCCGTGCGGATAACCCCGGAGGGATCGCGGATCCTGTTCGTCGGGCGATAGAAGGCGCCAGGGCAACTCTCACCGACGCGGACCGATGAGCTCTTCGCGCGCGACAGCCCCGTACGACCCGAGGGCCTAGCGACCCCGTCGGAGCGCGTTCGCTCTCCGCTCGCCATGCCTAAGACAGCGCCGCGGGATCACGGTCGAGGAGGGCGCGCGTACCTTCGCGGTGAGCGAGCCGACGGGGGCGCGCGACTAGAACCCCGCAAGAAGCTCCTCGATCGCGGCTCTTGGGTCGTTCGCCCGAGTGACGGCGCTCGCGACCAGCACGCCTCGACTTCCGAGCTCGAGGGCCCGCACGACGTCCCGTCGGCCATGGATTCCCGCCCCGCAGAGGACGCGCGAGGTCGGCGAGACCTGCTGCACGGCGCTCACCGTGTCCGATACGACATCGGGGCGCGCGGTGGAGACGGCCCGGTCTCCGCCGATCAGCTCGGGGGGCTCGACCGCGAGGTAGGGGGGCCGCCACCCGGCGAGGTTTCGCGCTGCCTCGACGTCTCGAGCGCAGACCACGGCGACCAGCCGAAGCGCGGCGAGGCGATCGACCGCGTTCCGGACCGCCTCGGCGGGCAACGGGTGTTCGGAGTGGTTGACGAGGCTACCGACCGCGCCGGCCGCACGTAGCGCCTCGGGCGGCACCCATCCGGTCCTTGGACCCGCGTCGACCGGGTCGACGTGCTGCGCCAGCACGGGAATGCTAAGCTCGGAGGCCAGCCGACCGAGATCCGGCATCGCAGGGGCGATCGCGACCGAGACTCCCGACGACCGACCCAGCTCCTCCAGGAGCCGCCCGAGCGTCTCCGCGCCAGGACCGAGACACGAGGGGTAGGCCTTCAGGTTCAGGAGGAAGAGCGGGTCGCCGAGAGAGAGGGCGTCAGCGGGCGGTGGCGGGCTTCTCGCGCTTCGGGCGGGAACAGATCGCGTACTCGTCCCCATCGAAGAAGACCTCCCGGTCCGGGTGCTTCCGCTGGAGTTCGGAGATGCGGGAGAGGACGTCCTCGAGGGTCGTCGATTCGTCATTCGGATCGATCCTCAGGTGGACCGTCTTCTCGGACCGCTCGGCGGTGTGACCCGTCCCGGGCATGGTGCTACGAGAGGATAGGCAACACAGGCGGGGGCATTAAAGGTTCCACGGTGCCCGGTGGAGGAAGTCCGTAGTCCTAGAGTTCAGGTTCGGCCAGCGACTCTCCCACCGACGATCGATGCTTCCCCGGGCAGAACGGAGCTCCTCCGTCCTCGACGGTATGTTCTTCGCAGCCCGTCGTCACGCTCCCGCCCTCACGCCGCTCCCACCCCGCGACGGATTCTCATCGTGGCGGACCGACGCTCTCCCTCGGTGCATTCCGGCGAACTCTCCACTCGTCGCCACTGCGAATCGATCAATGCCGGCCGGGCGTGTGGCGCTCCCAATCTCCCCGCCCGCGGTAGGGCACTCGTCCGATTTGGCCCAGTCGTCGAGGTGTGCGGTACACCGCGCCATCACGCGGCCGCCTAGAGCGGTTGGCGGGCGTACTCGAAGCCATGGAATAGATCGCTCGCTCCGCCGACGAACGCCGCCAGACTGAGGGCGAGTAGCCCGTCGCCGACGATGTCGATAATCTCCGGGAGCGCGCCTAGTGGAACGATCGTGGGGATCGTCCCGAGGTACGATGCGATGGCTAGGCCGGCCAGTCCGATGAGGACGGCTCCGATCCCCGCGAGCGCACGTGCCGCATGGCTCAAGATAATCGCGACGCGTTGATTCGGGGCCTTCCGAGAGATCTGGCGCTCCCGGCGCCGAAAGGTACCCAGCAGCTGGCGACCGGTTCCTGCGAGCACGCCGGCGATCGCGAAGAGAATGAGACGGGGCGCCGCGGCCGATCCGACCGACGGGAGCGAGATGTGGACCGTGCTCGAGCCCCCGGAACCGGTGACGCTTGAAGCGATCTCGGTGAGGACTTCCGCGGTCGAGAAGATGCCGACGGCGAGAACTGCCCGACTCGCGATCATGGCCCCAGAACCGGCGATCGACCAGGCCTCGTGTGACTTCTGGAGGTACGGTAGCGCATTGCCGGGCCCGAACACGAGCGTGGCGGCCCCCAACAGGGCGACGTCCCCGGCCGATCCGACCAGGACGCTCCGGAGCGAGGATGCAAGGACCGACCCCGACGGAGGGTTCGAGGATAGGGCCTCTGCGATGAGGGTGGCAAGAGAGAATGCCTCGGTGGCCAGAAGGCAGAGGGAGATCCCGGCCAGCATTCCCCCGAGGAGCATCAGGAAGGCCCCGGAACGGCCGAACCAAGCCGATCGTTGGACGGACGGTAGGGCGGCACCTGCAGGTGAGGCCGGAGCCGGAAAGGAATGCGGATCCAGGAGAGGAACGGGCCGAGCGCGGCTCGCGCCGCCCTCGGAACCTCCGGAAGGCATGGGCTCGGGCGACCACCCGCTGGTCTACTGATGCGTCAAGGGGGGACGCAGAACGAGCGCGTGCCCCGCCACCGCTTCCGGCATCGCGGGGCAGGATGGAGCTCCAACGAATCGCACTGCGGGCCTTCGACCCCGCCGCCCGGCGCTGCGATCCTGGTCGGTTCGTTCACCGGTCAGCCGCCCGACGACCTCGGAATGACCGTGCGCGCATAGGTCGGGACCCTCAAGAGATGGACCGCGGCGACCGACGCCCAGAGCAGGACGGGGGCCGCGACCAGCCGTTCCATCCCCCCGGGTCCGAGACCGAGATAAAGCTGGACGGAGAAGAGCAGGAAGGCGACGATCCCGACGATCCCGGAGAAGATCGAGTAGGCCCGGTATCCCCCCCATCGCGTGTCGCGGAACATCGCGACCGCGAGGACGATCAGGGCAAGGTTCCCAAGAACGAAGGCGACGATCGCGAAGGCAATGTGCGCATCAGGGTTCACGTTCTCGGGGAACACTCCGACGCCGACCGAGCCGACCCCGGCGAGAGCGAGAAAGCCGAGGCCGACCGTGGAGCTTCGGCGCGAGGGGAAGGCGGTCTTGACGAGGATCGCGCCGAGTATGACTAGGAGCCCGAAGACGATGATCGACGCGTCGAACACGACGTGCCACGGGGAACAGACCTGGTGGGATGTGCTCGTGGGCCAGGCGCCGCACGCGGTGTTCCCGAGGTCACTGATCACGTTTGCCGACAAGCTGTACGAAGGCGTGAACGCGAGCTGGACAACGACCATCGCGGCGACGAACTGGAGGACCGCGATCAGCCAGACGGCGGCACCGTGATGGACGCTTCGGTGGACGAGCGGACCGAGCCGGGGCGCGGGCACGGGGCCCGGAACGGTCGGCTCGGGCTCGGCCATGGTCCGTGGGGGCTCTAGTCTCGGCGAGCGTTTCGCTCGTACGACGCATCGCTCGTCCGTTTGAGCCGGGCTCCGTCGCGGTCGCAGACGGGCCTCGCGCTGGGCGGGACGTCGATCACGTAGCCCCCACCACACTTCGGACACTCGTAGTACGGCATCGGGTCCTTCGGGAGCTCCGTAGCGGACCGACTTATTAATGCGATGGCCCGCATCCGAACGGATCGGTGAGCGGCGCGCCCCGTCCTGGTTGGTGAAGAGCGACCGACCTCGCCGCAGGACCCCGCGGGCGCCCCGCACGCGAGACCGAGGTCCGGCGCCCACCCCCGACGCCGGAGCTCAGAGACGTTCTCCACGCGAACGGTTCCTCGCCACCAACCGTTATCGTGCGGAACGGGAGTGGCAACGCTACGAAGGGACCCCTCAACGAGACCTGTTCCGCCAGCTCAGAGTCCGGTTTCTCCTGCGTCACGCGGTCGACGGAGCTTGGGCTCTCGACGTCGGAGCGGGTCCGGGGCGGTTCACGCCGTTCGTCGGCGGACCCAGCGCCCGTCGTGTGGCCCTCGACCTCGCCGGGCCTATGCTCGAGGCGATCCCGAAGCACCTCGCGGCCTGCGCGCCGGAGTGCCTGAGGACCCTCGAGCGCGTCCGAGGCGACTCCCTCCGACCGCCGTTCCGGCCCCGAACTTTCGGCGAGGTCGCGGTCCTAGGCAACACGCTCGGCTTCGCCGGAGAGCGGGGTCTCGAGCTGTTGTCCGAGTGCGAAGAGCTCGTAGCGCCAGGAGGCACCCTGGTGGTCGAGATCGCCCCGGGTCCCGGCGAAAGGTCGCGCTACCTGGAACGCCTGCCCCCACGCGCTGTCGGGCGTCTGCTCATTGCACCCTCCAGGGCGCTGGTTCCCCGGATCGCCCGCGAAGGGTTCCTCGCGGAACCGGTGCGGCACGACAACCCTTCGTTTCGGCGGTGGGATGCCGGAGTCGTGATCCGACGCTGGGAGTCCCTCGGATGGGAGCCGTTGGAGGTCCTGGCGGTGGCTCCGGCGTTGGGGCCCGACAACGCACGCTCCGCAGAGGTCCAGCTTCAGCCCCGCGCGTGGGGTCACCTTCTCGAGATCGAGGAGGCGTTGGGCCGCCGGGAGGAGCGATGGCCTCTCGCGGCCGCCGTCCTCCTGTCCGCTCGGCGCGGGCCTCTCAACCCAACCTCTTAAGACCCGCGCGCACCCATCGCTTTTGTCCTCTCCATGGCTAAGCGACCGTCCACGGACCCTCGATTGGCTCCCTCAGGACGGTCCGTCGCGGCCGTTCCGCCGGAGGAACTGGACCTCGCGAAGCGGGACGCGCTCCTTCAGCTCCGCATCGGACGCTCCGCCCACTTCTACGCGATCGTGGTCTCCGCGTTCCTCGCGATCGACGGAGTGTTCCTTCTTGCGATCCACCCGATTCCGACCCTCTCGTCGAGCGACCACGGTCCTTCAGCCCTCGGCCCGACGTTCTATCTCCTGCTCCCGCTGCTCGCGGGCCTGGTCCTTGCCGTCGTGGGACTGTTGTCGAAGTGGGGGGAGTTCCAGCTATGGCCCTGGGAGCCGCACTTCTCCGCCACGGTCGCCGCCGTGGGCGTCAACGCCCTCCTCGCCGCCATCTACGTCACCCGTCTCGGCGGCTACGGACCGTTCGCTGACCTCGGGCTCTACCCGTGGTTCCTCCTGCTTACTCTGGTAGGCATCAGCCTCGCCCTTCTCGCGATGGTCATGACCTGGACCCCCTGGGCGACGTCCCAATGGGCGAGTGCCGTCTGCTCGGTGCTGCCGATCGCGACGGTCGCTCTCGTCTACTTCCCGCCCGCGGGTACGGCCGACCTTCCGATCGCCACCGCGATCGCCCTCTTCCTCTCCGCCTTCCTCTACCAGACGTCCGGGTCGTTCCTCCACCTCCTTTCGTCGGGCAGTCCGGCCAGCGAACAATCGGTCATCGTCTCCGGCCAGAGCCGCATCGTCCGACTCGCGGAGGAGGTCCGCTTGAAGGAAGAGGCGTTCCGGTTCCGCGAGTCGACCCTGGTGAAGCGCGAGGCAGACGTGGAAGCCGCCGAGTCGGGGGTCCGGCGACAGCAGGCGTACGTCGCCGAAGCGCGGCGGCAGCTCGATCTGGCGGAGAAGGGCCATCGGGCGAAGTCCGACGAGCTCGCCGCAAAGGAGCGGCAGCTCGCGGGTCACGGCGCGGAGCTGATCGGTCGGGTCCGCCAGATCGAGGACCGGATCAAAGCGGTCGAACTTCGCGAGCGGGAGGTCGCCTCCCAGGTCCCGGCGCTCGCCGGTCGCGAGCAGCGGATCGCGCAACGAGAGGGGGAGCAGGCCAAACGCGACGCCGAGCTTCTCCACCGCCAGCAGGAGCTGGACCGCCGGGCCTCCGCTCTGCCGGAGACCGAGGCGCGTCTCGAGGCACGACGCAAAGCGCTCGACCAGAAGACGACCGAGATCCTGCGGCGCGAGGGCGAGGTCGCCGCGAAGCAGGCCGGCGGAGGGGCGGGCCCCTCGTTGGCCTCGGCCCCCGGAGCGCGGGGGTCCGCGGACCTCGGAGCCCGGGAGGCCCGGCTCCAGCAGCTCAAGTCGATCCTGGACGAGCAGAACACCACCCTCGGCCGAAAGGCGAAGGACCTGGACGGCCGCGCGAAGAGCCTCGAGGATGCGCGGGGCAAGGCGGCCGAAAGGGAAGCTTCTCTCGCCGTCCGGGAGAGCGCGCTTCGCGAGCGAGAGGCGGACCTGGGGGAACGGTTGAAGGCGGCCGACGAACGACGGTCCCAGTACGAGACCGCCGCGACGGATTACCAGAACCGCTTGGCCGAAGTGGGTCGCCTCCAGGTCGAGTCGGCGCACAAGGGGGCCGACCTCGACCGTGGACTCCAATCGATCTCGGAGCGCGAGAAGTCGACCCAGGAGCGCGAGGACCGCGTCAAGGCGGCCTTCGACGAGATCGAGCGGCGGGAACGCGACGTCCTAGCCCGCGAACGCACGGTGAACGCCACCGAGGCCGAGGTCAGCCTCCGACGACAGGAGATCGCGCGCGGGGGCGACCTCCCGATCGCCGGGCTCGCGGCGATCGCGGCCGTGGACGCGGGCGAGGGGGTCGGCATCCGGGCCGTGTCGCGAGGAAGTCGGGCGCGCGGCGTGCGCTCTCGCCCCCTTGCCGCGGAGCCAGCCCCGGGGGAGGAGGCCGCGTTCACCGACACTTTAGCCCCCCAGAGCGGGCGGCGCTACGCCGACCGCCTCCCGACCGGGACTCCGCGCCTCGACGAGCTCCTCCTGGGAGGGTTCCCCCCGCGGAGCCACGTGATGCTGGTGGGCGACGCGTTCGTCGGCAAGGAGGTCGTCCTCTACTCGTTCGTCGCGGAAGGACTGAAGCGCGGAGAACCGGTGGTCCTCGTGAGCGCCGCGCGCTCGAAGGACGAGGTATCGGAGAACGTCGGCATCGTCCTCCCCCAGTTCCGGGAGTACGAGCAGATGGGGATGGTCACGTGGGTCGATGCATCGGGTTCGGGCGGTCCGAGCGCGCCGAGCACAACCCCGACGACGAGCTTGACGACCACAACCGGTCCCGACGACCGAGCGGGGATCCTCACGGCCCTCGTTCAGGCCGCGAAGAGGATCGAGGACGAGAAGCGCGGACCGTTAAGGGTCGGCTTCCTGGGCCTGTCGGCGGTCCTGGCCCACTCGGACGACCGGGCGAGCTTCTCGTTCCTTCAGAACGTTGTGGGGATCCTGAAGCCCCGGGACGGCCTCGCGATGTACTCGCTCGAAGGCGGGACCCTCTCCGAGCCCCAGCTCGAGTCGATCCTCAGCCGTATGGATGGGGCCATCGTGTTCCGCCAGGACAAGGACCGCACGTTCCTCTCCGTCCGGGGGTTCGGCGACGTGGAGACCCGGGACTGGGTCGAATGCCGAGCGACCAGCCGGGCATTGGTCGTCGGGTCGTTCGCGTTGGAAAGGATTCGATAGACCGGACCCCCCCGCAGCGTCGCCCACCCGAGGGGTCACGGATCCCAGAGATGCAGGGACCTCCCCGCTCGGGTGCCCGGCTCGGCCCGCGGGAGGGGACCTACTCCTCCCCCATCGTCCGCGGTTTAGGGATGACCCTCGGTTGGTCGGCGAGGGTAGGCATGCCGGTCTTGCCCTCCACGAGGTCACAGTCCCGCCAGTTGACACCGACCGTGACGTTCGGGAACGCGACCTTGAGGGTGTAGTTGGCGAGCTTCCCCACGACCAGCCCCTGCGAGCCCACCACCAGGTTCGGGTTCATGACCGACAGGTCTCGCGTCAAAACCACCCTCGTCTGGCCCTCCACGACGCGGTCGAGTTCCTTGCGGTCTTCCATTCAATCCTCCTCCACCCTCCGGCTTCCTTAACCCTGGTGGAGCTCCCCTGCGGCCCTTCGGGGCCAGGGATGCCCTGTAACACGCAATTCGCGTAGAAACGAGACCATTATCTACTAGGACCCTCGTCTCCGCAATCACATGCCAGCGGCGAGTCAGACCATGGAAACGATGGGCGGAATGGGCGGGGGGGCTCCCCCCATGGAGGCGAAACCGGAAGCGAAGTCGAGCACGACGGTCCTCGGCTGGTTGGCCTTCGGCGCGGCGTTCATAATGGCAGGGCTCGCTAGCCTGCCCACACCTTACGGGAACAGCTTCGGCACCGGGTACCAGTTCGGAACCTACTTGCTGATCGGGGGCGGCTCGGTCTATTCGTTGGCCGTTCTGTTCAGCGGCCTCGGACTGCTGCTGGCGGGGTTCATCAGCCTCTGGAAGGGACATCAGTTCCAAGGGTCGGCGTTCGCGGTCTACGGATTGTTCTGGATCTCGTTCGCGACCGCACTCACCGCCGCTCCGATGGCCTACAGTCTCTCGGCCTTCGCGTTCATCTTCGTGCTCATCAGCCTGACCTTCCTGATCAGCTCGATGAAGCACGGGTGGGGGACGTTCTTCCTCTTCCTCCTTACCACCGTCGCGTTCATCCTGTGGCTCGCGGAGTTCTGGCTGGTCGCTCCGTCGGGAACGAAGGCCGGGTCGCTCTCCAGCGGCATGAGTTGGGCCGTTGGCGGGGAGTTCGTGCTTACCGGTATCGTGGCCTGGTGGGGTGCTACGGCGGAGCTCGCGAACTCCACCTACGGTCGAAAAGTCCTCCCGATGTAGGTCGGGGGGCTCCCCAGCGACAACCCTTTCCTTCCTCTCCTTTATAATCCTCCCCGATTCTGACGGCATTCGCCGTCCTGTTCTGGGCATCGGGCGCTCGGGGGCCAGTTCGAGGCGTACCGAGGGTCCGCTTCAAGGCGTTCTTGGTCTGCTCTCAATCGTCGGGTGGTCTGGCGTGAGGGCTGCGGAACCCACCCCGAGGGGATGGCGATGGGGGCTCTGGACCCCGCAGGGAGCTACGTCGGAACGATCACGGGTCAACTCTTCGTGAGCTCGATCGCACGGCGGTCCTGGTCCCTCGTTCGATACCAGTTCCCCGGGTGCATCCCGTAGCCGGGTCGGACTCCGACCTCGAACCGTAACCGGTCCAGGGGACCGGCGCCCCTACGTGACGGCCGGGCCGGAGGGGTCCCGCCGGCCCCGAACGGTCCGGCGGAGGGCGACCTCGATGCCCGCCCGCACGATCACGACGCCGCCCGCGAAGAACCCGACGAGGATGAGGTCCGAGCCCGGCCAGGCGATCCCGGCGGCCTCACCGGCCCAGAAGAGAGCGAAGGAGAAGAGCATGGAGGTCGCGCCCAGCTTCAGAAGCGGCACCTTGATCCGCCGAACCCGCTCGTGGACCAGAAGCGTAGCCGCCACGAGCACGATTCCCGCCACGAACGCGCCGACCACGGCCGTGACGCCGTAGCCCGCCGCGGTAAGAGCGAGGAGAACGACCACCACTTCGGTGGTCTCGATCGCACCCACGGAGAACCCCCCGGCGAACTGGATCGCCCTCCGCGAGCCCGTGGAGGGCGTCCCCGACCCCCGCAGCGCCTCTTCGCGTCGGCGATACGACTTGAGGGTGCTCCGGAACAGGAAGACCCCGAACCCCGCGAGGGCGATGGCCGACGCCCAAAGGAGGTAGGTCCGCGGCAGGGCGAGGAGAGCCGCTCCCGAGCCAAGCGCCGCCAGCCCCACGACCGCGGTGCCCGCGACCGCCCCCAGCGCTCCATGCGCGATGGTGTTGTGGTCGGCGCTGAGAGCGAAGACCAGGACCACGACTTCCGTCAACTCTAGAAGGGTGACGACGAACGCCACGAGGAGGGCGGGTAGGTAGACGGAGATCATCGATCCAAGTCCTGGGCCCCCCTTCGCTCCGTCCCCCATAATCGCTGCGGTCGGGTGGCAGCCCACCCGCCGGACAGGGAACGAACGGCGAGACCTCGCTCGAAGAGCCACCGTTCCCCGGGGAGACGGCTCGATGGACGGGTAGGAACGGACGCTGTACGCTGCGCTTCAGCCGTCGCGTGACCTCGCGGTCCACTCTGTCAAGCGGGCGCATTTTACGTCGGGGAACCCAAGGTCGGCGCCTCGGGCGCGGCCTGCGAAGCGAAGCCTGCGGACCGCGGGAGCGGGCCTCGCTTGGCCCTGAGGAGGACGCCCCCTGCCTTCTGCTTTACGCCGTGGGAGACATGCGTGGTCGTCAGGGCGGCCGACTGCGACGCTCCGGCCTTCGAATCCATGGCGGAGGGGCCTGGTATTCGTCGGCGTACGGTGGTCAACGAAGCTCCGTAGGCGCGCGAGGGGTGCTTCGAAATCCGTGGGGGTAGGGCCCGTACGCCGGTCGACGACGCGTGGTGAGGATTGGAATCCCCGAGCTACCCGCGCGTCGCCAAGGCCCAGCTCAATCCCGCCCTCCCCACTCTCCCACGCGAGCCCGCACTACCGATAGGCGTTCCCGGACTGCTTTGACCGTGCGGGGGATCTCCCGCTGCTGAATGTGGCCCTTCAGCTCTACCGTGAGCGTGTGATCCTGCTCCCGATGAACGCGACGCAGGATGGCGTCGGCCCGACGCCCGTCGGGCGCGGAAAGCCTCACGGCGAACCTGCGTGCTTTCGAAAGAACGCTCCAGCGCTCGCTCGTCAGCGCACGGATCAAATGCCCCACCGGCTCGATGAGGCCCGGATGGGTCGCTTCGGGCAGGGGGAGCCAACCCCCGGGCTCGACCTCCCAGTGGTCGACGCGGCGGTATCCGAGGGTCGAAAGCGCGTGGAGCATCCCTGCGGCGAGGACGACCAGGCTCTCGTGCTCCTCCACCTCGCGCTCCTTGAGCCAGTCCTCGATTTGGCGCAGGAACGGAAGGCGGGTCGGCGCGAGCGCCTCGTGGCGGAGGTCGAACTCGAGTCGGACCGAACGGAACCCGTGCGATTTGGCCGGGGAGGGTCGTCGGGATCGTTTTCCAGGCAAGGACGACGCTCCTACTCCGCCGCTCGGCCGGCGCTCGCACGAAGGATCACGCGGCGGGATCCCATACGCTGGGGACGGTGGGTTTGCCTGCCAAAGCCCTTTCCTTCGACCGGACGGCCGAACTCTGCGGCAACCGGTCGATCGTTCGACCACCCCTCTTCTCGGCGATGGGGAGGCTCGGGACCGTCGTATCGGTTCGGGCCCTAGGTTCCGTCGCGCCGGGCCGGTCGTCAGTGGGCGATCGAATGCGAGTGGGGCCGTCCGGAATCGCCCGTGTCGAGCGCCGCCGCGCTCATCAGCTGGGCCGCGACGCCGACGACGCTGATCGCCTCGTTCGCGCCGGCCCGCTGCAGCTTCGGAAGGGTCTGGTCCGAGGTCGCCACGGCCACGATGCGGAGCTGCGGTTGAAGCGCCCGCGCCGTGATCACGGTGAGGAGGTTCGCGGCGTCGGAGTCCTGGGAAGCGACGAGGGAGCGCGCACGCTCGATCCCGACCTGCTTGAGGTCCTCTTCGCTGGACGGGTCTCCGGAGTGGGTCCGGAGACCCTCGGCCTTTAGCAATTCGAGCGACCGAGTGTCCGTCGAGAGCACGACGACCGGAACCCCCTGCTCGCGGAGGGAGCGGGCCGCCGCCGCGGCCTCGGGACCCGACCCGCAGACGATCACGTGCTGAACGAGTTCCTGCATCTGCGAGCGCTCGAGGCGACGGCCGATCAGCTCGAGCCGCCGCTCGAGGAACGGCATGAAGAGGACGACCACCGCGGATAAGAACGTTCCCACGCCGAGAAGGATGAGGGCCACGACGTACCATCGTGCGAGCGACGTGACGGGGTTGATCGCGGACCCGTTCGTGGAGATCGTGGTGATCGTGAAGTAGACTGCCTCGCCCCACCCACGGATCGGCGGGCTGAAGTCGTCGCCCAGACGTCGGGCTCCGACCACGCCGAAGAGGAGCGAGAGGAGAGCGATGACGACGACCATCAGCTCCACCGCGTGGGGGCTGGTCGCGGACCCGCGGTAGAAGGCGCCCCGGTACGGGTACATGACCGCGACGAGCGCACTCGCCCCCGCCGCTGCGGAGATCGAGTAGAGGTCCGGGCTCAGGATGGCGATCGTCCCGGTCAGGAGCGGGGCCATGAGGGAAAAGAACCAGGCCATCGGGGTTCGGTCGCGGATCCGTGGAGACAGGGTGAGGAGCAGAAAGCCGGCGGCGGCGTCGAACGGCGGGTCGTACCCGGCGAACCCTCCCCGGTAGAGTTCGCGAGCCGGGTGGACCGCCGACAGGAAGCTGAGGACGATGAGTAGGAGCCCCGTCACTGCCGCCGCGAGGGCGAGCAGCGCCGCCCTCCGGCCCATCCGCCGTGGCCGAGTCGGCCGCTCGCCGCTCGCGCCGGGGCTCACGACGTTCTCGGACAATCAAGGACCGTATCGCCCCCGGTAGAAAACGCGGCGCTCGAACGCCGGGTTACGGTCGGACCGCCTCGGCGGTCTCCCTCCCGGGCCGGTCGTGAGCGACCTAGGGCTATGGTCCGGAGGCGCGCCGACGACGCCGAAGGTCGACCACGACGAGGCAGGCCGAGCCGAGGAAGGCCGCCGCCAGGATGACCCACGGGAGGAGCTCGTAGAGGATCGGCGTCGTTCGCACCGTGCTGAGGTCGGCGAGATCGGCGCTGTCAAACTGCGTTCCGGGGGGGTTGAGGAGCAGGGTGATGGCCGTGGTGTCGACCGCCCAGTACATCACGTCGGAGGGGTCGTTGGAGTGGTCGGGGTGGGCCGGGTCTTCGTTGGGGGCGTTGCCGACGATCCCGACGAGGCCGAGCTCGTGCCCGAACTCGTGAACGAGGACGGTCGTGGTGACCTCGTCGGCCTGGCCGCCCGCGCTCGAAGCGATCGTGGCCGCGAAGATCGCGATGGAGCTCCCTCGGTACGCGAGGCCGAGCGTGTCCGAGGACGGGCCGAACGACCCGCCCAGGTAGAGGTAGAACAGCGACATCGTGCCGGGGACGGGCCAGTGCTGCCGCTCGCTCGTCTCGAGGCTGAGGAGGTCCGACTCGCTGAAGCTCGAGCTCGAGGACGTGAACGCGTGCTCGTCCAACGTCACTTGGCTCTTCTGGCACGTCTCGTTGATCCGGTCGAAGAGCGTGGCCACGGACGTCCCGGGGGGAGGGCCGGCGGAGTCTTGGTAGGCGATCTCGACGACGAGCGAGGCGTCGGGGAACGAATCGAGGAAGAGGTGGGCCTCGCTCCCCACCGAGCTCAACAGCTCGCCCTCGACCGGGTTGACCTCCCAGAATCCTAGGACGGCCCCGAGCACGACCGGGAGCGCCATCACGATCGCGACCTGGACGACAAGGGCCCGCGTCCAGGTCTTGACCCGGGGTCGAGCGCGGCCCGAGGAACCGGAGGCCATGGTGCGGGACCGACCTCCGCACCGAAGCTCAGTAGATAAGCAGGGAATCGGGGGCGTCGCGAGAGCTCGCCTGGAACGGCGCGGGAAGCCCTACGGACTCTCCTTCCAGGGGGCTTCGGAATCCTCGCTCCAGATCGGGGGCTCGGCCCGGGCGGGAGGGGCCGGAGCCGTCACAGCGGCCCCTGCGGGCACCGCCGGCTCCACCGGCACCGGGCGAGCGCGCGGGGTGGCCGAAGGTACCCCACTCCCCCCCCGGCGGCGAAGGACGAGGACGACCGCGAGGAGGGCGAGGGCGACGGCCGCGAGGGCGGCGACGAGCACCCAGCCGAACGTGGAGATGCCCCAGAGGCCATTGGACCCCGAACCGGTGGGAGTCATGACGATCGCGATCGGGGTCGGGCCCCCGCTTCCGGTCGTGACGTTGTTGTAGTACGGTTCGTAGCCCGGGGCCGTGGCTCGGATCGACTGAACCCCCGGGGCCAGGCTGACGGAGAAGTTCCCTCCGGTGATGCTGACGATCTTGTTGTCGATCCAGAGCGTGGCGGTCGGGACGTTGATCGTGCCCCGGAGCGTCCCGTTGACGATCGTGAAGGCGGTCGCGGCGTAGTTCGCCCCGGGCGAGGTCCCGCTCCCGGAGCTCGGGGCCGCCGAGTAGTTGGAAGCCGAAGCGGTCCAGGTGTATCCCCCTGGAGCGAGGTCGAAGGCGAAGAACGTCACGTTCGACCCCACGGACGTCTTGTTCGACCAGACCGACCCGTCCTCGACCGAGACGGTCCACGCCCGGCCCGGCCCGAGGCCGGTTTCGTTGACCTGGAGGACCGGTACGAGCGAGAAGGCGATGCGGACCGGAGGGGTGGTGTTGGTGACGGAGACGCTGCCGTGCGACGGCCGGGCTGCGTACCCCACGGAGCTGACGGAGTAGGTGTACGACCCCGTCGCCACGGTGAAGGCGTTCGTCCCGTTCGTCGAGTTGCCCGTCAGGGGTGGCTGGCCCGGCGGAGAAGGCTGGAGGACGACCGTCCAACCCCAGCCGGCCGCGAGCCCCGATTCGTCGAACTCCAGCGTCACCAGGTTGCGGAACGCCAACGTCTCGTTGACGCTCGTGCCGTCGACCGTGAAGTTCGCCGGGCTGGGGTCCTGATACCCGGGGGGGGTGACGACCGAGTAGTTGTACGTCCCGTTCGGAGCGAAGACGGTCAGATTGGCCGTGGTGGAACGATAGGTCGTCCCGAGAGCGACCACTCCCCACGTGGCAGGAAGGCTGAGCCCTGTTTCGTTGAACTGGACCGCGTAGAGGGAGAACGGGATCAACGGGTGATAGTCGCCGCCGGTCCGGATCAGGCCGCTCGCGTTGTAGGGTAGGACCCCGTACGGGTTGGGCGGGGTGCCGTAGTTCGACCAGAAGTTACCCCCCTGGTAGCTCGTCCGAATGATGCTGCCGGTCAGCGCAGACCCGAGGACGGTCACGGAGACGGTCGCCGACTCCAGGGTCACGTTCCACCGGTCGGTGTAGGTTGCGTTCGTGCACACGATCTGACAGGAGAACGGGTCCTGGGTCGGGGAGTAGGCGGGGGTCGGGACGGAGAAGAAGTTGTTGTAGACGAGGTCGCCGGACTCGGACTCGTAGACCCCGGTCGTGTTGTTGACGGCGTTCATGACCGAGCTCGGGATGGACGCGGTCGCGGCGGACGAGAGGAACGAGTTCCCCCACACCGTGTTGTTCGTGCCCCCGTACAGCGCGAGACCGACACCCTCGTCCAGGAACGTGTTGCCGTCGACCAGGTTGTTGCTCGAGTTCCAGAAGATCACCATACCCTCGGGGTATGCCGCGAGGTTGGACGAGAGCCAGCCCGTGATCGAAGGGGTGCTGAGGAGGCTCACGTTCGAGACCTCCCAGAACTCCAGCTGGAGGTCGTTCGTCGACGGCAGGCCGTACTGCGTCAGCACCGAGTTCGCCGAAGCCGGGTACGTGATCGCGAAGAGGGGAGGGGCGGCGCGCACCCAGGCGCTGGTCCCGATGAGGAGGACCCCCGAGAAGACCGGGAACTCATAGTCGTTCCACTGGGCGAACTCCGAGGCAAGGCGGGAAGGCGAGGAGCTCTCGAGGACGTAGGGAGAGGCCGACGTCCCAGCACCGGAGGCCGAGATCGCGGGAAGCTCCGAGTTCCCCCAGGCAAGAAGCGGGGTGTAGACCCCCTGACCCGTGGCTCGCGTGAGGTTTTCCACCACGGTCGTCGTGAGGTTGTTCGGGGCGGTGAGGACCGTGAACGACGTCCCGGCGCGTACATAGTCGCTGAGCAGCCACTCGAAGAAGTAGGTCCCTCCGTTGGGGACCGAGATCGAAGCGGGCCCGGTGTTGAAGAGCGCGGTCGGGACCCATTGCGCTCCACCCGCCTTGAACGCCGTCCCGGAGTTGATGAACAGGAAGGCGTTCGCTGGGTTCTGGGACACGCTGAACGTGCGGGTGCCCGAGTTGGTGGAGACGTTCCACAGGCCGTAAAGGAACGACGGGCCGAGACGGAGGATCGCCGTCGCGACGGGCGTGGTGACGAAGAGGATCGTGGTGGCGTCGAACGAGACGTCGATCCCGACGCTCGTCTCGCCGGTGTCGGTACCCGCGTCGTAGGCGGAGGGAATGGGAGCGTAGGAGGTCGAGGAGGCGTTCCAGAAATCGAGGTTGAGGGTCGATTGCATCGAGAAGAAGGTCGTCGTGTCCCCGTTGCCGTTGCCCACGACCACGAGCTCGAAGTCGTTGAGGAGCCCGGTCGGGTTGTAGGCCGACCCGTTGACCTCGAACTTGGGTATCGGGGCGGGAGGACCCAGCCCGTTGGCCTTCGAATTGAAGACGACGTTGTCGAACGTCCCCGAGGCTCGGACGGCGCTCGAGGCGAGCGTGTAGTTGAAAAAGATCGCCGGGCGGTGGTTCACGACGGTGGAGTTGAGGTAGAACGTGACGTTGAACGGATAGTGGACGGTGAACGTGGGGCCGACCGCGTAGTAGTAGTACGGGGCGACGAGGGTTCCGTTGGGTCCGTTCGAGAAGAACGTGTTCGAGGGGAAGGCTCCCGTCAGGCTCGAAAAGTTCCATACGTTGTCACCGAACCCGAGTTGGCCCGAGCTCGGGGTGTACGTGACGAAGTTCTGAGCCCAGAAGTCGTACGTTGAACTTCCGAACAGCGTGACGTTCGTCGCGACGGCGTTCAACTGGACGCCGAACGAGTCCGGGCCGTCTCCGTCGACGTAGGCCGACTGAGCGGTCGTGAACGAGACCGAACCCTTCACGCTCGTCGTGTCCAGGGTGTAGGGTACGAGGGTCCCGGAAACGTTCCTTAGGCCCAGGTCCGCGACCCCCATGGGGGCCGGGGCGGAGGTGTACGTGGGGGCAACCGGTCCGACAGGGCGGGGACCCTCGGCGGAGATGTCGGGAGGGTGAAAGAACCCCGACGGAACGCCACGGGCCAGCACAGCACGTTCGAGGGCCTGGGCCCTTACTTGGTTCCCAGGATCCGTCAGCGCCCGATGCTCGGACGACGTCGAAGAGGCCGTTCGCACGGCCGGAGCGGTTGCGCTTGGGTCCTCGGACGGCGCTCGAAGAGCGGACGACAGGGGAGCGCCGATCGGCGCAGCCACCGTCAGCACGAGGAGCGCTACAACGGCAACGGTCGTCGCAAGCAGGAAAAGTCTCCGCGTCACAGCAGGTCGGACGTAGGTACTCCGGCCTCCCCCTCTTATTCGTTTGTCCCGAGTGCGGAGGGGCATGCCCGAAGGAACCGAGGATTCCTTCGCCGTTCGACCCCGCAGTACCGGGAATCGCGCGGAACAACCCTTGCGGTCGGTCAATCCGTCAGTCGCGCCAGCTGGGCAAGACCGAGGGACCCGACGGCTCGAGGCGGCTCTCATGCGCTCCGCGAGCGAACTCGGCGAGCCACGGGATGTCCGAGAACGACGAGCGGACCGCGTCGGCCCGGCCCCGGTTCCGCTTCCAGCGGCGCGCGGCGATCAGTTCAAAGCCCGGTACGGGGCCGGAGTAGCCGACCGTCGCGAGGAGCGTGCCCGCGCCGACGACGAGTGCGAAGAACGCGAACAGTTCGATCAGCATCCCGAGCCCGATCACGTTCTGCGCCGACGTAAGAATGCCCAGCGCTGTGAGCAGGACCGCGGGGAGCGAGAGAACGCCCGCTGCGAGGAACAGCCCGAGGCCGTAGGCGTGGGACCGAGCGACCCGTCGGGATTCCTCCGACGCGCCAACGTACGCCCTCCAGACGGCGGCGAGCGGGGTGTCCGGGGCGGGGGCTGAACCGGACCCGACGTAGGCGAGCGCGGTTCGGGCAAGGTCGAGCTCAAGTCGCTGGTAGGCGGCGATGTCCGAGCCGAGCATGGTCGCCAACGCGAACGCACCGACGACCGCGATCAGGATGGAGAGCGACGTGACCGACCAGGCAAGCGCGGTCATCGCATTGTAGTCCGCGACCAGAAGGAGGATGTAGATCAGGCCCGCGGCAAACCCGGCCGCGAGCGCCAAACCGCCGGGGGTGTCGGGCGGGGGAGCCCCGCCGGATTCCTTCCATCGCTGCCTCAAGGACTTCGAACCGGCCGTCACAAGAGAAGGGACCACGGGCGTGGTTATTAAGGCCTACGGCGGCCCCGAAAGCACCCTTCCGACGATGCCCCGCGAACGGCTAAGGGAGGAGCTGGATGGCGTCTCCCGTCCGGATCTCTCCGGGCTCGACCACCCTCGCGTACCAGCCGCGCCGGCCGATCAACGTCCTCAGGAACTCCGGGCCGCGCGCGGAGCCCACGTAGGGAAGCAGGATCAGGTTGTCGCAAGGGTCGCACGCCTTCGATACCTCCGCAACGACGCCGCCAACCCGAAGTCGGGCCGGGGGAGTGAACGAGTCGTAAGGGATGCCCGAACTCGTGATGTTCTCACCCAGATCGCCCGGACGCACCGGCCACCCTTCACGGTTCAGGGCCTCGATCGTTTCGACCGGCAGGAGGAGCAGGGCATAGTCCGGGTCCCCGGCCCGTTCCTCTTGGCGCCAGACGTTGTAATCGCCGTCGACCCCGGCGAGCGCGACACGAACGCGTGGAACCGCAGGTTTCGGGAGACCCCGCTGGCCAGGGGTTCTCGGCTTGACGCCCAGCCGAATCACACGACCGCTCGGTTTCGCTGCCATGGAGCCCTTGGGAGCCTCGGACGGGCCCATGGACGAGCTCGGGAAGAGGATTCTGGGTTCCTTTGCGACCAGCACGTGTATCGACCGACCGAACGGGCTGCGCCCGTTCCTCCCGGTGCGTCCGAGGCCTCACGGTGACCAACGAACGTCCGACGGTCCCCCCGCGACATGCCCGGGCAAAGCCTCGACACGAACCGTCAGCGGTGAGTACCCGTTCCTACCTCTCAGGGATTGCTCGCCAACCCCGGGCCTGCCGAGGTTAGGCCGGCGGTTCTTCGTCCGGTGGGCTCTCCTCGGGAGGCGCCAACGACGGCTTCTTGGGAGTGCGTTTGAGGATCTCCGAGCTGATTTGATCGAGCTCGGCCATGAGCGAGTCGATGTCCGGCTCGGCCTCGGGTTCTGCGGCCGTGGCCTTGGGGGTAGGCGCCGGAGGCGCGGGTGGTACGATCGGAATGTCCGGCCCTGGCAACACTTCTGGAGGCGCAGCCGGCTCGACCGGCGGGATAGGCTCAACCGCCTCGGGAGCGGCGGGCTGAGTCCGATCCGAGAGTTGCTCCTCTTTTGGCGGCGGGGGTTCCTGCCAATCCGGAGTATACGGCGTGCCGGCGCTGGGTGGTGCCGGTCCCATGGCCGGGCCCGAGGGTCCGGCGGGGGGCGTGGCCCCTGACCACTCGGTCACGGGCGCCGCGGCGGGGCTGGAGGAACGTCGACGCCGTCGCCCTAGGAAGAGGACCACAAGGAATAGCGCCACCGCCACGGCGGCAAGGACCGCGATGAGCGCGGCCCACGGGAAAGCAGTCGAACCCGCGGGGCCCACGGCGGGGGTCACCGTGAACGCTTCCGACGCGGATTGGCCGCCCGGGTCCGTCACCGTGATCGTGGTCGAGGACGGTCCGCTGGGAACCTTGAACGTGCAACTAAAGCCGCCTGTAGCGTTGGTCGTGATCAGAGGTCCCGCGTACGTTCCGGCCGCGCACCCGGTCGGAGTCTGGTCCGCCCCGTTGAAAGCAACCGTTGGGTCCGTCGATACGCTGAACCCCGAAGCGATGATCGTCAGGCTGGAGCCCACCTGTCCACTCGTTGAGCTCAGCCGGATCGTGGGAGTCGTGACGGTGAACGTCGCTGACGCCGTGACCCCACCGGCGTCCGTGGCCACGACCACCGTCCCCGACGTCCCGCTCGGCACCTTGAGTGTGCAGGAGAACAGGCCGGTTGCCCCTGACGTTAGGGAACCGGAGGTGCAGCGCGAGATGGTCACGGAGTCAAGGACGAGCGACGTAAGCGACGTGGACACGGAGAAACCGGCTCCCGAGATCGTCAGGTTCGCGCCCTGCGGACCCTGGGTCGGGCTCGCCGTGACCGTCGGCGTCGTGGCCGTGAACGAGCTGATCGCCGCCTGACCGCCGACATCCGTCGCGACGACCGAGGTTCCGGTCGCCCCGACCGGGACGCTGAACGTACACGAGAATCCCCCCGCCGGGCCCGTGGCGAGTGAACCGACGGCACACGCGGAGATCGTCTTGGAGTCGAGGACAAGCGAAGCAATAGGCGTCGTAACCGAGAACCCTGTTCCTGAGATCGTAACGGTCGCGCCCACCGGTCCTTGGGTCGGATTGGTCACGATGGCGGGTGTCGTTACTGCGAAAGCACCGAGCGCCGATTGGTCGCCAGTGTCCGTCGCGTTGACGGTCGTCCCCGAGGTCCCCGAAGGAACCTTGAAGGTGCACGTGAACGACCCTGTTGGGCCCGTCGTGAGCGAGCCGCTCAAGCAAGACAAGATCGCCTTGGCATCAAAGACCAGGGACGACAGGGGCACCGACTCCGAGAACCCGGTTCCCGATACGGTCGTCGTGGCGCCCACCGGGCCCTGGGTAGGGGTTACCGAGATCGCGAGGGCCGTCACCGTGAATGCCTGCACCGCGGTCAGTGTGCTCGATGCCCGGTCCTCGCCCAGCACGGAGTAGGACCCAGGGTCCTCCCTCGGAACCTCGAACGCGCAACGGAATCCGCCTGTCCCGTTGGCCGTAACCACTGTCCCGGCGAACGTTCCGGCCGAGCACGCGGTGGGGGTCTGATTCGCGCCGGCGAACGATACCGTTGCGTCGGAAGAAATCCCAAACCCTGACCCCGTAACCGTATAGGTTGCTCCGATCGGGCCCTGCGTCGGGCTCACCGAGATGACGGGCCCGACTGTCACGATGGCCGTGGCGGAGGAGATGCTCGAAACGGAGTCCGTTGCGTTGAGGTAGAATGTGTAGATCCCGGCGTGCAAGGGGGAGAACACGTACCGGCCCCCCGTCGCTCCCGACAGGTTCGCTAGTGACCCGCTTACTTCGAGGGTCCATCTAATCGGTGTGACCCCTCCGGTGAAGGAAAAGTTCAGCGTCGAGGAGCCCCCTACGTGGGTGTTCGCAGGGCTGGCCGTGAGGTTTGCGATAAGCGCCTGTTCGACCGTAACCGTTGACGTGACCTTCGATACGCTACCGACCTTGTCCGTCGCGTTCAGGTAGAACGTGTACGATCCAGCGTAGGCTGGAACGAACGTGTACGTCCCACCCGACGCTCCCGACAGGTTGCTGACCGACCCGTTCACTTCGAGCGTCCACGTGATCGGTGTGACCCCGCCCGTGAAGCCGTACGTCAGGATCGACGTTTCGCCTACCTGCGTCGTCCCCGGGCTCGAGCTCAGCGAGGCGACCAGCGCCGCCTTCACCACCACCGTCGCCGTGACTTTCGATACGCTACTCACCGCGTCCGTCGCGTTCAGGTAGAACGTGTACGTCCCGACGTGGCTTGGAACGAACGTGTAGTGGCCGCCGCTCGCTCCCGACAGGTTGCTCAGCGACCCGTTCTTCGTCAGCGTCCATGTGATCGGTGTGACTCCGCCCGTGAAACCGTACGTCAGGGTCGACGTCTCGCCCACCTGCGTCGTCCCCGGACTCGAGCTCAGCGAGGCGACCAGCGCCGCCTTCACTACCACCGTCGCCGTAACCTTCGATACGCTACCCACCGCGTCCGTCGCGTTCAGGTAGAACGTGTACGTCCCGACGTGCGCCGGAACGAACGTGTAGGTCCCGCCCGACGCCCCCGTCAGGTTGCTGGCTGACCCGTTCCTCTCCAGCGTCCACGTGATCGGTGTTACCCCGCCCGTGAAGCCGTACGTCAGGGTCGACGTCTCGCCCACCTGCGTCGTCCCCGGGCTCGAGCTCAGCGAGGCGACCAGCGCCGCCTTCACCACTACCGTCGTCGTGACCTTCGAGACGCTTCCCACCGAGTCCGTCGAGTTCAGGTAGAACGTGTACGTCCCGACGTGGCTTGGAACGAACGTGTAGTGGCCGCCGCTCGCTCCCGACAGGTTGCTCAGCGACCCGTTCTTCGTCAACGTCCATGTGATCGGCGTCACTCCGCCCGCGAAGCCGTACGTCAGGGTCGACGTCTCGCCTACCTGCGTCGTTCCCGGGCTCGAGCTCAGCGAGGCGACCAGCGCCGCCTCCACCACCACGGTGGCCGTCGCGCCTGACGTGCTCCCCACCGCGTCCGTCGCGTTGAGATAGAATGTGTACGTCCCCGCGTGCGCCGGAACGAACGTGTACGTCCCGCCCGAGGCGCCCGTAAGGTTGCTGACCGACCCGTTCATTTCGAACGTCCACGTGATCGGCGTGACCCCGCCCGTGAAGCCGTACGTCAGGGTCGACGTCTCGCCTACCTGCGTCGTTCCCGGACTCGAGCTCAGCGAGGCGACCAGCGCCGCCTTCACCACCACGATCGCAGTCGCATTGGATGCGTTTGCGAATGCGTCCGTCGCGTTCAGGTAGAACGTATACGTCCCCGCGTGCGCCGGGACGAACGTGTAGGTCCCGCCCGACGCTCCCGTCAGGTTGCTGACCGATCCGTTCACTTCGAGCGTCCACGTGATCGGTGTGACCCCGCCCGTGAGGCTGTACGTCAGGGTTGACGTCTCGCCTACCTGTGTCGTGCCTGGACTCGAACTCAGCGACGCAACAAGTCCCGTCTTCACGACCACCGTCGCCGTCGCGCTCGATACACTACCCACCGCGTCCGTCGCGTTCAGGTAGAACGTATAGGTGCCGGTATGCGCCGGCGTGAACGTGTACGTTCCGCCCGAGGCGCCCGTCAGGTTGCTGACCGACCCGTTCACTTCGAGCGTCCACGTGATCGGTGTGACCCCGCCCGTGAAGCTGTAGGTTAGCGTCGACGACGAGGATACCGAAATCGTGCCCGGACTCGAGCTTAGCGAGGCGGCCAGCGCCGCCTTCACCACCACGGTGGCCGTCGCACCTGAAGTGCTCCCGACCGCGTCCGTCGCGTTGAGATAGAACGTATACGTCCCGGCGTGCGCCGGGACGAACGCGTAGGTCCCGCCCGAAGCTCCCGTCAGGTTGCTGACCGACCCGTTCCTCTCCAGCGTCCACGTGATCGGCGTGACCCCGCCCGTGAAGCCGTACGTCAGGGTCGACGT
>Ga0187815_10000029_pt1 | contig 66374 bp, 63 predicted proteins | sample NC_S_5_FD_132962 | JGI IMG/M metagenome (GOLD analysis project Ga0187815, IMG submission 132962) | Wetland sediment microbial communities from Neuse River Estuary, North Carolina, USA - ASW-S_5 | ecosystem: Environmental > Aquatic > Freshwater > Wetlands > Sediment | place: USA: North Carolina... | reverse complement strand
TGCCGTTCGCCCCCCAAGGGCGAACGCCTACGCGTCGATGGGCCGGGGAGCGGTTCCCCTACGGGGCGGCAGGGGCAGCACCCGACCTGGGGCTGATCTAGGCCGGGTTCCGGCCGAGGTACCAGACCACAAGTCCAAGGACCCCGACGGCCAGGGCGCCGATCATCATGATCCAGCCGTCCGCCGCGACGAACCTAAGGCTCACTCCCCCGTAGAATCCGGACCCCCAGTACGACGAGCAGGGCGATCCCACGGTCCACCCGCCGCAGTAGGCCGATCCCGCGGAGGAATACTTTGTGGCCCACGGGACCATCGCAGGAGCGATCAAGGCCGCAAGTCCCTCGAGCACGACCCCGGCGATCGCGAGGCCCGGCAGCCGAAGGGAGTGAGGCTCGCGGTGGCGGATGGTGCTCACGACCTTGAGGGCACCTCCGATGATCAGCAGAGCCCCGGCGACGATCGCGAGGACGAGGACGGCCTCGAAAATGGCACCGACCGGCCCAAAGCCAGCTGAGGCGTAGGTGATGAACGTCCCGTTCGCTCGGTACGAGGCACCCGGGAAGTATGCGGTGTTGACACCGGTACCGGTCACGAGCCACCAGTACATCGATACCGAAACGATGGCCAGGATTCCCGAGACGATCAAGAGCGCGGAGGTGGCGTACCGCGCGATCGCGATCTCCTCGTCGCTCAGCCGAGACTTGGAGGACATGGCGGGTGAGGTCGGTCCACCGGCGCTCGGAGGGCTTTGACCAGTTGAGGATGCCATCGATTCACGCTCGGTCGGGCACGATTCAGGAGGTATTTGGAAGTTCCGTAATCTCGAGGAGAGACGAGGGCGACCGACTCACCTCGCGAAGGAGCTCGGTACTGTAGAAGACGGATCGCCCCTTTGGGCCGGCGGTCCGGGCCTACGCCCCCGGAACGAATCATCGCCCACGCGATCCCTTCCACACCGTCGCCCGGTGAACGTTCCTTCGGAATCTCCCGTCGAGTGCGCGGGGGATCCAGATCCGGCCGGTCCGTGAAGAGAACGGCGTGGTCCTCATCGGCCCGGGGAGGCACCGGCCCCACGCGAAGTCGGTAGCAGGGTGGAGTTCCGGTGTCGACGAGCCGAGGGTGCCGTCAGCGACCGCGCAAGGCCGGCCCGGTGGTCCCCTTCGCACCGGTCCCGTCCATGCGCGTGGCGGAATCGCGTTGGATCGACGTCCGTTGTTCTCCCCACAGACCCGGAGCTTCCTTTGGAAACCTCGTCCTCCGGAAGAGGGCCCACGAAGGGGTGACCGGATTGCCTGCCAACGACTCGTTATACCGCCGCCGCCCTCCGCATGGCGTGGGACTCTCCGAGGGCCTCCCGTCCTCGCTGCCGGCTCCCCGTCGATTCGTCCTCCCTCTGATCGGCCACCGTCGCGAGTCGCCGACCTCGATGACGTTCCGATTCTCGACGGAGGGAACGGAGTTCCGGTATCTCTCGAACCAAGCGATACGGCTTGCCCTTCCGGGAGTGGACGACCCCTGGGGGGCCGTTCGGGCATTCTCCCTGTCCTCCAGTCCCTCCGAGCCGGGATTCATCTCCGTGACGTGCAAGATCTCCGACACCCCGTTCAAGCAAGCCCTGTCCCGGCTCAAGCCCGGCGAAACGGCTCACGTCTACGGACCCCTAGGCCACTTCCTTTTCGACCCGGCGAGGCCGAGCGTCTACATCGCGGGAGGCATCGGGATCACTCCGTTCCGGGGAATGCTTCGGTTCGCCCATGACACGAAGAACCCCATCGAGCGGCGGCTGCTCTACTCCGCGAGAACCCCGGAAGAGCTCGTGTTCCGTTCCGAGCTCGACGCGCTTTCGCGCTCCTCTCCCAATCTCCACGTTCAGTACACGGTGACACGCCCCAAGGAGTCCGCGGTCGCCTGGGACGGTCGGGTGGGCCGCATCGATGTCGAATGGATACGCGAAGCATCGGAGAACATCGAGCGCCCCCGGTTCTATGTTGCGGGGTTGCCCGAGATGGTGGAGGAGACGGTCCCTCTGGTCCGCGATTCGATCGGAGTACCGGAGGACGACATACTTTTCGAAATGTTCCGGGGGTACTGAACCGAAACCTCTCCGCGGCGGGCCCGCTCGGGTCCTCGACCGCGGGGAACAGGAAACATCCCGTCGTTCTAGACCAACGGGCCCGGACCCTCTAGCCTCCCGCTCGACATTCACCCCTTCTTCGCCCTCCGCCGACGTGGGCCCATCAACTCGATCCACACACCGTCCGGGTCGGCGAGGTAGGCCGCTCGCCCCTCGAACCGAGGTCGGGGCGGGATCACGATCACGCCGTCGAACGGGCGGACTCGCACTTTCCCCCCGACGCGACGCAGCCGGAGGACCCATGCGTCCACGTCGTCCACCCAGAAGCCGAAATGGTCCAACTCGGAGCCCGCACGGTACGGTTCGTACCGCCAGGTCCCCCGACGAAAACGGTTGAGCTCGATCGTGAAACGTCCCTTCGGGTGTTCCAGCTGCGCGAACTCCCCGAGCTTCGTGCGCTGGCGAATCGTTTCACGGAATCCCAGCGTCCGATAGAATCGAAGCGACCGGTTCAGGTTCCTGACCCGAAGGCCCGTATAGAGCGGGCGCACGGTGGCTCGGGAAACCGTCACGAGGCTCCAGCGGACTCCGTCGGAGCCTTTAGCCTCCGCGACGCGTGCCGTGCCGATTCTTCGCGCTCCGGCGTGCCGCCCGTGGCCATGTCGGTCGACCCGTTTCGCCGAGGCGCCCGTCCGAAGGGTCTGCCGGCCCGCCTCCCGTGCGGGAGTCCCTCCCTCGAAACGGCCCTGCGCTACGAGTATACGAGGTTCAGAATGCCGTCGAACGATCCGGCGGGTAGGATGATCGTGAGGTTCAAGGCGCCGTTCCCGGATACCGGGACGGACACTGGGACCTGCACGTCCGAGAGCCCAAAGCCGCTCGTGTTGGTCGTAACACTGCGCAGGGTACAGGGCGTCGAGTTGTAGTTCGGGATCGTGAGAGTGAAGGCATCGTTGGCGTTGGGTGTGTCATCGAACCCGGGGTAGTAGATCGGGGTCGAGTTGAGCCCGCAGACGTTGTCGGGGGCCCAGACATAGATGCTGGACACGCTGACCTTAGCGGAGGGAGGGGTGACGTACGGCGCCACCGCGATGATTGCTACGACGACGATCACGACGACGATCGCCGCGATCACGATCGTCCGGAGCGTGTGGGCTCGTTCTTCAGCCCGGACTTCCGGGGCATGCTCGTCGCCCCGGGCCTGATCCGGGCTCGCGGCAATCGCTCCTTCGGCCTTGCGGACCCCGTGGCGATACGCTACGTACGTGACGATGAACGCGATGCCCACCGCTGCGGCGATGATGGCGTACAGGTTGACCCGGTTCCGATCCTGACTGACCACCCCCGCGGCGTCGTGGAAACCTTCAGCGTAGATCGAGATGTCCCAGATCTCGGTGAAGACGTTCCACGCCGCGACCGCGATGTCTCCGAACTTCCGCCGCCGATAGGCGATGGCAATCGACTGGGCGGTGACGACCAGCCCGAACCCGATGATCATCGCACCGAAGACGAGGAAGTCGAACGAGACGAGGAAGAGGAAGTCCCCGATCGCGAGGAAGTTCAGGATCAGCGCGAAGTACGAGAGGATGATCAGCGTGGCATAGGCCATCCCGGCGAACGCCAGTCCTAGGCCTGCGATCGCCGTGACCTTCGCGAAGCCCTGGCCCCGCTGGTTCTTGAGAAGGGTCCAGGTCAGCCCGGCGGCGTAGGCATTCCAGAGGGAAAGGACGAGGTCGAGGAGGATGACGCCGACGAGGAAAGCGTCCGACAGGCTGACCATGTCGCCCCGGTCCGGTCGGGCGCGTAGTACCTCAACTATAAGTCGGTTGGGCCGCACTCCATACGCTCGGACGTAGGGCGCCTCGGGGGGCAGCTTCGACGCGGCCGCGGGCCTTCGGGCGCTGAGTTCTTGTCAACTCCCTCAGCCGTTTCTGTCAGGTGGTCGAACTCGCAATAGAGACCATCAAGGCCAATGCTCCGATTGTTGAGCCGCGGTTCCGAACCGTTTCGGCGATCTCGGACGACATCGCCTCCTTCCAAGAGGAAAGCCCCGTTCCTGCGAGAGCCTACAGGGGAGGCTCACGCCGAGCATCGGGGTTGCTCGCTGCCTTTCCAGGAAGTGCCGCCCTCCGCAAGCTTCTGGAAGCGCCCTTGGATCATTGAACCCCGTCCGCGAAGCACGGTGGTGCTTGGAGTCTGCGTAGTACCTAGGTGCCAGTTCGGATCGTGAGTCGTTCCCGCCAATCGAACTGTGGGGAAGTGGTGTCGACTCCCCGTTTCTTTCACCACCCCTTCAGAGTGTCGTGCGCATCTCGAGTGGGTCAAATCTAAGAGGCACGGCGACCTCTTGGACCGAGTCGGGAGATGGCCCTCACGAATCCTCCGCTTCCTCGCCAGGTACTCCGGTTTCGAGATTCGGTTGCGGAAACGCACGAAGTCCGCACGTTTCGATTCGATCACCCCGGGGGGAGCTTCGATTGGCGAGCTGGACAGAACCTTGTGATGACCATTCCGGGCCTCAGCGATCCGCGCGGGCCGACTCGACCCTTCACCATCTCTTCTAGTCCGACCGAAGCGGGCGTCGTGACTATCACAACCCTGGTCCGCGAGAGCCCGTTCAAGCGTCACCTGGCGAACATGGTCCCCGGAGACGTTGTCGAGAACGAGGCCATCGAGGGAGAATTCGTGCTCGAACCAGGAAGGCCGGCGGTGATGCTCGCCGGAGGGATCGGGGTTACGCCGTTCCGAAGCATGTTGAGATTCGCGGTGGACACTCGACTCGAAAAGCCGTTGGTTCTTGTCTATTCGAGCAAGACACCCGAGGACATCGTGTTCCGTTCCGAGCTCGAGGACTTCGCTCGGCGCGACCACGCCATCCGGGTGCTCCACACCATCACCCGTCCAGAACAGGCTCACGAGCCGTGGGCCGGTCGAAAGGGCAGGATCGATGCCGAACTGATCCGAGAGGGGATGCGGGGCATCCGACATCCCCTGATCTATGTGGCGGGTCCACCCGGGTTCGTCACCGAGGCCCGTCGGTTGCTCGACGGCGAGATCCACATCTCCAAGGAGGATATCCGGACCGACGAGTTCGACGGCTATTGATACGGCGGGCTCCCGCTAGGAACGCCTCCGCCTCCTTCCTACTCCGACCGAACAACCTTCTCCCACTGGCCCGCCACCTTCGGACCACTTCCGTCGACCTCGCTTGAACGGATCAGACCCGGGGCTTCGGCTCGCGAGACTATCGACCGGTGCAAACCAAAGATCCCCCCGGAGTGCCGTCCACTCTAGGTCGAGAATCCGCGCGTGAGGCGGCGGCGGCAAGTGGGCTCGGCCGGATTCGAACCGGCGATCTTCGCTGTGTGAGAGCGACGTCGTCACCGCTGGACCACGAGCCCGTCGGGTCGGCGAACGCAGGGGTTGAATAAGACCTCCTACAGGGCGAGGATCGCGGGTAGCAACAGACTGGCCGCGAGGGTGAGGACCAGCCCGCTTGCCAGCGCGAGGCTACCGGCTTCGGCATCGCCGTACCGGGTGACGAAGTAGAGCGTGGTGTCCATCGACGTCGCTCCGCCCATCGCCGCGAGACCCTCACCCCGAAGGCGTCGTCCGAGGACCGGGGAAAGGAGCATCGTCAGATCCTCTCGGAGGAAGTTCGTGAGGAAGGCCAGGAGTCCCAGCGCGGCCCCGACTCGAGCCGCGACCAGAGGCCCCGCGAGGGAGTACCATCCGAATGCGAACGCCGAGGCCAGCGAGACACTGAGGCTCGCATGCGACAGGACTACGAAGAGGGGGGCCGCCGCGCCGGCTCCGGCGACCGAGGCCGCCACGGGGACCCACGCTCGACGAAGACCTCGTGCCGATAACCGGAGTCCCAACCCGACGAGCGCGAGGAGCACGTAGAGCGCCCACGGGATCGCGAGACCTGTGGGGAGCGCGACGATCCTTCCGACGCCGAACCCCGCGATCAGGGCCACGGCGAGTCCGGCACTGACCGAGTAACGCCGAGCCGTGTCCGACGTCGTGCTCGAAGGCGCTCGTTCCGGGGCGACCCTGGCGAGGCCGAGGAACGCGCCCACGGTGAGCCCGAGGAGGAGGGCTGCGAACCCGAAGGCAAGCGGGATCGTCGAGACCAGCGTGATCGGCGGCACGGTGTCGAGCGAAGCGCCAAGAAGACCGAGAAGGACGACCACCGAGCCGAGCGTGGCTCTCTCGACCCATCGGCCGGTGGGCCGCCCAAGACGACCGGCGACAAGTCCGATCCCGAACGCAACGTACAGGAACGGGTCGAACGCCACGAGGCTAGCCCGACCAGGTGGCGAGGCCCCCCCGGACGCGACGGGCTGTCGTGGGAGGAAGGCGGAGCGTCTCGTCCCTTCCGGGTCCGTAGCCGACCAGCTCGACCGGCACCCCGGTCTCCTCCACGATGCGGTCGAGGAAGCGGCGGACCGCCGTGGGGAGCGCGCTCGCACCTTCTCGGTGAAGCCGCTCCCTCAGTCGCGCGTGGAACTCCGGCCAGCCGGGAAGGCGCTCGTAGACGGGGCGCGCGCGGGCCATGTCCTCCGCATGCGTCGGGAGCACGTCGCGGACCGTCGAACCGTCGGGCATCACATACTGCGTGCAGACGGGGATCTCCTCGAGGCCGCCCAGGACGTCGACCTTCGTGATCGCGAACGAGGTCAATCCGTTGAGGCGCGCGGCGTAGCGCAGGAGCACGAGGTCGAGCCATCCGCACCGACGAGCCCTGCCGGTCGTCGCGCCCCGCTCGCCGCCTACGCGTCGGAGGAACTCACCGGCCTCTCCGGTCTCTTCGGTGGGGAACGGGCCCGCACCCACCCGCGTGGTGTACGCCTTCGCGATGCCGAGGATCGAGTCGACCTCCGTCGGAGGCAGTCCGCTGCCGACGAGCGCCCCGGCGCTCGTCGGGTGCGAGCTCGTAACGAACGGATACGTCCCGAAATCGAGGTCGAGGAGGGCGCTCTGGGCCCCCTCCAAGAGGACGCGCTCCCCCCGAGCGAGGGCATCCCAAAGGACCGGTTCGGTAGAGCGTATGCGCGGGGCGAGTCGTCCGCCGACCTCCGTAAGCCGGGAGCATAGCTCGTCGATCGGGGGGAGGTTCGTCAGATGCGCTTTGGTCGCGTACATCGTCTCGAGGCGTTCGCGAAGCACCGCCGGACGGTCGAGGTCCGCCATGCGGATCCCCCAACGAGCGGCCCGGTCGGCGTAGGCCGGTCCGATCCCACGGCGGGTCGTCCCCAGCGCGGTCGCGGGGTTGCGCCGGGCGCGCAGGTCGTCCTGCCAGGCGTCCTCGATCTCGTGGATCGGTAGGAGTGCGTGCGCCCGGTCGGAGATTGCGACCTCGCCCAGAAGGAGCCCACGGCGTTCCAGCTCGCGAATCTCCTCCTCGAGCGCGAACGGCTGGAGGACCATGCCGGGTCCGCTGACGCCGACGACCCCTTTGCGCAGGACGCCGCACGAGAGCTGGTGCAGCACGACGAGGCCCTCGGGAAGATGGATCGAGTGACCGGCGTTCGGCCCTCCGCCGGTCCTCACGACGTAGCGCGCATCCGCCGCCAGGAAGTCGAAGATCTTGCCCTTCCCCTCGTCGCCGAATTGCGCGCCGACTTCCACGCAGACGGTCGTGGATCTCACCCCCTGCGGAGGCCGGGAACGGCCGGGGTAGATGGCCCTTTTCCCCCGCCGCGTGCCCGCCGCATCGCCGGAGCTCTCTTCCGGACTCGACAACGATAAAGCAGGAGACCGGTCGTGCGCGAGCGAATGGTCGCCCAGAGGACTCGCGAAGTGGAGATCTCCGGCATCCGCAAGATGTTCGAGAGCGCCCCTCCCGATGCGATCAATCTGGGCCTGGGCGAGCCCGACTTCGACCCGCCGCCGGCGGTCGTGGACGCGTTCTGTCGGGCCGTGCGGAACGGCCAGAACCATTACGGCCCCTCGGCCGGCCTCCCGGCGCTCCGCGATCGGATCGCCGAGCGTTACCGCGATCGCGAACCCGGGACCGGGCGGGAGAACGTGATCGTCACCGGGAGCGGCTCCGAGGGGCTCATGGCCGTGGCGCTCGCGGTCTACGACCCGGGGGACGAGGTCCTCGTGCCGAACCCAGGGTTCGTTCTCTACGGACCTCACGCTAGGCTGGCCGGCGCGGTGCCGGTACCGTACAGTCTTTCCGCGGCCGACGGGTACCTACCCGATTTCGACGAGCTCGAGAGGCTCGTCACGCCGCGGACCTCCGCGATGGTCGTGAACAGTCCGTCCAACCCGACAGGGGCGGTCTTCCCGAAGGCGGTCGTGGATCGGATCGTTGCGTTCGCGGACCGGCACGACCTCACGATCGTTTCCGACGAGGTGTACGATGAGATCGTCTACGACTCCCCGTCGGTCTCGTTCTGGGGGAGGAGCGACCGCGCGATCGTCGTGAACTCGTTCTCCAAGATGCTGGCGACCACCGGCTGGAGGATCGGATTCCTCGTCGCGCCGAGGGCGCTCGCGGTCGAGCTCAACAAGATCCACTACCACATCATGGCCTGCCCGTCCACACCGGCGCAGGCCGCCGTGCTGGTCGGCCTCGGGTCCAACGCGCCGACGCGTCGCATGGTCCGGGAGTTCCGCGCGCGCCGCGACCTCGTCGTCCGGCTGCTCTCGAAGATCCCGGGCCTCTCGCTCGTCTCCCCCGGGGGAGCGTTCTACGCGTTCCCTCGGTTCACGTGGAGCCGGTCCAGTCAGGACGTTGCAGGGGCGCTGCTCGGCCGTGGCGTGATCACGACGCCGGGCGACGCGTTCGGCTCCCTCGGAGCATCGCACCTCCGCGTGTCGTTCGCCGCGTCCCCGTCGAACCTCCGCCGCGGGATCCGGATCATCGCGGAGTACGCCGAAGAGATCGCGGAGGCTCCCTCATGATCGCCGGTCTCGTGGGGCGGGCGCTGCGCGCCGTGGCCAAGCTCACGCCCGGCGATGCGGGGAAGGACCTCGACCGAGTCGGGGAAGAGCTCGTGAGGCTCGACCGCCGCCCGGCTCAGCCCCCGAGGACCTCGCGGTAGAGCTCTCTCAGCCGGGCCGTCGACTTCGACCAGTCGAGCGAGCGGACCTTTTCGTCCGCGCGGCTGACCCGTTGCCGAGCGGCCTCTGGGTCGTCGAGGACGTTGCGTAGCGCTTCGCTGAGGGCGCGCGGGTCACCGTACGGGACGAGAAGGCCGGCTCGGCCGCCGTCGAGGACCTCGGGAACGGCGCCCACGGCGGAGGCGATCACGGGCGTGTGCGCCGCCATCGCGTCGAGGAGGACCAGGCCGAACGCCTCCCACTCGGAAGGGAGCACGAGCGCCCGCGCGCGGGCGACCACCGCCTGGTACGCCCTTCGGTCCGGCACGTGTCCGAGCCAGAGGAGCGAACCGGCGACCCCGCGGCGACGCGCGAGCCCCTCCAGGGCGGCGCGCTCGCCCCAGTCCGTGCCCATCAGCACCAGCGGACGTCGCGCGTCGGGCGGCAAGAGGGCGAGCGCTTCGACAAGATAGGGAAGGCCCTTGTTCGGGGCGATCCGGCCGACGTAGAGGAAGTACTCCGGCGGCAGGGAAGGCCCGTTCGCGAGGTCGCCAGGCGCGAGCGACCAGTCCGAGAGGTCGACTCCCGGGGGAACGACCCGGATCCGGTCGGAGGGCGCGAACTCTCGCACGAGTCGGGCCTCGAGCTCCGACTCCGCGACGAGCGCCCGCGCGACCCGGTACGCGGTCATGCCGAACGCAACGTCCTCGAGGCGGAGGAGGCCCCTTTTCCACGGCGTCTCCCGTCGGTCCGCGGGGTGGTAGTGGGTCGAGACGACGAGCGGGATCCGGCATCGGCGGGCGACGGCCGCAGCCTGGAGGACGTGCCCGTAGCGGTGGGAGTGTGCGTGAACGATGTCCGCGCCGCACTCGGCGAGCGCGTCGGTCAGCCCCACCATCGTCGGGAGCGTGAGGCTCGGGAGGATTCGCTTCACCACTCGGAACCGTCGGACCGGGACCCCGTCGACCTCGGGGCGGAAGTCGGTCCTCCGCTCCCATCGGGACTCGTCGTAGAGATCGCTTGCGAACACCTCGACGTCGTCGCCGCCCGCCTTCAGACGATGCGCGATCTCGCGAACGGTCGTCTCGACGCCGCCTGGAGCATCGAAGCGGAGCGTCACGTGGACGATCTTCACTCGTGCGCCCCCGCCCTACGGCCCCGAACTCAACGCTCGAGTTGGCGGAGCTTTCGGAAGGAGGGTCCGGAGCACCGGGTCCTGCACCACCGCCATCACCGCGCCGACGGTCCGCCCCCTTCTTTACCGTTCGTGGGGCGGGCGACGCTCCTCGGGACACCAGCTCCAACGGCCCTGAGGTTTCGGATCTCAGCGCTCAGCCCGCAGCGATCTCCCGGTAGAGCGTTCGGAATCGCTCCGCCGAAACCGCCCAGTCGAGCCCGCGGACGTGTTCCGCGGCCGCTTCCCGCCGTTGTCGGGTCCCTTCGGCGTCCGCAGAGACCGAACGGAGAGCCTGAGCCAGCGACCCGCCTTCGCCGTACGGGACGAGACGGCCGAACCGGCCACCGCCCAACACCTCGGGCACGGCCCCGACGGAGGTCGCGACGATCGGAGTGCCGGCCGCCATCGCCTCGAGGAGGACGAACCCGTACGCCTCCCACTCGGACGGCAGAACCAGCGCCTTCGCCCCACGGAACACCGCACGGTACGTGCGCCGGTCGGCCACGTGCCCGAGCCAGTGGAGGGAATCGAGCACACCGAGCTCGCGGGCCTTGGATTCAAGCTCCGCTCGTTCCCCCCAGTCGGAGCCCATCAAGACGAGGGCCCTCGACTCGTCCGGCGGTATCCGGGCGACGGCCTCCACGAGGTGGCCGAGTCCCTTGTTCGGGGCGATCCGGCCGACGAACAGGAAGTACTCCGCCGGGAGTCCGAGGCGGTCGGCCCGGTCCCCCGAGGGATCGGACCACTCGCCGAGGTCGACTCCCGGTGGAACGATGCGGAGGCGATCGGCCGGGGCGAACTCTCGGAGGAGGCTTGCCTCAAGCTCGGATTGGACGACGACGGCCCGGGCGATGCGGTACGCCGTCATCCCGAAGCCCACGTCGACGAGCCGAAGGATCCCCCGGGTGACGGCCGGCTCCCGGCGGTCGGCCGGATGGTACGAAGTGGAGACGACGAACGGGATGCCCAAGCGTCGGGCCACGGCCGCGGCCTCCAGAACGTGCCCGTACCGGTGGGAGTGGGCATGGATGACGTCGGCTCCGCTCTCCGCGAGGGCGTCGATCAGCCCGACCATCAGGGGCAACGTGAGGTGGGGGACGAGCCGCCGACGGACCGGGAACCGCCGGACCGGGACGCCGTCGACCTCGGGGCGGAAGTCGCTCCGACGTTCCCACCGGGACTCGTCGTAGAGGTCGCTCGCGAAGACCTCGACGTCGTCCCCGGCCGCTCGGAGGCGGCGTGCGATCTCGCGCACGTTCGTCTCGACGCCCCCGGGGGCATCGAAACGGAGGGTGACATGAACGATCTTCATGGGCCGGCCACCACCCGATAGAGACGGTCGATCCGGTCCGCGGCGACCTCCCAAGTGTAGCGCGGAACGACCTCCGTCCGCCCGAATTCGCCCAGGCGCCGGCCGAGCTCCGGATTGGACCAGAGCCGCTCGAGCGCCCCGGCGAGCGCCGCGGGATCTCGGGGCGGCACGAGGAGTCCCGACCGGCCGTCCTCCACGACCTCGGGTATCCCCCCCACGCGGGACGCGACGACGGGGGTGCCCTGGGCGAGCGATTCGAGGAGCACCAGGCCGAACGCCTCGTACTCGCTCGGCAGGACGGTCGCGCGGGCATCGCGGTACGCGCTCGCGAGCAGGGCATCGTCCGCGACGTGGCCGAGACGGACGACTCGGCCGGAAAGACCGAGGGAAGCGGTCCGGTCGTCCACGCTTTTCCCCATTCCCCCGTCCTCCCCCACCAGGACGAGCCGGGCGGCAGGGTCCCCGCGGCAGAGGGCGGCGAACGCCTCGACGAGGTCGAGGAGTCCCTTGTTCGACGCGAGGCGGCCCACGAAGAGGAGGTACGGTCCGTCGATGCGGAACCGCTCGCGGAACGAGGGCGACCCGACCGCGAGCGCCGGGGGAGCGGAGTATCCCGGTGGGATGATCGCGACCGGGGGGAGCGCTAACCCAAGGCCGCGGACGAGGCGTTCCTCCTCGCGCGTTTGCACGATGAGGTAGGCGGCATCCCGTACGATCGGTCCGGCGAGACGACGGTCGTAGAACGAGCGTATCCGCCGTCGTGTTCGCCCCCCTTCCATCGACGACCGGGGGTGAAAGTGGGCGGTGAGGACGAACGGAGTACCGAACCGTCGGTGGTGACGGCGCGCGACCGCGACCTGGTGGGTCCCGTAGGTGTGGGCGTGCACGATCTCGGGACGAGCCCTCTCGAGCGTTCGGCCGAGGTTCCAAAAGAACGTGTAGTGGAGATCGCCCGGCAGCGACCAGACAGGAAGTCGGTGGACCGCGCCGAACGCGGTCCTCTCCTCCCGGGGTACGCCGGCGGGGAGCCGTTCCCAGGGGTACTCGCGGTACAGGTCGCTCGTGAACACGTCCACCGTGTGCCCGCATGAGGCCAGCCGGGGCACGAGCTCGGCCACGTGCCGCTCCACGCCCCCGGGGCCGGGGGGGTATCGTGTCGCGAGGTGCGCGACCTTCACGGAGGCGGGGTAGGCGCGCGGTTACTTGATGCCAAGGGCGCTGCGGCTCGGGTCACCCCGGCTGCCGCGCGGTCGCGAGCCGTTGCGCATACTTCTTGTAGACCTCGGTCGCGCGGGCGACCGCCTCGACCTTGACGTACTCGTTCGCCTGGTGCGAGAGCTCTTCCTCCCCCGCGCCGAAGATCACGACCCGGGGGTTGACCTGCGTATAGTGGACCGCCTCCGAGGCGTGGACGAGCACGGCGGTCTCGGCCTGCGCGACCTCGCGAAGGAGGCGAACGTGCTCTGCGTTCGGGTCGATCTGGACCGCGGGCATCGTGAGGATCCGTCGGAGCGTGAACGGGGTCTTGATCCGTCGAAGGTGCTCTTCGATCTCGTGGTAGAGTTGGTCCGGTGTGTACGGCGGCGGAAAGCGGATGTCGACCTCGCTCGTGCACTTGTTCGGGACGACGTTGAGGCGGGTCCCTCCGTGGAACGTCCCGATGTTGACCGTGACCGACCCGAGCTCGGGGTGCGCGATCCGTCCCTTGAACGACTCGAGGCCCCGGAGGATCCGCATCATCTTCGTCACGGCGTTCTCCCCGAGATGCGGCATCGCGCCGTGGGCGGCCTTCCCCCGCGTCTCGATCGCCAGGTCGAGGACCCCCTTCTCCGCGTACGCCACGCGCAGGCCCGTCGGCTCGCCCACGACGACGGCCTTCGCGCGGCGGAGCGGGAGCGTCTTCGCGAGCGCCATCGCCCCGACCATCGACGTCTCCTCGTCGGTCGTGAACGCGAGGACGACCGGGATCTTCCGGGCGACCAAATCCTGCGCGGCCTCGAGCATCGCGACCACGGTCCCTTTCATGTCGGCCGCGCCGCGACCGTACATCCGGCCCGAGGCGAGCTGGCTCTGGGAGAAGCTCCAGTAGTCCCCGATGGGGGGCGTGTCGAGGTGGCCCGAGAGCACGACCCCGCCCTGGCCGAACTCCGCGAGGAGCGCCGGGGTCTGGGAGTCGCCGAACAGCGTGTTCCGCATGTGGATCTGGTCGGTGAACGACTGCACGTAGTCGAGGACCTCCTGCTTGTCCGCGAACGGATCGCTGGGGATCTTCACGAGCTCGGCGAGCATGTCCACCATCTGGCGCTTCATCGGATCGCTCCCTCTTCGCCGCGCGAGGGCGGACGTGGCTGGGAAAGCTTGATGCCCGGGAAAGGCCCGGCGCGGCTTAATCGTTCGCCCGAGGGGCGGAAGGGCCCACGGACCCCACCCGCGAACGACGCGGCCGCCGCGGGATCCTCCGCTACCGCGGTCCGGGCCGGCCGGACCGCCTCCGGAGCCCGACGCTCGGGGGCGCGGTGGACCGAAGGGGCTTAACCCCTCCCGTGGTGATGAGCCACGCTACGGCGAGGGCCGGACGGGAGGGCGCGATGGAGGAAGAGACCGTGCGGATCGTCGACACGCGCGAGGAGTCGTTGCACGGGGCGATGATGGTGGTCGGGTTCCCGACCCACGGTCTGGTCGGTTCCGTGGCCGCCTCCTACCTCGTCCATTCGCTCGACATGTCGCTCGTGGCCTACATGGTCAGCGAGGCGTTCCCCCCGACCGTCATCATGGAGGAGGGCGTCGTGAACGCCCCCGTCCGGTTCTACTCGAGCAAGCTCGTCTGCGGGGTCGATCGCTCGTGCGACCAGCTCGTCGTCGTGATCGCCGACATCCAGCCTCCCCCGCCGATGCTCAACCACCTCGGTCGGGTCCTCCTCGACTGGGCGGAGACGAAGGGGATCCAGCTCGTGGTCGCGATCGAGGGCCAGCCGATCGACCGCGACATCCAAGGCGACGCCCGGGTGGTCGCGATGGCGAACCGCGCCGCGGCCCCCCTGCTCGAAAAGTACTCCTTTCAGGCCGCGAACGGCGTCGTCACGGGGCTTGCCGGAGGGATCCTCTTGGGGGCGATCGGGCGCGTCACGCCGGTCCTCTGCCTGGTCGCGCAGGCCCACAAGGATTACCCGGACGCTCGCGCAGCGGCGAAGGTGATCGAGACGATCAACCCCCTCGTTCCGTTGCTCGTCCTCGATACCGGCCCGCTCCGCGAGAAGGCGCGGCAGATCGAGAGCGAGGTCCGCAAGACGCTCCAGCAGACCCGGGAGTCGATGTCGAGCATGGAGGCGTCGGACCCGGAAGGGCCGGGTGAGATGTATCGCTGACACGGCTCCCGGACGGGTGACCTCCCCCCTCCCGACGAGCCGCCCGGCCGTCTCCCTTCGAGGGTTCCAGGCGGTCGATGTCCCGTTCATCGCGACGATCGTCGCCGACTCCCTCCACGAGCGCTACGACCCGTCCCTCTACGCGTCACTCAGCGGCGAGTGGCCGAACGGGTTCCTCGTCGCGGCCGACGCCAGCAACGTACCGGTAGGATTCCTTCTCGGCGTCAATCAGGTCGAGGGCGAGGCCCGCGTGCTGATGTTCGCGGTCGAACGGGGCCAGCGAAACCAGGGGATCGGGGCCCTCCTGATGGAGACGTTCTTCGAGCGGTGCCAGGCCCGAGGGTTCGGACGCGTTACCCTCGAGGTACGGGTGTCGAACGCCACCGCGATCCGGTTCTACACGAGGTACCGGTATTCGGTGATCGACCTCCTGCGTTCCTACTATTCCGACGGGGAGAACGGCTACCACATGGCCCGCGACCTGTGATTCCACCGGCCCGCAGGCTCTAAAACCTCCCGCCCGGGTCCCCGGGCGATGCCCGCATCGTGGCCGACCGTCGGCGAGATGATGAACGCCCGTCCGGTAACGCTCCCGCCGGACGCTCCGATATCCCGCGCCCTCGGGCTGATGCGCTCGCGCGACATCCACGAGATACCCATCCTCCGGCGCTCGCGACTGATCGGGCTGATCACGTTCGAGTCGATCGCTCGCCGCGTCAGTCGGCCCCTGGCGACCAAGGTCGAGCACCTCCTTGTCGTCCCCCCGCTCATCACGCCCTCCACCACCTACCCCGAGGTCGCCGCAGAGCTCCTGGCGGCCGGGCTACGCGCGGCGCCCGTGGTCGGACGGAAGGGGGAGCTCCTGGGCGTCGTCAGCCGCTCGGACCTCGTCCGCGCGCTTCCTGACGTCCCGAGCCTCAACCGATCGAACGTCCCCACGGTCGACGAGGTGGCGAGCCCGGCGACGTCCGTCGTGCGCGAGGACGACCTGTGTCGCTCCCTCGTCCTCCAGCTCCGCCTCCTGGAAGAGCACCCGCTCCCGGTCGTCGACCGGAAGGGGCGCCTGGTCGGGGCGGTCGGGCTCAAGGACCTCGCCTCGGTGCTGTGGCGACCGATCGCCGGTGGTAAGCGCGACCCCCGGGCGGTCTCGACGGCGCTCGACGTGGAGGTCCGTTCGATCATGCACGCCCCCGCCGTCACGGTCCCGTCGGGGACGGATGTCGCGGCCGCCGCGCGCCGAATGACGCGCGAGAAGGTTTCGAGCGTTTTCGTCGTGGAGGACGGTCGGCCGGTCCGCGTCCTCGGGCAGGGAGACCTCCTCGGCCTGATCGTCGCCCGGGGGCGGCCCTCGGAGGGCCCCGCCCGGGTCGAGGACGTCTACGTGGAGATCACCGGGCTCCGCGGCTCCGGGGATCCGGCGCTCCTCGGGGACATCGACCACCTGGTCGCGCGGGCCCTCCGACGGATCCAGCGATCCGTCCGGCCTCGACTCCTCACGGTCCATTTCGCCCCTCACGCAACGCACCGAACGAACGACCTCACGGTGGAGGCCCGGCTCCACACGGACGGGGGGATCTTCTACGCCTCCCACACGGGCTGGAACCTTCTTGCCGGAGTCTCCGGACTCCTCGACGAGCTGGCGAGCCAGGTCCAGCGGACCCGAGAGGCCGAACGGCAGCGGGCCCGCCGGACTCGTCGGGCGATCGAACCGGGCGAGACCCCGATCGCCGACCCGGACCTCGAGGCAAAGCTCCGGGCCGCGACGGGGACCGGCGGCGACGAGGAGTGACGATGATCCCGGGCGGACCGCGCAACCCGCGCCAGATGGAGATGATGATGCGGCGACTCGGGATGACGAGCGAGCCGATCCCCGGTGTGGAAGAGGTGGTCCTTCGCACCCGGACGCAGGAGCATGTCTTCCGGGCGCCCGAGGTCACCGTCCTGACGGTGCAGGGGGTGCGAACGTACCAGGTGGTCGGAACTCCGGAGGTGCGGCCGAGGAGCGCGGGCGCCGCGCGGCCGGTCGAGTCGGCCCCCGGCGCTCCCACGGAGCCGTCCGGCCCTCCCGAGGAAGACGTGCGGCTCGTGATGGAGCAGGCGAACGTCTCCCGCGAGGAGGCCGTCGAAGCCCTCGTCGCTTCGCACGGGGCCCCCGCCGAGGCGATCCTCGCCATCCTCACCCGCGGCAGCCGTTGACCGAGCCCCTCGGCGAGGTTCGCCGAGAGTGCGTCGAGGGATACCTCTTCTCGAGTCCGCCCCTCGAGCTGCTCCTCTTCCGACGGCCCCCGTCCCGGGGGCGGATCTGGGTCCCCGTGAGCGGGAAGACCGAGCCCGAGGACCCCAGCCTCGAGTCGGCCCTCGCACGGGAGCTTGAGGAGGAGACCGGGTTGACCGAGCCGATCCGTGTGTTCTCTCTTGACTGGCACGTTCCGTTCCGCGCCGACAACGGCGAGACGTGGCGGCTCCACGCCTACGGGGTCGAAGTAGCGAGATCGTTCCGCCCCCGGCTTAGCTCCGAGCATGAAGCGTGGGAGTGGCTCTCTCCTGACGGGGCGGTCCAACGGCTGCACTACCCCGACAATCGGGAGGCGGTCGCTCGCCTCGTCAGCGCCGTCGCGGCCCACCCTGCAAACGTTTAGCTCGGCGTCCCCTCGATCACGGCGAGCGATGATCGACGCCGAGAAACCGGCCACGGAGGCGCCGTCCCCGGCGCCGGGCCGGGTCTTTGCGGCCGTGGGACCCGAGCTGTTCGCTGCGGTCCGTGCCGCTCGACCGAGGCGTGCGGTCCTCCAGGTCCCCGCCGGGCTCGTCCGGGACGCCCACGTGCTGGCGGCCCGACTCCGGGACGAGGTGGGGGTCCCGGTCGACTTGGCGGCTCGAGCGTGCTTCGGCGCCTGCGACCCCCCTTCCCACGACGAGGCGCCTCGCGCGGACGTTGCGATCGTCCTGGGCCACGCTCCCATTCCGAACGTCCGGTCGGTGACGACCACCTTCTTCGTGGAGATGCGCTCGCCCGGGGGCGATGTCCGCGCGATGGCGGACCGGGTCGAATCCGCGGGCGTGCCGAAGCGTCTCGGGCTCGTGATGTCCGTCCAGCACCTGGACCTCGTCGAACCGCTCACGACGGAATTGACGGCGCGAGGGTACGAAGTCCTGATCGGCCGGGGCGATCGGCGCCTCGCCTACGCCGCCCAGGCCCTGGGGTGCAACTACACCGGGGCCGAGGCCGTGCGGGACCGCGCGGAAGCGTTCCTCTTCGTCGGGACGGGCCGGTTCCACCCGGTCGGCCTCGCGTTCGCGGTCGACCGCCCCGTCTGGTCGATCGACCCGCTCCAGGGGAGCCTCGAGCCTCCCATCGACCGGGGCGCGCTCGTGAGGCGCCGGCAGCTCGTCGTCGCGACCGCGCGCGACGCGCGTCGCTGGGGGATCATCGTATCGACGTTCGCCGGCCAAGACCGAACGCCGACGGCGCTCGCGCTCCAGGAGCGAGCGCGGGCCCGGGGCCGGGAGGCGGAGATCGTGCTCACCGACCGGCTCGACCCGCGGGACCTGGTCGGCCGCGACCTCGACGCGTACGTGAACACGGCCTGCCCCCGCATCGCGCTCGACGATAGCGACGCCTACCCCCGCCCCATCCTGACCCCGCCGGAGTTCCTGATGGCTCTCGGGGAGCTGCCTCTCGAACCGTACCGGTTCGACACGTTCCACTGATCTCGTAGCGGGCCGCAGCCTCGGGAACGTCGGACGGAGGTTCTCCACCGCGCGTCCCATGAGACCGATCGGCGCCTTGCCCATCGTCCTCCTCGGTGCCGGCGTCGCGCTCCTCGTCTACTCGGTGCGCAGCGGAGGCGCCTCGTTCAGCCTCGTCGTGATCTTCCCGGTCGTGACGGGCGGGTCGTTCTCGCTCCTGGGCGGCGTCGCCGTCCTCTTCGCCGGACTCCTCCTCTTTCCGCTCGTCCTGTTCCCCCCCGGCGAGGTGGCGAGCGAAGATTCGCGGCGACTTCCCAGCGACCGACCTCCCACCTCGACCGACTCGACGGCGTCCGAGAGCTCGGGCGGCGTCGTGCTGATCGGCCCGATACCGATCTTCTTCGGAGCGTGGAGCCGGGTCTCGCGGCGAACGCGTTTTGCCGTGGCGCTCGTCGGCGCCGCCCTCCTCGCGCTCGTGCTGGTCGGCTTCGTCTTCGTGCGTTAACGCGCCGTCGCCGCGAGGTCGAGGAATCGGCGGTGGACCCTCGGGTCCCCGGAGAGTTCCGGGTGGAACGCGAGGCCCCAGATCGCGCCGGAGCGGACGCCGACGACCTCGTCGCCTCGCCAGGCGATCGGCGTGGCGCGGGGCCCCACCGACAGGATCCGAGGAGAGCGAATGAACACCCCCGGGAACGGTCCGCCCTCGATCCCCTCGACCCGGACCGAGTCCTCGAACGACTCTCGCTGTCCTCCGTAGTCGTTCCGACGGACGGTGACGTCGAGCAGCCCCCAGGTCCGGGGGTTTCGGCCCCCGGGGATCGGTTCGAGCCGGGCCGAGAGGAGGATGAGCCCCGCGCACGTCGCGAGGACCGGAAGGCCGCTGCGAATCCTCTCCCCGAGAGGGTCCCAGAGCCCGCCGTCCTCGAGGAGGCGGGCGATGGTCGTCGACTCCCCGCCGGGGAGGAACAGCGCCTCGACGTCCTCGACGTCCGCGAGCCGACGGACGGGCCGGGGGGCGGCCCCGGGCAGGAGCCGAGCGAGCGCGTGGAGATGCTCGGGGACGTCGCCTTGCAGCGCGAGGACCCCGACCTTCATCCCGCGCCGCGCCGAAGTTCGTCGAGGATCGCCTTCGCCCTATCGAAGCGGACCTGGCCCTCCGCCACGAGGCGACCGACGACCCGATCGACCTCGTCCGGCCGCGCTCCCGCGCTCGTCGCCAGGTTCCTCGCATGGAGCTCCATGTGGCCGCGCTGGATCCCCTCGGTCGCCAGGGCCCGGAGGGCTCCGAAGTTCTGCGCGAGCCCGACCGCCGCGAGGACCTCGCCCAGCTCGCTCGCGCTCTTCACTCCGAGGACCTTCACGTTCGCTTTCGCGGTCGGATGGACCGCGGTCGCCCCACCGATCAGCCCCACCGGGACCGGGATCTCGATCGACCCCACCAGGTTCCCCTCCCGATCCTTCTCGTAGGTCGTCAGGGGGTGGACGACCGCCCCGTCCGCCGAGGCCTGCCATGCGGCGAACGTGTGCGCGCCGCTCTCGATCGCCCGGAAATCGTTCCCGGTCGCGACGACTACGCTCGATACGCCGTTCATGATCCCCTTGTTGTGGGTCGCGCAACGGAACGGGTCGGCGGCCGCAAACGCGTAGGCGTCGAGGATCGCTTCGACGACGTCGGCGCCGGAGGTTGTCTCGGTCCGGAGCAGGTCCGCGCGGAAGGTGGCGTGCGCCCGCGCGAGACGGTGGATCGCCAGGTTCGAGATGATCCTCAGGACGACCCGACCGGCCGCGAGCTTCGCGAGGTCCGGGGCGAGCGCCTCGCACATCGTGTTGACGGCGTTCATCCCTCCCGCGTCGCGGGCGTCGACGAGAAGGTGGACGATGAGCATCGGCCCCCGCGAGGACCGGATCCGACGCACCTCGAGGTCCTTCGCGCCTCCGCCGAACTTCACGAGGATGGGGTCCTTCGCGTTCGCCGCCGCGAGCAGCTCCTCCTTGTGGGCGAGGATGCGTAGGCGGGCGGCCGCCGGGTCCGCGACGTCCAGGATCTGAATCTGGCCGATCATCACCGGCGGGCTCGACTGGGTCCTGAACCCCCCCGCGGCCCGCGCCACCTTCGCGGAGTTCGACGCGGCCGCGACCACGCTCGGTTCCTCGATCGCCATCGGGATCAGGTAGTCCCGGTCGTTGATCCGGAAGTTGGTGGCGACCCCGAGCGGGAGGGGCATCACCCCGATTACGTTCTCGATCATGTGGTCGATCGTCGCCGGGTCGATGCCCGGCGGGAAGTCGTACGCTCGGAGCTCGCTCTCGGAAAGGTCCGCCCACGCCCGGACGAACTCCTTGCGCTCCGCGATCGTCCTGCGGTAGAAGCCCGGGATCTCTGAGGACTGGGTCATGCCCCTTCCTCGTCCGAGCCGTTCGCCGGGGTCGTCGCCTCGGCTCCCGGTGCTGCCTCCCGTGGGACGCGCGCGACGATCACCTTCGCGGGCCTAAGGAGGCCGCCGAAGAAGCGGTAGCCTTGCTGGACGATCTCGGCGACCGAGCCCTCGGGGCAGTCGTCCCGCACCGGCGTCTCCCCGACCGCCTCCGCCTCCTCCGAACGGAACGGATGGCCGACCTCGACGACCGGCTCGACGCCCTGGTGCTTCAGGAACTTCGACCACTCGCGCTCGAGCAGCTCCATCCCCTGTCGAAGCGGGTCCGACGGCGCGAGCCGAGCGACCGCCGCTCCCGCGGACCGGAACGACTCCAAGAGAGGGAGGAGGTCTCTAAGCACGGCACCGCGGGCCTGGCGGGTCAGCGATTCCCGCTCGCGCTCGGAGCGACGCCGGAAGTTCTCGAAGTCGGCGAGCAGGTACTTGAACCGGTTCTCCCAGTCCTCCGCGGGAGGGGACTGCGGGGCCGGACCTTCGGCGGGAGGAGCTCGCGCCTCCTCGTCCGGTCCGTCCGTCCCCTCGCTCGCCATGTTCGGAACGCGCTCCGAGGAAGCCTCTCGCTATTAGGGCTACGGGAGGCGGCGGTCGGACTCCAGCGCGAGCCGGCCGCCCGCCGGATTCCGAGCCCCGACGACCCGTCCGGGGGCGAGGTCGCGGGGGTCCTGGAGCACCCTCCGGGGGGGTCGTTCTTCTCCCGAAACCCAAGCGTTATAACGCGTGGCCGGCTCGGATTCTACGGCGGAAACGTCCGCCGATTTTCGATGGCGCAGCCGATGGTAAACGCCCCCGCGTACGACGCAAGTTCGATCCAGATCCTCGAGGGTCTGAGCGCGGTCCGGAAGCGACCGGGGATGTACATCGGATCGACCGACGTTCACGGGCTCCATCAGCTCGTCAACGAGGTCGTCGACAACTCGATCGACGAGGTCCTCGCCGGCGCGTGCACCGAGATCTCGGTCACGCTCCATCCCGACGGGTCGTGTTCCGTCCGCGACGACGGTCGAGGCATCCCGGTCGAGGACCACCCGAAGTACCATCGACCGACCCTCGAGATCGTGATGACCGTGCTCCACGCCGGCTCGAAGTTCGACCGCAGCACCTACAAGGTCTCGGGGGGCCTCCACGGCGTCGGGGTCCACGTCGTCAACGCGCTCTCGGAATGGTTCGAGGTCCGTGTGCGCCGCGACGGCCACGAGTACTACCAACGCTACGAGCGGGGCGCGCCGGTCGCACCCGTGAAGATCGTCGGCACCGCCGACTCGACCGGGACCGATGCTCGGTTCAAGCCCGACGGCTCCATCATGGAGACCACCGAGTTCGACCCCGAGACGATCCGGCGGCGGCTGAAGGAGCTCTCGTTCCTCAACGCCGGCGTCACCATCCGATTCCGCGACGAGCGATCCGGCAAGGAGGAGTCGTTCCATCACGCTGGAGGCATCGCGGAGTTCGTGGAGGACCTGAACCAAGCGTCCAACGCGCTGTTCCGTCCGCCCGTCTTCCTCCACGCGAAGCGGGACACGACCGACATCGAGCTCGCTCTACAGTACACGGACGGCTACAACGAAACGACGCTCGCGTTCGTGAACAACATCCACACCGTGGACGGCGGCACGCACGTCGTCGGGCTGCGGGCCGCGCTCACGAGGACCCTGAACGACTACGCGCGCAAGCGGGGGTTCGTGAAGGGCGACAGCGAAGGGCTCACCGGCGAGGACGTTCGGGAGGGGCTCACCTGCGTGCTTTCCGTCAAGGTGCTCGAGCCGCAGTTCGAGGGCCAGACGAAGGCGAAGCTCGGCAACTCGGAGGTCAAGGGCCAGGTCGAGAGCGCCGTCAACCAGAAGCTCGCGGAGTTCCTCGAAGAACACCCGCCCACGGCCCAGACGCTGATCGCGAAGGCGCTCCAGGCAGCGCTCGCGCGGGAGGCCGCGCGCAAGGCTCGCGAGCTCACCCGAAGGAAGGGGCTCCTCGAGGGCGGGGGCCTTCCCGGCAAGCTCGCCGACTGCCATTCGCGCGACCCGGCGGTCAGCGAGCTGTTCTTGGTCGAGGGAGACAGCGCCGGGGGAACGGCGAAGCAGGGACGGGACCGCGAGTTCCAGGCGATCTTACCGCTGCGCGGGAAGATCCTGAACGTCGAGAAGGCCCGGCTCGACAAGATGCTCCAGAACGAGGAGATCCGCTCGTTGATCACGGCGATCGGGATCGGGATCGGGGACGAGCAGGACATCTCGCGCCTGCGCTACCACAAGGTGATCCTGATGACGGACGCGGACGTCGACGGTTCGCACATCCGCACGCTTCTGTTGACCCTTTTCTACCGTAAGATGCCGGTCCTGATCACCGAGGGTCGCGTGTACATCGCCCAGGCCCCGCTCTACCGCGTCCAGAAGGGCTCGCGCGTGGTCTACGCGTACACCGACGAGGAGCGCGACGCGTTCCTCAAGGAGGTCGGGGGGATGAAGGGGGTCACGATCCAGCGCTACAAGGGACTCGGCGAGATGAACGCCGGCCAGCTCGCCGAGACGACGATGCACCCCGGCTCGCGAACCCTGCTCCGGGTCACCGTGGACGACGCGGTCCGGGCCAACGAGCTGTTCCAGATCCTGATGGGCGAAGAGGTCGAGCCCCGACGGCAGTACATCGAGGAGCACGCCGTCGAGGTGACGAACCTCGACATCTGAAGGGGGCCGGGGAACGGCGGCGCCCGAGCTGTCGAGCGTCGCGGACGGCCTCCGGGCCGTCGGGGCGACCTCCGCCGAGCCGCCGCGTCGGCCGGTGCTCCAGAACTCCCACGGTATCCTCGTCACGCTCGCGACGCTCGATTCGGCCGGCCGGCCCACGTGGCACGGAGTATGGGTCGCGGGCGGGACCGTGCGGCGGCTCGGGCCTCCCCCCGCCTCGGGTGCCCGGGGCGAGGGCCCGGTGGCTCCGGCGACCGGCGCGCTCCTCGAGCTCGTCGGCGCCGCCTCTCGCTCCTACAGCGAAAGGCTCGAACAGCTCGGCACCTCCCTGGATTCGCTCGAAGCCCGGGCCGACCCGCCGCCGATCGTTGAGATCTCGGCGATGGGCCGCGACCTCGCCGGAGCTCGGAAGCACGTCGCCCGGCTCTCCGTCCTCGTGACCGAGCTCGGCGGACCCCTCGGGGAGAGGTTTCCGGCGCCCGCGGGCCTGTGGGAGCCGGTCCGGTCGGAGGTCGTCCGACTCGAGGGACTGGCCGCCGGACTGTCCCAGGGGGCGCGCGACCTCACGGCGATCCGCAACGCGGTCGAATCGAACCGCCTCGCCGAGGCGGCCAACGAGCTGGGCCGTGCCTCGAATCGGATCGCCGCCCTCGCGAACACCTCGAACCTCCGCATGCTGGGGGTGGCCTACGTCGCCCTCGTCCTCGCGCTCGTGAGCGTCGTCGTGCTGATCCCGAACACGGCGGCGACCATCCTTGGGATGCCCAGCGCCGCGTGGGTCCCCGGGGTGTGGGTCGACGCGGTGCTGGTCGCCCTCGCCGTGGTTCCCCTCGTCGTCGTGTTCTCCCGGTCGTGGATCCGGCGGATGCTCCGCGGATGGTCGACGTACGAGGGAAGGACGTCCGAAGGGCTCGCCGACCTCCCGGAAGTGGACCCCGACGCCGCGGCGGCCGGACGGCGAGCCAAATCCCTTATTCCCAAGGCCCCCTAGCCCGCCCCGTGACGGGTTCCGGCGCGGCGCCCGCCCTCGTCGTGTCGGACGCGCTCCTCGTCACGCAGGACGCGGGCCGCCGCGTCGTGCGAGGCGACCTTCGGGTGGAGAACGGCCGGTTCGTCCACGTCGGTCCCGACGCCCCTCGCGACGACGCCGAGGTGATCGACGGGCGGGGGTTCGCGGCGATCCCCGGGTTCATCAACGTTCACACGCACATCGCGATGAGTCTCCTGCGGGGGATCGCGGACGACCGCGAGCTCGCCGGATTCCTCGAGACGCTGTTCCGGGTCGACGCGCGGCGGACCGAAACGGACGTGGAGGTCGGGGCTCGGGCGGGCGTGGCCGAGCTCCTGCTCGGAGGAACGACGACGTTCCTCGACCTCTACTACCTCGAGGACGCGATCGCGAGGGCGAGCGAATCCCTCGGGATCCGGGCGTTCCTCGGCTGGGCCGTGGTCGATCCCGACAAGACCACGCAGACCGGACGGCCCCTCGACAACGCCCGTGGGTTCCTCGAGCGCTGGAAGTCGCACCCGACGATCACGCCGCTCGTGGCCCCCCAAGGCGTCTACGTCTGCGACCGCGAAACGTGGCTCGGGGCGCGCGAGCTCGCCGAGCGCTATCGCACCCTTTGCCACTTCCACCTTTCCGAGACGCGCCGCGAGGTCCACGAGCACGAAGCGAGGACCGGGCGGCGCCCGGCGATCTGGCTCGACGAGATCGGGTTCTTCGGACCGCGGTCGGTCGCCGCCCACGCCGTTTGGCTCACGGGCCGAGAGATCGAGCTCCTCGCCCGGCACCGCGTCGGGATCGCGCACTGTCCGAGCTCGAACCTGAAGCTCGCTTCCGGCGGCGTCTGCCCCGTCGTGGAGCTTCGCGAGGCCGGGGCGATCGTCGGTCTGGGGACCGATTCCGTTGCGAGCAACAACTCGTTGTCGATGTTCCGCGAGATGCACGTCGCGGGGCTCGTCCAGAAGCACCAACGCTGGGACGCTTCCGTCCTTCCGGCGCAACAGCTCCTGGACCTCGCCACCGTCGACGGGGCACGGATCCTTGGGATGGAGGCGGAGCTCGGGTCGCTCGAGACCGGCAAGAAGGCGGACTTCTCGCTCGTCCGCCTCGACCACCCGTCCCTCCTCCCCGCCCGCCCCGAGGCGATCGTCTCCCATCTCGCGTACTCGGCGTCGGACGAGGCGATCGACTCGGTCTTCGTGAACGGAACGCCGGTCGTTCGCCGCCGGACCCTGGTCCGCGGGGACTGGAACGAGCTGCGGTCTCGGGCCGAGTCGGCGGCGGAAGGACTCTGGTCCGGCCGAGAGCCGTAACGGATCAGTCGGAGGCGAGGGAGTCCAGGATCGCGTCGGCGAGGTCGGTCCCCAGCTCTTCCGGGGGCTCGGTCAGCCCGAGTTCGCGCAACGACGCGAGCCGCTGCGTCGGGCCCGGCGAGGGCAGGTCGAACAGTCGGTCGATCGTGGACCGGTCGAGCTCGGTCGAGATCGTGGCGTGGTGGAGAAGGGCCGAGGACGTGACGTGCTGCGCGGCTCCTCCAACGATGCGGCCGTCCACCGAGAGGACCTCCCCGCGTTCGCTCAGGGTACAGTAGTCGGGGGCGGCGCCGGGGGCGGCGGTCCAGGCCGCGGCGAGCCCACGTCGAGCGAGGAAGCGAACCGCTCCGGTCCCGAGCCGTCCGAACGCTCGCCGAAAGTCGGCCCCCGCGCGAGGGTCGGTCCTTGGAAGGACGATCGACCAGAAGAGGTCCCCCGGCTCGTGCAGGAGCCCGCTCCCTCCGGACGTTCTGCGGATCGTCGGAACCCCTTCTCGTTCCGCTTTGCCGAGGAACCCCGGGTCCAGACGGACGCCCACCCCGAACGAGACCGCACGGTCTCGAACCACCGCGACCCGGGCCGCAGGGCGACCGAGCCGTAGGGCCCGCTCGTCGTCGACCGCGTACTCGGCCGCGGAAACCGCCCGGACCGGTCCGATGAGTTCGACGCTTCGGTACGGAAGCGGTTCCCCTCGACGCTCGTCCCTGCCCACGCCCGCCCGGCCCCCCCACGGCGTTCGCTTCAAACGATAAGAGACCCCGGGGAACTCCTCCGGCGTGGCCGAACTAAGCAGCTACCGACTCCACCCCGGCGACCCGGCACCGGATTTCGCCCTTCCGGGGGTCGACGGAGCGACCCACCGGCTCTCGGATTGGTCGGGGAAACCGTTCCTCGTGGTCGCCTTCTGGTGCAACCACTGCCCGTACGTCCAAGCGTGGGAATCGCGGATGATCGACCTCGGCCGGAAGTACGGGCCGAAGGGCGTCCAGTTCGCGCTGATCAACTCGAACGATGCCCGGGCGTACCCCGAGGACGGGTTCGCCTCGATGCAGCGCCGAGCTCAGGAGAAAGGATACCCGTTCCCCTACCTGCACGACGAATCGCAGGCGGTGGCGCGCTCGTACGGAGCGCTCGTCACGCCCCACCCGATGCTCTTCGGGCGCGACCGGCGGCTCCTGTTTCAGGGGAGGATCGACGACAACCACGAGCACCCCGAGAAGGTCAAGCATCGCTACCTCGAGGGCGCCATCGAGCAGGCGCTCGCCGGCCGGCCGGTCGCACCCGCCGAGCTACCGGTCGCGGGGTGCACCGTCAAATGGCGGCTGTGAACGAGGGGCTCGTCGCCCTCCGCGGTCCCCGGTTCGTCGCGCCTTGAGCGCGGCGCGGCGCTTGTCGAACGCCTCCGTGAGGCTGGGGTCGAGCGGCGAGCCGGCATGGTCGAGGCGCGCCGCGATCGAGACCTTTCCGGCGAGGGTCCGAGCGAGACGTCCCCGGTCCGTGCGGGAGGCGGATTGGATCGCGGGGTGGAGGAAGAGGAGCCCGTGGCGCGGCGGCGGCGCCCGTCCGCGGAGGTGCTCGAAGAAGGCGCGCTCCGCCCCGAGCACTTGGACGGTGCTCGCCGGCAGCCGAGCGAGCCGTGCTAGCCCTCGAGCCTGGGCGAGGAGGCGGGCGGTTAGGTCGGGGCCCAGGAGCGAGTTCAGGTTGGGGGTCCGGTCGGGCACGCTCGATTCGACCGCCGCATCGAGGGCCTTCTGGGTCGAGCGGATCTCACGGTAGAGTCCGGCGAGCCGGCGGCGGGCTTCGGCCAGCTTCGGGTCGGCGGGGCCGAGGTCGGTCGGGGCAGCCTCCTCCAGTACCGAGCGGGCGGCGCGCGCCGGGTCCGTCAGGTCGGCGTCGGGGGCGTCGCGCGCAGCCCAGCTGGCGAGCCGCTCTCCGACCAGGTTGGACGCACGGTCGAGGTCCCGCGCCGCCCGAACGGCTTCCTCGACGTGGATCGACGGGTCCCAGGACGCGCGGAGCGCTTGGTCGCCGTCGCGCAGGATCGCCGACCGGTGGACCGAACGCTCGGGTTCCGGGACGGGAAGGAACCTGGCCCCGGGGTCGTAGGTGACCCCCGGGCCCACGAGCCGCCGGTCGGCCGTACGCCAGGTCTCGGTCCCTCGCTGCGCGAGGACCATCTCCTCCTCGGGCGTCGTTCGGCCTTCGCGCCGCAGGCGGGAACGTTCGGACAGGGTCTCGGCATCCATTGGTGGTCGAGCCTCCCGGACGACGCGGGCATCGTCGAGCAGGAACGTGCCGTACCATGCGGTGACGATCGTTGTCGCGCCCATCGCTCGGTCAGTCCGCCCGCAGCCCTCCGTTCACATGGATCGTCGCTCCGGTTAAGTACGATGCGCGTCCGGAAACGAGGAAAGAAATCGCCTCCGCCACCTCCTCGGGTCGACCGACCCGCCCCAGCGGAATGCGGCTCCCTCGAAGCTTCCGCTGCTCGGGAGTGTCTGCGGCGAGGATCGCGGTGTCGATCGCTCCGGGAGCCACGACGTTGACGAGGACCTTCGGGGCCAGCTCCCGAGCGAGGGAGCGGGCGAGTCCCACGAGCGCCGCCTTCGAGGCCGCGTAGTGCGCACCGTGCCTCGAGCCGTCGAACGCGAGGACGCTCGAGAGGAAGACGACGTGCCCGGGGTCGGCGGCCCGGAGGCGGGGCAAAAGGCGTCGCGTGAGCTCGGCCGAACCGAAGACGTTGGTCCGGAAGCATTCCTCGAACCGGGGCGTCGTGAGCTCGTCGAAGCGGGCCCGCGGATACGCTCCGGCGTTCAGGACCAGTCCGTCCAACGACTCCCAACGGTCTTGGATCGTCTCGGCCAGCTCCTCCACGTCCGCCGGCCGACTGAGGTCCGCTCCGGCGGCGAAGGCGTTTCCTCCGTGCGCACGGATCCTCCGCACGATTTCCTCGGCGGCCGCTTCGTGCGAGCGGTAGTGCACGGCGACCTCGTACCCCTCCCGCGCGAGCGCCAAGGCGGTCGCACGGCCGATTCCCTGGGACGCCCCGGTAACCAGCGCGTGCACGATCCGGGCAACAAACGGCGAGATTTATAGCGCGGCCCGGCTCGACCGAGCCGATGAGTCCCCCAGAGGCCGGCCCGCTCGTCCGACACGAGGTTCGGGGCCGAACGCTCGTTCTGACGCTCGATCATCCCCCGGTCAACGTTCTCTCTCGCCCGGTCCTCGAGGCGCTCTCCGCGCACTTGACCGACGCCGTGCACGACCTCCGGGTCCACGCGGTGGTCCTCGCGAGCGCGGCCGAGAAGGCGTTCGCCGCGGGCGCAGACATCCGGGAGATGGCGGAGCTGGACCCGGAGCGAGCCCGAGTCCACGGCGCTCGGGGGCAGGCGGTGACCCGGCTGATCGAGCGGCTTCCGCTCCCCGTGATCGCCGCGGTGAACGGTGTCTGTTTCGGCGGGGGATGCGAGCTCGTCCTCGCGTGCGACCTCGTTGTCGCAAGCGAGGACGCCCAGTTCGGCCAACCCGAGATCAACCTCGGGGTCATGCCCGGGTGGGGAGGGACTCGGCGCCTTCCGCGGCGGATTGGTGCGAGCCAAGCGCGACGATGGATCTTCACCGGCCGGCCGGTGGGTTCTCGCGACGCGGAGGCCCAGGGCCTCGTCGACCGCGTCGTCCCCCGCACTGAGCTGCTGACGACCGCGATCGCTCTGGCCGACGAGATCGGCTCCAAACCTCCGCTCGCCGTCGCGGCCGCCAAGTTCTCCATCGCGAGGGCCCTCGACCCGTCGATCGACGAGGGTCTGGCCTACGAGCTCGACCTCTGGTCCCGATTGTTCGGGACCCCGGGACAGCGGGAAGGGATGAGCGCGTTCCTCGCGAAGCGGTCCCCGGTTCCGATGGGACGCGAGGACTGGGAATCCCAGTCGACCGGATTCCCCTGGAGCGAGGAGGCCGGTCGCCGGCCCGAGAGAAAGGGGGATAAGCGGCCGACGACGGGAACGGGTTGAACTGCCGCGGTGGCTCAGCTGGTAGAGCGGCTCCTTGGTAAGGAGCAGGCCGAGGGTTCAAATCCCTCCCGCGGCTCCTGACACGGGTGAGGCTGCGCTCGAGAGCTCGGAGAAGGCGCGGGCCTCCTCCGCACCGCCCGGCGCTCCGCGGGGAGCCTGGTCCATGATGACCGCGCACGGTGGTGGAACGATCGCCTTTCGTGCTAGCCGCGACCGTTCGCGGGCACGGTCGGCGACTCGCTAGGACGCCCAGGAGACGCCGCTCCGAGGGGATCCGTGGGACCGCCCGCTCCTGGTGACCGAGCGATCCGACCTACGTGGTACGCCGGCCGCGCCACCTTGGCCGGGGAGTTCTGGACGATGCTCCATCTCCCGTACACCGGGATGGTCCTCGGATTCGTCCTCGTGGGCGCGGCGATCTCGCCCCGGATATCCTGGCTCCTCCTCGGAGGAACCCTGCTCGCCTACTTCTTAGGCCTCGGGATCGGCGCGCATCTTCTGGACCAGGTCCCCGGCATGGGCTCGAGGTACGTCACGCGCTGGCCCTCGTGGGCGCTCTGGTGGGGCGGGTCGATCGCTCTGGCCTCGGCGGTGACGATCGGGATCGTGGGGTCGATCTTCTACGTCGGCCCGGCGCTGCTCCTCCTGGTTGGCGTCCAAGGGGTCTGCGCGATCGGTTACCCGCTCGCGGCTTGGTTCCGGGGAGCGTTCCATCGGGACAGCGTCTTCGCGGTGTCCTGGGGGAGCCTTCCGTTCCTGACCAGCGCGTACGCGCAAGCGCGGGAGGTCAGTCCAGCCGTCGTCCTCCTCGCGGTGGTCTTCGGGCTGGTCTCGCTCATCGAGATCCGGCTCTCGAGAGCCTCCCGACGCCTGCGATCGGAGGAGCGTTCCCGGCGCGCGCCCTCCTCCGTGACAGGCGACCCCGGAGACCTCCCGTATCGACGGTTCGACATCGCGCTCGAGGCGCTCTCCCTCGGAACGATCGTACTCTCGATCGGCCTCGTGGCCGGCCGCTGGGGTTTCGGCGTGTGAACGTCCCCGAACGGATGCCTGCAGGGCCGAGAGACGACAGCCTCCCTCGCCCGCAGACTCCGGAACGGCCGTTCGTCCAAGGACTCTTCGACTGGCTCGAGCCCAACTACGAAGCCGCGCTCGCCGCGTACTCCCTCGGGCAGGACCTGCGATGGAAGGGGACCCTCCTCCACCGACTGCGCCCCCAGGAAGGGGAGCAAGGGCTCGACCTCGCCTCCGGTACCGGGCTGATCTACCGACGATTGACCCGGCGTCTGGGGCCGAATTCGGTCGTGGGCCTCGACATCAACCGGGCGATGCTGCGCCGCGCCCGACGGTGCGACCCGGGGGCGCGGTTGGTCCAAGCCGATTCCGTGAGGCTCCCGTTTCGTGACGCCTCGTTCGACCTCGTGACGGCCGGGTATCTGTTCAAGTACGTCCCGCTGGACGCTCTTGCGAGGGAGGTTCGGCGTGTACTGAGACCGTCCGGACGTTTCGGCGGTTACGACTTCTCCGCTCCCCAGGTCGACCGTCCGATCGGTCGGCTCTACGCGCACTACCTCCACAGAGTCCTGCCCGCGCTCGCCCGCTGGAGAGCCGACGGGGTGGACCGGTGGCCCGAGCTGTTCGGTTTCCTCTCGCAGGTCGCGGCAGGCTCCCGATGGGAGGGCCGGGTGAACGACGCGTTTCGTGGAGCGGGCTTCGATCCGGTCGATCGAGTGGCTTCCCTCGGGGGAGCGATCACCTGGGTCTGGGCGAAGCTACCCGAGGCGACGGACCGCCCTCCGTCTCCCGAGGAGATCCGTTGATTCCGCGAGGGCAGGCCCCATGAGTTCGGGTTCTGCTAGGCCGTTGCGAGTCGTTCGACCACGGACCGGGGAAAGACCCGGCCGTAGATCGGACCCCCATGGGTCATCTTCATCACCGCTTCCTCCTCGCGAAGCTCGATGACGCCGGATCGGGAGGTCACGGTAAGGACCGAGTCGCGTGCGATCGACTGCTACCTTGCTTTCCCCGAGGGTCAGCGCCCGGAAGAGCGCCGGCCCGCCGTGATCGTGATCCACGAGATCTTCGGTCCCGACGCCCACATTCGGGACGTATGCCGGCGGTTCGCCGGCCTCGGATACGTCGCGGCGGCGCCCGATCTGTTCACCGGAGAACTCCATCGCCTCCTGACTCCCGCCAACATCGCCCTCGCCATGAAGGCGTTCGCGGAGGCGCCACCCGACCTCCGGCGCGATCCTTCCCGGATGGCTGCGTTCGCCGCAAGTCAGCCCTTGGAGCGCCGACCCGTGCTCGAGGCGTTCGGGCGGATCGGGCAGCCCGCGGTCCAGGAGGGATTCGCCCACGACCTCCACGCTGTCGCCCGGTTCGTTCGCTCGCTCCATGAGGTCGACGCGGATCGGGTCGGCTCGGTGGGGTTCTGTTTCGGGGGCGCGATGTCCGCTCGCCTTGCGACCGTGGACCCCGACCTACGCGCGGCCGTCGTCTTCTACGGCCAGAATCCGCCACAGGACGCCATCTCCCGGATCGGGGCCCGCATCTTGGGGCTCTACGGAGGCGAGGACCTCGGCATCACGCAGACAGTGCCCGCGTTTGCGGAGGCGATGGCCGCCCAGGGAAAGCACTTCGACTACCAAGTCTACCCTGGGGCGAAGCACGCCTTCTTCAACGATGCGCGACCGAACTACCACCGAGCGAGCGCCACCGATGCGTGGAATCGCGTCGTTCGCTTCCTCGGCGAGAACCTAGGGCCTTGAGCGGATGGGGATTGCTCACGCAGGCTCCCGCGGGTCGCGAACCGTAAGGCGCCTCACACCGGGCTGGTACGACCCGTTTCGGCGACCGTCTCTTCGGTTCGCCCTCCAAGGCTCTTATACGGCGCCCTCCATGGCCGCGGCGCAGCGGGGTAGGGTAGTCAGGATAACGGCCGGGGGACCCGGCCGTCCTGAAATCCCGACGGGCTCATAACCCGTAGATCCATGGTTCAAATCCATGCCCCGCTATCACTAGTTTCGTAGCGCTGGCGCCGCTTTTCGAAAAGTCCCTTCGGGTGGGTTGAGCTCGAACAGACGCTCCGGGCGCGAAGTTGAGCCGTGTTACTCGACCCTTCCGGGGCGGTCGAATACGTTGAACTCGCTCGGCAGCCAGGCTCCCGGACTGCCTGTTTCATTCATCCAACAACGAAGCCAATTCGATATGGAGGGACTCTTCTTCCAAGTGTCGGTGGTGGAGACGTACCCCCTCGCACGGCAGGTCGGCCTGGGAGGGGCCCAAGCGAACCGATCGTTCGCGGTCGACTCTCGAACCCCGCGCAGGCGGAAACTCTCTCTATCGGGACCTTTATGGTGCTCGCCGCAACGGTGGGGCCAACCATGACGAGTTACACCACCGGTGAACTGACGGCGATCGTCATCCAGGTCGCGATCGTCCTCCTGATCCTCCGGCGGTCCTACGCGATGGCGCAGGGGGTGCCGTTCTCCGCCGCGCGCCTGGTGGCCCTGCCGGCACTGATCCTGGTCCTCTGGGGGTTGAGCGAGCTCGAGTCGATCCTCCTGACCCCGTGGGCACTCCCCTATCTGATCGCGGCGGACTTGGCGATACTGATCGGCACGGCTGCGGCGTTCACCGGCGTCGCCGAGCGGGTGACCCAAGTGGTCCGTGGTCCGGCAGGGAGCTGGTCGTACCGGATCGGATTCTCCCTCACCCTGCTGTTCCTCTGCGCGTTCGTGGTGCGTCTGGGCGTGGCGGTGGCCTTGTTCCCCAGTTCCCTCGAGTTCGGAAGTCCTCCCGGTGGGTTTCCGCCGACGGAACAACAGGCCGTCCTCGGGTTCATCGACGGCCTCTTCTCCATGAGCGCGGGACTACTGGTCGCCCGCTCGATCGGCATCTCTCGAAAGGTTCGGATCGCGCGAGCGACCGATGCCGTTCCCAAGGTTCCGTGAGCAGGGAACCGAGCAAGGGGGGAGGAAGAGTTCGGTCCTCGGGCCCCGTCCTCCGGCGTTCTGGAGCTACCAAGTATCGGTGTCGCCGAATTCGGGCGCCGTGCTTCCGGGGGGGGTTCCGAGAGTCGGTGGGTCGTTGGGAGAATCGAAGGCTTATCCCCCACGGCCGCGTCGCCGGTCCGTGAGCAGCCCGGCATCGGCGCCCTGGGTTCTCCGGCTTCAACGGTGGGCCGAGGGTGATCCGAACGTACGGCTCGCGCTCCTCGTCGGCTCGCAAGCCCGTACCGACACTCCGGCGGACTCGTTCTCCGACATCGACCTCGCATTGTTCGCGAGCGAGCCTGGCCGCATCCTGCGAGAGGTGGACTGGATCGCGCAGCTGGGGCCTTATTGGACGTCCCACCTCGAGGAGAACGCGCTGGGCACGGGGGAGGAACGTCGGGTCCTGTTCGAGGACGGGCAGGACGTGGACTTCGCCGTATTTCCGGTAGAGTTCCTCGCGTCGCTCGTGACCGATCCCCGGGCGGTCGCGGTCCTACGCCGAGGCTTTCGGACGTTGGTCAACAAGGACTCTCTCCCCCTCAGCACCCCCCGAGGCGAACCGCGGCCTTCCCTGCCCAGTCCGTCCGAGTTCGCGAATCTGGTCAACGATTACTGGTTTCACCTCGTCTGGACCGCGAAGAAGCTCCGGCGAGGGGAGCTGCTGACCGCGCTGGAAGCGAACAACGGCTGCCTTCGGGCCATGCTCGTGAGGATCGTGCGATGGCACGCGCTTGCTCGTGGCCCCCCGGGCCAGGACGTTTGGCACGGCGCGAGGTTCTTTGAGAGATGGGCAGACCCCCGGGCGACCCGCGCCTTCCCGGAGACGGTCGCTCGATACGACGCGCGTTCGATCGCCCGATCGCTGCGCGCAAGCCGGGTCCTGTTAGGCTGGCTCAGCGACGAACTGAGCGAAAGCCTGGCCTTCCCCTCCCCGATCCGCGACCGAACGGGGCTTTCGGCGTACCTGGACGGGCTCCTCAACGACCGGGGACGGTGACTCCGAAAGGAGTCCCATCCGCGCGGGAGGCGGAGTTGCGTGGCCAAGGGCCGCGCGCTTCGGAAGCGGCGGGAGCTGCCTTGGGAGTTGGCCCGCCCCGGCCGATTCTCGGCCGGCGCAGAACGACTCCTTGGCCCCGAGCCGCCCGCGCAATCCTAGAAGCGTTGACAGTAAGGATCAATCGTGGATCAGGGGAGGTCCGCCACCTTTGGACTTGGTAGCCCTTCGGCGAGCGGCGCGCTTCACTTCGGCGGTCGCGGCTTCCAATCCGTCCTTCGCCGACTCGCTCGGGGGTTGAGCGGTCCCCTCGGAGGCCGGCGCGGCCTCAGCTGAGGAAGGGGGTGGGGTGACCGGGGGGGTCGAAGGAGCGGTCACGGAGTCGGAAGGCCGAGGTGGGGGAGTCGGCGGAAGGGACGGGGGTGGCGGAGCGGGCGGCGCTTGGGGGAACTCCGAGGGGGAAGGCACGTGGTGATGACTCGCGGCCGGCGGAGCCTGCGGGGCTGACGGCCCAGGGAACCCTGGCGACTCGATGGGATGAGGGGGGATCGGCACGAACTCGCCGGCTCGCCACGCGTGAGGCGTGCGGAGGATGGTCGGATCCTTGAGGAACAGGTCCGCATGGCCACACCCCCGGCAAAGCCGCGTTCCGAGCGATAGTTCGCCGCCCGTGCGCAAGGAGAGTCCTCCCCGGCCGATCGTCCCCGTGCGAACGTCGTTCGCCCAGACGAACTCGGTTCCTCCGCAGTTGCTGCAAACGGGAGCCATCGGTAGCAACCCAACGAACGAGGAACGAGGTTCCTCATAAAGAGACGCTGGTCCTCCCGTGGACCCGGCCTCTCCGGCCGCCCTCGGCCGCGCGCAACGCCCTTGTAGGGTCGGACCGTGCTGGTGACGGGAGGAGACACTCCGTTGTATCGAGTGATCACGGTCGCGATCGACGGCTCCCCGACCGCCTCGACCGCGTTCGCGAGCGCCGTCGACCTCGCCCGCCATTACGGGAGCGAGCTCGTCGTCATCGCGGTCGCTCCGCTGAGCCCGGTCTTCGTCACCCCCAACGAACCGTTCGTTCCTCCGGTCGTCCCGGAGAGCCCCCTCCCTCAGTTCCGGACGCTCGTGGAATCGGCCGTCCGCGAAGCGAAGGAGGCCGGCGTCACGGCGGTGACCGGGGTCTGCTACGACGGGGTCGTGGTGGACGAGATCCTAGCGCACCTTGCCAACCATCCGACCGACCTTCTCGTGGTCGGCTCCCGAGGCCTCTCGACGGCGAAACGGATTCTGCTCGGGAGCACGTCCACGGCGCTCGTCACGCACGCACCGTGCGCGGTGCTGGTCGTGCGGCCAGCGTCTACGAAGCCGCCGGGGGCTTCAGCATGAGGCGGGTCGGGATCGGGAGCTTGTGCGAGGCCTTGCGAAGCGCTTCCTTCGCATCCGCGATGTGCGCCTCGGTCGTGTAGATCGTCAAGAGCTCGGCGCCGATCTCGGCGCGGACGGCGTGCCCCACCGTCTTTCCGAACGCCCGTCGCATCCCGTCCGAGATACGGTCCGCGCCGGCCCCGGTCGCCATCTTGTGCTCGCGCAGCACTTGGTGCGGGAACCGCCGGACCTTGAGGTGGTATTCGTTTGGGGACGTGCGCTCGAGGACCCGGACGGCGCTGACCCGCGCCGACTCGAGGGCGATGTCGCGGACCTGCGCCGCCTCTTCGGTCGCCAGGCTCAGGCTCCAAGGGAACTCGGTATGGAGGTTGCCGGTGTCGAACTGAGTGACCCTGCACACCGGGACACCGCCCATGTACTCCCGGCGAGTGTAAACCTGGCCCTCGATCTCCCGGTACATCCGGGCCGGTTTGCGCGTCATGGGGGGCGCCGAGACAGGCTGCGCTTGAAAACGCTTGCGCTCGCGACGGGGGCCACCACGAGAGGTCGGATGGGCTCAGCGAGCGCTCCGGGCTCCTTGAACCAAGCGAGCTCCCCGGGAATCGGCCCACACCTCGACCCCGCGGACTCGGCCCCGATCCAACCAGCGGAGGATCTCCGCGCGTCGCGGACCCGTCGGGAGGGACGCAAAGAAGCTCCGGCCGAACATCGCCTGAGCTGCCCGGGCCCCGCGGCGTCGCAAGCCCCGGAGGAGGTCCGCGAGCCTTCGGGGTGCGAGGCCCGCCCGATCCGTGAACGCTTCGCTCGCGTCCCAGAACCGATCCGCGTCGGGGCGCTGGGCGAGCGGACCCAGCCGGTCGGCCGCTCGACCGATCCGGGCGAGCGCCGCCGGGCTGCGAAGGATACTCGCCGTCGCGATCGGTCCCCCGAGCACGCCCGCGAGTATCGAGTCCGGAAACGGGCGCCGGACGACGGCGCCGAACGGGGGGATGCCGGGACGCACGCGTACCTCGAGTCCTCCACCCAGGATGGCGGCGACGCCGCCAAGGCCGCCTCCTCCGAACAGGTCGGCGAGGTGAGCCACCTCGATCGCCAGCCTCCGCGGCCGGCCGGTGGCACGGGCGACCGCCAATCCGGTGGCGATCGCCCCGGCTGCGCTCGAGCCGAACCCCTGCCCTACGGGCATCGCGTGGGTTAGCCGGACCGTGAGCTCGCCGGGCTCGGGCCCGACCAAACGGCGAGCGACCTCCTCCGAGATCTCGAGACGCCGAGGAAGGTCGCTCACGATACGGACGCGCGAACGGCGGCCGGGTCGCCAGACCGCCTCCGCGCTCACCCCGACCTCGAGCACGATCCCGGCGCCGATCGAGCCCCGCGCCCGCGGGTCCCGGGGCGAGGTCGAGGGAAGAAACAGTCCGGTGACGTGTCCCGGACCGAACGCCCGGGCCCGACGAACGGGAGCGCTTCTCGAAAACGACACCGGGGGTTCTGCGATGGTTGAGTACTTATAAGCGCCCTCGCTTTGTGATACCGGGAACCGACTTGGCCGCTCGTCCGGGAGGTCCGTGAGCGAACCCGATGTCCCCGTGGCGGCGACGCACGAGCCGTACGACCGGGTCAACTTCCTCGAGCTCCGCAACACGCAGCTCGCGGAGGCGATCAAGAGGGTCGAGAGCGAGCGCCACTACATGGAGGCGGAGATCCTCCGGCTCCAGCGGGAAGTCAAGCGGCTCAAGACGGAGCTCGACCGGCTCCGGTACCCTCCGCTCGTGGTCGGCAGCGTCCGAGACGTCCTGACCGACGGCCGGGTCGTCGTCAAGTCGTCCACCGGACCGGATTTCGTCGTGAACTCGGCCGAGACGGTCGAGCACGGCAAGATCACGGTCGGGGCCCGGGTTGCGTTGAACAAGCAGACGCTCGCGGTCATGGGCGTCCTTCCGGCGTCCCTCGACCCGCTCGTGACCGCGAGCGAGATCGTCGAGAAGCCGAACGTGACGTACCAGGACATCGGGGGCCTCGCCGACCAGATCCGGGAGATCCGGGAGGCGGTCGAGTACCCCCTCCTCCGCTCCGAGCTGTACAAGAAGGTCGGGGTCGAGCCGCCGAAAGGAGTGCTCCTGATCGGGTCCCCCGGGACGGGCAAGACGCTGATCGCGAAGGCGGTCGCGCACCACACGAACGCCACGTTCGTCCGGCTCGTCGGCAGCGAGCTCGTCCAGAAGTACATCGGCGAAGGGGCCCGCCTCGTCCGAGAGCTCTTCCAGATGGCCCGCGAGAAGGCCCCCACGATCATCTTTATCGACGAGGTCGACTCGATCGGCGCGAAGCGCCTCGAGGTGGCGACCAGCGGCGACCGCGAGGTCCAGAGGACCCTGATGCAGCTCCTCGCTGAGATGGACGGGTTCGAGCCCCTCGCGAACGTGAAGATCATCGCGGCGACGAACCGTCCCGACATCCTGGACGACGCGCTCCTCCGGCCGGGTCGGTTCGACCGGATCATCGAGGTCCCGGTCCCGACCTACGGCGGCCGGGCGGAGATCTTCAAGATCCACACCCGGGGGATGTCGCTGAGGGAGCCGATCGACTTCGAGATCTTCTCGAGCCGGTGCGAGGGCGCGACCGGCGCCGACATCCGTGCGATCTGCACAGAGGCCGGGATGTGGGCGATCCGGGAAGAGCGCGAGAGCGTGACCGTGGCGGACTTCGAGCGCGCGATCGAGAAGGTCGTGGGTGAGGAAGAGCTCCGCAAGGAGTCGGTCACGATGTTCGCCTGACGTCGTTCGTCGCGCGCTACGGGCGGGAGAGGGGTCGGCGGAACCCCCGACGGACCCTGGGTTCCGGCGATCCGCTACTGCGGTGACGGGCTCGCTTCGAGCTGGGACCGGCCCACGACCCGAGGCCCGACGGGGACGGACAGGTCGAGGAGCACGACCGAGTCCCCGGGGCCGTAGGCCACCGGCCGGTCGCACGTGAGACGCACCGCCCTCTCGGAGAGCTCGCCGACGGACGCGGGAACGACCTGGAGGCCGACCGCCGCATGGAGCTGGGCGCCCGAGCCCGCGTCCCCCCGATAGTAAGGACAGCGAACCAGCGGTCCCCCGAGGAGCTCCGGGCCTCCCCGGAGCGCTCCCTCGGGGGCGAGGACCTGGCCCCGCGAGAGCTCGTCGGCCTCGACCTCCCGGAGGGCGAGCCCGACGCGCTCGCCGCACTCTGCCTCCTTGCGGTCGACGTCGTGGACCTGGATCGAGCGAATCTCGACCGTCCTCGGCGTGGGCCAGAGGCGCAGCTTCTCGTGAGCGCGGAGCGTCCCGCGACGCACGACGCCGAGGGCGACCGTCCCGACCCCCTTGACCGGGAACGCATGATCGATCGGAACCTCGACCGGTCCGGCACGGGAGGGCGCCGACCAGGAGTCGAGACTCGCCCTAAGCGACGGCAGGTCGAAGGGAACCCGCTCCGCGGAGGCGAGACGGCTCCCGCGGAGCGCGCGGACGAGCTCCGCATCGCCCACGCCCTCTCCCCGGACGACGGTCGTCGGGAGGTCGGTGAGCTCGACGATCGCGATCGTCTCCGCAACGGGCCGGGAAAGCTCCTGGACGACGAGCAGGCATCGGTCCGACATTCCGAGCGCGACCAGCAGCGGAGCGACCTTCTCCGGGAACTGGGTCGGCTCTACCAGCGTCGTCGAATGGCCGTCCCGGACCTCGTTGAACAGCGTGATGTCGGAGAACGTTCCCTTCTTGCCGAGGTCCTTCGCGACGCCGGCGGACCCGACGACCGCCACGGTCACGGACCCCGCCACCGGTCACTCCTCCGGCTTCTTGGAGGCTACCGACAGCGAGACCTCGCCGCCTTTGACGCCGATCTCGACGCGCGCGCCGTCGGAGATCTCCCCGGCGAGAAGCCGTTCCGTGAGGGGGTCGACCACGAGACGCTGGATCGTCCGCTTGAGGGGGCGCGCGCCGAAGTCCGGGTCGAACCCCTGGGCCGCGAGGAGCTTTTTCGCCGCGTCCGACGCGTGAAGCGATATCCGCCGCTCCTTGAGCCGGGTCTCGACCTGGGCGAGCTGGAGGTCGACGATCGCCTCGATCTCGCGTTGCGTCAGCGCGTGGAAGACGACCACTTCGTCGATCCGGTTCAGGAACTCGGGGCGGAAGTGGGCGCGGAGGGCGGGCTCGATCCGGCGACGTCGCTCCTCGTCCGTGGACGCCGAGGCGAGCTGCTCGGTCCCGAGGTTCGAGGTCATGATGACGAGCGTGTTGCGGAAATCGACCGTGCGCCCCTGGCCGTCGGTCAGCCGTCCGTCGTCCATCAGCTGGAGGAGGACGTTCACGACGTCCGCGTGTGCCTTTTCGACCTCGTCGAACAGCACGACCGTGTAGGGCCGGGTCCGGACCGCCTCGGTGAGCTGCCCGCCCTCCTCGTACCCGACGTACCCGGGGGGAGCCCCGAGGAGCCGGGCGACGGTGTGCCGCTCCATGTACTCGCTCATGTCGAGCCGTACGAGCGCCCGCTCCGAGTGGAACAGGAAAGCGGCGAGCGCCTTCGCCAGTTCCGTCTTCCCCACGCCGGTCGGCCCGACGAAGAGGAACGTTCCCATCGGGCGGTTCGGGTCGGCGAGGCCGGACCGGGAGCGACGCACGGCCTTCGAGACCGCGGCGACCGCCTCGTCCTGGCCGACGACCCGCTGCCGGAGCTCGGCCTCCATGTGCAGGAGCCGCTCCCGCTCGCCCTGGAGCATCCGGCTCACCGGAACCCCGCTCCACCGCGAGACGACCTGGGCGATGTCCTCCTCCCCGACCTCTTCCCGCAACATGCCGGTCGGCGGCGCGCCCGCCGTCGACCGGGTCAGCCGCTCGAGCTCCTTCTGGAGCTCCGGGACCCTCCCGTAGCGGAGCCGAGCCGCCGCCTCGAGGTCGCCCAAGCGCTCGGCCTTCTCCTCGTCCGCTCGAGCCCGGTCGAGCTCGCCTCGGAGGCCCCTCAGCCGCTGGACCTGCTCCTTCTCTCGGGCCCACTGGGACTGGAGCGCGGTCTCCCGCTCCTTGAGACCCGCGAGCTCCCGGCCGAGCTGGACGAGGCGCTCCCGGCTCGCGGGGTCCTTCTCCTTCGTGAGGGCCGTGCGCTCGATCTCGAGCTGGCGGATCCGTCGCGTGAGCTGGTCGAGCTCGACGGGGCGGGAGTCGAGCGCGAGGCGGACCCCGGAAGCGGCCTCGTCCACCGCATCGATCGCCTTGTCGGGGAGGTGTCGGTCGGGAATGTAGCGGGCCGTGAGGGTGGCCGCGGCGACGAGCGCCCCGTCGAGGATTCGCACCCCGTGGTGAAGCTCGTAGCGTTCCTTGAGCCCCCGAAGGATCGAGATCGTGTCCTCGACCGTCGGTTCGGCGACCGGCACGGGCTGGAACCGTCGCTCAAGCGCGGCGTCCTTCTCCACGTACCGCCGGTACTCCTGGGTCGTCGTCGCCCCGATGCAGTGAAGGGTCCCGCGCGCCAGCGCCGGCTTGAGGAGGTTCGAGGCGTCCAGCGCCCCCCCCTCGGTCGCGCCGGCGTGAACGAGCGTGTGCAGCTCGTCGATGAACAGGATGACCTGGCCGTCGGACCCCTCGACCTCGCGAAGGACCGCCTTCAACCGCTCCTCGAACTCGCCCCGGAACTTGGCGCCCGCGAGAAGGGACCCCAAATCGAGCGCGACGATCCGCTTCTCGCGAAGAGCGTCCGGAACGTCGCGCGTCGCGATGCGCAGCGCGAGACCCTCGACCACCGCGGTCTTGCCGACCCCGGGGTCACCGATCAGGACCGGGTTGTTCTTCGTCCTACGGGAGAGGATCTGGATCACCCGCCGGATCTCGTCGTCCCGGCCGATCACCGGGTCGAGCTTACGGTCGCGCGCGAGGGCGGTCAGGTCCCGGCCGTACTTCTCGAGAGCCTGGTACTGGGCCTCCTCCGACCGGCTCGCGACGGGTCGAGAGGACCCCCGGACCTTCTCCAGAGAGTCCTCGAGGGCCGGCCGACGCGCTCCGAACTCTTCGAGAAGGTCCTTGGCCGGCGAGCCGACGGTGAGGAGTCCGAGCAGAAGCTGGTCTACGGTCGTGTAGCGGTCCTTGCGGCGGGACGCTTCCTCCTCCGCGGCGTCCAACACCTGGGAGAGCTCGCGGGACAGGTACTGGTCGGTCGGCGCGACGTGGTCGACGGTCGGTCGCCGGCGCAGGCTCTCGTCGAGCTTGATCTTGAGGTGGTCGACCGGGACCTCGATCCCCCGGAGGAGCGCGGTCGCCGGACCGTCCGCGGCCGAGAGGAGCGCTTCGAGAAGGTGCTCGGGCTCGACGGCCGCGTGGCGGAGCTCGGCCGCGCGTCGGAACGCGGCCTCGAGCGCCTCGCGGGCGGCGTCGGTGAGCCGTTCGAGATGCATCGGCCGGCCATTCAGGACAGCCGATTTAAGCGGACTCCCCGTGCGTCGCCCTCGTGGCCGACCTTGTCGTCCGACTCGCCGGCCTCTCGCTGAGGAACCCGTTCGTTCTTGCGTCCGGGATCTGGGGGGAGAGCGGCGACTCGCTCGCGGGCGCCTGGAGCGCCGGCGCGGGGGCGGTGGTGACGAAGTCGATCGGAACGTCGGCACGTCCCGGGTACGCGAACCCGACCGTCGAGACGTACGATCGGTGGGGGCTTCTCAACGCCATGGGGCTTCCCAACCCCGGGATCGACGAATACCCGCGCGAGATCGAGGTCGCTCGCCGGGCGGGAGCCACGGTCATCGGCTCGGTGTTCGGCGGCGACGCGGAGGAGTTCGCCCGGCTCGCGTCCCGCATGAACGAGACCGGGGTCGTCGCGATCGAGCTCAACCTGAGCTGCCCGCACGCGGAGGGGTTCGGCACGGAGGTCGGAAGCGATCCGCGCAACGTCGAAGAGATCGTGCGCGCGGTCGTGCGGGAGGCCCGCGTGCCCGTGATCGCGAAGATCACCCCGAACACGGCCGACCCGGCGGCTCTCGCGATCGCCGCCGAGCGGGGCGGGGCGGCCGCGGTGAGCGCGATCAACACGGTCCGCGGCCTCGCGATCGACGTTCGGCTGCGACGACCGGTGCTCGCCCACGGTCTTGGCGGGCTCAGCGGCCAGGCGATCAAGCCGGTCGGGCTCGCGTGCATCTGGCAGATCTACGGGAAGGTGTCGATTCCCCTGATCGGCATTGGAGGGATCGCCAGCGCCGAGGACGCTCTCGAGTACGTGATGGCCGGCGCGCGGGCGGTGGAGGTCGGGACGGCCGTAGCGTTCGACGGCGTCGCCGTGTTCGGTCGTCTCGTGAACGACCTCAATGGACTCCTTGACCGGCTGGGGATCGCGCGTCTCGAGGACGCGGTCGGCGTCGCGCATCGCGCCGTGGGTTGACCCGCGCCCGGATCGGCTTACGACGGGCTCTTAACGCGAGGCCCCTAGCTCTCCCCGTGCGTACGGTCGTGAGCGTGTCGGAGAGGGTCGTGGAGACCCCCTCGACCGTCACGCTGAGGTTCGCGTTCGAACCCCCCTCGGCGCCCGGCCAGTTCGTGATGCTCTGGATCCCGGGGGACGACGAGCTGCCGATGTCGCTCTCGTACACCGAAGGACGCTCGAAGGGAGTCACGATCAAGGCGATGGGCGACACGAGCCGCCGTGTCCAGTCGGTGCGGGTCGGTGACCCGATCGGCATCCGGGGCCCGTACGGGAACGGGTTCGACCTCCGCCCTCGGGACATCCTGATCGTGGCGGGAGGCTCGGGGGCTGCGGTGCTCGCCCCGGCGGCCGAGCGAGCGCGGGCGGCGGGCGCGTCCGTGACCGTGGCCCTGGGAGCAACCACGAAGCGCGAGCTCCTCTTCGCGGACCGGTTCCGGTCGATGGGGGCTCGGGTGGAGGTGGCGACGGACGATGGCTCGGAGGGTGAGCGCGGCTTTGTGACGGGCCTTGCGACCCGACTCGTCGACCAGCGCTCGTTCGACGCGGTGTGGACGTGCGGCCCGGAGGTCATGATGAGGAAGGTGGTCGATGCGGCCTCGGGCAAGAGGGTCCGCGTATCGTGCGCGGTCGAGCGTCACATGAAGTGCGCGCTCGGGATGTGCGACGCCTGCGCCCTCGGGCCGCTCCACGTCTGTACGGACGGTCCGGTCTTCGAATCCGATCGCCTCACGGCGATCCCCGACTTCGGCCGCTTCCACCGAGACCCGTCCGGCCGAAGGGTCCCGTTCTAGTCGAGGGAGGGCGCTCCAACGGGGTCGGAGCCCCGTCATCGGCCGCGGAGCCCTCCAAGTCTTTAAGCGCGGGCCGGCTACCCGCCACCCGGGGGGGCGCGTGAAGGTTCTGGTCGTCAGCGGCGGGGTGATCTCCGGCCTCGGGAAGGGAATCACCACGTCGTCGCTCGGCCGTCTCCTGAAAGCCCGCGGGATCTCTGTCACGATCCTCAAGATCGACCCGTATCTGAACGTCGACGCCGGGACGATGAACCCCTACCAGCACGGCGAGGTGTTCGTGCTGGACGACGGCACCGAGGCGGACCTCGACCTCGGCAACTACGAGCGGTTCCTCAACCAGAGCCTCTCGGGGATCCACAACCTGACGACCGGGAAGATCTACCGGGCGGTCATCGACAAGGAACGCCGGGGCGATTATCTCGGCAACACGGTCCAGATCATCCCCCACGTGACGGGCGAGATCAAGCGGACGATCCGTGAGGTCGCGGAATCCGCCGGGGCCGAAGTGATCCTCGTCGAGGTCGGAGGAACGGTCGGCGACATCGAATCGATGCCGTTCCTCGAGGCGCTGCGCGAGCTTTCCTACGAGCTCGGGGAAGGGAACATGGCGTTCGTGCACACGACCCTCGTTCCGGTCGTCGGCCCGGTTGGCGAAGCCAAGACCAAGCCGACGCAGCACTCGGTGCGCGAGCTCCGAGCGATCGGGATCCGCCCCAACCTGATCGTCGCGCGCGGCCCTTCTCCCATCACGCCGGACATCAAGGCGAAGATCTCGCTGTTCTGCGACGTCTCCCCGGAGGCCGTGATCTCCGTCCCCGACCAGTCGCTGATCTACGAGGTCCCCCTGGTCCTCGAAGCGCAAGGGGTCGGCCCTCTCCTGTCGCACGTGCTGCACCTCACGGACCGACCGCCCGACTATTCGGCCTGGAAGGAGTTCCTCGCGACCTATCGGGGCGCGCGCCGGCCGGTCGACGTCGCGATCGTCGGGAAGTACACGGAGCTACGGGACGCGTACCTCTCGCACACCGAGGCGTTCCACCACGTTCAGGGGCATCTCGGCGTCGAGGTACGCCTTCAGTGGTACGACTCGGAGGACATCCCGAAGAACCCGGCGCTCCTCGCCCGGCTTTCCTGCTCGGACGCCGTCCTGGTGCCGGGCGGCTTCGGAGCGCGTGGGGTCGAGGGAAAGGTCCGAGCGATCGAGCTCGCGCGGACCCGGAAGATCCCGTACCTCGGCGTCTGCTACGGGTTCCAGATGGCGGCGATCGAGTTCGCCCGGAACGCGCTCGGGCTTTCGGGGGCCACCACGACGGAGGTCGACCCCGCGTCCGCCGAGCCGGTCGTCTGCCTCCTCGAGGATCAGAAGGTCGTTTCCGACCTGGGGGGTACGATGCGCCTGGGGTCCCAACGGATCGTCCTCGCCAAGGGCTCGAAGGTCGCCCAGATCTACGGGAAGACCGAGGTCTGGGAACGGCACCGCCATCGCTACGAGATCAACCCGCGCTACCTCGACCGGTTCCGCGCGGCGGGCCTCACCGTGACCGGGACCGCCGTCGACGGGCGCGTCGAGGTCCTCGAGCTCGCGGACCATCCGTTCTTCGTGGGGGTGCAGTACCATCCCGAGTTCCTCTCCCGCCCCGATGCGCCCCACCCGCTCTACCTCGCCCTCGTTCGGGCGGCGGTCGCCCGAAAGGAGGTCGCGAGCCCTGTCGCCGCCGCGCCGGCTGTCGCGTGAACTCGGCGAGCTGGACGGCCAGACGGTCCGGATCGCCGGGCACGTCGAGGAGTACCGAGCGCTCGGCGGCGTCGCGTTCGCCCTCGTCCGGGACGTCGCGGGTTCGACCCAGGTCACCCTGAAGAAGGGGACCGCCGACCCTTCGCTGTTCACGCTCTTCGCGGAGCTCCCGAGAGAGTCGGTCGTCGCGGTGGAAGGCACCGTACGCCGATCGGAACGGGCCAACCGGGGCCTCGAGCTGTACCCCACGAAGGTCGAGGTCGTCGCTCGCGCCGAGGTCCCTCTACCGCTCGGCGTGGTCGACAAGGTCGGGGCGGACCTCGACACGCGCCTCAACCACCGCGTCCTCGACCTCCGCAAGCCCGCGGTGCGCGCGGTCTTCGAGCTGCGGACCGAACTGCTCGCCGGGTTCCGGACGGCGTTCCTGCGCCGGGGGTTCCTCGAGGTCGAGACCCCGAAGATCCTCCGCCAGGGAGCCGAGGGCGGGGCGACCCTGTTCGCGGTCGACTACTTCGAGCGGCGGGCCTATCTGGCGCAGAGCCCGCAGCTCTACAAGCAGATGCTCATCGGAGCGGGGTTCGAGCGCGTCTTCGAGATCGCGCCCGCGTTTCGCGCCGAGCCGTCCGACACGGTGCGCCACATCACCGAGTACGGGAGCTTGGACGCCGAGATCGGCTACGTCGAGGGGATCGAGGACGTGCGGAGCGTGCTCGAGGCGACCGTCGCGGAGGCGATCGCGTCGGCGCGGACCGCGCTCGGTGCGAGGGCCAACCCCCTCGCGTCGCGCCTCCCCGAGCTCTCGCTCCCGTTCCCGCGCATCCCGTTCACCACGTGCGAGGAGTGGCTCGGGCGTCCCGGGGCGGAGCGGGACCTGGGCGCGGAGGACGAGCGCGCGATCGGGGAGCGGGTCGCCAAGGACCTCGGCGTCCCGTTCTACTTCCTGACCGACTTCCCGACGGCCGTGAAGGCGCAGACGTTCTACGCGCAGCGCCAGGACGGCGACCCTCGAAAGACGTGGTACTTCGACCTCGATTTCAAGGGGCTCGAGATCGCGAGCGGAGGACTGAGGGAGCATCGCCTCGACCGCCTCCGCGCCAACATCGGGGGAGCGGGTCTCGACCCGAAGAGCTTCGACGCGTACCTCGAGGCGTTCCGGTTCGGAATGCCCCCGCACGGAGGCTGGGGACTCGGGATCGACCGCCTCGTGCAGGCGCTGGCAGGGCTCCCCAATATACGGGAGGCCCGCTTGTTCCCGCGGGACCGCTACCGGCTTGATCCGTGAAGGAGCCGACGTCGCATGGTCGCTGCCAAGAGGACCCTTCCCGCGCCCCCCGAGCTTCAGAGCCGATGGGCGGCGGTCCTCGAGGAGGCCGCGCTGCGTCCCCGGATCCTGCAGATCTTCGATAGGTTCCCCGAGGAGCGATCGCTCGAGGTCCCTTTCTCGGCCTTGGACGCCCCCGACACCGGGCTCGCCGACCTCCTGCTCGAGCGTCCCGAGGAGGTTCTCGGGGCCGGAGCGCGCGCAATGCGCGAACTCCTGCCGGTCGCCGCCGGGGCGTCCGAAGGCCTTCGCCTGCGGGTCGTAGGACTACCGGCCACGGCTCGGCGGGCGATCCGCGCGATCCGGGAGACCGACCTCAATCACCTGGTCGCGATCGAGGGGATCGTCCGCCGCGTCACCGAGGTCCGACCCCAGATCCGGGACGCCGTCTTCGAGTGCGTGGCGTGCCGCGCGAAGTTCCACGAGCCGCAGGACGAGGGGTCCCTCGTCTTCCGGGAGCCGCTCGAGTGCCCCGAGTCCCAGGGGGGGTGCGGGAAGACCCAGGGGCGGACGCGGTTCCGGTTGGTCGCGGAGGAATCGACGTACGTCGACGCGCAACGGATCGAGGTCCAGGAGCACCCCGAATCGCTGCGCCACGGCGCGCACCCGCAAGGGCTCGCGGTCCTTCTCACCGAGGACCTGACGGGAAAGGTCCTCCCCGGCAACCGGGTCATCCTCAACGGGATCCTCAAGAGCTTCCAGCGGGCGAGCGCCTCGCGCGGCGGGGTCGTTCGCAACACGACGTTCGACGTGATGGCCGTCGGCAACTCCGTCGAGCCCCAGGACGTCGAGTACAGCGAGCTCGAGATCTCGCCGGAGGAGATCCGGCTGTTCGAGCAGTTCCGCAACGACCCGACGATCATCGACAAGATCGTCCTCTCGCTCGCCCCGACGATCAAGGGGATGGAGGAGGAGAAGGAGGCGATCGCCCTCCAGCTGTTCGGCGGCGTCCCGAAGAAGCACTCCGACGGGATCCGGGTACGGGGCGACATCCACTGTCTCGTCGTCGGCGACCCGGGGACCGCGAAGAGCCAGTTGCTCCGGTACATCTCCGAGGTCGCCCCCCGCGCGATCTACACGAGCGGGAAGGGGACGACCGCGGCGGGCCTTACGGCCGCGGCGGTGAAGGACGACTTCGCGGGGGGCCGCTGGGTGCTCGAGGCGGGAATGCTCGTTCTCGCCGACGGAGGGATCGCGATCATCGACGAGCTCGACAAGATGACCCCCGAGGACCGCTCCGCGATGCACGAGGCGCTCGAGCAGCAGAGCTACCATCCGTCCTTCGAGATCATGCTCGCGAACGGGGAGCGTCGCCCGATCGGCGAGTTCGTCGACGACCTGTTCCGCCGGCACCCCGAGCGCGTCATCCCAGGCAAGGACTGCGAGATCCTTCCGCTGGGCAGTCGGAGCTACTCAATGCTCTCCACCGATTTTCGAGCGCTTCACGAGGTAGGGGTTGACCGGGTAAGTCGGCACAAAGCGCCTTCCCGCTTCGTCCGCGTGACCTACGGGAACGGTCGGATCCTGACCGTCACGCCCGAGCACCCTCTCTTCGTGTGGAGAGGAGGCGCATGGAGCGAGGTACGGGCGGATTCGGTTCGCCCCGGCGACCTCGCTCCCGCCGTCACCGAGTACCCGCGCTGCCGCAACGAAGCGGTGCTCCGCCCTCCTGAGGAGCGGACCGGTCGAAAGGAGATGGTGTTTCCCACCGGTCTCACGCCGGAGTTCGGGCGCTTCCTGGGGTACGTTGCGAGCGAGGGCCATGTTCCGACGATGGCCCGCTCTTCGCCTGCCGAGATCGTGGTCTCGAACACCGATTCCGAGATCGTCGAAGACGTGCGGGACCTCTTCGGCTCGCTCTTCGGGATTGAGCCGTACGTCCAAGTCCACCCCGCGTCCGCGCGACGGAAGGCCACCTTGCCCCTTTACGACGTTCGCGCCGTCAGCACGGACCTGCTCGCGTACTTTCAATCGAACTTCCCCGAGTTGGCCCGAGCGGCCAGCGGGAAGCGGATTCCGGGGGCCGTCTTCCACGCGGACGAAGCCTGCCGCGTGGAGTTCGTCCTCGGGGCGTACCGCGGGGACGGGTTTTGCGATTCGGAACGATTCGGGCTTACCACGAGCTCCGAGGGGTTGGCTCGCGATTACGCCGACCTCCTGCTCTCCCTCAGCATCTACGCGTACGTCGCCCGCTCGTCCTACCCCCTCCCCGGGGGTCGTCGGGGCACGTTACACAAGGTCGTGATCTCGGGAGCTCGGAGCCAACGTCGATTCTTCGAACTGATCGCTCGCCGGGACCCCAGGGCCGCAACGGTCCGGGCGTTCGTGGAGAGGAGCGAACGACAGCCGAAGGACGAGGACCGTCTCCCTTACGAGCTTGTCGTCCGGACGAAGCGCATGCTCGGCGAGCTCGGCCTCGACGACGGGTACTTCCACGGTATCGTCGCGAGTCGGGGATGTAGTCATCGAACGGTCGTCAGCCGTTATCTCCAAAAGATCGAAGAGCGCTTGGTGTGGCTCTCTTCCGTTCGGCCGGGTCGGGTCGCTCCCCGGTCGATCCGAAGGGCGTACCGGATTCCAGCGATGCTCATCGCCAAGGACCTCGGCCGTTCCTCGGCGTGGGTGCGGTTGCACGATCAGGAGATGGGGTCTCCGTCGGCCGCGGAGATCTCGCGGGTCACCACGGCGCGGGCCCTAGCCAAGGTCGCGGAGCTCCGGAGCGAGGTCCACGCCCTCCGGCAATGGACCGAATCGACGATCCGGTTCGTCCCTGTTCGCAGGGTAGAGATCGTTCCCAACGAGGGCGTGCGTTGGGTTTACGACGTCACCATCGAACCGAATCACACGTTCGTGAGCGAGGGTCTGGTACTGCACAACACGGTCTCGATCGCCAAGGCCGGGATCACTTCGACGCTCAACGCCCGCTGCCCGGTGCTTGCGGCCGCGAACCCAAAGCTCGGCCGGTTCACGAACGACAGACCGATCGCCGAACAGATCGACCTGCCCGTGACCCTCCTGTCCCGGTTCGACGTCATCTTCGCGATCCGGGACCTTCCGGACCAGGCTCGCGACCGGCGCCTGGCCAACCGCATCCTGGCCTCGCACCGTGACGTGGAGAGCGTCGAAGGTCGGAAGGTCGAATCGGAGGGAGCACCGTTCTCCCCGGACCTCCTCAAGAAATACATCGCGCACGCCCGGCGGACGATCCGCCCGGTCCTGTCGGAGGAGTCGCTCGCGGTCCTGGAAGATTTCTACGTCCGTATCCGGAAGCAGGGCGAGGACCCGAACTCTCCGGTTCCGATCACCGCCCGGCAGCTCGAGGCGCTCGTCCGCCTGAGCGAAGCCGCCGCGCGTGCCCGGCTCTCGCCGGTCGTCGGACCCGAGGACGCCCGCCGTGCGATCGGGATCATGGAGAACTACCTCCGCCGGGTCTCGATGACCCTCGAGGGGAAGCTCGACATCGACCTCACGCAGACCGGCGTGAGCCACAGCCAGCGGGAGCGGTTCGAGATCGCGATGAAGGTCATGCGCGAACTCCAGGGCGAGCCGGGCGGCCACTTCACCGCCGAGCAGTACCTCGAGGCCGCGGAGAAGGCGGGGCTTGCCGCATCCCGGGCGGACGGGATCCTCCAGTCGCTGCGCAACCAGGGCGAGGTCATCGAGGCCCGACCCAACCAGCTCCAGCTGGTCCGCTTCTAGGGCGCTCCCTCCGGGGCGGGGGATTTATCCCGGCGGGGTCCTGGTACGGCTCGGGAAGGTCGATGGAGGCCGGCGAGGGGTTCGTGATGCGGGTCCACCGGGTCCGCTCGGAGGTCGTGGTCGCGGCCTGCGATGCCGAGCTCGTCGGACGCGAGCTCCCGGTCGGGGAGAGCGGACGGACCGTCACGATCTCGGGGCAGTTCTACGGAGAGCGGCGCGTCAGCCGGGAGGAGCTCGTGTGGGCCCTTCAGCGCGCGACCGTCGCCAACCTTCTCGGCGCCCGCGTCCTTCGTCTCGCTCAGGAGGAAGGGCTCGTCGCGCCCGACGGGACCGGCACCCTGGGCGGAGTCCCCCACGCGGAGATCTTCGCGATGGTCGGCTGACGCCGGCAGGCCCCGACGACCGATGTCCGCTTCCGAGTTCTGCGTGGTCTGCGGGCGGACCGGCCGCCCGCTGGTCGAGGGCGTTTGCGCCGAATGCGCCAGCGCCCGGATCGCCCTCGTCTCCGTCCCCCGGCATGCGGAGGTCGTCCTCTGTCCGGGATGCGGTGCTCGATGCGAGCACCGGCACTGGGAGCGCGAGGGCGACCCGGCGGTGGTCACCGCGACCGACCTCCAACCGTTCCTAAGGGTCCACCCCGAGGTCGGGGTCCGGGAAGTGCGTTGGGAAGAGCGGCCCTCGACCGCGACGGTCCGGTCGCTCGTCGGCGACGCCCGGGTCTCGTTCCGGGGGATCGAACGCCACGTTCCGCTCGAGCTCGAGGTCCGGCTCGTCTCCCGAAACTGCCCCGCGTGCAGTCGAAGGAGCGGCCGCTACTACACGGCGCTCGTGCAGCTCCGGGGTCCCTCCGAGCGCGTGACCGAGAGGCCTCGGGAATTGAGGGCCCGCCTCGACCGGCGGTGGGCCGAGCTCCTCCGCGACGCTCGCCCCGACTGGCAGAAGGCGATGTCGTGGAGGGAGGAGCGGCCCGAGGGCTGGGACGTCTACTTCACCGAGACCCTCGCCGCCCGGTCGATCGCCCGGCTCGCGAAGCAGCGGTTCGGGATCCGCCCCGTCGAGTCGGCGTCCCTCGCGGGACGCAAGGACGGGCGGGACGTCTACCGGGTCACGTTCTGCTTGAGGTTCCCCCGTCGCCCCGCGGACGGTCGACCGGCCACGGCCACCGCGACGGCCGCCGACCCGCTGGAACAATAGCCTTAAGAAGCGACCCCCGCGTTCGAGGCTCCGAGAACGGGGCACGCCTCCATGATGAAAAAGAGCGGGATTCTCCGGCGGCATCACGGGTCCGAGACGTTGGAAGAGGGGTCGTTCCTCGACCTCGGTGCGATGCAGTTCGAGGACGAGGCCGGCGCGCTCGCCGGCGCGCGGGGCGCGGTCCGCCTCGCGGAGATCATGCGGTTCGAGGACCTTCACTCGATCTCGAAGTACGCGTACCAGGGCGACATCGTCCTTCTCGACTACACGTCGATCGCCAACGACCAGGTCGCGATGAAGCGCCTGAGCGTCGACCTGAAGAACGTCGCGAAGGACACGGGAGGGGACGTCGCGGGGATCGCGAAGAACCTCCTGTGCATCGCTCCGGCCGGCATCCGCATCGACCGGCAGAAGATTAGACCCTCGATGTAGTCCCCGCCTGGACCATGAAGGTCCAGGTAGATCGCCGGGATGCGCTGGAAGCGGTCGCCGATCTGACGGTCAGCGGCGTCTTCGAACGCGGCGAACGGCCCGAGCCGCTGCCCCGCACGCTCGCGGGGGAGGACGCCGCGGTGAAGGGCGCCGTCCGGGAGGCGTGGGAGCGGCGCGAGATCCGGGGGAGGCCCCGCGAGGGCGGAGGCGAGCTCCGTGGAGAGCTCTCGGTCTTCCATCGGCCCGACGGGGGCGGACGGATCGTCCTGGTGGGCCTCGGCCCGCGGGCCCACTACGGGGCCGAGCGGGCGCGACGGGCGGCCGCCCAGGTCGTGAAGGGGCTCCAGGGGAAGGGGGCCCGCACCGCGGCGTTCCGCCTTCCCACGTTCGTCGCGGAGGGGGTCGCGGCGGAGATCGCCGCCCGGGCGCTCGTCGACGGAGCGGTCCTTGGCGCGCACGAGTTCACGAAGTACAAGAGCACCACTGGGGGCCCGATCGAGGAGGTGTCGATCCACCTCGGAGACGAGCTCACCGGCGAGGAGGGTTCGGTCCGCAAGGCGGTCGCGGAAGAGGTGACGATCACGGAGACGGCTGTCTGGACCCGCGAGATCGCCAACCTCCCGGCCGACACCGCGACCCCCGAGCGACTGGCCGTCGAGGCCCGCGCGCTGGCGAAGGAGCTCGGGCTCAAGGTGACGGTGTTCGACGAGAAGGCGCTGAAGGAGATGCACTGCGGTGGGATCCTCGCCGTCGGGAGCGGCTCGGACCACCCGCCGAGGATGATCGTCCTCGAGTACGCGGGCGGAAGCCGCCGGGGCCGGACGGTCGCGGTCGTGGGCAAGGGGATCACGTTCGACTCGGGCGGGATCTCGATCAAGGCCGCGCTCCGCATGCAGGACATGAAGTTCGACAAGTCGGGAGCCGTCGCCGTGCTCGGCATCCTCCGGGCGGCGGCGCTCCTCAAGGCCGCGCCCAAGGTCGTCGGGGTCCTCTGCTGCGCGGAGAACCTCCCCGGGGGCGGCGCCTACCGTCCCGGCGACGTGCTCCGCACGTTCGGGGGGAAGTCGATCGAGGTCGTGAACACGGACGCGGAGGGACGGGTCGTCCTCGCGGACGGTCTCGGCTACGTCGTGCAGCATTACCGGCCGGACGAGGTGATCGACCTCGCCACGCTCACCGGTGCGGAAGTGGTCGCGCTCGGCGACGACACGGCCGGGCTCGTGGCCACGGACGACCGGCTCGCCCAGGGGCTCCTCGCCGCGTCCCAGGCGACCGGCGAGCCGCTCTGGCGAATGCCGCTGACCGACTATCACCGCGAGCTCGTGAAGAGCGACATCGCGGACGTCCGCAACTCGATCGAACTGACCGTCGCCGGGATGCTGACCGCGGCGGCGTTCCTCGAGACGTTCGTCGGCTCCACGCCGTGGGCTCATGTCGACATCGCGGGGCCCGCCTACACGACGCCGTCCACGCGCAAGTGGCAGCCGGCGTACCAGAACGTCGGCGCGACCGCCTTCGGCGTTCGGACCGTCACGCGCTACCTTCTCGACCTCGCCCGCTCCTAGAGGTCCGGGAGCTCCGCCGCTCTCGGCGAGGCCGCGGTGCGCCGCGTCCGATTCCCGGCGACCTAGGCCGCGACGATCTGGACGGACTCGCCCCCGTGGCGCGTGGCCCGGGGACGGACCTCGCAGAACAGCGGGGTGTGGTAGCCGCCGCCCGTGATGAGCGCCGTGCCGACCGGGAGCGACTGGATCATCTCCGTCATCCCGTCGGTCAGCCCTTCGATCGACTGCGCGATCGCCTTGAGGTCGAGGGGGTTCGTGACCTGAAGGATGAGCTGGGTGTTGCACTGGGAGAGGACGCTCTTGTCAATGCGGGCGGCCCTCTGGGTCACGACGCACAGGCCGAGACCGAACTTCCGACCCTCGCTCGCGATGTTCTTGAGGATGCGCGAGCAGGTCGCGGTCCCCTGCTGGGGGGCGAAGTTGTGCGCCTCCTCGATCACGAGGAACAAGGGGGGGATCTTGCCCTTCTTGCGGTTATCGAAGAGGGTCGAAGCGAGGCGGGCGACTACGAGCTCCTGGACGTCGGGAGCGATCCCCCGGAGGTTGATGAGGGTGGCCGACCCCGGCTGAACGAGGTCGTGGAGGCTCGTCCCGACCGGTCCCAACAGCTTCGACTCCTCGACGTACTCGAGCCGTTCGTGGAGGGTCTCCATCATCGGGCCCTCGGAGAGCTCCGCGGCCCGAACGAGGTCACGGACGGTGTACTCGGGATTCGCGGCCGCGACCTGCTCCAAGAGCTGCTTCAGCGGCCCGAGGAAGGTCTTGACGTTGGTGAGACCCATGAAGACGAGGAGGTCCCGGGGATCGGTGTGGCGGAGCGAGAACGTCAGCGGCTTCGCCGTCGGGTTGAGCGAGACGTCGGGCGAGTACTCCTGGACCTGGCGGGCGAACCCTTGCGATTCGACGCCGAAGCGAGCGTGGCGACCGCTCTTCTCGGACGGGGCGCGCAGGGACCCGTACTCACCGTGGGGGTCGATTATGACGCACGTCACCTTGTGCCGGAGGAGCTCCTCGACCAGGACCCCGAGAAGGTAGCTCTTCCCGCCGCCCGTCTTCGCGAGGACGCTGACGTGGCGCTGGACGAGCTGGTTGATGTCGAGCTCGACCCTCAGGTTGTGGTTCCTCAGGAGCCCGACGTACGCGCCGCTGTTCGGCCGTCGCTTGAGCCCGAGCACTTCCGCGATGAGCGACTCCTCCGCGCGGTAGACCCGCGCGCCGGGGCGGAACGGGACCGTCGGGCACTTGACGACGCCCTGGTCGTCCCGGTACCCTACGATCCGGGCCACGCCGAGGAGGCTCTGGTGGACGGACGCCTCGTCGCTCGGGCCGAGCTCGCCGGCGCGCTCGAACTCGAGGTCGCTCTTCCGCTTGAGGTCGTCCAGTTGGCAGAGGACGTGACCGTGCATCTCGTCGTCGACGGTCAGATAATCGCCGCGTTCGACCGGATGGACGAGGATGAGGTGGAACTGACCCAACCCGACGTCGCCGAAGATCCGCCCGACCTCCTCCACGGGCCGATTCAGCGGGGCCCTCGAATATTAGCGTGATGCGCCAGTGGAACCGGGCGTTGGCGCGCCGCGCCCTCAGTCCGGAGCCTTTATATCGAGAGGATTGGTCGAAAACTCCCCGCCTCGGCCGGAGTCGGCCGGGGACCCGGTGCCTGCTTGACCGACGCGTCCGAAGAGCTCGAAAAGAAGCGAGCGGAGTCGAACGCGCGCGCCGACGAATGGCGCGCGAAGCGAGACCGCCTGAACTCGGAGGCGCGCACCATCGCCGATTCGCGAGGCGCGATCCTCGATGCGATCCACGAGAAGAGCGCGGAGGCCCAGGAGCACCGTCGACGGCGCGACGCGCTCAACGCCGACGTCCGCGACGCGAAGCAGCTTCGCGAGGAGTGGAACCGCCGCCTCCAGGAGCTCGGAGACAAGGTCCAGGAGATGAAGCGCGCCCGGCCGCCCCCGTCCGGCGGCGTCCCGGTCTGGCGCCTCAGGAAGGAATTGAAGGAGCTCGAGTTCCGGCACATGACGACCGCGCTCACGGGAGAGCAGGAGAAGCGGCTCGTGGAGGAGATGAAGCGAGTCGAAGCCGCGCTGAAGGAACAGGAGTCCCAGCTGCGGAGCGACCCCGAGGTCGGGGGAACGCTCGAGGCGTTCAACCAGGCGCGCGAGGAGGCCGAGAAGCACCACGCGGCGGTCGGCCAGCTCGCCGTGGACGCGCAGAAGGCGCACGAGGCGATGGTCGCTCTGTACGAGTCGGTGGACGACCTCCGCCGCCAGGCCGACGAGGTCCAGGCGAAGCTGATCGAGGTGAAATCGCAGGCGGACGAGGCCCACCGCTCCCACATCTCCTCCATCGAGGAGGTGCGCGACATCGAGAAGCTCCTCTACGCCGCCCGGGGCGGACGCGTCCCCTCAAGCTGGACCTCCGCGGAGGCGCCCCGCGAGGAGGATTTCCTCGCACGGCTCAAGAAGGGCGAGAAGGTCTCGACCGAGGACCTCCTCGAACTTCAGAAAAGCGGCCGGGCCTAACCCCGGGATGACATGACCTTGACCGGCCACTTAGGCGACATCGACGCGGTCCTGTTCGATCTCGACGACGTCATCGTGCCGTTCCAGACCGTCGCCGCCTGGCAGTGGGCGTGGCGCCCTCAGGGGCCGATCCTCGGCGAGCGCCATGCCCGAGCGATGATCCGACGCTCGCTCCGCGCCTGGGACCGGCGGCGGTGGCAGGGTGCGATCGGCAAGGCCCCCCCCGCCGACCTCGCGGCGCTCCGAGGTCACCTCGCGGAAACGCTCGGGGCGATCGCGGGCCATCCGCTCCCGCCCGAGGAGACCGAGGCGGTCGTTCGCCGGTTCCTGCACCCTCAGGGCGAGGTCGAGCGCTACCCGGACGTCGCCCCGGCGCTCGAGCGGCTCCGTCTGCGCGACGTCAAGGTCGGTGTCCTCACGCCCCTGCCCCTCGAAAGCGCCCGGTGGCTCCTCAAGCGGGCCGGGGTCTCCGAGACGCTCCTCCTCGCTTCCGGGGACGACCCCGGACCGGCCCTCCCCGCGGCGGTCGCGTTCCGCGCCGCGGTCGAACGGCTCGGGTCCTCCCCGGCCCGGGCGGCGTTCGTCGGGGACCTGTTCTGGAGCGACGTCCGGGCGGCGCACCGCGCCGGGCTCCGCGGGGTCCTTCTCGACCGCCCGGGGGCTTGGTCCGGCGTCCAAGGCACCCGGCTCGGCCGGCTCGACTCCCTCGAGGCGACGCTCGAGTCGCCTCCACCGTCCGGCACCGACGACGAACCCGAAGAGACGTAGACCGGGTGATTCCCTCTCGTGCGCCTCCCGAGGAACTTATATAGGGAGCGCCCAACGTGGCCGCCGTAACCATGGCCGGTCGCTTCGTCAAGATAGACCAGACGGAGTTGCGCCAGATCAAGGACCTCTACGAGGGGGTGATGTCCCACGCCTGCCACGGTCTCTTCTTCAAGGAAGGGTCGGTGATGGGGACGACGATGGCGGAGGATGCGCTCAAAGACCGCCCCCACTTCTTCGAACGGGCGGCGAAGATCCTCGTGGAGCGCGGGTGGGTCGAGGAGATCCGTTTCTCCGAGCACGAGGCGGTCGCGCGGGGGTCGATCGAGGTCGCGCCGAGCGACATCCCCACCTGCCATCGGCTCCGGGGGATGCTTCGCGAGTTCTACGAACGTTTTAAGGGGGGGCGCGTTAGATGCACAGAGGAGGCGTGCGCGAGCACCGGGCAACGAGAGTGCCGCTTCCGGGTCGAAGAGGTCTGAAAGGGATGAGCGAATGATGGCCACCGGGAACGTCGGCTCCGTCATCAAAGAGCTGAAGGCTCGCATCGGCGGGATCGCCACCGCGCTCGTTTCGCGGGACGGGCTCGTCCTCTACGCGGACGTGCCCGCCGGGGTCTACACCGAGACGTTCGCCATCATGTGCGCGACGATCCTCGGCGCCGCCGCGACCGCCAACACCGAGCTCAATCGCGCCGCGCCCGAGCGGATCGTGGTCGAGGGGAACGACTCGAAGACGATCATCGTCGGCAGCGGCAAGAAGGCCCTCCTCGTCGCGGTCGTCGACCAAACGGCCGAGGTCGAGAAGGTGCTCGCCGAGGTCGCCAAGGTCGCCGACCTCCTGAAGGCGAACTAGAGCCCGGGCCCGGTCGCGCGCCGTTCCTACGTTCCCGTCCCGAGGCGGGAGCCGCCTCCGGTCAGCATCCGGGTGGCGTAGCCGCCGAACGCGGCCGCGAGTCGGGCCGAGGCGATCGGCCCGCGCTGACCCGCGATGAGCCGGCGCAATCGGTAGCGGCCCCACAGGTTGCCGTGCTTCTCCGTGAGCTGCTTTCTCCCGTAGCCGTTCCAGAACGCCTGGTAGAGGAACCGAACGAACGTTCCGCGCATGTGGTGGTAGACGACGGCGTGGGGCTCGTAGACGATCGAGGCGCCTCCTTGCACCGCGCGAAGGTTGAGGTCGATGTCCTCGGCCGTGACGAACCGGGGGTCGAACCCTCCGAGCCGGACGAACTCCGCGCGCGCGTAGGCGAGGTTGCACGACGGGTAGGTCACGTCGTACCCGCCCTGGAACAGCTCGACGCGCTCCAGTTCGCCGAACCGCGGCTTGCCGACGTTCACGGTCTTTCCTGCGACCACGGTGCGCGGACCGAGCCGGGCCCTCAACTGGTGGAGCCACTGGGAGTCGGCGAAGCAGTCGCCGTCGATGAAGACGACGAACTCCCCCCGGGCCTCCTCCACGCCGACGTTGCGGCCGACACCGCGGGAGCCCCGGCGGCGGACGATGCGGATCGTTCCCGGCGCGCGGGCTTGGACTCTCTCGGCGATCGCTACCGTACGGTCCCGGCTTTCGGCGTCGACCAGGACGACCTCGAGCGGTCCCTCCTGCGCGAGGAGGCTCTCGAGGAGCTGGCCGATGTGCTCCTCCTCGTTCCGGACGGTGACGACGATCGATACGAAAGGGGGTTCCGAAGGGTTACTTCCCAAGGTCCATCACGACGACGTCCTTGACCGCGCGCATGCTCTTGAAAGGGAGCACGAGCCGGCCCGACGTGTCGCTCTGGAACAGGCGCTGCTCGACGTCCTCGCTCGGCGTCACGAGCAGGTGAGCGATCCCTCCCGTCGTCGTGTCGACGACGAAGTTGTCGATCATCCCGAGGATCTGCCCGTCGTTGGTCATCACGGTTTTTCCGCGAAGCTCGGTGAGGAACTTGCGCATTCGAAAGGCCTCGAGCGCTGATGACGGGGGCGCGTATTTAATCGTTCTCGGGGATAGGTAGCGCTCCGGGCTCCCCGAGAACGACCGGACTGCCGTCGCGTGCGCCGGCGGTACGGTCGGCGGCGGTAACGCTTATATCACGCACCCGGGTCAAGCCCCTTCCGCCCATGGCCCGCCGTTCTCGTAAGGGAAATCCCGAGCTCCTCCGGGTGCTCGTCGAGCTCCGTCGCGCGGCCCGTAACCACCACGCTCCGGTCTGGGAGTCGGTCGCCGAGCGTCTCGAGCGGTCGCGGCACGCGCTCGTGCCGCTCAACGTCGGCCAGCTCGAGCGGCTCGCGGCGGCCGACGAGACGATCGCCGTCGCCGGGAAGCTTCTCTCGGAGGGCCCGCTGTCGAAACGGCTCACGGTCGGGGCGTTCTCCTACTCCGCCCAAGCCCGGGCGAAGGTCCGCGCCGCCGGCGGATCGGCCCTTTCGCTCCACGACCTCCTCAAGGCGAAGCCCGACGGGAAGGGGGTGCGATTCCTTGCCTGAAACCCCACGGACGCCCGGGACGACCCCCACGGTGGTCGACGCGAGCGGCCTCGTCCTCGGCCGGGCCGCGAGCGTGATCGCGAAGCGGCTCCTCAAGGGCGAGTCGATCGTGGTCGTCAACGCCGAGAAGAGCGTCGTCACCGGATCCCGCGCGAGCGTGATCGCCCACTACACCGCTGCCCGCGCCCGGGGCTCCGTGCGGAGCGGCCCCCACTTTCCTCGGTACCCCGACCGGATCTTCCGCCGGACGGTCCGCGGGATGCTCCCGCACCAGAAGACCCTCGGCTGGCGAGCGTTCGAGCGGCTCCAGGTCCACATCGGCGTCCCCGAGGCCTTAAAGAGCGCGACCCCCGAGACCCTCGAGGACGCCAAGGCCCGTCCGGCCCTCCGCGCGCCGATGACCCTCGCCGACATCACGCGACTCCTGGGGGCCCACGTGTGAAGGCCCCGGTCGTGGTCCTGGCCACCGGCAAGCGGAAGTCGGCGGTCGCCCGGGCGACGATCCGCAAGGGCGTGGGGCTCGTCCGTTACAACGACCGGCCGCTCGAGTTCGTCGAACCGGAGCTCGCCCGGCAGAAGATCCTGGAACCGCTGCTCATGGTCGGGGACCGTGCGAAGAACCTCGACATCTCCGTCCAGGCCCACGGCGGCGGGATCGTGGGGCAGGCGTCCGCGGCGCGCACCGCGGTCGCGCGCGGGCTCCTCGATTGGCTCAAGGACGCCTCGCTCAAGGAAACGTTCAAGCATTACGACCGGTCGCTGATCGTCAACGACCCCCGGCGCAAGCTCCCGAAGCGGCCGGGCGGCCGCGGTGCTCGGGCGCGCCGCCAGAAGTCGTACCGGTAGGGGAGGTCCTCGCGATGACGATGATGGTGCCGGTCCGCTGCTTCACGTGCGGTGCCGTGATCGGCCAGCACTGGGACGAGTACCGCGAGCGGACGACCCGGGGCGAACCCGCAGGCGCGGTGCTGGACGCCCTCGGGCTGAGGCGCTACTGTTGCCGGCGGATGCTCCTCTCGCACGTCGACCTCCTAGACGAGGTCGGCCCGTACGGCTGACCCCGTTCCGGTCGAACGGACCCTACGTGCGCCGGGGCCCCGTCTGGCTCGGCTCCGGACGGGACCGGATCCTACGATTCGTCCTCGTCCTCGGCCTTCTTGGGGCCGCGCTCGAGCCCGCCCCGGCCGGTGGACGGCTTCCCCGTTCCCCCGCCGCGCCGCGACGGGCGCCGGCGGTACCACCAGATGAGGCCCACGATCACGAGCACGACCGCCGCGGCGATCCCGCCGTACTCGAGCAGTTGCGTCGTCGGGTTCGGATGGACCGAGATCGCGAGCGAGGCGATGTTGCTCGTCCCGAGGTCACCCGAGAACTCGTTGGTCGCGGTCGCGTTCGCGTAGAGGATGAAGTTGCCGGTGGCGGAGGGGCTCCAGGTGATCACGGCGCGGACCGTCTTGTTGAACGCAAGGCTAGGGAACAATCCCGTGTAGTTCGGGGTCGAACCCGTGACGCCTTTCGACGTGAAATTGTAGAACTTCACCGAGCCGGGCGACCCGGAGAGGTACGTCTTCGAACCGGTGCCGCTCGCTCCGAGGAGGTAGAAGTTCACCGTGAGGTTCTTCGCGGCGGACTTCGCGCCCCCACCGACGGTGATGTTCAGCTGGAACGTGTAGGTCGTTCCGGCGGTCAAGGACGTGGGACCGGTCAAGTTCGAGGCCTGAAGGATGGGTCTCGTCGTGGAGTTGATCGAGACGCTGAGCGATTGGTTCGAGCTCGCCGAGACGTTGTTCTCGTCCGTCGCGTTCAGCTCGATCGTGTACGCGGTCGTCTCGGAAGGGAGCCAGAACGCCGGGAACGGCTTGTACGTGGTGTAGTTCTTGGTCAGGTTGGTCCACGAGCTCGCCGTGTTGTTGATCCGCCAGACGAACTTCACGACGTGGCTGCCGTTCGGGTTGGTCGCGGCCGTCGCGTTCAGTCGCACCTCGGCCGTTCCGTTCGACCCCTCGATGAGACCGCTGGAAGGGACCGTCTTCCCGTTCGAGGCGTCGAGCTGGAACGACGCGGACGGCGGCTTCGTGTCGTTCACGAGGATCACGAGCGTCGTGTTGGCCGACTGCCCGGTGCCCGACCAGACGGTCAGGGTGAGGTTGTACTCCCATCCCTTGAACCGGATGTGGTGCGTGTTGATCGTCGTCCCGTTCCTTAGGTACGTCCCGGCCCCGGTGACCCCGGTGAACGGCACGGTGTAGTTCGCGGCGAACCGGCTCCCCTTGGCGACCGAGAAGTTGGCCGACGTGTTGAAACCCTTCGGGCCGGTGAGGTTGAACAGCGCGATCGAGAGGACGTTCGGAGCCGTCACGGTGCTCTTCGAGGCGTTGAAGTAGAGCGTGGAGCTCCAGTTCACCATCACGTAGGGCGTGCCGCCGGCCGAGTAGTTCTTCGTGGCGTTGCTCGAGATGTTCGCCCTCGGCGCGACGGGGGCCTCCACGTAGACGTGGAAATGGGTCAGGTTCGACGTGCCGCCGGAGGCGTGGATCGTGAGGGTGCCGTTGTCGTAGTTCCGGCCGGTCGCGACGGCGTAGGTGTGGTTCGCGGTCGTGTTGTTGGTCGTCGTCGGAAGGGTCGCGTCGCCCCAGACCCACGTGAAGCTGGTCGCGTTCGTCCCCGAGGGGTAGGTCGAGTTGATCGCGCTGAACGTCACGTTCTGGCCCTGCCCGACCACGACCGTGTAGTTCCCCTGGGTCGTGTTGAGAACGTTCGCGCTGGAGAAGGCGGAGTTCTTGACCGAGGCGCTGACGACCGGGGTCGGCGTCCCGAGCTTCACGATCGTGAACCTCGCGAGCGATGCGCCGTTCGAGCTCGGCTTGGAGACGAGCGTGAACTTCGACCAGGTCCCTCCCGGACCCACCCCCACGAGCAGCGTGTGCGACGGGGCGATCGTCCCCGCGGAAAGGACGTAGTTCCGCGGGAGCGTGATCGAGTAGTTGTAGAGGTCCGAGGGGCTCGTCGGGTGCTGGTAGGTGAACGAGACGATGTACGACGTGGCGCTCACGGGCACGGTGCCGTTGAGCGCGTAGGAGTGGCTCCAGGAGTAGCGAAGGCCCCCGTTGCTCGAGAGCCCGCACGACGTCGTGCACGTCGAGGAGAAGCTGGCCGGGAGCTGGGGGCCGGTCGGCGCGACGAACCCCGTTCCGTTCACGGTGAGGCCAGCCTGGGGGGCCGGGAAGAACGGACCGGAGGCATTGATCCAGTTCTCGACGGTGCGGTTGTCGGCGTGCGGGAAGATGAGCGAGTGATTGAAATCGAGCCCGAGCTGCGCCCACAATTGGCCGACCGAGGCGTTCGGGAGGTTGGGGACGACCGAACCGTTCCCGAGGGTCGCCGTCGTGGTGACGTTGACGTTGCCGGTGCCGAGGGTCACGTTGAGGGCCGAAAGGTCGATGCTCGTTTGGAAGACGCCGGTCTCGCTCGAAGCGATCGGGGCGACGAGGGGGTTGTGGGTCAGCGCCCCCGCCGCCGAGACGTTCTGGACGGACCACGTGGTCTCGTACCCGGCGACCGAGGCGATCAGGTCGAACGGCTGCGTCCCGGACGTGAAGTTCTTCGGGTAGGTCGCGAACCCGTAGTAGCCGCCCGGCGCGGTCGCGACGGTGTAGATGTAGTGGTCCGTGGGGTCGTAGAGCGTCGCGTTGCCCGAGGTCGCAACGAACCCGTGCGTGGTGAGGATCCGGCCCGAGAGGAAGAAGCTCTTGAGCACGGGGTTGAAGATGGTGGTCGCGCGCGTGGCGATCGTGAGGTTCGCCGTGTTCGTGTAGGTCGTCGAGCCCGAGGCGTGCACCGTCTGCACCACCCAGGTCCCTTCCGGTACGTGCATGGGTCCGTAGACCCCCGTGGCGTTCGAGGTAGCGTTCGCGAGAACGAGGCCGTTGAACACGGGGTCGAGCACCGAGACGGTGGCCCCGGCGTCCGGGGCGCCTCCGGAGAAGACCGTCCCGTTCAGCGTGGCGTTGTAGGGGAGGATGGCGACGTTCGGTACGGAGATGGAGTAAGTCGCGTTCGTGAGCTGGGTCGCGTTGTAGTACGCGAACGTCGGATTCTGGTCCGCCGGAAGCGCGGCGCATTGGCCGCAGTGCGCGAGGCTTAGGTTCGCCTGCGGCGGAACCCAGACGGCCCAGTAGCCCGGAGCGAGGGCGTTCCCCGTGCCGGAGGAAGTGAACGAGAACTGCCCGCCGGTACCGGTGACCGTGGTCGTGTAGACCGTACCGGTCGCACGCGCGATGAGGTCGACTTGCACGCCCGCCGGCACCGGAGGAGCGCCGAGGCCCCCCGGCTGGTCCACGTAGCCGATCAGGCGGTAGCTCGTCGATGCGGCCGAGGTGGCGCCGACGATCGATGCCAGCGAACTCGCCAGCAGGACGATCACCAGGCTCCACAACGCCGCGCGCTCAAGGTGCGACGCCAACGGTTTCACAACTCCCGGTCTGCTTCCTCGTCTATCGAGGGCGGCGGCCGAACTTAGCCCCCTTACTTATAGCTTGCCCGCGCGTGCCGCCGCCGACGAGCGGGCGGACGGCCCGCTAGCGGTAGATCGCCTCGACCGGCTCTTCCTTTCGCCGCGCGACGCGCTCCCGGAAGAGGTGCTTTTCGAACTCTTCGTAGAAGCGCAGCGTCTCGGGATCGCAGGAAGGCCGGACCTGCTTTAGCGCCGTCTCGAAGTGGGCCCGGGTGACCTTCGACGCCTTCAGGTTCTCGCGGATCGCGGTGAGCCCGGCCTCACGGCAGAGCGCGGCGAGGTCGCTCCCGACGTATCCCTCGGTGTGGGCCGCGAGCTGAGCGAGGTCGACGTCGTCCGCGAGGGGCATCTTGCTCGTGTGCACGGTCAGGATCTCGATCCGTCCCGCCGCGTCGGGAGGTTCCACGAACAGCAAGCGGTCGAACCGGCCGGTGCGGAGGAGGGCCTCGTCGATGATGTCGGGCCGGTTCGTCGCCGCGATGACGAGGACCCTTTCCAGCGACTCGAGGCCGTCGATCGACGTGAGGAGCTGGTTCACGATCCGTTCGGTGACGCCGCTCGACGTCTGGAGTCCGCGGCGGGGAGCGATCGAGTCCATCTCGTCGATGAAGACGATGGACGGGGACGCCTGTCGGGCCTTCTTGAAGATCATCCGGATCGCCTTCTCGCTGTCCCCGACCCACTTGCTCATCACCTCCGGGCCTTTCACCGAGATGAAGTTCGCCTGGCTCTCGGTCGCGACCGCCTTCGCGAGGAGGGTCTTCCCGACCCCGGGAGGACCGTACAGGAGGATCCCCCGTGGCGGCTCGATCCCGATGTGACGGTACACCTGAGGGTTCTTGAACGGCAGCTCGACCGACTCCTCGAGGATGCGGCGGACTCGGTCGACGCCCCCGACCTCCTCCCACCGGGTCGACGGGACCTCGACGGTCACGTCCCGGAGGCTCGAGGGCTCGATCTGCTTTAGCGCCTCCTTGAAGTCGTGCTCCGTGACCTTCATCTTCTCGAGCAGCGAGATCGGGATCGGCTGGTCGAAGTCGATCTCGGGCAGGTAGCGCCTCAGGGCTCGCATCGCCGCCTCGCGCGCGAGCGACGAGAGGTCGGCGCCGACGAAGCCGTGGCTCTGGGCCGCGAGCTCCTTAAGTGTACGCTCGCGGTCCTTCTCGGAGCCCTCGATCGGCATGCCGCGCGTGTGGATCTGGAGGATCTCGAGGCGTCCCTCCTGGGTCGGAACGCCGATCTCGATCTCCCGGTCGAATCGGCCCGGTCGCCGGAGCGCCGGGTCGATCGCCTCCTCGCGGTTGGTCGCCGCGATGACGATGACGTTCCCGCGCCCCGAAAGACCGTCCATGAGTGTGAGCAGCTGGGCGACCACGCGGCGCTCGACCTCGCCGACGACCTCGTCGCGGCGGGGCGCGATCGAATCAAGCTCGTCGATGAAGATGACGCTGGGAGC
>Ga0187815_10000028_pt1 | contig 67475 bp, 60 predicted proteins | sample NC_S_5_FD_132962 | JGI IMG/M metagenome (GOLD analysis project Ga0187815, IMG submission 132962) | Wetland sediment microbial communities from Neuse River Estuary, North Carolina, USA - ASW-S_5 | ecosystem: Environmental > Aquatic > Freshwater > Wetlands > Sediment | place: USA: North Carolina... | reverse complement strand
GACGTCGCCCATCGAGTCGACCAGCATCTTGTCGAGACCCCGCGGCCCGAGCGTCGAGCGGACCGAGTCCGCGATCGCCTTCGCGGCCGCGATGTTGTTCGAGAGGGCCCCGCGGCCCTTCTCGCGCTTCGTTCCTTCCTTCAACACCAGGATCGGTGTTTGACCCGTCATCATCATCATCGTGCTCCGGGGACTCTTCTCCTAGGTCGAGTCCCGTAAGGTTAGGCTTCATTTAAGAGGCTCCAACTCGGGGCCGGACGGGCTCGGGACCGCTCGACACGGACTGACCCCCTCCCGAAGGCGCAGGACGCGCTTCCGCGGTAACGACCGAAGCGGGGCGGCGCGAGGACGCGAACGGCGCCGCTCCCCGTCACCGGACCCCGGTCGCCAGCCTCCCAGACGCCGTCGTGGGAGGAACCGGGGTCGGCGCGGATGGTGGAAACCCTTTAAGTGCCTCCTCAAGGCCCCTAGGGTTAGGGGCCATGCTGAAAATTCGGATCGAAAACGTGGTGGCCTCGACCTCGCTCGCGGACCAGCTCGACCTCCCGTCGATCGCGCTCCGTCTCGACGGGGCCGAGTACGAGCCCGATCAGTTCCCCGGGCTGATCTACCGATTGAAGGACCCGAAGACGGCGATCCTGCTCTTCCACTCGGGAAAGGTCGTCTGTACCGGCGGCAAGAGCCGAAAGCAGGTGGAGGACTCGATCCGCGTCGTCTCCCAGGAGATCAGGAAGGGAGGGCAGAAGGTCACCTCGCGACCTCAGATCCAGGTCCAGAACATCGTGGCGAGCTCGGACCTGGGGAGCGAGATCAACCTGAACGCCATCGCCGTCACCCTGGGCCTCGACCGGGTCGAGTACGAACCCGAGCAGTTCCCGGGGCTCGTCTGCCGTATCGAGGACCCGCACGTGGTCGTCCTTCTGTTCGGGAGCGGAAAGCTGGTCTGCACGGGGGCCCACCGCCCGTCGGATATCGAGGTCGCGGTCCGCAAGCTGATGAAGGAGCTCCAGGGAGCGGGGCTCCTCCGCTAGGGCACGCGTCCGATCCACACCGGCGCCGAGCACGCGCCGGTGCGGGCGATCTCCGCCGCCGGTCCGGCTAGGACCTCGCGCCTTCAGTCTTCCCGAGCTCCGTCACGCGGCAGCCCGGGAGCCGATCCACTTCTTCACCCGGGCTTCGAGATCGCGAAGCGGCAAGGCGCCCTCGCCCAGCACCAGGTCGTGGAAGCCTCGGACGTCGAATCGGCCCCCGAGACGTCGCTCCGCGAGAGTGCGCAGCTCCCGCAGCTTCAGTTGCCCGATCTTGTAGGCGAGAGCCTGGCCGGGCCAGACGATGTATCGATCGACCTCGACCTCGATCCCTACGTCGCTCATGCCGGTGTTCTCGCGGAAGAACTCGATCGCCCGCTCGCGCGTCCAGCCGAGCGCGTGCATCCCGGTGTCGACCACGAGGCGGATCGACCGCCACATGTCGAACGTGAGCTGTCCGACCTTCGAGTACGGGTCCTGGTAGCACCCCAGTTCCTCACCCAGGCTCTCGGCGTAGAGGCCCCATCCCTCGACGTACGCGGTCGGGCCGGTCTGCTGGCGGAAGTCGGGAAGGTTCTGAAGCTCCTGGGCGAGCGCGATCTGAAGATGATGGCCCGGGACGGCCTCGTGCAGGGTGAGCGCCTCCATCTCCCAACGAGGGCGGATGCCGACCCGGTAGGTGTTCGTGAAGAACTGCCCCGGCCGGCCGGTGGTCGGGGCCCCGGGGATGTAGTACGCCGTGGGAGAGGCCGCCTCCTTGAAGCGCGGGACCGGAACCACTCCGTACGGGAGACGCGGGAGACGGCCGAAGAGGTGGCCGAGCTGAGGATCGACCTTCTTCGCGATGATCCGGTATCCGTCGACGAGCTCCTCTCCTCGGGTCCAGAAGAACCTTGGGTCTTCGCGAAGGAACCGCTTGAACTCATCGAACGTACCGGAGAACCCCGTCTTCACCATCAGCGCTTCCAGCGCCGCCCGGATGCGGCGGACCTCCGCGAGACCGATGTCGTGGATCTGCTGGGGGGAGAGGTCGGTGGTCGTCGTCCAGCGGACCAGGAAGCGGTACGCCTCCGCTCCGTTGGGCAAGGAGGAGACCGCGACCTTCTCCCGGCACGCCGGCAGGTACCGGGACCGGTAGTACACGCGCAGCCTCTCGAGGCTCGGAGCGACGCGGTCGAGGTAGATGGCCCGTGCCTCGTCGACGAGCCGGTGACGGTCGGCCTCCCCCACCGAGGCGGGGAAGTCGGAGAACGGCTTCAGAAGAGCGCTCGCGAGGGGTTCTGTCGTCACGAGGTTCGAGATCTGGTCGGGAACCCCCCGGACCGCGATCCGGGCCGGAGTGTACCCCCGCGCCCGACCGGCCTCCAGCAGCGCCTGGGTCTGCTCGATCGCGGTCGGGAGCGAGCGAAGCCGGGCCAGAAGGTCCGTGTAGTCGGAGAGCCGCTCGTGCGGTTGCAGGTCCGCCATGTCGGAGGCGGTAACGTGGATCCCCTCGAGCTGATTGAGCGGCATCCAGAGATTGAACGGTGAACCGAGGCAGAACGGGAGCGGGTCGTGGCCGAAGCGGAGGCCGGCCTCGGCATCCTCGAGGAGGCCGCGGTACAGATCGCAGCTGAGTCGTTCGTTGGCGGGAAGGTCATCCCGGTCGAACCCGAGGAGGGTGGATCGGCTGCTCGCGAGATGGCGCCGTCGCCGCTCGATCCCCTCCGGGGAATCGTCCCGCCAGCGGTCGTTCAGCCCCGGGAACCCCAGGACGGTGGCGAGCTCGGGGTACTCGGTGAGCCACTGCTTCCAGTCGTCTGCGAGGTAGGCCGAGAAATCGCCCCGCCTCCGAGGCGTACGTTTCCGCTTGGCGCCGGGCACGGACCTCCGACAACGAGCCCCTCGGATGAAGCCTACCCTCGCTGAAACCACCGGTCGGACGGCACTACGCCATCAGTCGCTCGGCGTGGCCGGCCGACCGAGCGGGCCTCGTGCGCGATCGACCGGAACTCCGTACTGCCGAAGCAGTGCGACGAACCTGGGATCGTTTCGAATCGCGTCGAACCAGACACCACGATAGTACAACCAGAGCACCCGGTCCCCCTCACGGAACTCCTTCTCCAGGATGTCGAGCGCCCTGGTCGTCTCTCCTAAGGCCGCGTACAGAATGGCAAGATAGGACGGAGAGACGTACACGGTCGCCTCGCCCCGTTCGACCTCCGCGACCACGGCCCGCGCGGCTTCGGGCCGTCCGAGAAGGGCGTTCAGGAGAGCGCGGTCGAACCGCACGTCGTAGCTCGAGTCCGGCGCCGGGAAATCCGCTTCCTTGAGGGCCTCCCCCCGCCGACCGCACGCGATGTAGAACAACCCGAGATCGACGTGACTGGCGACAGAGGTGGGGTCGGCGCCGAGATCCTGCTCGACGTAGGAGAGCGCGACGTCGAAGTTCCCCTCCAGGAGTTCGGCCAGGGCAAGGGTGCTGCGAGCGCTCGTCGCCGGGTCGAGCTGAATCACCCGTCGAAACTCGTCCTTGGCCTCCTCGAGTCGGTCCAGGGCCAGCAGCATGAGCCCCAGAAACCGGTGGGCGCTCACGTTGCTGGAGTTGAGCGAGATGGCGTTGGCGAACTCCGCTTCGGCCAGGCCCCAATCCTGGTCGAACTGGAACGCGATGTTGGCCAGTGCCGAGTGGGCATCGGACGATTTGGGGTCGAGTTCGACCGCTCGCGCCGCCAGCTCCCGTGCGCGCGGCATCACCTTCTGCATCGGGAGGTAATCGCCGGCTGCGCCGACGTAGAGGTTGGCCCAGACGGCGTACGCCTCGGAGAATCCCGGATCCCGCTTCGTCGCTTCGTCGAAACAACGGATCGCTTCGTCGAGGCCCTCGCCCTTCGGCTTGGCCATCGACACCAACCCGCGCAGGTAGAGGTCGTAGGAAACGAGATCCGACGTCGGCCGGGCACGCCCCGCGCTCGAACCGGCCTTCGCGAGTTCGAGCCGAAGGGCTTGCGCTGTCCGCTCCGCGATGTCCGCCTGGATCGCGAAGACGTCGTCGAGCTCCCGATTGTAATTGCTGCTCCAGATGTGACCCTGGGTCGAGACGTCGACCAGTTGAAGCGTGATTCGAATGCGGTTGCCCGCCTTGCGCACGCTCCCTTCGAGAACGGAGTCGACCCCCAGTTCGGCGCCCACCTGGGCGACGGACTTCGGCGCGAGCTTGTACGGGGCCACGGACGTGCGAGCAATGACGCTGAGGTCTCGCACGTGCGATAGTACGGAGATCAATTCCTCCGTGAGACCGTCGGCAAAGTACTCGTCCCGGGGGTCAGGGCTGATGTTCGCGAGCGGAAGGACGGCCAGACGACGACCGCTCGGCCGCTCGCCCGGACGAATCTCCGGGCGTTGAGCGTCCCACGGTTGAACGACCTTGTAGACGCTGACCGGGGATCGTATGTTCTTGAGCGCCGTCGGAGGCAACCTCACGAGCGGGCTCGCAATCTTGTTCTGAATCAGGTCGTAGACCTGCTGCGTGAGGCATATTCCCTCGGGCTCGGCCAGAGCCTCGATGCGCGAGGCGATGTTCACCGCATCGCCGAGCACATCGCCGTCCGCTCGAACCACGTCGCCGACGTGGATACCGATCCGAATCTGGATCCTACGGTCGCCCTGGCTCGATGCGTTGTACTCATGGAGAGCTCGCTGGATCTCAACGGCGCAACGGGCCGCCTCCAACGCGCTTTCGAACTCGACGAGGAAGGCATCTCCGACCGTCTTGACCTCGTGACCCTGGAACCGCTGGAAGATCGAACGGAGCAGCCGGTTGTGGCGGGCGAGGGTTTCCAGGGCGGCCGCCTCGTCGGCTTGAACGAGCGCTGCGTAGCCCACCATGTCCGTGAACATGATCGCGGCGAGGTGCCGCTGGCCCCCGGACATGGGACCCTGACGGGAGTTCGCCGAATTAAGCGCTACCGAGAGCCGGCCGACGACTCCCCCGGGACACCTGGCGAGTCCTCGCGGAGGCTTCGGGGCGCGACGCAGAGCGCGCGTCGGTGAGGTGGCCGGATTCTGCGCGTGGAGGCCGAATCCGCCCTCAAAGAACGACGGGGACGACGGATCTGCGCAGGTGACTTGGAACTCTCCGATAGGGAGGCGCCCGGCCTCCAATTCGCCCGGGCGCTAAGGAACGCCCGAGTCCGGACCGACCGGCCGCTCGGTCCCCCGCCTCAGTCGTCCCAGCGACCGACGAACCCCAGACCGAAGGAGATCCACGCGCCGAGCAGTAAGGCTCCCAGGACGAGGAGCGAAACCACGACCACGACGATATCCTGGAAGAGAGTGAATCCGTGGGTCCCGAACGCCAAGAATACCAAGGTTAAGCTCAGCCAGCCGACGGTCGCTGCGATCGACGCGAGGACGCGCCAACGGATCATTCCGAAGATGTCAAGATCACCCGAGCGGGCCGAACCGGATTCGGCGAACGGATGCGCGGTCATCGGTGGCTCACCCGAGTGTTGGGATAAGAACGTAGCACACTCAGGGTGCCCACCGATCGAGCGTTGACCGTAGCGAGCGCATCCTCCAGGAACCTCGCGCGAGCCACGGTAGAACGTGGAACGCCGTGCGCAAGGGGACTGGACCTCGCACCTCCCCACCCTCGATTCCCAGTAGGGTGAGCTCACTCCGATCGGAGCTAGCGCACGACCTTGATGGAGACTCAGGCACTCTCGCGGTCGATTCGGTGAGGTCTTGGAGCCGGATCTTTCCTCCGAGCGGCCGCCCCAAGGGTCCAGGAGGTGGTTCCTTGATCTCGGAGGGATTCCGAGATTCCGAAGAAGCCGGGCGGTCCTACGCGTTGGCGTGGCGCCGAGGGTTGGGAAGTTGGCGAAGTATTAACCGGAGGGCGCAATACCCCCGAAGAGTGAACCCATGGCCGTAAATCCCGAGAAGCTCAACGAGTTCATCGGAAAGTTCATCGGAGACGTGGGCGCCGCCATCCACGGGCCGGCCGTCCTCATCGGCGAGCAGCTGGGCCTCTACAAGGCCCTCGCATCGGGCGGCCCGTTGACTTCCCAGGGGCTTGCGGAGAAGGCGGGTATACCCGAGCGTTACGCGCGCGAGTGGCTCGCGGGCCAAGCGGCTTCAGGATACGTCGAGTATGATTCGAAGACGAGTCGCTATTGGATGACCCCCGAACAAGCGTTCGCTCTCACGGTCGAGGACAATCCCGTCTACATTCCGGGAGTCTACTACACCATCGCCTCCGTGTACAAGGATCAGCGAAAGATCGCCGAATCCATCAAGCTCGGAAAGGGGCTCGGCTGGCATGAGCACCACAACGACCTCTTCGTCGGCACGAAGAAGTTCTTTCGCCCGGGCTACCTCGCCAATCTCGTCAGCTCCTGGCTTCCCAGCCTGGAAGGGGTCGTTCCCAAGCTCCAGGCCGGAGCGAAGGTCGCGGACGTGGGATGCGGTCTCGGCGCATCGACGATCATCATGGCGAAGGCGTTCCCCAAATCGAAGTTCCTCGGCTTCGACTACCATCTCGAGTCGATCGAGTGGGCTCGAAACGACGCCGTTACGGAGAACGTCGTCGCGAACGCCGACTTTGAGGTCGCGACCGCGAAGAACTTTCGAGGCAAGGACTACGACCTGGTTTGCTTTTTCGATTGCCTCCACGATATGGGGGACCCCGTCGGGGCCGTGAGACACGTCCGCGAGGCCCTGAAGCCCGAGGGGACGTTGATGGTGGTCGAACCGTTCGCCCGAGAACACGTCGAGCAGAACTTGAACCCGGTGGGTCGTATCTTCTACAACGCTTCCCTGCTGGTCTGCGTCCCGGCCTCGCTCTCTCAAGAGGTCGGGAAGGGTCTCGGCGCCCAGGCGAGCGACTCGAGCCTGAATCTGGTGTTCCGCGACGGGGGATTCAGCCGGGTTCGAAAGGTCGTCGAGACACCGTTCAACCGGGTCTTCGAGGCTCGCCCGTAACCCCCTGGATTACCCGGGGTCGCCCCGGTCTGCGCCCCAGTGACCGGCCGTGCCAACCGGCTCGGGGGGAGGCCCCCAAGCATCGCCGGGCCCCTACCGAGAGTCTCGATACCCTCGGGAGAGTTCAGCTACCCCGCGCACGCGGCGGATCAAGCCCAAACGAGTGGTGGCGGTCAGCGTACGATCAGCGGAACGCCCGTCGACCCACCGTTGCCGTAGGCAAGGGCGCTTGCGGCCATGATCGCTGGGTCCTCTAGGTCGACCGGTGGATCGAAACTTTGGCGGCCTCGACCGCCCGTTGTAGGTCTCTCCACGCCGCATCACCGTTCTGACCCGGTGGAAGGCTACGGCCGGACCGCTCGTCCAACCGTCGTTGGATATACGTCCGAGCTGACCGACAGACGTGGCATCGTTGGCATTCGTCTCCGATCGGACTCTGACCGAACCTCAGGAGAGCTTCGGATGGGTCCGTCCCGGTAAGGACGGCAACCTCGTGGAGTTGGCACGGGTCGGTATCGGCCATGCAAATCGGAATCTCACACTAGAACAAAAGGCGATTGAGCCGATTCCCTCTCGGCCCGTCGGCGGTAAGCCCCGGTCCGGCCAGCGATGGCGCCGGTCGTTTGGTCCGGGCAAGACCAAGCGAGGTCTACCCCGATGCGGTGCGGCCTAACGATAGGACGTAGATCGCACGGGACGGCCTCAGGGGTAGTCCTCCGTTGCGCGTTGCGGTTTCCCGACCCGTTCCGAACGCGCTTTGAGTCCGTGCTCCCTCTCGGCGTTCTAAGCTCGATGTTTGGACGAATCCTGGTTTGTGTCGATGCGTCACCGACGGGAGAGCATGCTTGCGTCGTCGCGACCGAGATGGCGGTGCGTTTCGGCTGCGGGCTCACGCTATTGACCGTATTGCCCGGGAGCCCCGAGAACGCGGAACCCGTCTTGGAGCGGCTGGTCCCGATGGATTCGAGAGGCCGTCCCCTCCACCGTATCCTCGAGGATTACCAAGCGGACGCTCTGAAGAAAGGGATACCCTCGGCCGAGATCGTTTACCTCCGGGGGAAGGTCGTCGAATCGATACTCGCTCACTTGGAGCACGCTCCCCCGGACTTGGTGGTCGTGGGCACCCGTGGGCTTTCGCGGGGAAGTCGGTTGCTTCTCGGAAGCGTATCGAGCCGGCTGGTGACGGAGGCTCCGTGCCCCGTCCTGGTGGTTCGAACGGTCCGACGAGGCGACGGAAAGTCGCGGTAACCGTGGTCTGGAATCCGGTCCCGCTCTCCGGAGGGGTCGGTAGGGTTCGCTTCCCTGATGCCAACGGCCCCCTACCTTCCGACACCAAGGGTTCTGCACCTAGGATGCTGCGAGAATCCAGGAGGGGAAGAGCGCCTCCTCGGTTCACGCAGCGCCCTCCTCGAGGTACTTCGCGTGACGAATCCGACCCGGAGAAGGGTTGTGGGCTGTACGGTGGAGCTGCGCTTCTTCAGGGCTGCCGAGCTCGCATCGATCGCACCGGCATCTGCCGTCGGGTGGTTCCACGCGGGTCACGAATCCGACCTACGCTCGTGGCACGATTCGCGGCGACCTGGGCGTGATCCTGCCCGCCCGACTCAAGCTGAACCCTTCCAGCACGCCATCGCGACCGACGTGGACGTCCCGCCCGATCGTGGGGAGACGAACGGCGCGGCGATCGAGGCGGTCTCCCGATGGAAAATCGTAGAATTGCCCCATCCGGTCACGTTGAGCGTCGCCAGGGCCCCCTTGTCGATGGCGTTCACGATCTGGTGATCGACCAGGGAGTAGTTCCCCGGGTACATCGCCGTGAACTCCATCATCGCCGAGCTGCCCGGGGGGACCGGTACGGTCTGCAGGTTGTGCAGCGGTGGGTCCGTCAGGTCCCCGTACAGGTACGTCCGGTCGAACATCGCTCCGATCATGTGGAACGCTGAGAACAGATTCGGCCCGGCCATGCCGAAGAAGATCCTCACGGTGTCGTTCACGTTGACCCGGAGCGCATGGACCCCCGTGTACGCATCGTAGCGGCCCCCGAAGACGACGTAGGTAGGATCCACGTTGAGGAGGGCCGTCCCGTTGAACAGCTGGTTGCCGAGCGTGTGGATCGGCCATTGGAGGTAGAGCTCGCTCTCCATCAGGTAGAACTCGTGGTCTACCGGCGGAAGACCCTGAGCGGGCTGAACCAGGATCATGCCGAACATTCCGTTCGCGATGTGGGTCGGGATGTTCGGCGTTCCGCAGTGGTAGACGAAGAGCCCCGGCGTCATCGCCAGGAACGTGAAGTTCTTCCAGTGTCCCGGGGCGGTCTGCGTCACGGCCGCGCCACCCCCCGGCCCCGTGACAGCGTGGAAGTCCACGGAGTGGTTCATGGTACTGTTCGGGTCGTTGTAGAAGTGGACGGCGACCGTGTCGTTCACGCGGACTCGGAAGAACGGACCGGGAACGGTGCCGTTGTAGGTCCAGTAGGTGTAGGAAACGCCGGGCTCGATCTCCGCCGTCTCTTCTTCGGCGTGGAGGTAGAGGTTCACCGTGGCGCTCACATTTCGGGTGATCGGAGGCGGAATAGCGCTCACGTTGTGGGAGATCAAAGGTACGGTAAGGTTGGCCTCGGGGCCGATCGGATTGATCGCAGGTCCGACGACGAAGAGCCCCTCCATCCCGGACTCTCGATGTCCCGGGAACGTACAGTAGTAGTCGAACGATCCCTTGAGCGAAGCCTGGAAGACCAGTTGGTCGGACTGGCCAACGCCGGTGAGCCAATGAGTTTGAAGGCTGTAACCGTCCAAATGCAGGTCGTGCTGGGCGGCTTCGCCATTGACGACCACGAGCGTCACGTGGTCACCCCAGCCGACGTCGAGCGTCGGATCCTTGATCCCTTGGATCGATCCGTTGACTCCTACGTAGCCAGTCATGAAGGCCTTCAATTCGAAGCTGACCGAGGGTCCGTTCGGAACCGGGGCGCTCGCACCGGTGGGATTCGAGCTCGTGCGGACGAGCGTAGCTCCGCCGGCCACCATGACGACCCCGATGATCGATTCCGCGAGGAGGAGACCGATCGCGAGATAGATCACGAAGAACGATCGTCGGGGAAAGAAGTCAGAATTCAGCTTCCAGCCGCTTCCGGGCGGAGGGGCCGTGGTGACTAGGCTCGAATGAACTCCCTGTTCGCTCCCGCTCATGATCCGATCTCCTAAGAAAAGGCACCGGTGCGAATCATGAGCTTTCACTCAACCGCTCTTGACCTGGGGTGACGCGGGCCAGGCGATCCGAGAGGAGACCGGAGGGGTTTGCGGAAGCACGCCTCCCAATCCCTCTTCGGACATCACCGGATTCGGGGTGGGCGCGTTACCGAGCACGGGGCGACCGAGTCGGCCCCTAATGTCCTACTGCCCGCTATCCACCGGACCCGGCTAGCCGTGACCGACGCTCTTGAACCTAGGGGACGGAGGCTCACCGCGGCGATCTATCCTCGATGGCCTCGTTCGGATCCTCTCGGAAGGGTTAATCCGCCTCACGCCGATGATGCGCTGTGAGCGAGGTCATCTCCGGGCTTCACGCCGTAACGGTCCATATACGAGATGCCGAGAAGGCGAGGATCTTCTATCGGGATGTCCTCGGGCTGAAGGAGCTCCTCTTCGATGTGAAAGCGAGCCGCCTCGTCTTCGCCCTACCGGGCACCTCGACGCTCCTGACGATGCATATCCAGGCCCCCGGCGAGGAGGGGCGAGACCCAGGGACGGTTACCGGCGTGGTCTTCCGCCACGCCGATCCGCCGACCGCGTGTCGTGAGATCCTCCGTCGGGGAGGATCCGTGACGGTCGAGCCCAAGGTCATCGAGACGTCGATCGGAAGCTTCGTGCGCGCGGTCATCGCGGACCCCGACGGAAACGAATTCGTGCTCTCAAACAGAACGGACTGACGAATCCCTACGTGCTCGACGCCGGCTGAGTGGCGACGACTCTCGCACGCTCGCTGCGCGCCGCGGGCACCACGGGTTGATCCCGGAACCCATGGGAGCTGGTGATTCCCCCGGACCTTCCCGAGCTCGCGCGTGCCGCAAGACCGTCCGGCGATCCTGGACAAGGAGCGAACTCCCGTCAGACCCCATCCGAGGCGGTCAAGAGGAGGCGACCCTGCAAGCTGACGCGACGGATGATTCAAGCGCTCCGGCGTCACCGTTACGGAGTTCTATTGGGCCACGCGCTCCTCGGAAATCCCCCGGGCGCCCGGGATCGACTTCGGCTCGGATCGACTGCGCGCTGAACCCGCGTGGCGATCGCGGGACTCGGGGATCGATGGTCTCGTCGGCTACTTGTAGGGGCAGTCCGTACCCCGGCCCGTGTCCGCATCGTCCCCTGATCTAGCCGCCAAGGTTGCGAAGAACGTTCTTGCGAAGACGCTCCGGATCCGCCGCGGGGAGAACGTCGTCATCGAAACCTGGTCCGAGACGCTTCCCTGGGCGAAACCGTTCGTGGCGGAGGCCCGCCAGATGGGCGCGAACCCGTTGATGCTGTTCGAGGACGAGGATTCGTTCTGGGAGGCGTTGAGGACCGGAAACTCGCGCCATACGGGCCGAGTGGGCAGCCACGAGTGGGCTGCGCTGGACAAGACGTCGGCGTACGTGTTCTTCTTCGGTCCCTCCCAGTGGCCCCGCTACGCCGAGCTCGCTCCGAAGCAAGTGGCCGGGGTGGCGGCATACAACCCTGAGTGGTACCGCCACGCGGCCAAGGCCAAGATCCGGGGAGCTCGGATGTATCTCGGGCGGACGAGCTCTCTCGCAGCCGACCGTTGGAAGGTGGACCTCGGTGCATGGCAGAACGAGCTGCTTCGAGCGAGCCTCGCGTCCCCCACCGAGATGCACCGCCTCGGGATGAAGGTCGGGGAACGAATGCGAAAGGGCAAGCTCGTGAACGTACGCCATGCGAACGGTACCGAGCTCTCCTTCCGGCTGGGCAAGTTTCCCGTTCAGCTGGATGACGCACTCGTCGACGCCACCGATCTGAAGGCGGGAAACAACATGGCCACGATCCCGGGTGGCGTCGTGGGCGTAGCCATCGATCACACCTCCGCAGAGGGCACGGTCCTCGGCAATCACACGACTTACCCGGACGCCGGGCCGGTTTCAGGGGCACGGTGGAACTTCTCCAAGGGACACCTCACCGGCCAGACCTACGAGTCGGGGGGCGATTCCATCGAAACGGCGTTTGCGAAAGCACCCCGTGGGGGAAAGGATCGGCTGAGCTACTTCTCCGTCGGGTTGAACCCCGAGATCACGCAGCTGCCCCAAATGGAGGACCAAGAGCTCGGGGCCGTGATGCTCCGGATCGGAGGGAATTCCTTCCAGGGCGGGAAGAATGCGTCGCCGTTCGGCGCCTGGCTCGTCGTGAACGGCGCGGACGTCACGATCGACGATCGACCGTTGCTTCAAGAGGGACGACTCGTCGGATGATTCGCACCCGGTGAAGAAGCCCCCTTCGGCTCCGGGCCGGCCGCAGCGATCTCCTCGCGCTGGTCGAGCCGGTGGGCCCCCTGAGGACAGACCGCGCGGACTGGAGTCGTTGGGCGGACGGAGGCGACGTGGGGGAGCCGGTCGGTTTCGTTGTCCTTCAATCCGAGCGCGTGAACCACCCGGCTTGCCCTCGGCTCCCGATCGTAACCGGCGGATCGACGGGTCGAGTTCGACATCCGACCGTCGGTCCTGCCATGTTCCTCCACTGGATACCCTGCGCTTCCGGGTCGGTAGCATCCCGCAGCGGCCGCCGGACTGAGAACGTGAGGTGGACCATGACTCTCAGAGTGCACGCTCCGAGCCGAGGCAGCTCTGCGTTGATGGGTTGAGGACGAGAGCGGGGGATGGGACGCGCCGATCCGGGGGATCGAGCGACGGCCATATCATGGAAGGAGTCGAATCCTGACTCGGCTCGAGTACAACAAGGTCCGTCCTCGGACCTCGGTCGAGATCTTGGCCCAGTGGAGATACGAGCGGCCGCGCATCCTCTGGAAGAGCTGCCGGTTGGGCGACAGCGACCGGAAGAAGTGGGTGAAGCGAACCGGAATGACCCGTCCGCTCTGAGTCCGGAGCGAGTAGCGCCCCCGGGAGCTGAGTATGTCCGGCGCGTCAACGGTGATCACGTCGCGCAGTGGGCCCACCCCTCGGACGGTAGGAGTTCGGACCCCGCTGATTAGGGTCAACTCGGACCGGAGCACTCCACCCGAGACGGTGCCCCGCTCGGCGAAACACATCGTCCCGTAGCGACCGACGGTCGTGGACCGCAGCGAGATAAACTCTCGTCCCAGGAGGTCGAGAGGCCGAGGAAAGCCTGTCTTTCCCATCGGCAACGAACCGAAGAAGCCCCGGATGGTGCCAGCAATCCCCACATCGTGGCTCACCCTGGTTCCCGGGGGAAGAGCGTCAAATCGCAGCGACGTCGTCTTGGTCCCCTTAGTCTCGTCGACCTTGACCGACCCCGAGGCACGGAAGAACTCACCGTTCAAAAGACCAGAAACGGACAGTTCGATCCTCTCGAGCGCGGCCATCCGGTGCTCTATCCCGACTGTCTATTTGGAACCGGTGGGTCGGGTCTTCGGACGCTGTTGGTCGGAATCGCATCGGCGTGGACGGCTCGCGCAACGAGCGAGGCGTCGACCCAACGGATCACTCTAAGCGGATCTCGGCACCGCACCCCCCGATAGCCCCCGGGTGGAGCGGAGCCTTCGTCGCAGAGTCCACGGTGCGTGCCGTGGAAGTTTCCTGACCGAACTCCACGGTCGACCCTCAGGATGGGGAGTCACGGGTTAATCTATCGAGCGCCGTTCTCGAGGCGTGGTCGCGACCCGTCGTCTCGCCGCCATCATGTTCACGGACATGGTCGGCTTCACGGAGAGGACCCAAGCGGACGAAGCGGGCACCCTCAAGCTTCTGCACGAACAGGAGGATCTGCTTCGCCCCCTCTTCGCGAGCTACCATGGGCACGAGATCAAGTCGACCGGCGATGGATTCCTCGTGGAGTTCGAGAGCGCCCTGCAGGCCGTCCAGTGCGCGAGGGAGATCCAGGAGCGGCTGCACGAGCGCAACGCCCGAGCCGGGGTCGCTTCCATCCAGCTACGCATCGGGATCCACCTGGGGGACGTCGAGGAGTACAGGAACGATGTCTTCGGCGACACCGTGAACATCGCCTCGCGCATCGGGCCTTACGCGGCTCCCGAAGGGGTCTGCATTTCGGGTCAAGTGTTTGACCAGGTCCGGAACAAGATCCCGGACCGGCTCGAGAAGCTGGGACCCCAGATCCTCAAGGGGGTTCGCTTCCCCACGGAGATCTACCGGATCACGCTGCCTTGGGGCACGTCCGGGCCGCGAGCGGCGAATCCCGCCCGTCCCCGTCTCGCCGTTCTTCCCCTCGCGAACATCAGTCCCGACGCGAAGGATGAGTACTTTGCCGATGGGCTTACCGAAGAGCTGATCACCGACCTCTCGAAGATCCACGCGCTCCGCGTCATCGCCCGCACCTCGGTGAGCCAGTACAAATCCGGATCGAAGTCGGTAGCCCAGATCGGAGCCGAGCTCGGGGTGAGCACAGTCCTGGAAGGGAGCGTTCGGAAGGCGGGCGACCGGCTCCGCATCACGTTGCAGCTCATCGACGTGGCAACCCAGGAACACATCTGGGCCGACACCTACGATAGGAAGCTCGACGATGTCTTCGCGGTCCAGTCCGAGGTGGCAGCGAGGACCGCGGACGCGCTTCAGCTCGAGCTGCTCGGCCCGGCGCGAGAGTCGATCGCAGGGAGGTCCAAGCCCAACCTCGAAGCCTACGACCTCTACCTGAAGGGGATTCATGCCGCGCGTCAACCTTCGTACTCCGGCGTCTCGGAAGCGATTCAATTGCTGGAAGCGGCAATCCGGAAGGATCCGGAATTCTCTCCCGCCTACTCCTACCTGGCCAACACGTATCTTCTTCTCGCGGGGGAGACGCTGCCGTCGAGCGAGGCCTTCGCCCATGCGAAGCGGTTGGTCGTCAAAGCGCTCGAGCTCGACCCGGACTCCTCGCAGGCGCACACCGCGCGGGGCAATCTCGCCCTACAGTCGGAGCAGGCGTGGAGAACCGCGGAGACCGAGTTCCAGCGAGCCATCGCGATCAATCCCAGCAACGCGAACGCCCACTTCTGGTACGGGATTCTTCTCCTCGTGGAAAGGAGATTCCGCGAATCGGCGGAGGAGCTCCGGACGACGATCGAACTTGACCCCCTTTGGGAGCTTCCGAAGACCTGGTTGATCGAGACGCAACAACTGTCGGGCGATCTCGTAGGAGCGATCGCACTTGCCGAATCGGCGCGGGAGCGGGATCCACGGAATCCCGCGACGCACCTACGGCTCGGTGCGCTTCTTTCCCGGGCCGGGCGCACGGACGAAGCTCGGAAGGAGGCCGAGCTCGCGGTCGGGATCCCGAGCAAGTATTCGCAGACCGGTCGGGCCATCCTTTGGACTACCCTCGGGGAGCCCGAAGAGGCCCGGCGGCTGATCGCCGAGTGGGAGGCGGCCGACAAGGCCGGGCTCATCCCGCCCACGCTGATCGCGGCCCTTTACGCGGCCTTGGGGAACAAGGAAAAGTCGCTCGAGTGGCTGGAGCGCGATTACACCAGCGGGAATCGGATCCTCTGGTTGGACTACCAGTGGGCGGCGTTCGACGCGATGCGGGACGACCCGCGATTTCGTGCGATGCTGGCAAGAATGGATCTGACCTCAGAGGGAGAGGCAGTCCCCGACCGGCGGCCGGCCGGATCCTGATCGGCACGAGGCTCCTGTCCTCGGCGGGTCCGCCCTCTCCGAGCGGGACGCGACCTCGCTCCTCTTCGACAGCAACCATCGTGCTCGGGAAAGGTTCGCCGAGACCCCGTCGTCTCGTGAGAATGTGAACTCCTTCGACCTAAGTTCAACCTGAGTGGAACTCATTCGGCAGGGCGTGGAACCCGAACGAATCGATTGGCGCTGTCACGCTTGGTTCCGGCCGCATGAACGCCCGCGACAAGGTTCAAAAGGAGTACCGCGTTGAGATTTCGCCGCGACGGTCGGGACGAAGATGCCGGTGAATCGTATGGCGCTTTGGGTGGTCCTCGCAACCTCGGTCGTACTGAGCGCTTCGATGATAGTCGGTGGAGCGAGCGCAGGAACGGCCCGGTCATCGATCTCAGGTGCGGATTGGGAAGACCAGAACAACACGACCGGTTCCAACTATACCGTCACCTTCTCCGAGACGGGATTGCCCTCCGGGACGAACTGGACCGTCGCCGTTTCCATCACAACGTGGTGGTTTGACGACGGAGGTTCAGTCTCGAACACCTCAAACTCGAGCAGCGTGACGTTTTCTCTCATGAACGGAACTTACCACTTCCGGGTGTTCCCCGCCAACGGCAACGACTCGATCCCGGAACGGGGAACGTTCACCGTTAATGGAACATCCCCGCCACCGATCAGCGTGCACTTCGGCGTCCCAACGCTATACGTGGTGACGTTCGCTGAGATCGGTCTGGCCAACGGCACCCACTGGGGCGTGTTCCTCCGCTCGACCAATTCCACTCAAGGTTGTAGGGGTTGGTGGGACGAGGACTGTGGGGGATCAGGTGACACGAGTTCCGGCCCTTCCTCGAGCAGCGACTGGCACGACCACGGAGGAGGCAGAGGCTACTTCAACGAAACGAACAACGCATCGCTGACGTTCGAGGTTCCGAACGGAACGTACAACTTCACCGTGGTTGGCGCACGGGGCTACTCGGTCATGGGGTCCGCCAATGGGTCCGTCAATGTTTCCGGTGCCTCGCCGCCACCGATCAAGGTGACGTTTTCGATCGTTCCCGTCTACGCCGTGATGTTCGTTGAATCGGGTCTTCCTAACGGGACGAACTGGAGCGTGGATGTCTCCGGATACGCGTCGTTCGGCGGCCCCTGGGGCCTCCACGACGCCCGCCACGCTCATGGGCACATGCGATTCCAGGGAACGTCGTCGGGCACCACGATTACTCTCAACCTGACCAACGGGACATACCGGTTCCACGTTGATTGGGTCGATGGCTTCTACTCGAACCAATCGCGCGGCCGTTTCAACGTCTCGGGCGGGTCTCCGCCCCCGATACGAATCAACTTTACGGCGATCCCAGAGTTCAACGTGACGTTCAACGAATCAGGACTCCCGGGGGGCACCGACTGGGGCGTAACCGTTACCGGATCTACGAGCCACTACGCGGGTAGCCCGAGCGCCCACGTCGTGTTGACCCGGGCGGCTCGCGGTACAGTCACGTTTTCCCTGCCCCACGGCCACTATCATTTCTCGGTTCTCAAACTGACCGGGTGGAGAGCCAAGGGGGGCTTTCCCGGCCATCGCTTCGTACTATCCGACGGCCCGACGGCCGCAACGATCCACTTCACCTCCGCGGGCCCGCGCTCGTCGCATGGTGCCAGCCCTAACGTAAGGCTCACCACCTCGGCACTCCGTTGGAGCGGCCTTAACGGGGGCGCTTCTCCCCTCATGGCCGGCGTGGAGCGATAGGGGTTCTCAGAATCCAACCCGGATTGGCCACCGTCGAGCCCGCACACTGGGCCTCTCTAGGCTTGGCGACCGGGATCGAGTTATCGCCGGGTGGCTGGGGCAACCGACTCGTGGCCAAGCGGTGGCGCCCTCTGCTCGGAGGGAGTAAAGCCCTCGAAACGCGGTACGGGGGCCCATGACCCACCCGTCGACCCTCGTGCGGGGCCGGTCGCTCGGAGCGCCTAAAGCGCCGCGGGTTCTTCCGTAGGACCGGATCGATGTCGACAGCGGCTCACCGGGTCGGCCGGAAGCCGAAACGGCTCTACGTCCGAGTGGCGATCTATCGCGCGCTCCTAGCAGGAGGCCCGCCAGGTCGCAAGGCCCTGGAGAAGCCGGCCGAAGCCCTCGACGTCGCCGGGCGTCTGGTCGCAGGGGGCGAGCTCACCGACCCCAAGGGCGATCTGCTAATCTTCAGGGCGGAGGACCGCTCGAAGGCCGAGTTCTTGCTGCGGGCGGACCCGCTCCTCAAAGCCACGGGCGTCGAGTACCTCCTCCTCGACTGGCGACCCGAAAAGGTCGGCTCCGGGATCAACATCGAACCTCCCCCGTCGCGGGGTTCGGGCCGGATCACGCAGCTCCAGAGCGTCGCGGTCGTGGTCCGAGACCGAGCCAAGGCCATCGAATGGTACCGCGATGTCCTCGGTTTCATGGTCCTCGACGAGGATCCAGAGTCCGGGTTCGTCCAGCTCGGCCTAGGGAAGGGATCGACCGCGCTCTCCCTTGTCGTCCCCCGACCCGAGTGGGGGGAGCCACTGTACTCCGAGACCCTGCGTCGAGCCGGTGTCCCCACGGGGATCATCCTTCGCACCGACAGCGTGCGAGCGCTGGAGCTCCGGCTCGAGCACGCCGCGGCGCACGTCACCCGGACCGCCTCGCACCAGCCCTGGGGATGGAACGTGTTGCAGTTCACGGATCCGGACGGCAACGAGTTCCTGGCCTTCGAAATCGCACCGTCGGAGCGTTCTCGTCGGCGGATCTCTGACTTCACCGGCTAGTGGGGGATTGACGAGAGATTCGGGACGGGGTCAGACCTCTCACCCCGTGACGCCCATCCCTCGAAGCCGACGGAGACTTCCACCGGTCAAGTAGGAGCAGCGCGGAAGTGGACTCAGCAGGCCGGGAGTTCAATGGCGGCCTCGCACAGGTCGGTGGGACGATGGCTACGAGAGTGCCAGCTACGACAGAGAGCTTGAACATTTTAGTCGCCGCAAACTCCCCTGAGGGATGGCCGTCTCTCCCAGCCGGCGTTCGGTCCACTACACGTTCGAGACGATCTGCGACGGCATCACGTTCGGCCGTGCCCGACGCGAAGGAACGGCCCTCTCCAACACGGGCATCGTCGATCTCGGAGGGTCGACCCTTGTCTTCGACACCAGCTTAACGTTGCAATCAGCCCGCGAGATTCGCGAAGCTTCGGTAGCCCTGACCAACCGGTACCCCGCGCTGAGCGTGAACAGCCACTGGCATCTCGATCACGTCCTCGGCAACCAAGTGTTCGCGGATTGTTCAATCTACGCCTCCGCACGGACCGTGGAGATCCTCCTCCAGAAGCGTGCGGAGATTGAGGCGGAACTGAGTCGCGAAAGACTCGAAGCGGATATCCGGAAGTTCGAGGCTGAGCAGCGTGCCGAACGCACCGAGGCTGGCCGCGCCCCGTATGACGCCGTGCTACGGATCAATCGAACTCTCCTTTCGGAGATAGTCGACCTGAGATTCGCTCCTCCTTCGAGCAGCTTCGACGGAGAGCTCCGGCTCCCGGGCGACCGCGCCGCGTCCCTGCTGACGTTCGGAAGCGGCCACACCGACAGCGACACGATGCTCCACCTTCCGCAGGACCGGATTCTCTTTGCCGGGGACCTGGTCGTGGCGGATAACCACCCGAACCTCACGTCGGGGGACCCCGAGCACTGGTTGACCGTTCTCGACAAGATCACCGAATTGAAACCCGAATGCATCGTCACAGGGCACGGGCCCGTCGGGTCGGAGGGGACCGTGGCAGAGATCCGAGATTATCTGGTGACGATGCTCGAACTCGCGCGACAGCCAGGTGTCCCGTCCGTCCCGACTCGCTTCCGTTCGTGGGCGGAACCCGACCAGTTCAAGGGGAACATTGACTACATTCGAGCGAGACAGGCGGCGAGCGGATCGCGGTAGGAGTCAGGACTAGGTTCCGCGGCTCCGGACGTCGATCGCATGGCGGCCTACGTGCCGACGCGCCCGAGTGAACTACGCTCTGGGTTCGTGTGTCCGACGGTTGTCCAACCCGGCTCTCGTGATGCGCGTAGCTCGGCCAGTCCGTCGTCCAGGGCCACGTGACCAGTGGCCGGGTTCGAATGGTGGGAACGCTTTCGGCGTCGTCGACCTGAGCCCCTCGAGGAACGGCTCACAGAATCTCCCTGCGGACCAGGACGTTGCTTTGACCGAACGGTCGAACGATCGTGAACCCCTCGCGTTCGAACATGCTGACGGTGCCGAACCAGGTGGCCACGGCCCTTCCATGCGTCGCGGGATAGGCCTCCACGATACCCCCGCCGTGCCGCCGAATCGCCTCGAGTGCGGCGCGAAGCGCAAACCGCGCGATTCCCGAGCGTCGGAACGGTCGGTCCACGAAGAAGCAGGTGATCCGCCAGTTCGGAGGCTTGCCCAGACCGTCGACGATGGACCTATACTTTCGCCCCCGCTCGATCCTGGGTAGGTCCTCTCGTCGACCGAACTGGCACCAGCCCGCAGGTTGGCTGCCCCGATACACCAGGATCCCCTGAGCTTGACCGCGCAGGAGGAGCGCACGGTGGTCACGCCGGTTGGTCTCCTGCCGAGGCCTGCTTGCGAGGGGACCTGTCGGACCTTCTCGATGATAGAACATGCACCAGCACCCCGCCTGTACGCCGTGGTACTTTCGGAACAGGCCCTCAAAATCGCTCCAGTTTGAGGGCGCGAACTCTCGCGCCTCAAGTCGGAGTGTTTCCCGCGGAGTGGATTGCGCCAAGCCGACGCCCAGGTGACTCGACAGACGGCAAGAGAGTTAGCATCAACACACGGCCTGAGGAAGTCTCATGGATACGCCCCACTTTCGCACCGGGGGCCTTGGAGGCGGACTCGAAACCAACAGAGGGCGCAGGATGTCCAAATCTGACGGGCCTAGGAACTGTAAGGACCCAGTGCCAGGGTTAGATGGAACTCCCTCCGCGCGATCCTCGTCCTTTGACCGAAGGGAGACTCTGCGGGAATCGAGTACATCCCGATCCTATCGTCCCCAGGAAGCGCGGCGCGCTGCTATGATTCAGTCGTCTTGGCTTGGCATCCACAGGCACTAGGCATGCCGAACCTGGGTTCCCGAAGGGGAGGTCCACGTGCGCCTACTCTCGCTACGCTAAGGGAAGTCATCGCGAGCGTGCCGCGCGGGAAGGTGATCACCTATGGCCAGGTGGCGGCGGCAGGAGGGTTCCCCGGCGCGGCTCGCCTCACCGTGTGGGCACTGCATAGTGCAAAGGGGTTACCGTGGCATCGCGTGGTGGGCGCCGGCGGTCGTATCGCATTGACAGGAGAACACGGTCAGGAGCAGAGACTACGCCTCGAGATTGAAGGCGTAGCATTCCGAAGGGGTCGGGTCCTCATGGGCCTCCACGGCTGGATTCCGGGGACCCGCAGAAGGCGCACCCCTCGGAAGCGGAACGACAGCAGCTAGAGCCCCTTCGGGGGAAGGCAGCCTTAGGCCGCGTCTCGTCGGACGGTCGCATTTCGGGGGTGCGCGCCTGTCGGGTTCGATGGGAATGGAGCCCCAGGCCAGGGGCCTCCTGCCCCGACGAATACACCCAACGCCGAGAGTCTCAACCGGCCAGATACTTTCTGAGGGGAATCCAGTAGGATTTCTTCCAGCCAGAAGACAGGTGGCCCACATGCTCGGCCGGAACGCCCGAGTGCGTGAACCTGACTCGGGTCCCACGAGGGCTTCGCGCCAGGTCAAAACGAACCTTCGACAGGTGGCCCGTTGGCCAACTCTCGTCGCTCGGAATCCAACTTTGGACGATCGTCTTCCCAGGTACAAGCCTCAGGTTCTTGCCGTGGATGTAGCCTCCCCACGCCATGAACGAGCCCCCAACCCTCGGACTGATGCGGGCCCTCGCTCCAGTGAACCCCTCGTGTCCTTGGGTGGTCATCAACGCCTTGTACACGTCCATGGGGTTTCCGGGAAGAACCAAGGTCTGTCGGATCTTGCGCAAGTTCACCGACTTCCACCCTGATCCAGCCAAGGCGTTCCACGGCATAAATGAATCCGGGACCTCTCCAGTCTAGTCACGTACGACGCTCAATGGGAACTGCACGTGCCCCTCTCGGCCGGGTGGATTCATTAGAACTTAGACTCCAGACGCTCGTTCGACGGGATCGGACGCTGCGACGCCCTCCTCGCACCGTAGTTGTTTTGCCGGGCCGAATCCTTCGGTCCTTCGTATCGTTCCAATCTCGGCCCCGGGGCTTCGATGGGTCGCGATGGGAAGGGACTTAATCTAACTCAAGTGGTCTTACCGACGTGGCCCGGGTCCGGCGACTTGCCGCCATTATGTTCACCGACACGGTGGGCTACACGTCATCGACACAGTCCAACGAGGCGCGGACGCTAGAGTCCCTCCGCCAACAGGAAAAGCTCGTCCGACCGCTGTTCGCGGCCCACCAGGGCCGTGAGATCAAGTCGACAGGGGACGGTTTCCTCGTAGAGTTCGATAGTGCCCTCAAGGCGACCCAGTGTGCAGTAGAGATACAGCGTCGCATATTCGAACGAAACTCTGAGGGGAACAGCGCTCCCTTGCAGATCCGCATAGGAATTCATCTTGGGGATATCGTCCGACGGGGAAAGGACATTTTGGGAGACGCGGTGAACATCGCGGCTCGAATCGAACCCCTGGCCGAGCCCGGCGGGATCTGCGTTTCGGCCGCGGTCCGCGAGCAGGTCTGGAACAAGATTCCCGACCGCCTTGAGAAGCTGGCTCCTGCGACGCTCAAGGGACTGGAGGGCCAGATGGAGATCTATCGAGTCGTACTGCCCGGGGTCGGAGGGGATGCGCCCCCGGCGATTTCAGCCACAAACCGGTTGGCCGTTCTTCCGCTCGCGAACATCAGCCCCGACCCGAAGGACGAGTATTTTGCGGATGGCCTAACCGAGGAACTTACCGGTGCGCTTTCCAAGATTCGGGAACTCCGGGTCGTCGCCCGGACCTCCGTCGGACAGTACAAGGCGACCTCGAAGACCGTATCCCAGATTGGTGCCGAGCTCGGCGTCGCCTCTGTATTGGAAGGAAGCGTTCGCAAGTCGGGGAATCGACTTCGAATCACCTTGCAACTGATCAATGTCGGGACCCAGGAACATATCTGGGCCGAAAGCTACGATCGAGAACTCGACGATGTGTTCGCTATCCAGACGGATATCGCTGAACGGACCGCCGGGGCCCTTCGGCTCGAACTGATTCAATCCGCCCGTGACGCAATCCATCGGGGACCCACTTCGGACCTCGGTGCCTACGACCTGTATCTCCGAGGGCTTGCCGCCCAGCGTGCCTTCTACGGGGATTTTTCTGTGGCCTCCGAATCGGAGATCAAACGATGTTTCGAGGGGGCGATCCGAAAGGACCCACACTTCTCGCGGGCCTATTCGGAGCTAGCCAATTCCCTCATCGCAGCGGCAGGCGTTACCGCCTCCGGAACCAAGTACTTTCCGCGGGCCCGCGAGTTAGTTGCGCGTGCGTTGGAACTGGATCCCCGTTCGCCGGAGGCACATGTCGCCCGAGGGAATGTTGCGTGCCAGGCCGACAAGGACTGGCAACGCGCCGAGGCGGAGTACCGCGAGGCGATCGCGGGAAATCCCAACCTTGACCAAGCTCACGGCTGGTACGGGATCTTGCTGGCGGTCTTGCAACGATTCCCCGAGGCGAGGAGAGAGATAGATACTTTTGTCAACTTAGACCCGATTGCCGATGCCCCCCGCCGCTGGGTGTTCATCCTCAACCATCTCAGTGGGGAAACCGAGGCTGAATTCGCTCACGCGAACGCCTGCTTAGAGAAGTTCCCTTCCTCAACATGGCCACATATTTCCCTGGGTCTTCTCTCGGCGAATCGGGGAGAAACCAAGGAGGCGGGGCGGCAGCTTGACTTGGCCCACGCCGCATCCGGCTTCATGGGGCTCGTCAGAACGGCTACGCTCCCTCGCATCGGGAGGGAGCGAGAGACGAGAGCGGTCCTCGAGAGGTGGGGAGGTAGCCTCCGGAAGACGTACGTTCCCATGACCTGGTTGGCCGCACTTCACTCTACCCTCGGGGAAAAGGAGGAGGCCCTAGAGTGGCTCGAACGGGACTTTCGTAGGGACGAGCGAGCCCTCTGGTTCGATTACCAATGGGAGCACTTCGACCCCATTCGGAAGGACCCGCGGTTCAAGTCAATGCTTCGAACCATGGGCCTGCCCGTCACCCTAAAACGCCCTACGCTCCCCGTTTCGTGATTCGGATTGCGTCACTGGCCAAGGTAGGGTGCGTGGACGGGAATCGAACGCAGATCGAGTTTCGCGCCAAGTCAGCACGCGCAGGTGTTGAGCTCGAACCCGTAGCCTGTTAGGGCCTGGCCCGCCTCCCCGACTTTGGGGGCGGGGAGAACCTCTGCGTCCAATCGTCGGACAACTCGTCTCTCTTCGGCTTGTAGACCTCGCTGTAGAACCCTTGGGGGGAATCCAGCGTCGCTCGATCGAACCCGGAGACCAGTCGGATCACCTCCTCCCAAGCGACACGAAAGTTCTCTCTTGTTCCGAAACGGGACACGATGGCTTGCTCGAACTTCTCGACCGTTTGGTCCTGCCCGCCAATAGTGAAGACGAGTTCCCTGAAATTCGGGCTGCGAAACGCCTCGTCGTCGCCCAGGCGGAAGACGTCGCGGAGCGGAGCGCCCTTCGTCGCTTCGGGGGCCTGGGCTCCGGCCGGAGATTTCCGGCCGAAGCCCTGCTTGGCGGCAGCGTAAAAGACCGCACGATTCAAGCCCCAAGAGAAGGCGGACTCCTCGGAGAGCCCGAGCGATCTTGCCCGGGCTGCTTGGAGCACGGCCATAACGACGAATCTTGTCACCCGCCCGGCGTTCCGTACCATACGATCTCAATCCGGCAAACCGGATTCCGCGTCTACAATTCACCCGCCCGATTAGCCCTTTGCAGCGAAGGTCGGAAGAGGCAGGGTCCACGCTGACTTGAACCGTCGATTCTGCCCCCAACCGACCCCCGGTGGGGTGGGTTCAATGCGAGTTGAGCGTTTAGAGTAGCGCGCGCCCCGAGGCGGAAAAGGTGCCCTCCGGCCCGTCAGCCGACTTTTCTCACGTCAGAGAATGCGCGCTTGTCCGGGAGAAGGCGCGACGCCCGCGGGTAGAGGAGCCCGATTTCACGTCAGAAATGCCCGGTCAGTACGCTCGAGTTGTGAGTTTCCCGTTCGGTCGAGCGACTCGTGGATTCGACAAGATCGTTTGAAGGCCCTCATAGCCCCTCCGGGGGTTGGCTCGAAGTCATCATCGCCCCGTTGGTAGATGGCCCTCGCGGTGCCAACCACCGCACGGAGGCTGGGTGGAAGGGGTTGTCCTTGCGTCGAATGCGTTACCCTAGCAGTAGACGCTGAGGTGGAACGATTCGTTCGTCGCCGCACCGTTCGAGTTGTAGGTGTTGACCCAGACTCCGTCGTGGTTGGCTCCATACGTGGCGGTCGTAATCGATCCGGCGGGCGAGCTTCCCCCCTCGCCGAGAGCGCCGACATAGGCGCACGTCGACACGTCCCTCGTGAAGATGACCTGGTAGTATCCCTTGCCGCCCTGCTGCGTGGCCGCTACTCCGGTTCCGCTGACGAAAGTCCCGTTCGAGGCAACGACGGCCGACATTCCGCCCGGGCAGGAGACGACGAGGTGGAACGATTCATCGGTGGCAACGCCGGTGGCATTGAAGGTCGATACCTTGAGTGAGCTCAGGTCGGCGACCACGGTGGTGACCGTGGCTGAGCCCGCAGCCTGCGTCCCGTACGCGGTAGTACCCAACGCCGCTGCGTAGGTGCATCCGTACAAGATTTGAGTGAAGTTAACCTGGTATTGACCCGTTCCGGACTCATAGCTAGAGGCGGTGCCCGCGCTGCGTGAGATCGCTCCGGTCGACCCGACTACGGCCCACAACGTTACGCCCGGCACGCTCGTAGAGTTCGAACTTCCCGACGGACCCGCGGGTCCCGGGAGGGCGAAACTCAATCCGACGGCAACGACCGCTACGGCGAGGGCGATCGCGGCCAATATCATGGCCATGCCCTTCCCGCCACCAGAAGGCGATGGCATGGGTGGTGCGGGCGTCGTCTGTTCTCCTGTCGAAGACCCTGTTTGCATGGACGTCCCCACTTGCGCCTGGAAGAAATAGCCTTGGTTCGAGCCCGGAGTTATACGCCGTCCATCGCGGTCAACCCGCAGCTACGCCGGAGGTGGGATTTCCTGAGGGTAGACCACAGATCTTCGACACTTGCGGTATTCAGGGGCTCCCCAGTCTGTCTCCGTCAGAATGCTCAACGAGAGTTGAACCTGCGGCGCGCGTATTCGCGGGTCCATGCTGACTGTCCCTGCTGGATGATCGGTTGCGGTTTCCATCGTTCAAGTTCCGCCTAGCGGGGAGCCTTCATGGTGCATGCGCGCTTGCAATCACGCGGCCGATAGGGATCGAGCCCGGGCAACCTCGATCTCCCCCCTAGGAATGGGGGTCCGGCCTGTCGTGTAGGTGACCCCCTGCTTGGAAGAGTCCCCATTAGGGAAAGGGAAGGGGAAACAGGACAAGCGGCCCGTTTCCAACCCGTTGAGGCCATCGCGCCGCCGGTCCGGGGCTTAATCTGACCGAAGCGGATTCTCGGTCGTGGACTCGACCCGCCGGCTCGCCGCCATCATGTTCACCGACCTAGTTGGTTCGACTGCGGCTGCCCAACGGGATGAGAAGGCGGCTTTGGCTCTTCAGGTAGAACACGAGAGGCTCCTCCGTCCGATCTTCCAGGAGTTCGGGGGGCGAGAAATCAAATCGACCGGAGATGGGTTCCTGGTCGAATTCGAAAGCGCCCTTCGGGCCGTGGAATGCGCGATCGAGGCCCAGCGATCTCTCCGCAGTCGGAACTCCTCACGACCCTTCGATCCGGTTACTATCCGGATCGGCATTCATCTCGGGGATGTCGAGGAGCGCGACGGAGACATCTTCGGTGACGCGGTGAACATCGCGGCGCGGGTAGAGCCCCTCGCCGATCCGGGGGGGATATGCCTCTCCGAGCCGGTTCAGGTCCAAGTGAGGAACAAGATCTCCCATCCCTTGGAGAAGTTGGGGCCGAGAACCGTCAAGGGTGTTCGGGACCCCGTGGAAATCTATCGGGTGATTCTGCCCGGAGCCGAGCGGAAGCCGATTCCGGGCGGTCCCCAACTGCCGCGCCTTGCCGTCCTGCCTCTCGCGAACATAAGCCCGGACCCAGAGAACGAGTACTTTGCCGATGGACTTACCGAAGAGTTGATCACGGTTCTCTCGCAGATCAAAGGACTTCGGGTAATCTCTCGGACTTCGGTGACCCAATACAAGGGGACGACCAAACCCGTGGAGCAGATCGGCTCCGAGCTCGGCGTCGGGACGGTGCTCGAGGGGAGCGTGCGCAAGGCCGGCGATCAGTTGCGGATCACGGTTCAACTGATCGATACACGAACCGACGAACATCGTTGGTCCCAAACCTTCGACCGCAAGCTCGAGAACGTCTTCAGCATCCAAGCGGAAGTCGCCGAGCAGACCGCGGGCGCCTTGAAGGTCGAGCTGTTGGGACCTGAGCGCAGGGCCATCCAAGAGAGACCCACCTCGAGCTTGGCGGCGTACGAGTCCTATCTTCGCGGGATCCAGGCTAGCGCGCAGTTCGGAGCTAGGTTTGATCCCGAGACCGATGCTCGGGCCGTGAAGTATTTCGAGGAAGCCATTCGCCAGGATCCGAAGTTCGTCGCAGCCTACGCACGACTCGCGGCCCACCTCATTCTGGTAATGGGCGAAACTCGGTCGGAGTCCGATGTGGTCCCCCGAATCCGGGAGCTCGTTGCCCGCGCGCTCGAATTGAGCCCCGATTCGTCCGATGCACACACGGCGCAGGGCGCGCTCGCGATGCAGGTGGACCACGACTGGCACCGCGCGGAGGTTGAGCTCCGAAGAGCCATCGAACTCAACCCGGCCAACTCGGCCGCACGCGAACACTACGGTCTCCTGCTCAGCGTGTTGCAGCGGTTTGACGAAGAAGAGGAGCAGTATCGGTCGGCGCTCGAGCTGGACCCTCTCAGTAATTGGGCGCGCTACGGCCTGGCTTACGCTCCGTTTGGCCGTGGCGATGTGGCCTCCTCGCTGGATCGAGCCAGGGAGTTGGCGGAGACCCACCCTGAGCTTAGCGGTGCTCGTTCCCTTATGGCGTCGCTCTACGCGCTCACCAACCGAAGGTACGAGGCGTTGTCCATGCTAGAACGGCTGGCTGCCCCCAAGGACCCGTTCCGCCGGCAGACCCGGGCCTCCGTCCTTGCTCTCCTCGGTCAACCTGGGGAAGCTCGGGCCTATCTCGCCGACTGGGAAGCGGGCCGAGTATCCGAGCGGTACGCGTTGCGATACGCGGCGGCACTGTGCGCGGCATGCGGCGACGACGATAGAGCACTCACGCTTCTGGAACGGGACGCGCGGGAGGGAGATCGGGCACTTTGGCACGTCTACCAGATCCCCGCCTTCGACCGCGTTCGACGAGACCCTCGATTCGTCGCCCTCCTCCGGGCCCAGAACCTGCCGACCACGCTGAAGCGACCCTTGTTTGTACGACCATCCAACCCTGAGGGTTGAGCTCCAGGTTCGAAGTCTCTACGATACGACGCACCGCGCTCCGAAACGGCGACGGCCGTGTCGCTGTCCAACGACCAGGTCACGGGGCTGAGGGGCGGAGGGCGCGACCTCAGCACGCCATGGTCTGAGCATGCTGAATAGGAGTTGAACCCCCTCGGAGGCAGGCCATAGTTGTTGCCGAAGCGTCCAAGTACGTGCAAGGATACCCGCCGAGGGGCATAGGATGAGTTTTCCTCCCGGGGCTCCAGCGGGTGCGGGAGCTAGGGGCGGATCCCCGAACTTGTCTCGGCCGATCTCTCGCGCGTTCAACCCGAGCAGGTTTGTTTCCGGCTTGCTCATGTTAATCGCAGGGGTGCTCTCGGGGGTTTCGGCGACCGTCGCGTGGTGGACCGATTCCTTCTCCTCGAGCAACATACATTTCCTCCCGGGCGGCTCCTTGACGGGCTCCGGCAGTGGAGGAACCGTTACCGAATCCTATGCGGCCTATGGTATCGGGCCGGTGGAGGCGCTATACGAGTTCGCCTTTGCGGCCGCGCTTGCTCTAATGGTCCTCGCCCTCATCGCGGGCATCCTGGGAGTCATCGGCTCGCTGAATCGAATTAGAAATCCGATTCGGAAAGGAACCGTTCGCGGGATCGTCATCACGGTCCTCGTGGTCTCCCTGGCACTCACCATCATCGTGCCTGCGGTTCAGCCATACGCGCTCTCCAAGTCGTCCGGAGGTTGTGCGCCGGGGTGGAACCCGCAGTCACCATGCGACTCGTTCTGGGGTTCGGGTAGCCAGTCCGGCACGAGCTACACATGGGGAGCTGACGCGGGCTTCTACCTCATGGTCGTCACGGTAGTCCTTCTCGTTGCCGCGCTGGTGTTCTGGGTTCGCGCCTGGTCCGAGCCCTGGGGAATCCCTCCAGTTGGGGGGGCAGGGACTACCCCTCCCGCTCCGGGAATCAATCTCCCAACCGCGCCTGCGCAAGGCTCGGACATTGTCGAGCGATTACTTCAACTGAAGCAAATGCTCGACTCGGGCCAAATCTCTCCGACCGAGTTTCAACAGGCGAAGTCCAATCTGTTTGGTGGTCCATCATCCCCGCCCTCGCCCGCCAGCCCCAGTTCGGTCGGCGGGGTCGAGGAGACGCTGGCCCGCCTAAAGGCGATGCACGACGTGGGCCAATTGACCGACACTGAGTATGGAGAGATTCGGACCCGGGTTCTCGCCCGACTCTAGTAGACCGGGGAACAAGTTGGCCGCGTACTCAGTGGTAGATACCGAGCGGCAGGACGAGGTGGCACACTCAGATTCACCTCTCAGGACGAGTGGGCTCAAGAGCAATTGGCCCCAAATTGTAGGACGTACGGGCACAACGCTTCTTGAGCGCAGAGGAGATCGCGCTTCCCCGAACGCTCAAGGGAATTGTACATCCCCCTTGTCGTGCTTGGCCGGCCTAGCGCGTGTTGTGCAACGAGCGCGTCATTCTACCGTCAGCGGCAGATCTCATGGCAGGGCCTCGCATCGAGCGACCACGATCTCAGGTAACCACTCTCCGTGCCCAACTTCTTCGCTCGGACCACGGGGTAACCCACTCCAGAGTGTCGAGCCGCGAATCGACCCATCCCCCTCGTCATCGAGATAGGGAACCGGGTCCTTCGCCTGGCATGCGTCCCGCGACCCGCTATGCGAAGAGTGGCGACCTCCGCATTGCCTACCAAGTCTCGGGAACGGGCGCGATCGATGTCGTTTCGGCCCCGGGAACAGTCTCCCATCTCGACCTCATGTGGGATGCGATGGAGGCTGGGTACGAATGGTGGGGTTCCTTCTGCCGGCTTATCCGATTCGACAAGCGGGGCACTGGCCTCTCCGATCGGCCGCCTAATGTCGCCACGTTAGAGGAACGAACCGACGATATCCGGGCGGTGATGGACGCCGCGGGAAGTGAGCGGGCTGTGTTGTTCGGCGGGTCGGAGGGAGCCAACATGGCGTGCCTGTTTGCGGCGATGCACCCCGAGCGGACACGCTCGCTCATGATCTGGGGGGGCCAAGCGCGATGGACCCGGGCAGACGACTATCCGTGGGGGATGTGGCCGGCAGAGTATCAGAAAGTGGTCGACGGCCTCCGTGATGAGTGGCCCTCGATCGAGTACCTGACGGGAGCCGGGGCGGGATTGGGCAAGGACGTCGACCCGAAGGTCCTCGACTGGTGGCTCACGTTTGCCCGGGCGGCCGCCAGCCCGTCCGCGATCGTTGCTCTCGAAGAGATGAACATGCTGATTGACGTTCGGGCCATCCTGCCCACGATCCGGGTTCCGACGCTCGTCATGAATCGAACCGCGGATCCCGTGGCCAATGTGAACGCGGCGCGGGACCTGGCTGCTCGCATACCGGGCGCAAGGTTTGTCGAGTTTCCGGGGAACACTCATCAGATGTCGGGAGGGCCGGAGCTGCCGCTAATCAGGCAGACGATCCGCGATTTCGTGACGGGAACTCACGCCCCGGTTGCTGCCGACCGATTCCTCACAACCGTTCTCGTCCTGGACATCGCGAAATCGACCGATCACCTTTCCCGACTGGGGGATTCGGGCTGGGGAGCCATGCTGGACCGATTCTACGGCCTGGTCCGCGCCGAGCTCGCGCACTATCAGGGCAATGAAATCGGGACGCAGGGGGACGGATTCCTTGCCACGTTCGACGGGCCTGCCCGTGCCATCCGGTGCGCGGGTTCTATCCGCGACGCAGCTCGCCACCTTGGGCTCGAAGTTCGAAGCGGCATTCATACTGGTGAGTGCGAGCGGATGGGTGACAATATCGGCGGGATTGCTGTTCACGAGGCCACCCGCGTTTGCGGAGAGGCCGGGGCGGGCGAGATTCTCGTATCAGGTACGGTCCGGGACCTGGTGGCCGGGTCTGGCCTCGCGTTTACGGATAGCGGGCTTCGCACCTTGAAGGGCATCCCGGGCAAGTCTCAGTTGTTCGCGGCCACCTGAACGTTCAATGGGAATTGCACCCAAGAGACCGAGCGCAATCGCTAAAGGACTTGTTCCGAGCGCCGAGTTGCCTAGACTTCTAGGTGGGTAAGGACGATTGAGAATCGGCCCGGGTCTAACGAGTCGTCCCGGATCCGGTCTTTCAATCAGGCCTCAGTTGATATCGGCCCGAAGTTGAGGTCGCGGGTGTGGGATAGACCTCCCCTATGAACGAGGGAGAAGGGCGAGACCCCGAGGGGACGAAAACTGGTTTTACAAACCCGCGAGGTCTATGAGAGTCCCTAATGGAGACCCTTGTGAAACTGCTCTTTGCCTCTTCGAACCTGCTCCAGAAGCAGGTTCACAAGTGACAATTGCTGGAATGTAGTGGCACGGTCCAGTCCGGAGATTTCCTGATGGTGCGCCACGTTGTTGCGGAACGCAAGGAACGCTCCTTGGAACAGGAACTGTACTCCTAACTGCTCAGGCTTGCTGACGCCTACCGGAATCCGACCGCCCTCAGGCTTGAAAGCCTCCACAGCAAGCTGATCCCCGACGACGTTTGCGGGGACGAGAGATTCCTTTCGAATTCGCGTCTCAAGCAGAGTATATGCATTTCGAACGGCATCAGAGTATCTCCCCGCTTCAAAGTCTGGGGCGCACCGATCCGTGAGTTCCTTGTCAAATTCCAGTTCCCGCATGTGGCCGGATACCACGCCGGCTCGTACCCATTTCAAATGGTGAATGAAAGCTTGAATAAAGGTCGCATCACGATTCCTAAGCCGTTGCTCTCTGCTTCCATCGTAGATCCTGAGGAGCGGACCTCCGGCGTCAATCTCCACTTCCGGCTCGCTCGACACCTCCCATTTGAAAGACAAATCATGAACCATGTCCGAGCCAACTCGTCGCATGAGGACGCCCCTCTCCTGAGTTACAGCTAGTACGGGTTGGCCGTCCCCAAGGGGTTTTTCAGGGTACACTTCCCATGCATAGAGCACTCGCTCCTTGTCAACCAGCGACGGCACGGCCTTAGTAATCGCGGTGTAATCCAAGAGTGAAGTCATGACTGCCGGAGGGGGGACGGATGACGCTACCCCGGCGGACTTGAGAGGCTCACGAGCTCTCGAAGTTCCAAGCGACTTGTACTCGAGTAACCCGACCACCCGTTCTTCCGCACGCTCGAGCAGAAACGCCAACGGCTTCTTGTCGAGCCGTCCATGGGTAACGACGAGGATTGTGGTAATCTTCGCTTGTTCGCGGTTATCATCGTAGAACTTCTCAGCGTCCTTTAGAAAAGCTTGGAAATCCTGAAGCGTCGGGGGATCGTTGTCAAAGAAGCCAATCATCATTCGCTGCGTTCCACTCAAAGCCCTGTCCAGAATTCCAGAAATGCCGCCTGAAGACTTTCCGGCTCCCTTCCGAGTCCCGACTAGTCTCCTTCCCCAATCGGTGGTTCGAGATTGGAATTGGAAGCCGTCATCCTCGTGCTTCTTTACGAGCCTCTCGAAATCATCCATGATGTTCGGCTGACGGAGTCGGCGTACTTAGGCCTTGAGTAGGAGCCAGTCATCTGAACTCGGATATGTTCCCTTGGAGCTCGACTTAGCCGGTGCGCGAATACTTCGATTTGCTACGAGAAACCACGAAGGGGCCATGATTTCGCGAGCCGAGTCGGCTCGTTTCAATGAGAGGCCAGTAGGTCAGTTTCACCATTGCCTCTGGTGGACCCAAGCGGTCGGGAATGTCGCTTCGGAGAATCTAGACAATTGTGGGGTCGGCGGGTACGATTGTGAGAACTACAAGGACGCGGGTGTACAATGCAAGGACCTTGGAGTGATCTCGAATCTGGTACGCAGCGATGGTGAGTCGAGGCAAGGCCAGCCCCCCCTCATGTCGCATTATCGGCTCCCTCTCGAGAAGGGGATTGTCTCCCGTGAGCAGGCCTTAGACTCGTGTCTCCTCCGCCGCAATCACCTCCCCTCTCTTCCTGAGGGTCGGTAGATCGATTTCGTCTGACATCATCCATTCCAAGCCGACTGTATCATTCACTATTCCATTCCGATACTGGAACAACGATGTCGGGGTCGCTGGCCCTCAAGAACTGCAATGATGGCACTTGGTGGGAGCACTGTTCAGGTTCTGTGAGCGAGATTGGCTCATGCCTAAGGCGGATTCACAGCCATCTTGCTGCGTTCGATTGGGAATGTGTACTCGAATGCGGCGGCGTCCCATGGAATTCCTTGCTTACCGGTTCCAAGGACCGAGTGCCTCCGACTAGCTCTTCCGATCTCGGCGAATCTCAGTCGGTAGGGGACGATCGCTGCATCGAGGCAAGAATTGTGTCGGGATGCGCGAGTAACTCAAACTCGTGCGTTGCGGTGTTCCGGATCACAAGCATCTCGGTCGTGATCGCGATTGCCTCGAGCACGTGAATGAGCTGCTCGCGCGTGAGCCCTCTTGCTCGAATCCGGTTATCGGCCAGTATCATGCCCGGTTCCGGGAAGTTGTTGGCGTCGGCGTCTTGAGCAGCGTAGCCCGCCTCAAGAATGTCTCGCATTAGCCCGGGGTCTGGCAGGGTTTCCCAAACGGTTTGAATGAATTCTACCTCCTCGTTAGGTCGCTTCCAAGTAGTGAGAATTGTAACGAGTTTATCATGTGTGAATGGTCTGACTGCGTTCATTCTCAAGATCAAGGCCAAGGCTTCGGTGGTAAGAAGAGGAATCCCTGCTCGGAGGGCTTCCCGTTCTAGGGCGCTGCGAACGTCCCCAATGCCCCGGGGTTGGAACTCCCGGGCAATGGCGATGGCACAGGTACAGCCGGCCTCAGTACGGTGGCGATCGACCGTTGCACTCGAGAGCTCCGCATGTGTCACAATGCCGTGAGACCCCTTGGCCTCAACGGAAACCTTCAGGTTGCTCGTGCCTGCCCGAGGAATCTCGACGATCCCATCAGGGGAATCGGCTGCGCCGTATCGAGTGGTCGAGAGTCTGAGGTCACGAAATGCTCGGACGACCGCGTCCTCAAACCGCTTCCCTCCCTCAAAGGATGCCTCCTCAATCTCTTGGACGTGGGACTCAACCGGGTCCTTCAGGTATCCCGAGGCCCCGAGTAGAGCGTCATAAGTGAGCTCAAACGCGTCCGCTAGGACATCGGGCGGAACCGAACGCGTCTTGAGATACCCCTGAGAGAGGATGGTTCCAGCCAAGACCTCGCCGAGCACGGTTCTGAGCTTCCGAGCTGGCTCTCCCAAATCATCGAGGGCCTCTATTGTTGGATGTTCCTCATTGATAGCGATAGTGTTTGTGGCATCATCATAGGTAACCGGAGGGCCGGACTGTCCAAGCGAACGGTATTCGACACCTACGCCTTCGAGACCGCCCTCTGGCATGCCTCCCCGGGTCAGACCTCGGAGAGCGGAGGGTCCGAGTAGAGGGGAGAGCGTTCGAAGTCGAGCCCCGAAGCTCCTTGGAACGTACTCTCCCGATTGCTCAATCGCCTCAGTCTTCGCACGAGTTTCGTTGAACATCTCCCTGAGAAGTTCCCTGGCGACCAACGTCTCATCGAAGCTCTCAGACACCGAGTTACGTTGCACCAGAAGCGCTCGGTCCAGGCCCGGAATCTCTACGACCGCCAGGAATCGCCGCCAGTACTGATGAGTCCTTTGAGTCACCCCAAAGAGCTCGTCCTCGGGGTTTACCTGCTTGCCGTGGACATAGATCGCAAATCCATTTTCGGAGTAACCCCTCTCGGCCAAGCGATCGGTGGTTAGAGTCTGGTCTGCCATGATCGCGGTACCCTGGACCTTACCCAACTTGGGAACTTCGATTGCTGGGAGGATGTGCGAGACGTCCTGAGGGTCGGGCATCTCTATGAGACGTACTTCGAAGAGCTCTCGAGGGACAAGCGCCGGGTCCTCTAACTCGAGTCGGCCTTGCCAGTAGTACTTCAGCGCTTCCGCGAGCCGCCGCCGGAAGGAAACGTCCACTACATCACACTCTGTAACGATGTGAGCGGGATCTATCTCCCTTCTTGGGACAATCTCGCCGTCAAGAAACGTCCTGAAATTTGCTGAGATAGGAAGAGCGTGACTTATCATCTTTCGAAGGTAGCCCACTTTGAGCGAGCGTGCGAGATTCGAATCCTCGATTTCATCAACGATTGCGAGAGTCCATGTGCCCCACCCTTTCTCCCAGGGCAGCGGCAAGCCCGCTAAGGCTGGAGTGAGTATCGTCCGAGCGTCGGTATCGCGCAGTCTGAACACCTCAAATCGAGGAACCACTCCGGCTCCCTGATCCTGAAGTTGCGCTTGGCCCACTGAGACTACTCGTGTCACTCCGACTCGAGAAGTTACGTGTGTGAGACGGCCTCCCAGAGCGAACGCCGCGAGTTTGCCGACACCAAACTTCCCAATCTGAAACCGCTTGTTGGCAATCCTCTCCACTGGGTCGTCACGCGATTTGGGACTGACTGCGACGTGCCAGAGGTCCTGGAGTCCGTTAAGGTCCATTCCAGTGCCATTGTCGAGTACGGCAAGGGGCGCGCCTCCGATGTATGGGATCCGGACGAAGCACTCGGTGGCCCCAGCGTCATAGCTGTTGCAGACAAGTTCTTCCACTGCCTTTCGCGGATTCGTATAGAGTTGTTTCGAGAATTGTCGTATCAGGTCGTAACTAATGTCGACACCTACGGTGCCCTCGGCAGCACCTGAGACGCTTCGGAAGGCCTCTGCGAGTGCCGTTGACGAGGAATCGGCTGGCAAACTTACTCTCCTGACCAGGCCACCAATCTCTCAGGTATGAACATCTCTCAGTTCTCGAGCAACCCTAGCAGCAAGTTAGACTTGCGGTTCAAGTGCCCTCCCCGTGACCCAACAGGGATTGCGCTGGCTGACGGGTCCGATCGGTGCGACGAAGGATCTTGAACGAGAGAAGGAACTGCAGGAGAGGAGAACTTGTTGCACGAGTGAATTGAACCTCCCCCTCTACGAAAGACGGCGCCGCAATGCCTCCAAAGCCACCAGACTAATCTGGAACGGCGCTCCGGCTTGGGTGTTGGACATACGAAACGCGTTACAAAGTTCTACGTCTGCGGGGTCATCCTGGACGAATTCTGTTCCTCTGACACTGTCGATTCCTGCCGATCGGTACTGGGAGGCATTTCGTGGCGTCGGAGAGAACCGGAAATAGTGCATGTACGACTTGTCCTCTGGCTGACCGGACCAGGCGGGCGACTCGAAAGTTGGATCCTTGATCTCACACCAGTAGCCATCAGTCACTTCTAGGACATCGACGTGACGGCACGACCAGTCAACCCCCGGGTAGATCTTGCGACCCATGTTCACCGGCATCGACCATTCAGTCGAGAAGATCACAAGGTCCCCTCGTTGAATAGCCATGATGTTCCTCAGATTAGCACCCTGAGTGTATCGAAAGGCCCAGCAACCCTTCGGCAGGCCCAGCTTAAGGTAATCATCCTGACCTCCCCCACTCCTTCCAACGTACACAACCCAATATCGACGTGAGGCCAAGCCGGATCTTGGAGCGTGAAACATCAAGGAACTCTCCAGCATCCGCTTCGCTTCACTATTGAACCACCAAGTGAAGTCTTCCACATCAATGGTCACGAGATCCAGATCACGAGCCCAATGCGGAGTCCTATCGCGATCGTCTTGGAGTACGACTAGGAAGCCACGACCATGACGGTAGTGCGCCTCGGCGACTTCGTCGCCGTGAGATCGGAAGCGACTCCGGGTCCACTCAACTTCCGCATTGAGAGGAGCGCGATCGTTGAAGAAGATGCGGAAGTCCGGTCTGTGTTCAGGTTTGGACAAAGCATACTCGGGAATCGCAACCCTGAACTTAGATGCGTAAGCCTGAAATCGATCTGGAAACAGCTTGCGGCGCTCGGCAGTTGATTCGTTGATGCGCTCGAAAACGTGCCGCTGAATGACCTTCTCATCTAGCAGTTGGACCGCTTCCAATCGTCGCGATTTCACGAGAAGCCGATCCGTCTAGTCTATTAGAGCACGGCTCGAAGCGGGCCTAGTTCGACCAAGACTTAGGCAGGCTCTGCTTTCAGTCGGAAATGAGCCGGTGCGCGAACCTTGGCACTCTGTCGGCTTGAACACTATCAAATTGCGTGACACCAACTGAATGAATGGGTGAGGAAGTCCCACCGGCGGAGTGGGTTGACATCGTGCTAAGGATTGTTCGACCTTCCAGGCCAGGAACAAGACTCCCACATTGGTTGGCCGTTAACGGAATGGTCGGTCGGGCCGTCGTGAGTGCGTTCTGACGCAGACACCAGCGCCGAAGGCTTAAACAGATACGAACGGCTCCGAGTCAGCATGGCGACGCCCATCGATTCGATTGCGAAAACCGTGCTATCCCCCAAAATCGTTGCCTTTGCCAGGTCGTCAGCTAACGATTCGGAACGTTCGAAAGCAGTTCTGGGACACTACTTGACTCAGGTCATAAAGCCACTCTGCACCGATCCATCCAACTTCCAAAGCGACGTGACCGATGGCCCGAACGACGGAGGCTTGGATGGATGGGGCACTGACCCCCATGACCCCGATTTTCCCCTCATTCTTCTCCAGTGCAAGTGGTCCTTGACACCGGGCCGGAATCTGAGTTTTGCTGACTCGACCGAACTTAGTGATTTCGTTACTAAGAGATTGTACCCCAATGTTCGAGCGGGACTGAATCTATCGGTTCAGCAGTTTCTGGGTCGGTATCAGGCGAGTTACATCAACAAAGCCCAAATCCTGCTGGTCTACCTTACGCCCGGAGTGCTCAACGCCGGGGCGCAGGCGAGCTACGACGCACTGAAGCCGCGATGCGAGTTCAAAGTTCTCGGCGGGGACGAGATAGCGAAAGAATGGTACGAGAGTTTGTCTAGAGAGGAACCGATCGCCTCACACACGGTCGTGGGTCTTGACGATGGAGCGTATTTTGAGGCCGCCCTCTCGGTGCCGAGCACGATCGGCGGGACTTCAACCTCAATCCGGGTCTTAGAGTGTAAACTCGCAGCCACCGATCTGAGATGGGCATATGACAACTGGTTGCGGAAGCTCCTGATTCGTAATCTGAGATACGGCCTCGGGATTAAGGGCATCAACAAGGCGATGAAGGAAACCGCGGAATCTGACCGACGATACTACTTCTTTGCGTTCCACAACGGGATCAGTATCGTCTGTGACCACTACGACATCCTCGACTTTGCATCTTTGGCGGACAAGTCAAAGGCGGGAGTGCTGAAGGCGTTCCCGCAGCTAACCGATGTTGAGGCGGACTATTCGGCAGCGCTTGCCGGCAAGGGAGCGGCCAAAGGACTGTTTCTCCGCGGACTTCAAATTGTAAACGGCGGCCAGTCGACACTTACCCTCTCTCAGGTTGACTCAAAGTTTCTTGGAGATATTTCAGTCCCTTGCAAGATCACCGAGACAGATGCCAGAGACTTGGCTGCTTACATCGCCATCTACAACAACAGCCAGAACAAGATCGTTCCTGAGGATCTTGTCGCTAATTCCCAGGAGCAGTCGTTCTTGCAGAATTATGCTGCCCTTGAAGTTTCACCCCCAATCTTCTACCAACGAAAGCGAAAGGAGAGCTGGACGGACATCTTTCGCGTTTCCACCCCCCGCCCCCCCGTAGAGCGCTGTATCACATATCGCCAAACGTATCAGGGGTTTGCCGCATTTTCGGGTGACCCTATCGGAGCTTACTCATCGCCTGGGACGTACACTGACCCTGCTAAACCCCCTTACGCACAAATTACAGATTACCCTAACAAGGATATTCTTCTCCTTGCGGGCTTGGTTTCTGCTTTTGAAGACAAGGTTTCCTCTGGCAGGGATCCCGCATTCGCGGCCTACTGGAAGCAGTGGGCAATCGCACTGTTCGGGCACTTCTTCAGGACCCTTCCTCTAGCTGACCAAGAAAAACTGATTTTCAGATTGATTGGGGGGAGGGGGTTGAATAAATGGCGCCAAGTCCGCGCAACTCTTCTGTCCATCGTTGAGCAAGTTATCAGGAGCAATTTTCCGAGAATTCGAGGCGCTGATTATCAAGCCCTCTTCAAGGGTAATGCGGCGGTGTTCGACCTATCCCGTATCACGGGGGTCAAGCCGAGTGCGGTAGCTGCCATGATTCATCCCAAAGCCGCTGCTCCCGACTTCGGTTCGATGGAGAAGCTTCAGCGCGAGCAAGACGTCTTGGTCGGAGTGTATGAACTCCATTTCGCCATATTCACCCTAATGGCCGAGGTAAAGGTTCAAGCGTCGAGATCGCTGCAATCCGCGATATCGGCATGGCCGAAATAGAATCGAGGCCGGGTCGGACGCGGGGAGGCTTGAATTTCCCTTTTGATCTGGGTCCATCCCTGGAGGGCTCGCTAACGGCCGAGCATGTGGTCGCCTTGGTCACTGGGCCAGCTCCAAGGCCGTTGAACGAGGATTCAGTGATGTAAGATTGCCCTTGGAGGGCTCAATCGGACTTGAGCCTCTAGGAGCCGGGCCCCGGGCTCCTTGACGCCTCTTGCAACCAACATATGCCGGGTCGGCGAGGACTTGAGTCGAGGCGAGCTGTACGCTGCATGGGTTTGTCTTTGCGATACTCAGCACCGATGCTACGGTCCCCGGGGAAATGGAACGGGAGCGCCGGAGCAGTTCGTGTGGTTAGAGTTGGCCAAGCCTCTGCCTGGGGGTTCGAATGTGGGGGAGGAAAGCCGCGCAGTTCTCAGACGCGATTACACCGCTTGGGATGCCGCTTCATCTCGAAGGGCGAGCTGTCGAGAGCGAGAGTCATTTTCGATGTGGGCCCAGATGGTTTCGTAGACTGCTATCGCAAGCTCGGGGGAGGAGATATCAAACTGAGATTCCGGTAGAATCCGGGGGCCGGGCAACATGCCCCCTTCGTCGAGGCACCTGTAAACGTACCCATCCTTGTAATCGGAGGGTATGAACACCTTCAGCTTTGCAAACCGGCCGATGGTCCTTTCCTGATGGAGGAAGTTGATAGCCTCACCAGCGGATCCCGGGGAGAGACAGAGAACAATCGTGAGGTAGTGAACCTTAAACTGCTGGTCCTCCACTTCGGACAGGAGTCGACCCGAGTAGTGATCCTCTGTAAAAACCACGACAAACCCAAAAGAGCTAAGAAAGTCCCTCAGGGCGGATCGCACCCCGTAGTGTTTATGGCCCCGCCCAGGACCGCACAACCAAATTGATCGGTCTCCATCATGAATTCGGCCCTCTTGAAAATCCTTGATGACTCGAGACTTGTACTCAGGCAGACCGGGCGGGGACTTGGCCCAGCAATCCTCGAGCGCCCGCTTCCATGACTCGATGGCTTCGATGAGCTCCACTGTCAAGTGGCTCCGAGATATCGAAGGTATTCGAATCCGGCCCTGGCCAATTGGAACCCGTTCCTGGTTCGTTCGATGAAGCCGCAAGAGTCCAAATCATCAAGGAGCTCAGTTACCCTCTCATGACCCCTCAATCTGGGAGGTAACTCAGAGGGAGCCAGTCCTGGTGCGTCTCGGAGCATGGCGAGTATGTCCATCGCTGCTGGGTCGCTTAGGTTTAGGTTGAACCGTGTGAAACGTCCGCTGGAAAGAGACTCTGAGGTCTGAATCAGCTCGTCAGCCCTCTTGGAAAGTATGCCATGGAGCGCCTCTGACTGGAGGAACCAGACATACTTCACGTGCTGGCGAATTGCGTGGGCAGATTGCATCAAAACAAGCTCGTTGTCAAAGAGACTGTACTGTACTCCTGGATCTCCATCCGCCGCCCAGAGCTGTATGCTTCCTTGAGACAAGATATCAAACGCGGATAGGTGGTCTAGGATTGACGACTCTTCTCCCCAGCTTTCCCTGTTCCACCTCAGTATTCGGCTTGCTGCGTTTCGGTCCGACCGTGGGAGGGAAAAAAGAACCGTGGGCTCTTCTGCTTGTTGCTTAGTCGCTTGGCGAAGTACGTGGCGGTGAAACTTGTCTGAGAGCGCTCTCATCTCCCCGGTGATATGAGTGCAATCTCTCAGCGGTCGGGTCTCGAGACGCTTGAGAAGAGTCCGATTAACCGATTGGTACAGGTTCCTATTCTCGTCTGCGTTCTCACCTGAGGCGCGGAGGATCACCGTCGACTTCTCTACAGACGGCGATACATCCGCGGCGGCCAGTGTCCTGTGAAGAACTTCTCGGTGGGATTCCACCTCGGACATGGATCGTCTACCTGGCTAGAGGGAGTTGAGAGAGCTTTCGAGCATCCCATCTTAGTTCATCCTGCCATATCGGCTCATGCTGGTCAGGCTTGAAAGAAAAGCAGACAGGGAGGTACTCCCCATAGCGTCTGTTCTTAGACCGGTTGGTGCACGGAGTCATGCTATGCATATCGTGATCCAAGGTTTCATTCGTCGCTCCATTATCCCACTTTATCGAGTTTCGAGTCCATCTCGCCACGCCATATGCCGTGCAGATAAGGTTAGAACAGATTCTGATGATGCCATTTGGGTGGACCATGACCCGTTCCCCGAGCTTAACGGGACAGTAGCCGAAGTACTCAGGATTGGACTGAAAATCCGATTTGGAGACAAGGACCTGGGGGAGCCGAACCTTGATCTTGTACTGACCGCGGGCGACCCTGGCGTGAATTTCCGAGAAGAGCCTAACATGGTCTTCAGGTGACACATCAAAGTTACCTGTCCATGTATCCATAGGAACACCGGCTTTCAGGAGGTCGTGAAAGTTGATTGTATCGATACCAAGCTCCTCCCCGAACCGAATCATGCGATCGATACCAAGTTCCCCATCGGCCCCCCTCCGGATTAGCTGACGGTGGATACACGTGGTGACGTGTACACGATAGCCCAAAGCGACTGCGTTCCTGATGTTGTCGACGCTACGCTTGAATGTGTTGGGACCCCGAAGAATGTCGTTAGTTTCTGGGGAAAATCCGTCAAGACTGAAAGTTATCTCGTCAAGTGATCGCAGTCCCTCGTTATCCAAGAGCGACGGTTGCCACTGCCCATTCGTAACGATTCGAAGGTACGAGAAGCCCATTCCCTTCGCCCCTGAAATCAGGTCGAACAGTGGGCGGTTCCGCATTTGAACCCCGTAAAGAGTTGGTTCTCCACCTAGAATCGATAATTTGCTTGCGCCTAGTTGTCGAAATTCGTGTAGAAGGGAAAGAGCGATGTCAGGCGGTATTTCAGGAGCGGCCATTTGAAATGTTATGCTCGGCTTGTAAATACATTGGGCACACTCGAGGTTGCAACGGTCTGTGATGTAGAGAAAAACCTGCTTTAGGTTCCGGAAATGCTCGGAAAATCGCGGGTCGACTTCCATCTACGTCCTATCCCAGGGTGGTTTGGCGAACGCCAGTCTTGAGGTGCGGTGGGAGCGACCTCAGGGACTGGATATCACGAAGCATCTTCAAGGATTGCGCCGTCTTGGCGTCTCTGTCCGGAATTTCCAAGACCATGGGGCATTCCGCGAATCGCGCATCATGCAAGATATTGAAGAAGGTATCCATCCCAATCACGCCCTCCCCAATCGCTGCATGCCTATCCCTTCCAGACGCTAGTCCTCCAAGTGAGTCATTCAAATGGATCGCGCGCACCGCACTGAGGCCGAGACACCGGTCAACCTCTGCGAGTACCTTCTCCCAGCCTCGGGCTCCTCTGATGTCATACCCCGCCGCCAAAAGGTGGGCCGTATCGATACATGCCCCGCAGCGATTGCCGAAGTTGCCCAAGAGCAGTCCCAGTTCCTCAAGTCTGCTCCCAAGGGCGTGACGCTGTCCGGCGGCATTCTCAAGCAAGATGGGCGGATGACCTGGCTTGAGAGCAGAGAGGACCCTCTCTAAGTTTTGAGACGCCCTCTTCATTCCGTTAGCCCGATTCGAACGCCCGAAGCCGCCAGGATGTAGGATAAGCGCGTCGATGCCCAAGGTCGCCGCCCTGAAGACTTCGGTGGTAAGACGCGCAATCGACTTCTCTTGGAGGTCTGTACGTTCCGAGGCGAGGTTGACTAAGAAGGGGACGTGGGCAATAATACGCTTGATTCGAGTCTTGGCTTTGGCATCTATGAACTCCTGCGCAAATCCTAGTTCGAGCTCCGGCACAGTCCACTGCCTCGATGGAGTGGTATAAACTTGAATGCACTCGCATTCCCAAGACTCCCCTCGCTCAAGGGCCTTCAGTAAACCCCCCGCTAAAGGGACATTCGATCCGAGCATCCGCCTCTCCGGTTCGAACAACGGGCTTCAATATCACTTCTCTTAGCCCGCGTCTAAGGAGTTGAACTAGTCTCAGTAATCCACGATGATTTCCCCATCCTAATCGAACGAGTGCTTTGCGCCGTGGAAGATTCTCCCACTCGGATCTAAAGATTCACGGTGGTTGAGTACATGCCAGACTGTGGCCCGAATCAACCCTCCTAGCTTCGCGTTACTTGCGGCTCTCCTTGTCCAACTTGACCGTGAACTTAGCCCATGAAAGATCGGTTACCGCGCCCTCCTCACCCTGGTGATATATGACCAGTAGGCTAGGTAGTTATGGTCGATTTTCACTCAGCCCATCGAAACTCGACCAACCTCGTGCTACAACTAAATTGAGCTGCGGGTACAACTGTTTCGAGGCACTGGTCGGAGGCCTAGGGCTAGGTGCAATCGGGCTTGTGCGTCCACTAACTTCGTGATTCTCAGTATGGAGAGTATGCCGACGCCAAGTGCCACTCCTCATTCGATAGATGGCGTGACGATTATCTGGTTCTGAGGGTAGCTCGACATGGCAAGCACGAGATGACTGAGATAACCGAGAACACGGTCAACACGCTGGTTGCCCAGTACCTCGCGCGCGAGCAGATTCCCGTCCTCGCCCAGACCTCGGAGCTTCGAACCAAACACGGAATCCCGGATTTTATCATCAAGGGCGCGTCCACGCTGTTCGGAGAGGGGGAGTGGAGTGCCAAGTATGCCGACGGGCTCATTCAAGCAGCGAATTACGGAGACGCCCCTGGCGCTGACGGATACTTCCTGCTCGCATACCCCGAGTCGCTACGAAAGCAGGTCACACGCGAATGGAGACGGGACCCGACCGATCTAGATGCAATTCTTGGCGGCGTAACCTATCGAGGCGTTCTCAAGGTCGGAAAGGAGCCCGCAAGGCCTTGGAGAGGTCTTCTCGAAGCCATACCGAGGTGGCTGAAGGACGGGATTGAGAGGCGACCTCAGCCGCCAGATCCTGACGAGTTCTTGAATGCCGTCCAAGACATGGTGGAGAGTCTCGCTGTCGAGCTTCCTCTCTCCGGCGAATGGCCAAGACTGTTCGAGCACGCCGATACGGTTCTCGACCTCGACGCAGGTCAACCGGAACACAGTAGGCGTGCTGCAGCGTATCTGCTGTTGGATCAAATCGTGTTCTATAGGATTCTGCAAGAACGCGGGTTTCCCGAGCTCAAACCAGCCGGAATCGATACCCCTCTCGACCTCAAGAGGAATTACTTCGACCAGGTGAGGAAGGAGAATTACCACGCCATCTACGACTTAGACATCGTCTCCAAGATTCCAATCGAAGCCACGAGCGAGATCAGAAAGCTCGTTCGAGTAATCAACGTCCTCCAGCCGGAGCAGTTCACCAGAGACCTACTTGGCAACATCTTCCACCGGCTGATTCCCGATTCGGTTCGGAAGCCAGTCGCCGCGTTCTACACGAACGTCTCCGCAGCCCGCCTCCTTGCGAAACTGTCTATCGATAAGCCAAACGAGAAGATTGCGGATCTCGCCTGCGGGTCTGGCACGCTCCTGATGGCTGCTTACGACCGGAAGGCAGAACTATTGGGGAAGACGGTCGACGGGGCGACGCACAAGCAATTCGTGGAGAGGGAACTCACGGGAGTGGACATCATGTCGTTCGCCGCCCATTTGGCGGTGGTCCAGCTTGCACTAAGAAACCCTGCGCATTTTACAGACAAGGCTCGAGTCGCGGTTTACAACTCGACGTCGCTTGGTCCGGGCAGCCCTATCCGGCCCATAGCGGAAGCGGTCGTTGGTTCTCAGCCTCTTGAGGCGTGGTCCCAAGAGGGATACTCTCCTCGAAAGGTCCGACGCGGCGCAGTTTCAAGCGAGGGGGCCGGGAAGGGATTCAGCATGGAGGCAGTCGATGTCGTTCTCATGAATCCACCCTTCACCAGAAAACAAAGCATCCCGAGAGAGAGCCGGGAGCGGATGAACCGGAACCTGCAGGAGTACGGAAAATACATCGATAACGGGATGAATCTCAGTCCGTACTTCGTACTACTAGCGGACCGATTTCTGCGCCCAGGCGGGAGGATCGCGATGGTCCTCCCGGACTCAATCCTCGACCAAGATAGTGCTGCAGGCGTGCGGAAGTTTCTATCACAAAAGTACCAGATTGAGTTCATCGTTCAAGCCGGACACCGATTGGCCTTCAGCGAGGACGCTTCGTTCCTCGAAATTCTGCTCGTTGCACGAAAGAGGCGGCATGGAAGTCATGATCGTCCTGCTGTAGTTGTTCACCTTGGAATCAAGCCTACGGACGCCAATTCGGGAGATTTGGCGGATTCGTTGAAGGAAATCCACTCGTCCGGCGCCGGATCCATGGCCGTCAAACTCTTTGAGTCGCGTACGCAGAGCCAGGTAGCTCTCGTACCCCAGCCGAAATTCTCGTCGACTCCAAATTGGGTGGAGCTGTTACCGCAAGCGGGTATCGCGGGGTTCAAACTGCCTCAATCCTCACTCCTGGCACCTCTGAGCTCGGTCGTGCTGCAGGTCACCCAGGGACTTCGATTCAACAAGATGGAGGGCATCTGGGACCCTGAGAGCACCTATCTATCGGTTCCGCGAGCGGCGAAGGTAAGGTCCCGGTGGACCGTCGTGTCCGAATCAACTGGCGAGGTTGAAGCCTTCAGTAAGCGGCTTGGTACAAAGATACGGGTCCCGCGCGGAGTCCTCCGCGCGTCGACTCGGTCTGCTTCAGGGATGCCGACCCTTGAGATAACCCACCCCTGGGACTACACGGTTGTTGGGAGATTCCCGGGAGATGAATCGTTCTGGAACACCCCAGACCCCGATTCGGTGGTAGCCAAGAGGCTGGTCAAGTACGCGGACAAGGAAACCTATCTCATAGCCGCCGGGCGGAACAACGTGGACCTCCGATCCGAGACCACACACTTCATCGCATTCGTTTCACCTGTGAGAATCGCTCCACCGTGGCAATTCTGGTGTCTGAAGACCCGGTCGCTGGAAGATGCGAAGGTCTTAGGGCTCTGGTGGAATTCGACGCTTCACTTAGCCCAACTCTTCCTATCGAGAGGTCGGGGGATGGGCACCTATGGAGGCTGGGAGAAGGGAGACCTAGAACCACTACCTGTCCTGAACTTCCAAACCATCGAAACATCGGCGGTGCACCAACTCATGAGCGTCTACGATCGATGGGCGAGGGTCGCCTTCCCCTCGCTCCACGCTCAGCTTGAGCAATCATTCGAGGGTCGTGTCGCCATCGACCGGGCGATTTGCCAAGTGATAGGGGTTGAGCCTGCCGACATAGGTCTGCCGGCGCTGTATCGACAGCTTCTGGAGAGAATTGACAGTCTTGGTCGCCAAGAAAGCTCGGACTGAAGGGGGTTGCTCATCCGCTAGGTTCTGTGGGCCCCTGGTAGGGACACTCCGAACTGAATGATGTTTTCAGTAGGCGTTTCCAGGATCCATGGAGGTTCAACCAAACCTAGACACAGAGCGGCGCTGAGCCCTGTGTTCAATCAGACTTGAGCGTAGAGACCTCGGATCCTGGGACAGCCTGTACGTAGCACCCCCGTGCATTGGGTGATGACGCAAGTTGTCTCAGTAGATTCCCGAGTTGAAATCGGGATACGGACCGCCCAGACGATTCTCGGCGACTTTGAGTTGCTGACTCCCTCCGTCCCGGTGGTGCAGGAGAGGTCGGTAACCCCAGCGATTCGCCCCCGGAGGCCCAAGCACGCAACCAGGGGGTCCTGGGAGTCCGAAGTCGACGCCTTCGTAAAAGCGTGGCAGCAGAGGCGCTGCATCGGCGAGCGGTGGGCCAAGGGGCTCCGATACACCTTGGGGCGCATTCCGAAGCTCTTGTCTAAGGCAGGGGTGGCACCCGCCGTCTCTCGCTCCAGTCAGATCAGCGAGGAGCACGTGACCGCCCTTCGAACCCAGATGGGGTGGGAAAAGGCCACGACAGAGTTCTACTTCGCCGGCCTGCGTCAGTTCCTCCGCTGGCGCGCGAACCCAGTCGCGGACCGACCCGAGGTTTGGCGACTCCCCTCCAGCACTTCCCAGAGACGCCGCTGGATTACCAGAGAGCAGCTTGCAGCCCTGTTTGGGGCCTCTTCAGGTCCCGCTCGCCTAATCGTGGCTTTGGAGGGGTTTAACGGCCTCCGTAGAGTCGAGGTGCTGCGCCTACGAGTCATGGACGTGAACGTGGCCGAGGGGTGGCTGAACGTGCGTGGGAAGGGACGGATGGGCGGTAAATGGAGGCAGATTCCACTAAGCGACATCGCCCGCGCGGAGCTCCAAGCCCACATTGCCGGCATCCGACCAGAGGACCGGGTCTTACCCTATTCCGCATCCTGGGCCGACAATCAAGTCGCCAAGGCAGTACAAGCGGCCGGCTTCCCAAAGCTTGGAGTCAAGGTATCGCACCACGACTTGAGGAGAACTTTCGGCAGGGTCGCCCACGACTCAGGGATGGACCTGATCCAGCTGAAGAATCTGTTCGGTCACTCATCCCTCGAAATGACTGTACATTACGTAGGCTTGGATTTGCAACGAATGCGGGAAGGGCTGAGTCGGGTCGACCGCTCCTTCGAACCGTTGGTGGACAAGGAGTCTTGCACCGTAGCTGGAGGTCTGAATTCGTCAAAACATTAACGGCACGGAGTGCTCCGAAGCGCCCAAGGTTCATAGAAGGCAATGCGAGTCAAGACACCACCATCGGACGGTTGTTGGGTGCCTGCGTGCGAGCGCGCGCGTGGTCGAGGTCAGTCGGGTTTGTTCGGCAGGCCGGTCGGCCGAACGAATGCGAGTGCGCGTGACCTCATACAGCCACCTTGCCAGCCGCCACGCGCGACCGCTCGGCATCGGTCTCCGTAGCCGATAGCCGTGAGCGCTCGGTCGAAAACGCGCGCTCGCGCGCGGCCGAGCCATCTGAGTGGCACCATCGAATGCTCCATTCCGAATGGTCCATTATGGGAGCCTTGCGAATGGATTGTGAACGGGATAAACTCCTGGCTAATGGGACTTGGCCACCCCCGGGGAACTAGGTTGTAGTCGGGATCCATCTATCGCACCTTAAGACGACCGATGAGATAGTGAGTTCAGGCACATCGTATGGCGGACTTAGAGGATGGCGCTACCAGGGAGTCGACCTGTCCAGTTCACGGAGTTTTTCGAGTTCCGATTGCCAAGAAACACCCTTGCTGCCCCCAGTGCGGGCGGTTTGCAATCAAGGTGCGGCTCGACCCGAAACTTCGTGGGGTCAACGCCAGAGTGGAAGGGGGCAATGTCGAACTCGCAACCGTAGGTCCAAGGCGCCCCGGGTGGGCAACTACCCCGGCGACAATCGCGGACCATCTCATCTTGGTCGGTCGCACTCGGGGTTATGTTGACGCAGTCAATCGAATTCCAACTGAAAGTCGAGACTGCGGAGAATACTGGGCAGCAGCTGAAGCCGCGAATTACTTGAAGGCTTCCGATTTCAACCTCCCCAACGACGAGCTCCTTGAGCTTGGAAGGCTGCTCCGGGAGCTGCTCGCTAGAGTCCGGAAAGCGCCCCGCGTCGCACTCACTTTGAGAGGGCTGGAATCGAAAGTCGCCCAGGTGAAGAACGAATATCATCACCTGCTTAACGAGAAATCTAGATTGGGTGTTGAAGTGGCTCGTCTTGAACGTGAAGCGGTAGACTGCCGCGACAGACGGGTTCTCGAGAGAGAAGCCACCAACGCCATACGAGCAATCTCGGGACTTCGCGAGCGTCTCAAAGGCGCCGAGGAGAGGGGAAGTTCGACCGAAGCTCGACTTGCGGAGGCACAACGAAGGATCGAGAGGCAAGAGGAAGAGATTGTTTCGTTTAGGAATACAATTGATCAAACGAAGTCGGCCACTGAACAGGCGAGTTTGGGCCGGCATCGAGCGGTAGCGGAACTCCTGAATGCACAAGTCTTGATTGCGGAGCTAGACCAGAGGTGGAGAAGGGCAGTGGATTCCGGACTGCAAGTAATCGAGGAGAGGGATCGGCTTCGCAAGCAACTTGATGCGATTGATCTAAGAGCATATGCCGTCGGATTGGGGTTCAAGAGTTGGGCCGAACGTGAGAACGAACGTGAGGCGAGAGAATCCGGGGCATTGCATAACGCAGGAAGGCCATCTTCCTTCGAGGGAGCAACTTAACAAGGAGTGCGAAGCTGCTTGAACGCAGTCCGAAATCGGAGCACGGGTTCAAGAACCGTTGAACCCAGAACACGGTCTAGTGCATTGTTAAAGAGCAGCCTAACCAAGCGTTGCGGCTCGAGTGTACTTGAACCCAGTCCGCGCCGTTTTCGTCCGAGAGGGGCCGTCAAGCTCTGTTGGGAGTAGAGTACCGTGAATCAAACTGGGCCTCGTCTCGGAATAGAGCTGCGGCGCGCCACGTCGTGTCACGTTTGAGCCGGTGGAGCGAGCATTCTAGGAGTCAGGCCGAAACCACCACTCATGGAAGTCATCGAGTCCAAAGACGCGAGTCCTAATGCCCTTCAAGCTCCGCAACCGCGTCTCCTCCGAGACAAGTGCTGTTAGAGTGTCCCTTCGCTCCCGGACTATCTCGTAATTGCATGCCAGGAAGGCGCAGCCAACCGGGATGCCGAGTGCCTTGTAAGACTCGACCTGCCTGCTTAATTGACCCAGGTCTCTTCGAAGGTTCTCCTCGACCACTCGATCACTGACGTCCGTTCTGTAGGTCTTGCATTCTACGATACCAACTGCCCCGGGCGGATTGCCTTTGCCTTTCAGCTTGAAGACAAGATCCTTCTCAACATCATCTTCCCCGGCGACATACACGTGAGCATTCCAAACGTAACCGTTACGTTCGAGATCCCACGCCATGAGGTACGGGATGCACCCTTCATAGTGTCGGGCGACGACCATCGCAGACGGGGCCAATAGGTAGAACGTACCAGTGCTCAACTTTCCCCGGCATACTCCACAGGTGGCGCGAAAGACGGGATTGGTTGGAGCAACAGCGTAGGATGAAAGTGGCAGTTCACCATGCCGGTTGCACCATAGAATCACGAGCGCTGGCAGGACTAGGGCCTCACCAAGTAGCTTCTTGACAGCCGCTTCGTACTCCGGTTCAGATAGGCCGGAATCGCGGACGATCGCCCGTCGTCGGGCCATGCCATAATCAAGAAGCTTGGACTTGCTCGCCTCGGCGAAGAGCAATGCAATCGAGGGCGCATCGTCCGCAAAGTAGTCTTCGAACGGCTTCGCAATTCGAACCATCGCGGAGAGGGGCGACTTCCCAGAAAAGAGACCTAGCGACTCGAAGATGCTACCGAGGACCGCCGCGAAGTTCTGCTCCTCCTGATCGAGACCGGCCGCATTCATTCGCTCCGCAAACTTCTTCATCGCGCGTTCGAGAGCGGGCTTTGCGTCTTCAATGAGTCGCTCGATTGTGAACGTGGCCTGCTCTTCGCCGAGCCGAGATGATCTTTGGAGAACCGAGTCCTCCGAATCGGGAGCGTCAGACGAGAATAAGAAGGGGATACTCATTTCATCGAAGGCAGTGAGCTGCTTCCAATGGTGAAAGAACATTCTGCGTATGCTTCGGTCTGAGGCAAGGAGTTCAGCGAACTTGCGTGATTTGAGATCGTCACGAATCTTTGACACGCAGTACGGAATGTTGCTCTTCGCGGCCAACAAGTAATCTTTCGAACCACCTCTAAGACTCCTCAGAAGGTGGAGTTTACTTCTTCTCGGCAAGTTGCACCAAGCCTCCCAGATCAACTCCCTTCAGCCGTTCTTAAGCCCGCTCTCCCTCGGACTGAATCCAGTTCCTATAGTTCTTCCTCCCTACGCTAGCCCTCGAGAACCCTAGTAGACGGAGAAATCTCCAAGGTCCCCAAAGCCGTTTAGGACGGCTTGGGTATTGATCACGTACACCGCGACAGTGTTCAAGGGACCTTGAGCATTCCGCTGTCCCTAGAGGCGTTCAAGGGTGACTGGAACCAGATAATCGGAACGACTCGCGGTATCGATTCTTACGATGAGGCAGGTATCGGTAGTCCACCGATACCCCCAGACCTAGCTTGGGCCCTGCCTAGTAAACGCTCTAGTTCCCACCGAAGGTTCTGTCGCAGTGCGACGGGCTCGGCGAGTGGTTCTATCATTTCCAACCCTGCGGTTGCAACTTCTAAGCGCATTCGTTGGTAGTCGCGGAAGACGCCGTCGGCCGCGGACTCGCTAGGAGCTTCTCCCCGGACTTCTCTGAGATACCTCATCAGAAGGTTGAAATCTGCCCGCTTCCAATCCTGGAAGAACTCGTCAACATCTTTAGCCGGGAACGTCGAACGGTCGATGGCTTTCGAAATTCGATAGATAGGGTCAGACTCACCCATTGCTCGCGTACATAGGCCAGCGAAGGTGCCGACAGATTCGTTTCGATACTGGTAAAGGTACTCGAGCGTATCGGGCTTGTAGGTCGTTATGAGGCCCTCCCGCTGAATAAGAGCAACGAATGGGCTGTTTCTCTGAGCATGAAGTTGGGTGAAGAGATGACCCACGCGACGCCAGAGACCGGTTTGATCAAGTCGGTGAGCATTTTCAGACAATTCGTCCCAAGTAACGAATGGATCGAACAAGATGAATCCCATTTCGAACGGTATATCCAACTCAGCCAATCGACGGGCCGCAGCAATGTTCACGGAGGGGTCTATTCCCTTGCCGTAACGTTTCAACTGTGAGACGCTAAGTGACTCCGCCCCAAACATCGCATAGACTAACCCGGCAGATTTCAGATTCTTCAATATGGCCAGTCTCTTCTGATTCTTCGCCTCGTCGTCATTCGGATTGAAGATGTTGTCAGCTCGCAGAGAGAGGTTGAAGGAAAGACCTCCGATTTCCGCGATCTTCTCTGAAAGTTGTAGAGCCCGGTCTACATCTGAACCTACAAAGTCCTCGTCAGTAAACGCGAATCTCCGCACCCCTGAAGACTTGAGGTAAAGGATGTATCGAACAACATCTTGAACCGGGTATGGGGCCCACTTGACATTGCCGGGGTTTCGCGTACAGAATGTGCAGACATTGTGATGACACCCCCTGCTTGCTTCCACACGGAATGTTCGTCCATCGAGATGGCGCGGCGAGACTGTCGTGAACTCGTGTGGCCACTCCGGGGGAGTCAGCACGGTGGCTCCCTCTTTCCGAAAGGCCAGATTGGGGATACAGTCGAGGCTGTTTGGCAACAGAGAATTTTTCAAACGAATATTCACAATAGAAGCAAACGTGTCCTCGCCCCAACCACGCACGACAATTACATCGGGAAACCTGTCAAGGAACCAATCCGGATCATTGGTGGGAAGTGAATGGCCCAGGACGATGAGCGGGCGGTGGGGACCCTTGGGACTCCGATCAAGCAGGTTCAATGCGAGGGCACTTGTTCCTTGCGGTATCGAGATTCCCACTATGTCGACATCGGTGAACAGCTCATTCAATCCGGAATTATCGATGCTAGACTCTCCCTGGTCTTCGAGGATGGTTGATCTGACTTCCACTCCCGGAATGCCCTCAAGGCGTGATTCCAAGGTTCGAATTGCTAACGGCATTGTATCTGCGCACTGTAATCGACCAGCCAACTGAATGAGCCGAACTCTAATCGTGCCCAGACGAATCAGCGAGCACGCTTGCGCGTTCATCCCTACCCACCGAGCCCAGGACCAAGAGCAGGGCGACCATATGGTGGAGTCTCCTCTTTGACTATATTCAACAAGCCAGATACGCGTGCCACGTCCGTCTGGACACCCACGTCGAGGTCAGAGAGCAGGCGCAGGACTCTCTCCTCGGATAACTCGGTTGGCGGGATTCCGGCAACACCCGAATTCAGGGCTCGGGATTGCTTTCGTGAAATATCAATCTCATCCTTGTAAGTTTGATAAAGGGCGGAACCAGGGGTACAGACGAGCATAGGCTCGACAGGATTGTCGCGTGTGACCAATGCCATTTTCGGGGACAGGTCAATACGTTGAAGGACAAGATAATCTAGGAATCTGATCTCGACGTCCAAGTTGGGGTAACGTCCTTTCCACATGTAGAGCCGAATCACCGTGGCGAGGATTTGGTCCACGACGTGCCTCTCCGTCCAGATTACGGTTGCGTCGCTTCCGCTAGCTGCCTGCATTGCCCGCTGATGCTCTGCATAGAGCCTCGTTGGGAGGGGTCGGTTCACTGATGAGTTCTTGGGGGCTGGATCGATCAGAATAATGTGCATTTGCAATTCGGGAGCGCCTCCTGTGCTCTTCGCATACGCTACTAGGTTGGCTGCCGCCGCCGTCCTGGGGTAACGGCCAATTTGGCCCTTGTACCAGTAGGAAGCGACGCCAGCACTCAGCTCCCTGAGGATTTCGTTCGCGTCAGATGACTTCACAGTTCTGAGGATCGAAGGAGTGCCATCTGGAGTGGTCATGCGAATAAATTGTGGGGTGTAGTTAGATAGGGTCTCCAGGGCGAACGCCGCAGCGTGCATCGCAGCCCGCGGTTGCCCTCCTTGCGCATCCTGCCCCTCCTTTCCTTCAATCACATCAGAGATGCCCCTAACAGCAAGAGTGTCGATACTCCATGAGTACGCGGCACGGAGAACTGCTCGAGATTCCATGTCGATCGCTACCGCGTCGCTGAAGTATTTCTTGATTCGCTCGTAGACAGAACCTCGCTTGCTGCTTACAACATTGGGACCTGTCGCTATGGGCTCAACAAACACTTTGGGGGTCGTGCCTAGATTCTCCCTCCCGGTGCGCTTGAGCCAATTCGGCCTCTTTGCCTCTGCTCGGGCGCGCTGAATAAAGGCGTCAGAAGAGCTTCCGAACTCCGGCCGGGGAAAGAACTCGACCCCGCCATTGACGTCTTGCTCTTTTCCGGACGCATAGTCATAGACCTTGGTCGCGGCCACGACGTCCAACGTTCTGACGTCTTTTACACCTCCGGCCACTCCGACGACAAGCACAGCATCGGGCCGGAGAAGGCATATGCCCTTTTGTGCGATGTTGCTTGCCTCGATCTCTCCCCTCCCTGCTTCAACCAGGGCAAGTTCCCATCGAGGATTGTTAGTGGGAAACTTGCCGATTTCACACACAAGACCGTCTTGGCTGAATTCCTCGAACTGCGTTCTAGCCATATCCTTAACCGCAACGTATTCTAGCTGAAGTGCGGTAAGGATGAGGGCACGAGGTAGGCCCCCACTGCTGCTGGGAATCGGCACGGTAATGGTGAGGACCCGGTGTTTCTTGAAGGTTTGCAAGAGAGAGTGGAGCTACGGTTTCTCGAGGTTCCGCGAGAGAGTGCGGAGTAGTCTTCGATTCTCATGCTTTCGAAGCGAGTCGATTAGGAGACATTCATCGCATCCCCTATAGCGTCGCTTGCTCGGGCGAACCGGAGTCCTCGGCTAGTTCATTCAGTAGACTCCGCGGACGCCTGAGCTGATGTGAAACTGGCAGGTGGGACCGGGAGACGGTCCAATTCGAACTGGCCCAGAGGGGGATTCCCCACATCGAACCTCCTCTCAGGATGCAGCTCACCGGACGTATTGTTGCAGTAAACTGGAACACAGACTGGATTGCGTACATCGCTCGCGGGCTGTACGAGCCCTCCGTAACTGAGGTCTGGGTGTTCTCTGAGCCCGTCAGTAATCCAAAGCACGCCTCAACGCGAAATACATGAACAGGAAGATCATACCTGCAACCACCAGGCCGGTCACCCACAACCCGCTCCACAGAACCTGTGTTTCAACCGTTGTAAAGCCGATAGTCACTGCGAGGATAAGTTCCCAGCCAAACGCGGTGATTTGAGGGAGAGACTTCGCAGCCCTAGTGGGAGAGCTTCGATCGATCCAACCGTCATGGTTCTTGCTCCTGACTTCCCTATACCAGAATCCCATGCGGATGGGGGGTCCCGCTAGCGCAGACTTCAATCTAAACGCACTGTAGTAAAGTGAAAAGGGTTGAGTTAGGTCAATCGATTCATCCCTGATACGCCTCAGAAAGACCATGGTTTCATTCGTGCCGGCCAGATTCTCTCCGGTAAGGCGAGTCAAGCCCGGATTCTTACTCAGTTCATCGCCAACCAAACCCTCTTGTTCCAGCACTCTCGCTGCTGCTCTGTACAGGCGGTTCGCGTGAACTGTCCTGCGAATCACTGGTCCGAAATAGAAAGAAAGGAGAAGCCCCACGACAGGAACCACGAGGTGAATGCCATTATCGGTCAGATTCCATCCGTGAAAGTACGCTAACACAAGAGCTTGCGCAGCCACGAGAGCCGTCATGTAGGTTGTCAGGAGGTTACTCCGATTGACAAGGAGCACGTCCTCGTGGTACGCCAGTCTCTCGTACTTGTCATGAAGCCATTTCAGATCTCGAAGGCGGGCTATCTCACTGGAGGGCACCTCAGTGCGACCCGGTTCACTACTCTGATCGGATAGCTTGGCACCCCCGGGGTCTCTGGCATTATGTGACTCGCCGGGGTTTCCGCTGCTCGGCAGGGAACTGTCCACTGAATCGGGTGAGTTAGGCCCTTGCGTATCCATCGACATTCATGATTGTTTGAGGGGTCCTTCCGGTCTCCCTAACGATGATTCTCTACCGCGGAACACGCTGCGTACAGTTAGAGTGAGCGTATGCAGCATCGCAGGCCAGTCAACCGATTGTTGGTGAAGAGCTGGAAAGCGAAGTTGCTGTCGATGATATAACATAGACTAATCCCAGTAATGCTGGTAATCGTCCAGGAGCAAAAGCGTGAAGCTCAGACCGCGTCCCATTATCTTATCTACAGAAAGCCAAGTATTGTTGTACTTGACTACCCTCGAGTGATTCTCGGTCAAATCTCATTCAAAGGTACCTATGGAAAGCATGGTTTCTGACCCTCTTTCATGTCTGTCGTGATCCGGCTTCCAACCAAGTGGCGAAGCGTCCCATGAACTCAGTAGAAGTCTGCATGTCACTTGGCAGAAGGGGAAGCCAAGGGCATGTCAATGTGGCCCCAGAAGCCCCCGGCCCGTTAGGTTGCAACCGAGGAAGATGGTAGAATATTCCTACTTGGCCTGAACAATCCCATGCGACTCGCTTCTCCCTCTATGTTCCAGAAAGGCGCCTGCAGGCCAACTAATGTCATTGGTGGAGCCCGAGATTCCGATCTCCTCGAAGCTCGACATCATTGCAGATGGGCAGAAGACTGAAGACAGAGCAACTCATATCCATTCCTCGAGTGAAAATCTCGATACCGGTTGGAACAGACAATGCTGAAGCTGGCGGTATTCGACCTCGATGGTACCCTAGCCCCGCCAGGTAAGTCGGTTGCCGGGAGTGTTGCCCGTCGGCTTAGGGAGCTCGAAGCGCGGGGACTTTGGATCGCAATCGCTTCCGGGAAGGACTACGAATACCTGCTGAGTCAGGCAGAAAAGGTGGGCCTGAGAAATGCGCTGATTATAGCGGAGAACGGATGCATCGTGTTCTCACGAGACCTCGCTCTGAGACCCCTTGCGCAACTTTCAGGCGTATCTCGGCTGAGTCCAGACCTGTATCAACTGCACGATAAACCGGTCGACGCGCTGCTCGTCATGAAGGAGATGGATAGGAGGTATGGCGACAGTATCCGGCTTGAGATCAACCTGGTCGAGGTTACCATTTTCCCAAGAGATAGGGCAAGGATCGCCGAGATTGCGACTGTGGCCTCGAGGTTTGCGAGCAAAAACCTTACTGTCGTGGCTCACGATGATGCAGTTGACGTTATTCCTTCGGAGATCGATAAGGGAGAGGCTTTGAGTCGCATCCAAACGGTGCTCAAGATAGGACCGGAAGAGACAGTCTCGGTAGGAAACTCTCGCAACGACCTCCCGATGTTCGGTAAATCAGGCGTCAGCTATGTGGTAGGAAACGAAATCAGATACAAGGGGGCGTTGCGCTTTTCTACAGTAATTCAGATTCTGGACGACATCCTTAACCGGACCGCGGATCAGAGACTACCCCGGAGATAGCCCTACCTCACACACGCGGCGGTGTGAGTTTAGGAGATTGCTCGAACTAGTTGGTTACAAACCAAAACCCCGCCCGCGCCGTTCGTACGGACTGAATGAGTCAACGTCTCAGCCTTCCGCCAGCGGCTGAGAATCTTCCAACAGACTACTATGCAGCAGACAAGGTTCTGGCCGGAAACTGCTATCGGGGGTTATACGTCCAATCCAACTCGACATTGGTCCTCCTTTGCCAGAGTCTTGTCTCGCGGTGTGCATACACGCGACCTTTCATTTGGCTCCGTCACGTAGTACGGATCCAATCTCTGCAGTGTCTCGTGGTGAACTGAGCTTGAACTCAGCCACAATCTCGCCCACGATCCTGTGGGTTCAAAATCTATGACACCTACTCCAGGCCCCCGGTCCCGTGAGCGGCCGACAGTGGATTGGTACTACACGGCAGACCAATCCTGCACCGATTATCGTCCGTCCCGGACCGGATCAAGATTGAGTCGATCCTAGACTGTGCTCAGATACGATTGAACCCAAGGCGTGGCTCACCTAGACGGACAAGGGGGCTTGAGCACAGGGAACACGGCCCGCGGTTTCAGGACTTGAGGGGCGCTGGACGGGATTCGAACCATCCGGCGATGTCCGGAGAGGGAACAGTCTTTGATTCTCGATCCTGAATTGCAGTGACCAAAGACTCCCCCCCGTGTTCCGGCGCGATGTCAATGTCTGGGATCTTGAGAAGGGACACTAACTACCGGTTGTGAGCGCCGCCACTTTCGAGTCCAGGAGGAGTGGGATCGCACACTATTCAGTGGACGGCGACCTTGAGTTACCGCCTCGCTGCAACAAGGTCACTAAGCGTGGCGATTGCTGTGAGCGATACAGAGAGCTTCGAAAGTCGCAGACGCGCACCTGCCTCGCGATCAACCACCACAAAGGCTGTCTCGACCGTCCCGCCCGAGGCGCGCAGGAAACTGACAAGTCGCGCAATGGTTTCGCCAGTGTTGGTGACGTCGTGAATGATGGCCACTCGCTTGCCAGGAGTCACGGTTCCGATAGAGGGTCCCTCGGTACCCGGGGGCTCGTGTGTCGCCCCGAGAACCAGCATAGGCAGTCGCGATTGAAGGGAGGTCGCGGTTAGAAAAGTCAGGGAGCCCAACCCGATAGACGCGAGCTGATCAGCCCCCCGAACCATGCGCGCGAGTTCCTCGGCGACCTGCTGAAGTTTCCCAGGGTCCGTATACACGGGCGCTAGGTCCACGAACCTGTCCCTACGTATTCTGTCGCGGCTTGATCGATGGACAGTCGCGGTGGATATAAGCATCCCAAAGACCTCGCGTCGTGGGTCCCTCAAAGGAGCCTTGACTTTGCTTCCCACCGGCGAACCTCCCCGCCATCGCCGTAACCTTCACTTAAGAAAAGGCTGCCCGCCCAGGCACATGCGTTTCGCATCCGGGGGGATACCCTGCCCTTCGGGCGATCTGGGGGCTATATCAGGGGTTGTCGTGGTCGACGGATGAGCAGTCCTCGTTGGGGGAAGGCCGGAGGAACCTACACGCATCAGATGGGAGACTGCCAAGTGAGGTCCGCCAGCCCTCAGAGGTTGGGTCCGAGCATTCGATCCCGCTACTCGGCCTGACGGTGGTCCGTTGGCCGGAAGGTCCGACTTAGCTTATCCGAAGATTGACCCCGTAAGTGACTTGATTTCAGACCCCAATGCTGGGAGCGTTCGCTTGCCGATCCCATCGTCCTTGAGATCTAGCTGAGATCGTTTGGGTCGGCTTCCTTGAGTTCAAGTCTATCTACCCGGACCAACGACGCCTTTGCATGATCCATCACCTCCGAAGTCAGCTCCCCCTTACGCTGGTCAAGTGTAAGGCCCGGTAGGGCGATGTAGTAAACTTGCAGACCGCGCGCAAGAAACTTGGCCGCAAGGTCGATCGGTACCGGTCCGAAGACGGAGTCACCAGATTGGCCTTCCTCACCGGAGGCGTGCGGAAGATACTCCCCTGTAACTCCCTTAGATTTCAGCCATTCGATAGCGCCGACGTGCCGAGTGATGATTAGATTGACCACAGTTCAACGAACGAGTGCTCGTGCATATTATACTCACCGCCCCCATGCGGGTTTGATTTGTCGCCGGCCCCTCGCTACGGCGTCGATTCAATGAGTCATGCCTGGATGGGGGTAGAGGGCCAGCATCGCTCCCCCTGCCTCTGAGTCACTGGTACCGATAAGCTAAAAGTCGCTCCTCGGTCTACTTTTCGCCGGTATCTCAGGGGACCGAAAGACTCTTGGCAGACGAGTGGGGCACACGCATGAGGAAGTGGAAACCCCATACGGGTCGGATTGCGCTCGTAGGCTACTCGTAGGTGACCCCGGTTGAGTATGCTCTCTCCATCAAACCCAAAGGCATCGGGAGACGCGGAGGAAGCAGCGAGGATCTTGCTTAGGGCAGGAGTCGTAGAGGTCACTACGGCCAAGCCGTTTCGCTACGCTTCCGGCCTCTTGAGCCCAATCTATACGAACTGCCGTAGACTGGTCTCCCATCCGAGGGAGTTACGGGAAATCATTGCCAAATTGGTGGAGTCCGGCTCCCTTGACAAGACCCGGTTCGATGTGATTGCAGCTGCGGGACCCTCTTCGATAGTTCTCGCGACATACCTCTCCGAGCGGAAGGGGCTTCCGATGATCTTCATTCGTCCCAACCAAAAGTCCCATGGCAAGATGCGACAGGTCGAGGGTTTGCTTCAACCCGGAGCGAGCGTCCTTCTCGTTTCGGACATCATGTCAACAGAGGAGGACATTCCGCATAGCCTCGACGCTATCCGAGCAGAGGGTGGCCGGGTGAGTGGGTTTGTTACCCTTTTCGACAACAAGGTCGGGCTAATCGAGCCCCAGCTCCAGAAGGAAGGGGTCTCTTTTTCCGCGCTCTGTGATATCGTGACGCTCCTCCGGGTTGCAAGGAGTACCGGTCAGATTTCAGATGACCAGGCTCGCGCCGCTGAGGAGTGGGTCGCGGACCCTATCGGATGGAGCCGCTCTCGCGAGCAGGCCGGCGAGTGGACAATCAGTGATAGCCGTGCCATCGCAGATGCACTGCTCGGGATAGACGCCGTGGCTATCAATGCAGACCATCCGTTTCGATTTACCTCAGGTCTCCTTAGTCCTATCTACACGGATAACCGGCTCCTGATCTCTCATCCTCGGGAGTGGAAAATCGTCGTGGACGGATACGAGACGCTAATCAGGAGTCGCATAGGCCTTGCCAACATCGACACCCTGGCGGGCACTGCGATCTCCGGAATCCCTCATGCAACTAGAATCGCTGAGAGGCTAGGGCTCCCAATGGTCTACGTAGATCTGAACAGGCGGGCCCCGCAGGGTAGCGAGGTTATCGAGGGGATTCTCAAACCGGGGGATAGGGTAGTCATCGTCGAGGACCATGTGACTACAGGCGCGTCCGTCGCCAGGACTGCCGACGTACTGCGACGACACGATGCGAAGGTTGACTGGTGTGTGGCAATCTTTACTTACGATACAACTCGATCAAAACTGGCCCTCAAGAAGGAAGGAATCGGTCTCGAAACACTTTGCGACCTTCCAGTTCTCCTGGACGTCGCGACGGAGTCGGGTCGCATTGGGCGAAACGACAAGGCAACCGTTCTGGAATGGGTCGAGAACCCAGAGTTCTGGGCAGCTCAGCGACGAAAGGCTCCTGCCTCGTAAACTAGCGTGATGACTAAGGTCGTCCGTGTCTCGGGGCAGGATGTGGCGAACAGCCATCCCTTGGATAGAACGAGCGCATCCTTGTTGATTGTTACATCCAGGGGGCTACTCCATCTATGGTGATAGCCACGCGAGGATGATGGTTGTTGGAACCGTCAAATTGGCGTGCATCCAAGTCTACCCCTCCCAAGAGTAGTTTCCGTCTCATATGTTCGATAAACACCGCTTTCGAGCCACTCTGTCGCTGGGAGAACGAATCCGTAGGGTCCCGTTCCGAAACGACGAGTCCAATCTGTTTTGGTGCCCCCGACTCTAGTGCCGGGCGTGCGAACCAAGTCATGAAACCGAGGTCTTGGCTGCTCAGCCGTGGCTCGTTGACATGATAATGCAAGAGTCCCAGCACGTGTCCGGCAACGTTACGTTCGCGACCTAGAGAGCGAAGAATTGTTCGAGCAGGATAGTTCACATCTCCTTCCTCCGACGGAAACTCTACCGGCAATAGGATGTAGCTGTATTGACGATCCTGAATGTACGGCACGAGCCATTGCTCGAGGAACTCGGAACGCCTCTGATCAATGAATTCGGCGGCATGCCTACCTCGGTACCCTCTACAGACCAATGGATCCAGTACTCGAAGTGTCTTCAATGAACCGGCCTCACCCAGGAGTACACAAACTGGCTCAACCACCACGAACCTCTCGTATTCTGTGCTGTACCCGATGTTCTTGTAGAGCTGGGCCCAAAGTACGTCGAGGGCCCTGAGGGGCACCGTTAAGGAAGTTGCCTCCTGCATCTATCGTCCTTGCACTGCTTCCCCGCCCTTTCGGGAGCCCCAGCTTTGCGCCCGTGACATTGGTGGTCAGACAGCCGTAGGTCCTGTCATCCTCCGGTTCTTCATCTACCCTGTCGACCGCTAGAGAGGACACCCCACTACTGGTCTACTCACCTTCTCCCTGTTTGGTCAGACGTTGCAGCCAAACCTGCGGGATGGAACTGCCACCCTGGGCGGGGAGCTATGGGCATCCTTAACATCGACGGCGCGGCGCCCTATTGTATCAGGCAGGCGTAACGCGTCGGACTACATCCGAGGCGGTGGGCCGCCGGCCGGACTCAGTTCGACGTACTTGTCTTGCGTTCATTGAGGGACGTACCATGACCCGAAACGCCACGAACCCGTGCCAGATGAATCCTCCCGTCCGTCGCTCGTTCCGGTGGGTAGTTGAAGTAGAATCCTTCGATCCGATTCGGTTCCTCAAGGGTCAGTATCATGGTACCGTGATGGATTGAAAGCTGTCCTCTAGCCCCGCCCATCGGCTCGTTCCTGTAGACGCAATAGATGTTGAACATCCCATTGTCCTCCTCGACAATCCCCGCGAAGAGTGACCCGGAGGCCGATGTTTGTGAATGGAAGTGCACTCGCAATCCTGACAGGTATTGGCGGAACTCCACCGTCACGGGCATTTGCTTGCTGTACTGATCATGAGACGACACAAGCGTTCCCGACCAGAGACCGTTGATCACGGGCGTCCGGATTCCCAATAACCATCTCATGGGCTTCAGGCGCCAAAGGTACGAGTCGTAAAGGTAACTCCAGCTCTCGCTGATAACGAGACCTACAAAGGCCGACGCAGCCAGCGACTCAATCGTGAGATTCTTGATGCTTCCGAAGACAATCAGGTAGAACGCTACAGAAGCGATGACGGTTCCAACTAGAAGGGCCGTCCATGAGGGTGCGTAAATCCTACTCGTAACATCTCCGCCTATGCCCGATTAGTTAGCCGAGTACCCCGAAACGTTCTGAGCAACGTTCCTGCTTCCCCCTCGAAGCATGATATCCATGGTGCCAGCTTGAGAGACGCATACCACCACAGCATCCGGACACTCGATGCTCGTCCTAATCGCAGCGTTGCGCCTTGCACCACCACCGTCGAGCTCGCGTGCACCAGGTTGCTGACCACCGCCATCTGATTCTGGCTTGTTGACTATAATGACCGACGCAGCCTCGAGCCAACCATCTTCACTAATGAAGACTGCGCCGTCTACCTTCGCCAGCTCGACCACTTGATCTACGTCAAGGTTCCAGAAGGGATGCCTCTTGACTTGAATGATCGGCGGTTTCGTCTGTCTCTTCTGAAACTCGACGGGGCGGGGGCCTATGACAAACATGCCACCATACCCTCGTGCAATCATTTCTCGTCCAACCTCTATAGCGTATTCGAGCCACTTGGTGAGATTCGGGACAACTCTGTTGACTTCCTCAATGGTCGGTCCAGGAGTACTGAACTCCCACAGGCCGGTCTTCGCGGAAAGCTCCGCTACGGCCTGTAGCCTGCCATCACGGTAGACAGAGACCGCCTTTCGCTGTCGACGAACGACCAGTGCGAGTGATCTCGTGTTCGCGGTGAGGTCTAGTAGGTAACGGATTCCTGGGGGATGGCTCTTCGACGGGGACATCAGGCTCCAGACTCCCTTGAAATCCCCATCAGGCGTGAAGAGAAAGATGGACTCGTTCTCGAGCACTGAATCGTAGTACGGGACCAACCGGTTCCACTCTCTCCGCTCCACTGGAGGAGCATCGATGACAGGGTGTTTCTCTAGAACAGCCTCCAACTTGTGCCACTCGCCAATCAAGGCAGTACAGCCGACCGAGCGGGACTCGATTCTGACCTGAGTCATCGCTAACATGTGACCGACAAGTTCGATAAGAAACGTCTTCCTTTGGGGCACAGACTCCCCCTTAACAACATGTGCACTCAAGAATCGCGTGAGGCTGCTGTCTTCACCAATTCGGGTCATCGGCAATCCCTGCAGGACTGCCGGTAGCCATGTCTTGAGCTGTCCAATGAACTCCACCGAAACGTGGTCCTGTTGCCGCGTGTACACCGAACTGTATGAGTTAAGGACCTTTTGAGATAGCTCTTCCAGTTTAGGCATCGAGATAAGAACTGAGACTGGATCCTCCTCTGGGTTATGCAGGTTGATATAATCCGGATTCGACGAATCGATCGGGCATACAGAGGCATCCCAGGTGCACGATTTCAAGTGCAGCATTAGGGCCGAGGCGACATTCAGTTTCATGTGCGAGCCACTTGTAATGAACGCCTCTTCGCCCTCGCTCCGGTTCACTGCTATTGCGACACCGGCAACACTGAACCCCTCTTGTTCCAAGGATGAGAGCGAGGGCGCGAGAGTGCCGCCTGTCGTCAGGACGTCATCAACTATGATGACGCTTTTCTTGGCGCTCGGGGGCAGAGAACCCAGATTGATCCATTGAACTGCTCGGCCGGCAGGCCGTCCAATCAGTACTGGGCACCCGAAGGGTTTGGCAAGCTCGTCCGCGAGGAGGATTCCACCGATCGTACTCGCCGCAAGACACGTGGGGTTCCACCCTTTAACCGGCTTCTCGAGAGCTTCAGCAAAACGCTTTGCGTTGTCAGGGAACATCATTGCAACCCGGGCTTGAACGTACACGTCTGAATGTTTGCCGCTAGAGAGGAGATAATGTCCCTTTTCGAGGTAGAAACCTCCGTGGCGCAGGAGGTCTTCCAACTCTCGCTCCGTCGGCACAACCTCACCAGTCCAGGGCGCGGATTCGAACGCCTTTGCCGAGGGCGTCTTCTAAGTCCGTCCCGCCCACGGACTCGGGGCATTACATGCCACCCTAACAACCTATCGGTTCCGAGTAGTGAGGTGTAGGCCTTGAGCGGGGCGTTGGAGGAGGTCTCTGCTTGGTGCGGCATCGTCGAAGGGCCGAGATCCCGTCGGCCACTGCCTTCACGCCGAAGCAAATTCGAGAAGCCGCGTTAGGTCTTGGTCGAATCTCTGGCCAACGACGATCGTTACTTTCAGAGATGGCTCAGCCAGGACTGAAAGGGTTTTGACGATTTCAGGGAATCCTGCCGGATTCGCGTCGTACAAGAGCGTCCTCCGGAGTCTTGGCATCGCCCTAAGCAGTCTAACCTAGTGTCAGACCTTTAGTCGCGATGATTGCGGTCAAGCCGGCGGTCCCCCGGGAACGCTGGCGGGGGGATTTGATAAGGCCGGGCACATTCAGCGGCCCGCGATGCCGCTTCACGGTAGGGACGTCGTATCCATTCGCGACCTGTCGCGCGAGGAGATAATCTCGGTCCTAGACGATGCGAAGAAGATGATTCCGTTGGCTGAAGGGAACCGCGTATCATCGCTCCTCGCCGGCAAGCTCATCGCGATGGCATTTTTCGAGCCGTCGACGCGAACGCGACTCTCCTTCGAGTCTGCGGTCCATCGGCTCGGGGGAAGCTGCCTCACAATCGCGGAGCCCAACGCAAACTCGCTTCGCAAGGACGACAACCTCTACGACACAATCCGCATGCTAAGCTCGTACGCCGACGCGATCGTTCTCCGGCACCCGAACGAAGGAGCCGCCCGAATGGCTGCCCGAACCTCGGACCGACCGGTCATCAACGCTGGCGACGGTGTCGGCCAGCATCCAACTCAAACCCTTCAAGACCTCGCCACGATTCGTGAGCAGCTTGGCACACTCGCAGGGCTGACGGTCGTACTTCTCGGGGACCTGAAGTATGGCCGGGCGGTCCACTCGCTCGCCTACGCGCTCGCCCGGTTCGACTCGGAAATCATCCTCTCCAGCCCAAGCGCTTTCCGCCTGCCTGAGGAGCTCCGCGAAAACCTCACGCATGAGGGAGCGAAGGTCCGGGAGGAGCCGGACCTCGGCAAGGCGATCCGGGACGCCGACGTCCTCTACGTCACCCGAATCCAGAAGGAGCGATTTCTGGACGAGACCGAGTACCGCACTGTCGTCGGGCCGTACAATGTCGACGCCCGGGTCCTTGCCGAGGCGAAGCCGAAGCTGATTGTCATGCACCCTCTCCCGAGGACTGGCGAGCTCGCACCCGAAGTCGACCAGACCCCGCACGCTGTCTACTTCCGCCAGGCGTTCCTCGGGGTCCCGGTCCGGATGGCCCTCTTGACGGCGGTTCTGGGTCCTACGAAGCGAGGAGGATAGGCCCCATGCGCGAGCTCAAGATCACCCCGATCAAAGACGGGACTGTCATCGACCACATCGGAGACGGACTCGCCCTCGAGGTGCTGCGGATCATCGGAGTCCGGGCCCTCGACAAGGACTCGACCGTGAGCGTCGCGATCCACGTCCGGTCGACCAAGCTCGGGTGGAAGGACATCGTGAAAGTCGAGAACATGGAGCTCTCGCCGCGCAAGGTGAACGCGATCGCCCTGATCGCGCCGAACGCAACCATCGCGATTATCCGCAACTTCAAGGTCCGGGAGAAGCGGGTGGTCGAGCTGCCCTCGCGCATCGTCGGGGTTCTCCGTTGCCCTAATCCGACCTGCGTCTCGAACCAGCCCGAGCCGATTGAGAGCGAGTTTGAGGTGACCGACCGGCGGCCGGTCGTCCTGACGTGCGCGTTCTGCGAGCGACGCGTGGACGACTTCCTGCGCCACCTCGCCTAGTGCCCGTACAATAGACATTGTCTGATCTCGCCGGATTTTCGAGAGGGTCTCGTGGATTCGCACATTCGGGTCGCCTTCCGCCCAATTCAAGCCTTGACGTCGAGGATGTCGTCGAGCCCTTCCGCTTTTGACGGCGGTTGGAGGTGAACAGCCGACTCCCGAACGATGTTTTCCGCGACAGCCTCTGACCTGGCTCGGTTCCTGGCGAGAGCTATGTTCAATGGAGTATCTAGAAAGACGGCCACGCATCTGGGCCGGAATCCAGTGAGTCTGCTCACCCTCTGTATGTGCCTCTTGCGGAGGTCGTTTGTGAGCGCCATCGAATCTAGCACGATGGAGCGACCTTCTCTCAGTTCCTCTGCGGCTGTCCGATAGGCCTCAGTCCAGACGACCTCCTCTTTGTCGCCGTCCAGGGCTACAGGATATCTCCCGTACACGCGCTTGCGAATCGTGTCTACCGAAATCAACGTACTGACCGATCCGAGGTTTAGTGCGGCCCATGTAGTTTTACCGGCCCCTGGTATCCCCACCATTAGGTAGAGAGTGGGGACCGCCCGCTCATCACTCAACTGCGGCCTTCAAGCAGGGAGGCTCTTCCGGTCTAGTAACCGCAGTGATGGAGGCATGG